>JAABUQ010011635.1_pt1 | contig 11183 bp, 6 predicted proteins | sample 5560001 | NCBI WGS metagenome assembly JAABUQ01 (sample SAMN10711888, study PRJNA513371) | rock metagenome | isolation source: Antarctica rocks | place: Antarctica: Victoria Land, Finger Mt nord | collected 2015-12-18
GTCAGCATGACGCCTTTGGGGCTGCCTGTGGTGCCCGACGTATAGATAATGCTCATCAAGTCATCCGGCCCGACACTGTCGCGCCGCGCCTCGTAGCCTGCCGCCTGAGGGGATTGCTCGCCCAGGCTCGCGACTGCGTCCAGCGACTGCACATCGCTGGTGGCGCTGCCGCCGTCCATGCTGATCAAGAGCGAAACTTCGGGGGCCGTTTCGCGCGATTGGGCTACCTTCTGCAACTGCTTGGCATCGGACGCCACCACGCCTTTCGCGCCGCTGTCCTGCAAGATATACGCCACCTGCGAGGCGGGCAGGGTGGGGTAAATAGGCACGGACACGGCCCCTGCGGACAAGATGGCAAGGTCGGCGATGACCCATTCGGGCCTGTTCTCGGACAACAGGGCGACGCGGTCGCCGGGCGCAATGCCTAGGGCTTGCAGTCCCAAAGCAACACGGCGCACCTGGGCGGCGATTTGCGCATACGTCAGGGTCTGCCACTCTTTGGCTTTGGGTGGCTTTGACGACAAAGCGGGGCGGCTTGGGTAGCGCTCGGCCATGGCGGCGAAGCGCTGAGGCACGGTGGGAGGCATCGTTGACAGGGCGTTTGACATGCCGTTAGCATAGCAGACATGGGCCTGATTGTCAAGAGAGCAGGGGCAGGAGGAGTGGCTCGTTTCACCAGGCTTGGGCTGGCCCGCTTTGCTTGGATTGGGGCCGCTCCTCATGCGCGGCAGGGCACGGAAACGCTCTTGCAGCGCGGCTGGGGGGCTTCTCCAACGCTATCGGGGCCATTGAAATACTAGGCAGAGACTAGGACGAGGAGATGCCGGAGCCGTTGAGATACAAGGCGTTAACGCCATCGGGGAACCATTGCAACGCCGGGGGGCCGTGGCGATAGTCGTCGCGCTCGGTTAGAGCCCCACGCCCTCGCACGCGGTTAAAACCCCATGCTGTTGTAGGATAACCCGCCTGCGTGGGACAAAAGCAGGCCTCTCCTAACCCGCGAAGGCGGGTTTCATGTTAACAGCATGGGGTTTTAACCCCGTGAGAGCTAGACTCTCCTGCGCTCTCCTGCGCCGTGTTTCTTTTGCCCCGCGCCGTATTTAGGGTATGATGGCGTAGACAGCCCCGATTGTTTTCTGCGCCGCGCCTGCAAAGCCCCCATGCCCATGACAACTCCGCCCTCTGCCCCCCGCCCGCTGCCACCTGCCTTGCAGGGCCTGCACGAGCTGGCCCGTGACCTGCGCTGGGGGGCGACCCAGCCTGCCCTGGGCTTGTGGCCCCGATTGGACGCCGCGCTGTGGCAGGCCAGTCCCAATCCGCAGGCGCTGCTGGCCCAAATCTCGCAGGAACGCCTGGAAGCCGCCGCGCAGGACAGCGCGCTTGTGCAGGCTTTTGCGGCTGTGCTTCAGGCCCGCGCCGCAGACCAGCAAAGCGCAGGCTGGCTGCAAACCCGCCACCCGGATGCCAGGCTTCAGGGCGTCGCCTACTTCAGCCTGGAGTATGGCCTCAGCGCGGCCCTGCCCCTGTACGCGGGCGGCCTGGGCATTCTCGCCGGGGACTTGCTCAAAACTGCCAGCGACCTGCATGTGCCTGTCACCGGCGTGGGGCTTTTGTATGCGCACGGCTACTTTCGCCAGACTCTCACGCCGGACGGCTGGCAGGGCGAGGCTGACCTGGACAACGACCCCGCCGAGTTGCCCGTGTCCCCTGTCTTTCTCGACGGCAAACCCCTGCGCATTTACCTTTCGCTGCCCAGCCGCCTTTTAACCCTGCGCGTGTGGCGGGCCGACATTGGCACGCGTGCCCTTTATCTTTTGGACAGCAATGACCCCGCCAACCCAGCCAAAGACCGCACGATCACCGAGACGCTGTATGGCGGCGACCGCGAGACGCGCATCTTGCAGGAACTTGTGCTTGCGGTCGGCGGGTGGGACACTTTGGCCGCTTTGCATATCCCCATTGATGTGTGCCACCTCAATGAAGGCCATGCGGCGTTTGTGGTTCTTTGCCGGGCCGTGCGGCACCAGCAGGCCCACAAAGTCTCGTTTGACGAGGCGCTGCTTGCCACCCGCCCCGGCAACCTGTTCACCACCCACACGCCGGTCGCGGCAGGCTTTGACCGCTTTGAGCCGAAGCTTGCGGCCCACTATCTCGGCGCGCTGGCCGATGATGCCCATATCCCCGTGCAGAAGTTCCTAGACATGGGCCGTGACCCGCAAGGCTCGCAGTTCAGCATGGCGGCTCTTGCGGTGCGCGGGTGCGGGGCAGTCAATGCGGTCAGCGCGCTGCACCGCGATGTCAGCCGCGAGTTATTTGCGCCCCTGTATCCGCGCCTGCCGCTGGCCGAGGTGCCTGTGGGCTTTGTCACCAACGGCATCCATCCGCCGACGTGGAACTCGGCCCAGGCGCAGGCGCTTTGGGACAATTCCCCCCAATTAGACACTGTGTCCGATGCCGACTTGTGGGCGCTGCGCAGCCAGTCGCGCGCCGCCCTCGTGGACTATGTCCGCGCCCGCTTTGCCCGCCAGGTGCAGGACATGGGCCTGGGCGATGCCGCCCTGTCGCTTGCGCAGAATGCCCTCCGCCCGGATGCGCTCACCGTGGGCTTTGCCCGCCGCTTTGCCGCCTACAAGCGCCCCGACTTGCTGCTCCGCGATATGGGCCGCCTGGCGAAGATACTAAACAGCGTGCGCCGCCCCGTGCAGATTATCGTGGCAGGCAAAGCCCCGCGCGGCGATGACGGCGCAAAGCATCTGGTGCAGGCGATGGTGCAGGCCAGCCTGCTGCCTGAACTGTTTGGACGCTTGATCTTTTTGGCGGACTACGATATGGATGTCACTCGCGCGCTTGTGTCCGGCGCGGATGTGTGGCTGAACACCCCGCGCCGTCCCCAGGAAGCCTGCGGCACGAGCGGCATGAAGACCCTTGCCAATGGCGGCGTGAACCTGTCGTCGCTGGACGGCTGGTGGGCCGAAGCGTACCAGCCCGATCTAGGCTATGCCCTAGGCGATACCCTGTCGCATGGCGAAGAGCAAGACGACCGCGATGCCGGTCAGCTTTTCGCCCTGCTGGAAGACATTCGCACTGCCTTTTACACCCGCGACGACCAGGGCCTGCCCCCTGCCTGGCTGCCCCGCCTCCGGCAAAGCATGGCCCGGCTGGCCCCCCGCTTCAGCAGCGAGCGCATGCTCCGCGAGTACACGGAGCAGTGTTATCTGCCCCTGGTGCAGACCCTGCGCGCCCGCGCTTCGGACAACGGCGCACCGGCCAAAGACCTGCTTTCCTGGCACGCGCGCCTGCAAAAGTCCTGGCCTTCGGTGCGCCTGGCAAACCTCCGCCTTGTGACCCAGCACGGAAAGCAGCACGCCCAGCTTTCCGCTTTTTTGGGCGGCCTATCCCCCAGCGATGTGGCCGTGGAACTCTACGCTGAGGCCCTGCCCGGCCAGTCCGCCGCGCTGCTGCCCATGACCCCCAGCCCCCTTGGCAGCAGCCCCGACGGCAGCCTCGCCTATTCCGCCGTTCTGCCGCCCGAGCGTCCCGCCTCCGACTACACCCCGCGCCTTGTGCCGCGCCATGCCCAGGCGCTTTTGCCGCAGGAGGCCCCGTATATCGCCTGGCTGGAGCGGTGAGAGTGTGTAGAGAAAACGTTGAATAGGCCCCCCGCCTCAATACAGGAAGGCCCCCCGCCCCAAGTTTGGGGAGCCAGAGAGGAGTAAGAAAGACGCCGGAGCAGAGCAATACCGAGTGCAGCCTGTGTCTTCCTTCTGTATTGCTCCCCAAAATTGGGGCGGGGGGCCTTCCTAGTACTTTCTCTACACACTCTAAGCCGTGGGCAGCCCGCTTCACCGGGATTTCTGCCGCTCGCAAGGGATTGCAAACACGTTATCAAAGCATAACAAGCGCGTGCCCAGCGCGAACCAACGACGGAAAGATTTGTTCCGTCGTTGCTCATGGCTCGGTACGCCGTAGAAACACGCAAACAAGGCCGTCGCAAAGCGTGACCTACTGGAAAAACATCATGCTATACTGGGGCCGCACAACATTTACAAGTCGCTTTTTTAACATCAACGATAAAGAGCGTCAGCAAAAGAAACAACTGCAACAAGCGCAGAACGATGTTCTCCGCTCACCCGGTGAGCCTCGGTCACACCTTCTGTTAGCCTGGCACTTGGCTGAAAACAACCAGCTTCAAGACGCTCTCTTGGCATGGAATAAAGGTCTTCTCCTGCTTCCCTTTGATGAAGATGTTAACAGGGAAAAGGATGAAGCGCAAGCGCAAATGAACGCCCTATCGCATGATGTCTTTGGCGACATTCTTTTCAAGGCCGGAGCCATGGAGCAGGCACGGGGCGAATGGGAAAAAGCATCCGCCCTTGACAAATACGGAGTTGGCGACCAGGCGCGGCGCAAGTTGAAAGAACACCAGGACGCGCCAGCAGAATAACAACTTGGCAGGCTCGCCAATACATTATGCTGCCCCTATTTGTTGCAGCAAAGAAAGAAAACACCTATGCCGCCACCGGAACTCTCGCTTGCGCTCAAAGAATGGGCTGTCACGCAGCGCGCCTTGCTGGAAGGGCATCAGCTCATCCTCCTGCGCAAAGGCGGCATCGTGGAAGACACGGGCGACTTTGACCTGCGCGGCGACACGTTCCTGCTGTACCCCACCTACGCCCACGAGACTGAGCGGGCGGGCGACTTGCAGCCATGCTTCGGGCAATGGCTCAGGGAAGAAGAAGCGCGCAATTCAGGCAAAGACCACATACGCATAGAAGCCTTTGCCCACGCCACCGATGTCGTGCGTGTTGGCTCGCCGGACACATTGACCCGCCTGATGCCTCAGCACATCTGGAGTTCGCAATTTATTCAGGGGCGCTTTGACTGGGAGCCGTACAAGCCTGTGTTTGTGCTGCTGCTGCGCGCCTACGCGCTGGCCCAGCCGCAGATTGTGCCCACACGGCGCGAGTATGGCGGCTGCCGCTCGTGGGTCACATTGGCCGAGCCGATAGCGACAGCCGGGGCCGTGCCGGCGTTGTCCGACGACAAGTGGGCAAGGCGCCGCGAGCTAACCCTGCAATTGCTAAAAGAATAGCGGGCAGGGGGTTGATGCCGAAACGCAAAAACACGGGGGCTGGTGCATTAGCACCGGCCCCCGCGTCTGCTTGTCCAATCAACGCATACTTGTCAGCGGCCCCGGTTATAAGTGCCCCGGCGGCGGGCCGAAACTTGGTTGCTCACCAGGTTGCGTTCTTTGCTTTCCAAGCCGCGCTCCTTGCTCTCGGGCGCGGCAGTCTTGGGCGCATGGCTTGCGGCGGGCTTGGGCTTGGCGGGCGCATGGCCCGCCCCATCTTGGGGAGCCGTGATGGGACGTGCAGCGGCTTTAGGCTTCTCGGCTTTCAGCACGGGCGGCAGGGCTTGGGCGAGCACTTCCACCATCTCCTCCACGGCTTGCAGCATCTTGGCGGGCACATCAGACGTTGCAAGAAAGACAACATCGGGCAGGAACTGATGCTGCATATACGCACGCGCCAGCTTCTTGATGGTGTCAGTCAGCAAGTGCGTGCCCTGGAAGCGAATGGCAACCCGCCGCTTCTCGGCGACAATGCTGCCAATTCCTATTTCCTTGCAGCGCAGGCGCAGGCGCAGGATCGCCAGCAGGTTCCATACCACTTTGGGCGGGTCGCCGTAGCGGTCTTCCAGTTCTTCCTGCACGCGGACGACAGAGTCGTTGTCGCGCACGGCGGCAAGCTTCTTATACATCAATATGCGCTCGCCCTCGCTGGGGATATACGCGGCAGGGATCAGGGCATCCAGCGGCAGGGCGACATTGGGCAGGTCGCGCTCAGTCTCGGTCTCCTCGCCGCGCATCTCATTGATGGCCTGCGACAAGAGCTGCGTGTACAAGTCAAAGCCGACGGTAGACACCGTGCCGGACTGCGCCGCACCCAGCAGGTTGCCCGCGCCGCGTATCTCCAGGTCGCGCAGGGCCACTTTGTAGCCGCTGCCCAAGTCCGAGAACTCCTGCAAGGCCCCCAGGCGCTTCTCCGCCACCTCGGTTAATTGCTTGTCTTTGCGGAACATGAGGTACGCATACCCCTGCCGGTTGGAGCGCCCGATACGCCCGCGCAATTGGTACAACTGCGCCAGGCCCAGCTTGTCCGCATTGTCCACAATGATGGTGTTGACGTTGCTGATGTCCAGCCCGCTTTCCACAATGGTCGTGCACACCAGGATATTAAACTCGCCTGCCGCAAAGCGCACCATGACATCTTCCAGGTCATCCTCGTGCATCTGGCCGTGCGCGAACTCCACTGTGGCGGCAGGCACCAGGCGGCGCAGCTTCTCGGCAATGTGCGAGATGCTTTCCACGCGGTTGTGCAGAAAGTATATCTGCCCACCTCGGTCTAGTTCGCGCAGGACAACTTCCCGCACCAATTCGTCATCGTACTCCTTGACAAAGGTCTTGATAGGCTTGCGTCCCTCCGGCGGGTCGTCTATCAAGGACATGTCGCGGATGCCCGACAAGGACATGTGCAGGGTGCGCGGGATGGGCGTCGCCGTGAGCGTGAGCACGTCCACTGTCTTCTTCATCTGCTTGATGCGCTCTTTATGGGTAACCCCAAACCGCTGCTCTTCGTCAACCACTAAGAGGCCTAGCTTATGAAAGTGGACTTCTTTGCCTAGCAGCTTGTGCGTCCCAATCACAATATCCACGGTGCTGTCGGCCAGGCCCTTCAATGTTTCCGTGGCCTCCGCCTTGGACACGAAGCGGGACAGCATTTGAATGTTGACCGGATAGGCGGCCAATCGCTCGCGGAACGTCTTGAGGTGCTGCTGGGCCAGAATAGTGGTGGGACACAGCACAGCCACCTGCCGTCCGCCATTGACTACCTTGAAGGCCGCGCGGATCGCCACTTCGGTCTTGCCGTACCCGACATCGCCGCAGATCAGCCGGTCCATCGGCTTGTCTTCTTCCAGGTCGCGCTTGACGTCTTCAATGGCGGCAAGCTGGTCGGGCGTTTCTTGGTAGGGGAACGCGTCCTCCATTTCCTGCTGCCAGGGCGTGTCGGGGGCCAGCGCGTGGCCCGTGGCCGCCTTGCGCGCCGCGTACAGCTTGATCAGGTCGGCAGCCATCTCCTGCACTTGCTTTTTCGCTTTGCTCGTGGCCCGCGTCCATTCGCCGCTGTTGAGACGAGTGATGTCGGGGGGGCTGTCTGCCGACCCGATATACTTCTGCACCCGGTCTACCTGGTCGGTGGGCACATACACTTTGTCGTTTTCGGCGTATTGCAGCAGCAGATAGTCGCGCTGCGCGCCGTCCGGCCCTTTGAGCCGCGAGATGCCCGCATAGCGCCCAATGCCGTGGTTGATATGCACCACAAAGTCGCCCTCGCGCAGCTCCAGGTACGACGTGATTTTTAGGCCCTCTTTGAACGTGCGCCGGGGGGTCTTGCGATGCACGCCATGCCCAAATATGTCCAGGTCGGTGGCGAGCATCAGGCGCGCTTCCGGCAGCTTGAAGCCGCCCGGCAAGACGCCGTCCAGCACATACACGCCCGCCTCGCCGCCAGGCTCTAGGCGGTCGGTGGGCGAGACCGGCAGCCGATGCCCGGCCAGCATTTCGCGCATGCGGGCGGCCTGCTCGGTGACTATCACCACCCGGAAGCGTGCCCCAAGCCACCCTTCCACGGCCTCAAAGAAGGCAGGCAGCCGTGCGGCGAATGTTTCCATCGCGCCCGCCTGCGTCGGCAGCGTTTGGTTGACTTTGATCCCTTCCGTGCCGCGAGACAGCAGCGAGAACACCGCCGCTGCGGGGGCGTCTTTGACCGCCTGCGCCACGCGCGCGAAGTCGCAGGCATGCGGCACAAGGGGCGACAGCAGTTCGCCGCGTGCCGCCCGCGTTTCGCTGATTTCGCTGGTTTCGCGCTCGGCCTGCTCCTGACGCGCGCGCGCCTGGCTGGGTTCATCCAGCACCACCACTGTCTCGGCGGGCAAATAGTCCAGCGCGCATACGGGCTTGGCAAATAAGTATGGCAGGTAATACTCCAAGCGCTCAAAGTAGGCATGCGCCTGTAACTGGGCGATGTCGCCTTCAACGCGCTCTTCCAAACGCTCGCCGTGCTCGCCGCCTTTGCCTTCCTCGTTGGCCTGGCGCAAGGCTTTGACCCGCGCAGGCAGCTCGCGCTGCAACTGGGTGATAGCGCCGCTCACGCTGGCGTCATCAAACACAATCTCGCGCATCGGGCTGATAGTGATGCTTGCGACCCGGCCCTGCGAACGCTGGGTTTCGGGGTCAAATGGCCGGATGCTTTCAATGTCGTCCCCAAAGAAGTCAATACGGTAGGGGTGGGAGGCCGCGCCCGGATACAGGTCTAAAATGCCGCCGCGCCGGGTCCACTGGCCGGGCTGCTCCACTGCTTCCACGCGCTCGTAGCCGAACTCCACCAATGTTTTTTCTAATGCCCCGATGTCGGCGGACTTGTCCGACACCAGGCTGACGCGCCGGTCGGCGAGCAGCGACGCGGGAACTGTGCGCTGCAAAAACGCCCCTATCGGCCCGGCCACAATCTTCGCCTCGCCGCGCGCCAGGGTTTGCAGCGCCGATGTGCGCCTTCCCAGCGCGCCCAGGTCGGGAGCGTCTTCGCTGAAAAACAATGTCTCCGTGGACGACGGCAGCACGACAACCTTGCCCGCCCCAAAGCGTTCCATGTCGGCAGCCAGCCGCTCGGCCTGCTCATGGTTATAGGTCACAACGACCAGCGGGCGAGTGTCTTCGCGCGTCCACTGGGCGAGCAGCAGGGCTTTGGCGGCGACCGGCAGGCCCTCCACCTGCACTGTCTTGCCCTGCGCCAAGAGTGCCGCCATATCCGTATAAACAGGATAATCCGCCGCCAGCGTGGGCAGCCCTTGCAAATCCATCGGCACCGTTCTTTCTAACCACAGGCTATCCGTACAAGCGTTCCCTATGCTGCGCCCTAAACACGCAAAATGGCCTGAGCGACCTTGTCTCGCCCAAGCCTTTTTGTTCCCCGTTCAGCGTATTATTATACCCTTGTGGCCCGTAAATTTGGGAAGTCTTTTGGGCGGCGCAGGGCTTTCCCACAGCAATGCGTGGGCGTTCCCCACCCGTTCCAAGCCATAACCAACGACGGAAGAAATTAGGCCGTCGTTGATACGCGCTTGAGACGCCCAGGAAACCCCGACAGCAAGCCTTCAGCACGCAGAAAGCATCACGCCCGAACCGCCGGAACTCAGGTGCCCGCCCGGCGAAACTAATGCACCCGCGCGCCGTGCAGATAGCCGGTCACCCCGTTCAGCACAAACTGCACCGCCAGGGCAGCCAGCACGACCCCCAGGATGCGCGTGGCGACATGCGCCCCGCTTTCCCCCACGCGCGCCATCAGTGCCGTTCCCGCCTTCAGCACCAGCCAGGACACCACAAACACCAGCCCTGTCGCCGCACCCAGCAGACCCAGCCGCAGCACGCTGCCGCCCGCCTGCGAGGTCAGCAGCAGGATGGTGGTGATAGAGCCGGGGCCGCTCAGCAGGGGAATGGCGAGGGGAAACACAGCGATGTCAGTGTCGGCAGGCTCGCCGGGTTCGGAGGATTGCAGGCCTGCCCGCTGCCCAAACAGCATCGGCAGGGCCGTGGCAAACAGCAGAATGCCGCCGCTAATGGCGAACGCATCCACGGTCACGCCCAAGTAGCCGAGGGCCGCGCGCCCCGCCACAAGAAAGAACAGCGAGATGCCAAAGCCGATAATCATGGCCCGGTTCAGGGTCTTCTGCCGGGCCGCGCTATCCATTGTCGCCGTCAGCCCGGCAAAGACAGGCACAATGCCGAACGGGTCAACCACCACCAAAAGCGTGACAAACGACGTCAGCACATAACGCAGCAGGGAGCCATGCAATATCTCATTCACGGCAACGAGTATACCTGAAGGCTGTTCGCCGGCAGAGCGGCATCACGGCTTGTGCATGCCTGCCTCCGCGCGGTCGGCGAGAATGTCCGTCAAGCGGGGGGAGGCTCCTAGGTAACGGCCCAGGGCGAACTCCACCTGCGGGTGGCGCGCGCGCGCTTCTTCCAGCAGGGTGGGCAGGTCGTCGGCGACATGCGTGCCCGTGTGCAGAAAGTACGGCACAGCGGTGATGCGCTCCGCGCCTTCAGCAATGCACAGGTCTACCGCGTCGGGAATGGTAGGCGCGTTGCATTCCATAAAGCCCACCTGCACAATGGGGAACTCGCCGCGTGCTTTCACCACGTCTACCACGCGAAACATGTCTTCGTTGGCAACGGGGCGCGGGGAGCCATGCACCATCACCAGCAGGGCGTTTTTCATTGTTTACTCTTTATCTATTCTGTTGACTTACTCTACGGACGGGCGGACAGGCGTGTTCGGGGCAGGCACGCGCGGGCAACCAGGGGTGGCATACAGCGGGCAGTCGGGTCGGGCGCGGCACCCGCGCGCCGCCGAGGCCAGATCGCCGCGCCATTCGCCGGGCGGCAAAGGGGAGTGGGCGCTGTCCAGCAAAGCATCGGCCAGCCGCTCGTCGGTGCCCAGGGCGCTGGTAACAGTGAAGCTGACATCAGGAAACTCTTGCTGCGCCTGCGCGATCTGCTGGGGCAGCGTTGTCGTGACAAAGTAGCCGGGCACGAGAAAGAACGGCAGCACTACAATGTCGGTGGCCCCTGCCGCTCGGCATTTCGCGACTGCCTGCGCGAAGGTCGGCTCCGAGTAGTTCATGTAGCCGACTTCTACCAATGCGTACTCGCCCCGCGCGCGCAGGCGGGCGGCATGGGCGTCCAGCGCTTCGCCCGCGCCGCACAGCAGCGAGCCGTGCGAAAACAAAACAAGGGCTTCCATAGGCATACCACGTTTTTCTAGGACAGCAAACGAAGCCGCCCGTCTTCTTTGTTGTATTCTACCCGCCTTTGCCCGCAGGATGTGCCGCCTGACAGAGAGTGCCTGCCCCGCGTTGTTGGAGTCCCTCGCCCGCCTCTGAGTCCCTCCCCCGCCTTCGTAAAACTCAGGCTTCCCCTCCCCTGCACTGGCAGACCCGGAGGGCTGAAGGGGAGGGGTGCCTGTGTCAGTCAGTTGATCTTAGTAACAGACGCTCTGCTCCGCCAAGCTTTCCAGTGAGTACAGCCCATAGCCGAAGGGATTAACCAAATGTAATAGGCA
>JAABUQ010011636.1_pt1 | contig 11180 bp, 14 predicted proteins | sample 5560001 | NCBI WGS metagenome assembly JAABUQ01 (sample SAMN10711888, study PRJNA513371) | rock metagenome | isolation source: Antarctica rocks | place: Antarctica: Victoria Land, Finger Mt nord | collected 2015-12-18
CGCTCGACTGCGTTCTATCGGTCGTTACGAATATGGAGGACGGGTCCATGGTCGAGATCGGCACGATCGGCCGTGAAGGCATGAGTGGCATTCCATTGATTATGGGAAGTAACACGACGGCGAACCACAGCTTCTGCCAAGTCAATGGCGACGCGTGGGAGATGACCGTGCCGACCTTTCATGCGTTGCTCGAGCAAAGCAAACTCTTCCGGGATCTCCTGAATCGATACTTGCAAGCCTATCTGAACATGCTGGGGCAGTTCACGGCGTGCAACCGGCTGCATAGCGTGTACGAAAGAGCCGCGCGCTGGATTTTGATGACGCAAGACCGCGTCGACGGCGACGAATTCCCCCTCACGCACGAATTCCTCGCGACGATGCTCGGCTCTCGCCGCTCCGGCGTGACGATTGCCGCTGCGACGCTGCAAAAGGCCGGCTTCATCCACTACCACCGAGGCTGCATCACGGTGCTCGATCGCACCGGTCTCGAAGAGACGACGTGCGAGTGCTATGAAGTGACCACGCGGCAGTTCGGCGATCTGCTCAGGCCGTCGGTAAAATTGCTCGGAGCTCAAGCAAAGCCCAGAGTTCCGGCCACTCGTACTGCCCGGCCGGTGGAGACTGACCGTTCCATCGCCCGTGGCTCCCGGAAAGCTTAATATCGCAGAAGCTGGCGACTCGTGCAGTTTGTGCTAAGCCGATCGCCGTGCAGCGCGATGCGAAGCGGCGCGCTTGCGCTCAAGCCGCAGGAACGCCGCTCTCGGTGAAACTTGGATCGGTGAAGCAGCCAGTAGAAAGCGCCCGTTGCAGTCCGTAGACGATGGCGACGTCATCACTTGTCTTTGAAAGGAGACAATTTGTGCCGGCCAGGTGGCACGAGACCGCCCACTCGTGTGTAAGCACGTCCGTGTAAACGACGATCAAACAGGCGGGAAGCACGAACCGCACCATACGTAGCATCTCAAGGGGATCGACATCGAGACGATCGACGTCGACCACGAGAATGCTGGGCGCCAAGAGGCCCAGTTCGGTAACATTTATGCGATCGATGACGGTCGGCGTAGGGAAGTCAGTGACTACGAGCGCGGCCGACAGCAGCGCGACGCTGTCCGGCTCGATCCGAGCTAAGCACGAGACCAAGGGCGCAGGTGTCACTTGCGAACGGCTTTCTTCGAACGCAGGGCGCGAGGAATCGGCAAGTGTGGCGGGAGAAGCCGTTTCCGGCACCCCATCGAGGACGCGGTATCTCACCTTTGAAGACTAGCAGTTCTGGTAGAGCGGCCACTACCGTGATTCTCCGGGGGAAGAGATGTCCGCGCTAGGCGTCTCGGCTGTTTCCGTTTTGCTTTGAGACCCATAGGAGCTCGCTGCATGACCAGAATTGGGGGCGGAGAAGCGTCCGCGCGTGACTTTTCTGGCCCGGCATGTTTCCTTTCCTAAGGAAAGGTGATGCAAGATGACGACCTCGTTAAGCGTGCGCGGACGGGCGACTTATCTGCCGCGAACGATCTTCTCGAACGTTATCAAGACGTTGCTTATACCGCGGCCCTTCGCTTGCTCGGCGTCCGTTCGGAGGCTCAGGATATCGCGCAGGAAGCCCTCGTGCGCGCCTATACGCACCTCTCCGAGCTCGAAACGCACGCGGCCTTTGGACCTTGGCTGCGGCGCATCGCGGTGAACCTCAGCCTCAACGCTTTGCGCAAGCGCGGCCAGCTACGCTTCGAGTCGCTCGATGAGCCGCGACCCTCGGGCGCCCGCGCGATTTTATCGACCAGGTCGCACTCGCACCCGACGCAGCAGCGCTTGCCGCAGACGATTTGACGGGAATCGACGATCTCATGAACCAGCTACCGGCATCGCAGCGGCTGGCCGTCGTGCTCAGTGACATGTACGACTACGATATCGCCGACATCGCGGATCTTACGGGCTGCAGCCTTTCAGCCGCCAAAATGCGCATCGGACGCGGCCGCATTGCCCTGCGCGAACTCTTGCGTATGGAGGGTCAGCACCGTTGAGGCGAAGCGAGCACCTCTCCGGTGAGGACCTTGCCGCTGCAGCGACGGAAACGGCAACGCCTCGCATCTCGAGGCATCTTCAAAGGTGCGAAGAGTGTCGGGATAGAGTAGCCGACGTCGCCCAGGTTCGAGCGACGCTACACCAAGCGGCGGAACACATCGTCACGCCGCCGATCAACATAGCGACTCTCGCCGTTGCTCAGCTTCATGCTCGCCATGTCACCGTTGGGTCGTTCAATGAGCTCCTGTCCGCCATCCGCACGTTGATCGCTGCCCTGGCAGCTTTCATGGCGCCTGCGCCGGCCACGCCGAAAGAAGGGGAAGACACCCGTGAATGATGTGCGGCGAACGCTTACAAGCGATGTCAATACGCTCGTCGCGTATGTGCCGCACCTCGTAGGCGCACTCATTATTGCTGCGGTTGGCTGGCTTCTCGCCTGGGTAGTCGCGAACATAGTCGCTCTGCTGCTTCGACGACTACAAATCGACCAAGTGGCCGAGCGCAGCGGATTTCGGAAAGATCTCGCGAGCGCCGGAATTCGAGCAGCTCCGTCGGCATTACTTGCAGGCCTGGCGTTCTGGATCGTTCTCCTCGCGACGCTCGTGCAGGCAGTGGATGCGCTCGAGCTCGCGCCCTTATCAGATGCGTTGCGTAACCTCCTCTACTATACGCCGCACCTCGTCCTCGCTGCTGGAATCGTCTTTATCGGCGTCGTCGTTGGAGATGCGATCGCGCGTGGCGCCCAAGCAGCGCTCGCGCGTGCCGGCGTCCTCTTTCATGTCATCATCGGCACGCTCTTGCGAGCGATCGTCATCATTTTAGCGATCCTCATGGCGTTGCAGCAGCTCACAATCGACTCGAGTTTTCTGCTTGCCATCTTAGTCGTGGTGCTCGGCGCGGTTGCGGCTGCAGTTGCCCTTGCGTGCGGCTGGGGCGCGCGGACACTTGCCGAAAATGTCATTGCCTCGCGCTACATCGCACTAAGCTTCCACGTGGGCGACGTCGTCGAGCTCGGCGGCACGGCGGGTTCGATCGAGCAGTTGGCGTTGACAAACGTAACGATCACCGAGCCTGCCGGCGATCGCGTCGTCTTCCCGAACCGGCTTTTTATGGATCAGGCGGTTCGTATCGCTCGCACGAGAGATCGAAACTCGGCCGATATGTGACTTTTCGCCTGCGCGCCGTGTCTGCTATTAGTCAGTACTCAATAACACGGGAACTGCGACAGACCCCAACGGAGCGCAATCGATGAAGCGCAACGCACTTTTGCGCCGCGTGGCGGCGCAGCCAAGGCCGTACGCAAGCGCGGAGCGCTTGCGTACCGGTCGGGAAACTCTCTACGTGCATTTTGACAAGGTGCCGGAGGACGATCCGGCGCGCGCCATTATTGCGACCATCGTCGGACTAGTTCGCGTTTCAGACTGGAGCTTCGCGCGCTTCAAAGGTGACGCTGGAGTAAATCAGCTCTTTGCGTCGAGGGACAATGGTGGGGAGTTCGCCCGGCTTCACAAGCTGTATGTGGAGCAGCGCCGGACGGGCGCGAGTGTCGCGGCAACCGTCGAAGTGAATGAACCCGATGGCAGCGGAATAGCGCTAATGTTTGCGGACCGCCGCGAACGATTTGGAATCCTAGTGCTCTCGCGCACGGCAGAACTCGGTCCATTTACGTCGAGCGAGATTCGCACTCTGACATTCGCCCTCGATGCTGCCTCCGATCGATTCTCGGAAATTCATCTCATGGAGTCGCAAGGCACACCGTTCGAGGGTTTTCGACCGGGCGATCAGAGCGCAGACACGACCCTGAAGACCGGCGACTCGGCGTACTACGTCCTCAATCGCGATTTCGAGATCGTTCTCGCCTGGGGCGCGGAAGATGAGCGACGAATTGCGACTGCGTCGCTCCAAGCGCAAGGGACAAACCGCTTACCGCGCGTCCTCGAGGAAACGGTGCGAGCGCTGACCGCGGCATGGAGCACGGATCCGGCGTCGTACCAAGCCGCCGAGGCGCGGCCGGTCCCGTTCTTGGTCGTGCGGACGCGGCCCATGTCCGGCCCGAGCGGCCTCTTCATCGGCGTGAGCATCGAGCGGACGAAACCCGAACATTCACTTACGAGTGCCGCTGCGCGATTCGGCATCTCACCGCGTGAAGTGCAGGTGCTCACCTTGATCCTAGACGGGCGGCAACTGAGCGAGATTGCAGAAGAACTGCACATAACGTCGTCAACGGTGCAAGATCACGTGGAGAGCTTATTGCAGAAGACTGCGACGGAAAATCGTTCCGGAATGATTGCTCGGATTCTCGGCTGGGAATCCAGTCGTGAATGACGGCCTCGGCGTGAACGCTGTCGCGAGGCGCTCTTAGCGGATCAGGCCGCTCGCCGGCCCTTACGCCGAACGGCGGCGCGGCTGACGCGACGGCACTGCGTCGCGCCGGCGTGGCGGCAGCGATTGCGTCCGGGCGTGCGGCGTCGCGATTGCCGTTACGCTGGGTGGCGGCAGCACGGGCACCTTCGCGCGGTCCAAACGTCGTCCCAGCGCCCGTTCGATCTGCGCGAAGTACTTCTCTTCGTCGGCGGAGACGAAGGTGATCGCATCTCCCGTCGCTTGCGCGCGGGCCGTGCGGCCGACGCGATGCACGTAATCCTCGGGCACCATCGGCACGTCGTAGTTGATCACGTGGCCCAGGAGCGCGATATCGATGCCGCGCGCGGCGATGTCGGTCGCCACGAGCACACGATATTTGCCGCGCTTGAAGTCCTCGAGCGCCCGTGTCCGCTGCGCTTGCGAACGGTCGCCGTGAATGCGTTCGCACGGCACCGCAAATTTACCGAGCGTCGCGGCCAGCCGATTCGCGCGCGACTTGGTACGCGTGAACACGATCGCGCTGTAGATGCTATTGTCTTTTAACAACGCGACGAGCAGATCGGCCTTGCGCTGCTGATCGATCGTGTAGACCGTCTGCGTGATGCCGCTCGCGGGAGCGCCCTTGGTCGTGAGATCGATGCGCGCGGGGTCGCGCAGCATATCCTTGGCGAGGGCAGCGATGGGCGGCGGGATCGTTGCGGAGAAGAAGAACGTCTGGCGCTGCGCCGGTAAAGCGCGCAACACGCGGCGGACATCGGGCAGGAAGCCCATGTCGAGCATCCGGTCCGCTTCGTCGAGCACGAGCAGCGCTATGCCGTCCAGGACAGCCGTACCTTGCGAAAGATGATCGAGCAGCCGGCCGGGCGTCGCGACGATGATATCGGCCCCGCGCCGGAACGCCGCCACCTGCGCAGCGAAGCCGACGCCGCCGTACACCGCGGCGACCCGGACTCTGGTGTGTTTGGCGAACGCGCTCAGGTGCTCGGCGATCTGGGCGGCGAGTTCGCGCGTCGGCGCTAGAATGAGCGCGCGCGTCTTGCCGCGCGGCAAGTCCATCAGTGCGGAGACGAGCGGCAAGCCGAAAGCAGCCGATTTGCCGCTGCCGGTCGCCGCGCTCGCGAGGACGTCGCGTCCGGCGAGAGCGGGTGGGATCGCCGCGACCTGCACCGGGGTCGGTTCTGTAAAACCGAGGTCGGCGACGGCACGCAGCAACTCGGGCCGAAGGCCGAGCGAGTCGAAGTTAGCGATGGTACAACGTTTCTTTCGAATGGGCGCAATCGGATCGTTCACTCGAAAGATCGCGCGGGGTGGCCTCCATCGTCACACGGGCAACGGTCGTTCGTCAAATACCTCGGTCGCAGAGCGCCGTTCCGGTTGCCACGAGCTTGGCGACCCAAGCATCGAAGGTCGCAAAGCGTTCGTCGGAAGTTTGGCCGCGCACGTAGCGCGCGTAGATCTGCTGCCCGATGACGGCGTAGCGGAACACGTTGAAGGCATGGTACCAAGCGACTCGCGAGCAGTCGCGGCCCGTCGTTTCCGCGTACCGCGCTACGAGCTCGGCGCGCGTCGGGAAGCCGGGCAGCCCCGTCGGCATGATGCTCGTGCTCGTGGCGGTCGCCCCCGGCGGGGGGTCGCCGGGCTCGAGCCAGAGCGAGATCACGTTGCCCAGATCGACGAGCGGGTCGCCGACGGTGGACATGTCCCAGTCCAGAATCGCGACCAAACGCGTCGGATCGCCCGAGTCGAAGATCGTGTTGTCGAACTTGAAGTCGTTGTGCACGAGCGCGGGAGCACCCGAGAGCGGTAAGCGTTCGGCGAGGCGCGCGATGAGCCGCGACGCATCGGGAAACGACGGCGTGCGCGCCGCCGCCCAACGGTCGATCCAGCCGCGCAGTTGCCGCTCGAGATAGCCGATGGGTTTTCCGAGGTCGCCCAGTCCGACGCGCGCGTAGTCGACGCCATGCAGCGCCGCGAGCGCGCCGATGAAATTTTCTCCGACGCGCCGGCGCGCCGCTTCATCGACCTCGAAAAGCTCGGGAAGCCGCCGCCGGATCACGATCCCGCGCCGGCGCTCCATGACGACGAAGTCCGCGCCGATGACCGCGTGATCCGTGCACAGTAAAAAGGCGCGCGGCGCGAGCGGGAAGGCTTCCCAGAGCCGCGAGAGCACGCGATACTCTCGCTGCATGTCGTGTCCGCCTTTGGGCAGCGGACCGTAGGGCGGCCGCCGCAATACGAACTCGCGCTCACCGAAGCGGATCAGGTAGGTGAGATTCGCGTGGCCGCCGCCGAACTGGCGCACGGCGAAGGGACCCTCGGCGCCGCTGAGGCGTTCGCGCAGATACGGCTCGAGGTTGGCAACTTCGAGCGCCTCGCCGGGTCGCACGTCGATCGTGTCGTTCACGCGCACGGATTGCCGTTTTCCGTCGCAAACTCTTGCGTCACACGACTCCGACGGCGACCAGCAGCGCGGCGGCGGCGCACGACCAGCCCACTGCGAAGAGTGCGCCGCCGAGCACGTCGGTCGCGTAGTGCGCACCCAGGGCAAGCCGGGACCACGGAAGCCCCGCGACGCACAGCGCCGGCGGCACGGCGAGGGCGAGCGCGAGGGCGTGCGGGATGCCGGGATCGCGCAGCGCGAGGGCCGCGAACCAGCCGTAGAAAACGATGGCGGTCGCCGCATGTCCGCTCGGATACGAGAGGTCGCGCTCGCGATACAAGAGCCAGCCATCGGGCCGAACCCGGCGGAAGACGCGCTTGCTCAGAGCGATTACGGCCTGCGAAAGCACTTGCGAAGCGACGACGAGTGCAACCGGCCGCAGGTCGTTATGTCGTGCGAGCGCGACGACGGCCGCGACGACGGAAACGAGCGTGACCGCCTCCGCGCGCCCCAAGCGCGTGAAGACGACGGCGATGGGCGTCGCGCTGCCGCGCAGTGCGACCGCCTCGATGTCCAAGCGCGTCGGCGTCCGTTGCGAGACGATCGCGCCGAGCGCAATGAAGCCGGCGAAGGCGGCGGCGGCGCCGAGCGCCCACGCTAGCGCTATGCCGGCGCGTCCGCGAACGCGGCCGGCACGATCACGCGCAGCGCGCCGCGCGCGATGCCGAAGCGCACGGGGGTCGTGCCGAAGGCGTTGCCGTCGATGCTCACACGCTGCTTGGGCTTGGCCTTGATAACGATCTTACGCGCCGAGAACGTGATGGCGTCGGGCAGCCGCGTCTGGACGCCGAGTGCCATCGCGACGTACATTTCCGCGACGGCGAGGTGCGACACACCGCTCGTGGTAAAGAACGCGAGCTTTCCATCGCGTACGTCCGCATCGGGCGTCAGCGGTTTCGAACCGAAATAGCGGCCGTTCGCGACGACGATTTGGTGGGTCGGAAACGTCGACTTCGCCCCATCGAAGCGAATGCGTGCGCGAAAGGGTTGGTGCCGCAGAAACGGCACGACGCCGCCCAGCGCGTATGCCGCCGCACCGACGATCGGCTTGAGCGTATGCGGCGCCGCATCGGCGATCTCTGCGGAGAGGCCGATCGTCGCGAAGTTTGCGAAGTACGTGCCGTTGACCGTGCCGAGATCGACGTTCGCGATTCGGCCCGCGGCGATGACGTCGATCGCCGCTTCGAGATCCGTCGGCAGCGAGAGGGTCTGCGCGAAGCTATTGCCCGTACCCAGTGGTAAGACGCCGAGAGCCGTTTTGCGATGCGCGAGCACGCCCGCGGCGGTCGTCATCGAACCATCCCCGCCGCCCACGATGAGCAGCGGCGCCTTGCTCTTGACGACTCGTTTCGCATGCCCGCGAAGTTCCCGTTCGTCCTTCGCGATGATGAAGGCGTCGACGTCGATGCCGCGCGCGGTCAGCATCTCCGGCAGCGCGCCCAGGTGACGCCCAACCTGACTCGAGCGTTCGTTGACGACGACCGTTGCTCTCATATCCGCAACCTACAAACAACGGCTGCCAAAAACCCGCAGCGGAGGCAATCGATGCCCGGCGGACGCTAGCCGGACGGGCCGCGCGTAGCGTTTGGACGTCACGCCAGCTTTGGAGCTTCATGGACGATTCAAACGCCGTCGGACTCGCCTTTACCGGAATGCTGACCGCGGGCTTCGCGTTCGTCAGCGCGCTCTTTACCGCCGCGCCCGCCGCCGCATTCGGACTCTTCGCGATGGCCGTGTTCTGCGCCGTCGAGTTTATCTGCCGTCTGGACTTCGAGAGCGTAAGAAAATCCTAACGCGCGCGACGCGGGAGCCGCACGCATCGAATCCGAAGTGCCGACCATGTTCCCGGGTTTGCGCCGCGTTTGCACACGCGGGCGCTTCATGCCGTTCCTCGCCGCACTCGCGTTCCTCGCGGCGGCCGGCACCGCTTCAGCCGACTCGGTGTGGCTCGCGAAGACCGTTCCGATGCGCATCATGGCACTCGGAGATTCGATCACGGCGGGGGTGGGCGAACACGGCGTCGACACGGGTTCCGGCGGCTACCGGGCCGAGTTGCAGCGACAGCTCGATAACCGCGGTTACCATTACACGATGGTCGGAGATCGGTCCGACTATTCGGCGCGTTTGATCCGGCGCCATCACGAAGGCTGGCCTGGCTACGTGATTCGTTCGTTTTCGTCGGACTCGGCGCCGCAACTCTACGGCCGCGTGACGCACGACGCCCTCAAGGCGAACGACCCCGACGTCGTACTGCTGATGGCCGGGACGAACGATCTGCTTCGGCTCGCGCGGCGCAGCGCCGGTTATACGGTGCCGAACATCGTCGAGAGCATGAACGCGCTGCTGGCCCAGATTTTCTACGAGAAGCCCAACGTGGACGTGATCGTCGCGGGCGTCGTTGCGAGTCCGCGCGTTCACGCCTGCGACGTCGAACGCTTCAATGGGACCGGCACGTGCGGCCTCGATGGTGGACCCAATCTTCGCCGCCTCGTCGCCGACTATGCCGCGCGCGGCTTCCATATTGCGCTCGCTCCGAACATGAGCGATGCCGTGCCACGCGACAAGGTGCATTTTCCCGACGGCATCCATCCCTCGGGCCAAGGTGGCTACGATGCGGTCGCGCGCGTCTGGGTGCACGCGATCGAGGACCTCACCGCCCCCGACGAGCGCACCACGGTCGCCGGCCGCTAGTGGGCAATCGTCGCCTTTAGGAACTCACGCTCCATGTTGCCGAGAGAAGTCGCTCGGCCTCGGGTAGCGCGTAACGAAATCGCGCACGATGCGCGCCGTCGCGCCCCACACGTGCAGTTCGCCATGGTCGAAGAGCCAAGTCGGCACGTCGTAACGCCGTCCCTCGTGCACGACACGTTCGATACCCTCGTGCAGTGCCTCCGGCGCGTAGAGCGCCGCGAGCGGGACTTCGTGAACGCTCTGCGTCTCGTTGGCGTCAACGACGACCTGCAGCGGCGGTTCGAGGAGCGCGACGAACGGCGCGATCGTTACCGAGAGCGCGATCGTCACGACGTCGGCGAGCCGCTCGACAACGTTCAGGCGCGTCCGCGGCAGTCCGAGCTCTTCTTCGAACTCGCGCAGCGCCGCAGCTTCGGCATCTCGGTCCGCGGGATCGATCAGGCCCCCAGGGAACGCGATTTGGCCGGGATTGCGACGCAGATGCGCGGCGCGGCGTATGAAGATTACGGTCGGCTCGTCGCGTCGCACGATCGGGATCACGACGGCGGCGTACTGCACGGCGCGTTGCTTCGAAAGAGATGCCGGGCGTCCCCACATGAACGACTCCACCTGAAGCTAGGCCTACAGGATGGAGTTTCGTGTTGCTCACGAGGCGACGCTCGCGAGGCACCCGGTCGGTTCCCGGCCGGTCTGAGCTAGTGCCCACAAGAGGTTCACGCGCGCGGCGTTGCGATCGCGATTCAGGACCGTGCCGCAAGCACAAACGTGCTGCCGATCGGACAGCGTCTTCTTGCGGACGGACCAGCAGCCCGAGCAGCGCTGCGACGGTTTGACGGTGCGTGTTGGAACCTTAACGAATGCGATACCAGCCTCTGCCGCTTTGTATCGGAGCATCGAAAGAAACGCGGTTGGTGCGGTGGAGAGAATCTCGCGATTAAGTCCCGCTTTTTGGGTGACGTTGCGCCCAGGATCTTCGATAGTTCCCCTTGCCGAGCGCGTCATGTTCGCGACAGCGAGACCTTCAGTAGCGATCAAGCGCGCCGATGCAATGATCCGTGCCGACTGCTGGTGTAAAAATTCGCGGCGGCGGTTAACCGTCTTACGGTGGATGCGTGCGACGATGCGTTTGGCTTTGTGTCGATTCTTCGAGCCGCGCCGCTTGCGCGAAAGCCCCTGCTGTGCCGCTTGGAGGCCGGCCTTCGCCGTGCGCATAAAGCGCGGGTTCTCAATGTCGACGAACAAGCCGCCTTCGGACGCGAGGGTAGCGAATGTCTCGACACCCCAATCCATCCCGATCTTCTGATTTCCGTGCTTACGCTGCGGGACGCACGCGATCGTCAGCGACGCGTACCAGCGTTCGGCCCTATACTGAATCTCACACGTCACGACGTCGCCGAGCGAACGGGCACGGCCACGCGCCAGCATCGTACCGACGCCCGAGAGGCGCAGGCGGCCGTGCCGGTTGCCGTCGCCGAATGTAAAGCGAAAGCCGTCGCCGTGCGTCTTGTAACCCCAGCCCGAGAAGCGCTCGAACGAACGGAAACGTGGAAAGCCCGGTGTTTGACGCGCCTCCACGCGCCGGAAGAACGCCCGAAACGCCAGGTCGAGACGCTTGAGCGTCACCTGCGCCGACTGTGCGCTAAGACCCGCGTAGAGCTCATCGTCCGCC
>JAABUQ010011637.1_pt1 | contig 11178 bp, 12 predicted proteins | sample 5560001 | NCBI WGS metagenome assembly JAABUQ01 (sample SAMN10711888, study PRJNA513371) | rock metagenome | isolation source: Antarctica rocks | place: Antarctica: Victoria Land, Finger Mt nord | collected 2015-12-18
TCACGGCATGACCGCAAGTTTCTCGCGGGCGTTGATTGGAGACCTCAGGCATTCGATGAGTGATCCCGAGTTCGACGCGGCGCTGGCAACCGCTATCGACGAGATCTATCGGGCCTCTACCGAGAAAGTGCGATCCGCGCGGTGATGAGCGGTTGGTCCGGAGGCGCCAGGAGGCATAGCCACATGGCCGGGATGGTGCGCCAACAAGCCCAATCCAGTCTCGGCGACTGGCCCGAACTTCCCCTTTCGGACTGGGCCGACATCTGCGCGACACTGCATCTGTGGACGCAGGAGCGAACCGGAGAACCGCGTGTCATGCCCGCCATCCCGTAATCCGATGGGCGAACGGAAGGTTTAGCCGGCTCCGCCTCACCCCCCGCCCGGTCGCGTCAGCAGCACGGATGGCGCGGGATGCGGCGGCCGGGCGGCGCTGCCCGGATCGGGGCGTTGCACCCAGCCCACCTCGGCAGCACCACAGTGCTGGATCACCGGGAAGTAGAGCCGTCCCGGCTCGGACGGCAGCCGCACCACCATCGTGAACTCGTCGAACTCCTCGTCCGGAAGCCGCCCGCCTTCCCAGCGGATCAGCTTCGGCCGTTCGGTCAGCCGGTGGCCCTCGTTGGTCACCGGTTGCGCGAGCGGCTCGCGGTCGATCGCAAGCCGCCATCCGGGTTTCGGCGCGGGCTTGGCGATCACGACGCCCTCGGGCAACTCGACGGCGAGGGCGGTCGTCGCGGCGCCGTCGCAGCCGTGCGGCACCTGGAACACCGCCTTGTAGTAGCTGCCGGCCGGCGCCTCCGGTGTCGCGAGCACGATATGCGCCGCCGCGACCCGTGCGGTGGCGAGCCCGAGCCCGAGCGCGCCTGCCGCGATGAGTTTGCGTCTCATGTCCGCTTCTCCTCAGAACGCCAGCCGCGCGCCGGCGTAGACGCTTGCGCCGTCGCCCGGATAGAACACGGCCGTGCTGGTCGTGCGGGCGTTGGCGAGTGTGCCGAGATCGCTGATGTAGTGCTTGTCGGTCAGGTTCCGGGCGTCGAGGTAGAGCAGCGTCCCGTTGCCCCAGTCGAACCCCGTTTGCAAGCCGAACAGCGCGTGCGCCGGCACCTGTAGGGTGTTGGCGAAATCCGCGTACATGCCCACCGGCACGACCTCCAGCGAAGGGGCGAAGTAGAAGCCGCTCGGGTGCGCGTAGGTGAGCGTCGTGCGCAGCACGTGCGGCGGCAGGCCGGCGATCTTGTTGCGACCGTACTGCAGGTCGTTGCGGAAGTGGGCGTCGGTGTAGTTCCACAGCTGAGCCAAGGTGATCCGGTCGCCCTGGCCGGTGAGGTCGCGCACTACGTCGACGCTGGCGCCGAGCTCGATGCCCTGGATCACCGTGGGTCCGGCGTTGAAGCTGGAGTTCGGCAGCAGGTTGGGCGCCGTCGTCGCCTGCAGCAGCTGGTCGTTCACGGCGGCGCGGTAGGCGGTCACGTCCCACGCCACGCGATCAAGCCGGCCGCGGGTGCCGACTTCCACGGTCCAGGCCCGCTGCGGCGCGAGCGGCACGAACGCCGTCGAGTTCTGTTGCGTTTGCAGCAGGTCGGTGAAGTCCGGCACGTCCTGGCTGCGCGTGAGGTCGACGAAGGCCTGGATCTCGGGGCGCGGTTCCCACAGCAGACCGATCTTCGGGTTGAACCCGCTGTACGTCTTGCCGACGTTGACGTAGCCCCGGCTGTTCGCGAGCCGGCCGCCCTCGTCGACGTAATCGCGCTCGTCGACCAGACCCTTGGCGCCGGTCATCAGCGCCACCGTCGGCAGAAAGAACAAGCGGTTCTCGGCATACGCCTCGTAGTTGTACGCGTTCTGCCGCGAGTTGAGCGTTTGTGCCCCGCGGCTGCCGGCGAGATTGACGTATTGCAGCGCGGTGTTGTTGCCGCCGAAGAATCGCGCGCCGGCGATCACGTCGTCGCGGAAGCCGCCGGCCTTCAGGGTGGCGGTGTAGCGCGGCCCGACGCCGTAGGTGACGCCGTCCTGATCGATCACCTGGAAGATCGGGTGGAACAGTTTCTTGTGGATGAACCAGGTGTCCACGTCGAGCTTGCCGACAGCGAGGGTGACCGTCGTGCGGTTAGCCACGCGCTCGGTCCAGGTCTCCCGCGACTGATTGCCCGAGATCGCGGCGGCGGCGGCGGTGGTGGGACTGCTCAGGGCTTGCGGCAAGGTCAGGGTGCCGGGCAGCTCCTGCCCCACGACGTAGGCACCGACGTAGAAGCGCGTTTCCACGTTCGGGTTCAGCCGGTAGCCGCCATTGGCGTTGAACTGCGCGGCGTTGGTCCGGGAATGGTTGCGATAGCCGTCGCTGTGCGTGAGCGTGAGGTTGCCGAGCACGTCGAAGACGTCGAACGTGCGCGAAAACTGCCCGTTCAGCCGAACCGTCCCGAAGCTCCCGGCTTCGGCGCGCGCAATGTCGGGTGCAACGGCGGTGTAGGCGGTGGGGGAGACGAAGTTGATGGCGCCGCCCAGGGTCGACGAGCCGGAGGCAAGCCCGTTGCCGCCCTTGAACACCTCGACGGACCGGAAGGCGAGCCGATCGAGCTGATAGAAATCGCCGCTGCCGTCGGCGAGGTTCACCGGGATGCCGTCCTGCAGGAGCTCGATGCCGCGCAGGTGGTAGGAACGCGCGATCCCGGAGCCGCGGACGGACAACCGAAGCTCCTGACCGTAGCGGCTCTGCACGTAGACGCCGGGCGTGTCCCTGAGCACGTCGCGCAAGGAACCGGCGTAGCGATCGCGGTAGGCTTCGCTGTCCATCCACTCGACCGAGCCGGCGTTGTCCTCGATCGACTGGCGCTGCTGATTGAGACTCGGCACCGTCAAGGAGCCGGCGGGGGGCGCCGTCACCACCACCGGCGGAAGCTCGACGGGGTTTGCCGCAGGGGGTGGCGCGGACTGGGCGTAGGCATGGGCGAGCAACAGGGCCGCGAGCGACGATGCGCTGCTGGCCGTCAGAAAGGAACGGTGCACGGGGGATCTCCTCATGGCTGCCCCGAGGGCAGCCTGGCTGCGTCATGGTGGCGAGCCGTTTCGTTTCAATTAAAACGAAAGCGGCCGGACGATCAGCTCGGAGGAGGCGCTCGGGCGTTCGGCGGGTCGGCGGGCGGACCGCGCGGCAGGCCGGGGCGGGTCGTCGGTCGTGCAAGAAAAGCGATGGTTTGCGGTGTCGGCGCGGGCGGCGTCGCATCCGGAACGAGGAGTTGCGGCGCGACGCAGCATACCTGGCAAAGCGGGCAGGCGGCCTGGTCGGAATGGGGGCGGTCGGGCGATCCCCCGCTCTCGTGCGCGGCGCAGATCGGCGCGTCGTCGAGGATGCTCCCCGCCATCGCCAGCATCGCCCCGAACGGTGCCGTGAGCTGAACCAGCAGGGCCAATGCGGCAAGCCAGACGGCCGGCCGGACCGGGCGCCGCGCCTTGCGCGCGGAGCGTCGGGGATGTTCGAGGGCACGCGTCATCGCCCGCTCACGATAGGCAGGTTCCCGGCTTCGCGGGAAGCCGGCTCGCCGCTACGTCTCCCGCCATACCGTGAGCAGCGCCGCCCCGTGCGCGCGGCTCGCCAGGATCGCGCGTTGCGGGTCCGGCGCCTCGTCGCGTCCGGTTTCCGTAATGAGGAGGGCGCCGGCGGCGAGGCAGTCGGCGGCGCGCAGCCGGGCCAGCGCGCGCGGGATCAGGCCCTGCCCGTAGGGCGGGTCGAGGAACACCAGGTCGAAACCCCGGGAAACGGAGCCCGGATCCGGGCAATAACCCTGGGCCGAGGAGCCCGGATACGGGCAATAATTCAGGGCATCCAGGGCCAGGATCGCGCTGCGCGCCGTCGCCCCGCATCGCGCGACGTTGGCCCGCAACGCCGCCAGCGCCGCCCGGTCCCGCTCGATGAAGGTCGCGTGCGCCGCGCCGCGCGACAGCGCCTCCAGGCCGAGCGCGCCGGTGCCGGCGAAGGCGTCCAGCACGCGGGTGCCCTCGACCGCCTCGCGGCCGCCCCACGGCGCGTGCAGCAGCATGTCGAACAGCGCCTGGCGCACCCGGTCGGCGGTCGGGCGGGTGAGGGTGCCGGGCGGGGCGGCGAGCGTCCGCCCGCGCCACTCACCGGCGACGATGCGCAACGAGCCCTTCACGGGGGAGCCCCTCGCGGGGGAGCCCCTCACGGGGCAGCCCGTCGCGAGGGAGCTGGTCGCGCAGCACGCGGGCCGGCACCTCCTCGACCGCGCCGCGCGGCATCAGGCCGAGCTGGAACGGGCCGTAGGCGATCCGGATCAGCCGCGTCACCTGCAGCCCGAGATGCGCCATCACCCGCCGCACCTCGCGATTGCGGCCCTCGCGCAGGGCGATGCCGACCCAGGCGTTCTCGCCGCGGCGGCTGTCCAGCCCGGCTTCGATCGGGCCGTAGCGCGTGCCGTCCACGGTCAATCCGCCGGCGAGTGCGGCCAGCGCGGCGGGGGCCACGTCGCCGTGCACCCGCACCCGGTAGCGGCGCAGCCAGCCGGTCGCCGGCAGTTCGAGCCGCCGTGCCAGGGCGCCGTCGTTGGTCAGCAGCAGCAGCCCCTCGCTGTTGAGGTCGAGCCGGCCGACGCTGACCACGCGCGGCATCTCGCGCGGCATCTTCTGGAACACGGTCGCCCGACCTTCCGGGTCCTTGTGCGTCGTCATCAGGCCGGCCGGCTTGTGGTAGCGCCACAGCCGGGTGCGCTCGGGGGCGTCCACCGGGCGCCCGTCCACCCGCACGATGTCGCCCGGGGTCACGAAGGTGGCCGGATGCGTCACGGCGGCGTTGTTGAGCTTGATCCGCCCCGCCTGCACCATCGCCTCGGCGTCACGGCGGCTGGCGACCCCGGCGCGGGCGAGCCACTTGGCGATGCGTTCGCCGCGCTCGGACGCGGGCGCGTCCGCCCCCGGCGCGTCGGCGTCGGTCATGCCCGGCAGGCGGCGACCAGCGCGGCCATGATCCGCCGGTCGCCAGCGTCGATCAGGAACTCGGGATGCCACTGCACACCGAGGCAGAAGCCGAACCGCGCGTCCTCCACGCCCTCCACCACGCCGTCGGGGGCGCGGGCGTTCACCGTGGCGAACGGGCCGGGGTCGCCGACCGCTTGATGGTGCGCCGAGTTCACCCGCATGGCGTCAACGCCGACGATCCGGTGCAGCAGGGTGCCGGGCACCAGCGCCACCGGGTGGCCGGGCTCGTGGCGGGGGTTGCGCTGCTCGTGCTCCAGCGCGTCGGGCAGGCTGTCGGGGATGTGCTGGACCAGGGTGCCGCCCAACGCCACCGCGAGCAGTTGCTGGCCGCCGCAAATGCCGAGCACGGGGAGGTCCCGGTCGAGCGCGCCGCGCACCAGGGCCAGCTCGGCGGCGGTGCGGCACTCCTTCAACGTCACCGTCGCGTGCCGCTCGCCGGCGCCGTACAGCGCCGGATCGATGTCGAACGCGCCGCCGGTCACCACCAGCGCGTCGACGCGGTCGAGATAGGCCTCGGCGAGGGCCGGGTCGTGCGGCAGCGCGATCGGCAGCCCGCCGGCCCCGGCGATCGCCCCTGCGTAATTGGCGCGGAGCGCGTACCACGGATACGCCGAGTAGCCGCCGGGCGGCTCGGAATCCAGGGTGACGCCGACCAGGGGCCGACGCTTGTCGCTCTCGGGCGTGTCGCGCTCGCGCGTGCTCATGCCGCGTTGCTAGACTGCGCCCCGCGCGTCGGCAAGGATCGCGCATGTCGCCGATGGACATCGCCCTGGACGAAGCGCGCCGCGCCGCCGCGCGTGGCGAGGTGCCGGTCGGCGCGGTGCTGCTCGGGCCGGACAGGGGCGTGCTGGCGCGGGCCGGCAACGCGGTCGAGGCTTGCAGCGACGCGGCGGCGCATGCCGAGCTCATCGTGTTGCGCGCGGCGGCGGCCCAGCGCGGCGCGGTGCGGCTGCCCGACTGCGACCTGTTCGTAACCCTCGAACCATGCCCGATGTGCGCCGGCGCGATCAGCCTGTTCCGCGTGCGCCGGCTTGTATTCGGCGCCTATGACCCGAAGGGCGGCGGGGTGGAGCATGGCGCGCGGGTGTTCGACGCACCCTCCTGCCTGCATCGCCCGGAGGTGATCGGCGGCGTGCGGGAGAGCGAGGCGGCGGCGCTGCTACGCGACTTCTTCGCCGCCCGCCGTCCCGACGCCACCCGCTGACATCCCAAAGGAGAATGTTCGTGCCAGAGCCAAGCGTCGGCCGCCGCCCCTGCGGATGCTGCTTCATCGTGCCGCCGGAGCTGCTGCGCGCGCTGGCGCAAGGCCGCGAGCTCGTGCCCCGCGATCCGGCGGTGTTCCAGCGCAGCTTCGTCGAGACGCAGCGGCTGCGCCAGGTGCGCGAGGGGCACCGGATGGCGTCGATCACCACGCGCAACAGCCTCGCCGCCGAGCCGACGACCCACCGGCCCGAGCAGCACCTGTTCGACTGCCACGGCCGCACGACCTTGCCGGGCCGGCCGGTCTCCGACATCGCGCACGACCCGTTCAAGACCGTGTTCGACACCACCGCCAAAGTCGCGGAGTTCTACCAGACCGTGCTCGGCCGCAACTCGATCGACGACCGGGGCATGGACCTGGTTTCCAGCCTGGACTACGGCCACGATTTCCAGAACGCGTTCTGGAACGGCCAGCAGATGGTGTACGGCAACGGCGACCAGCAGATCTTCGTCGATTTCTGGCGCTCGCCCGACGTAATCGGCCACGAGCTGACGCACGGCGTCACCCAGAACGAGAGCGGCCTGCGCTACGAGAGCGAGCCGGGGGCGCTGAACGAGAGCATCAGCGACTGCTTCGGCGCCGTGTTCCATCAATGGCTCGCCAAGCAGCCGGCGTCGCGGACGGCCGGGTGGCTGATCGGCGCCGGGATCATGGGGCCGGCGGCCAAGACCAAGGGCTTCACCTGCCTGCGCGACATGGTGAACCCGCGCGCCAAGCACTGCCTCAGCCCGCAGCCCGATAGCTACGCCGACTTCGACCCGACCGCCGACGTGCACGTCAACAGCGGCATCCCGAACAAGGCGTTCGCGCTGTTCGCCCGCGCGCTGGGCGGCAATGCCTGGGATGCGGCGATCAAGGTTTGGTACGCCGCCTGCACCGGCGGCAATCTCTCCTCGACGGCGACGTTCGCCGACTTCGCCCGCGGGACCATCCTGGCGGCGGACCGGTTCGCCGGGCCAACGCGGGAGAAGGTCGGGCAGGCGGTGCGGGAGGCTTGGGCCGGCGTCGATCTGTCGTTGGCGGCGGTCTGATCCGGTGCGGATACGGATCGAGCGGCGCGGCGGCCTGGCCGGCCTGCCGGCAGTGTGCGAGGCGGATGCCGGCGCCTTGACGCCGGACCAGCGCCGCGCGCTCGATGCGCTGCTCGCCGCCCCGCCCGCGACGCGGCCCGCGCCGGGCGCCGACCGTTTCCACTACACGGTGCGGGTGGAGGCCGCGACCGGCATTCGCGAGCTCAGCGTGCCCGAGGACGCGATGCCCGAGGCACTCGCCGCGATGGCCCGTCTGGTGCTGTGATGCGGCTGGGTGGGTGCCAATGCGGTGCGGTCCGTTTTTCTGTCGCGGGCGAGGCCCGGGCGCTCTACGTTTGCCATTGCCGGGAGTGTCAAAAGCAATCGGCCTCGGCCTTCGGCATGTCGCTCCAGGTATCCCGAGCCCGGCTCAAGCTGTTGTCCGGCAAACCCCGGACCTGGTCGCGCGCAACCGATAGCGGACGCCGCCTCGATTGCGTGTTTTGCGGCGAGTGCGGTTCGCGGCTCTGGCACGAGCGAGATGCTGCCTCGGAAACGGTCACGATCAAGGCGGGCTGCCTGGACCTGCCGGTCGATGTCTCGGAAGCAACGCATATCTGGACAGTACGCAAGCTTCCTGGCGTGTGTATCCCGGAGAACGCCCGGCGGTATCCCGGGGAGCCGCCGGAATAGCACAGACGTAGGGCGGGTCTCGACCCGCCGATCGGTACTGGATCGAGACGACGCGTCGAGACCTGCCCTACGCGCTCGATCTTAACCGCGACTACGGCTCGGGCCAGTCCCGGGCGATCACCGGGTGCGCCGAAATATAACGACATCCGCGCCTTGGTAGATCCCCGACCGTTCAAAGGCGAAGCCGGACTTCTCCAGCACGCGGCGAGAAGCCGTATTCTCGATAGACAACAAGCCTACGAGGGAGAGGGAGTGGAGTTGGGTGAGCCAGAGGCGTGTCAGCGCGCCGGTGATTTCGGTCGCCAACCCCCGACCCCAGTGCGCACGCAAAAGGCTGTACGCGATCTCGATCTCTCGGACGCCCTCGATCTCGATGTGGCGCAGGCCGGCTCGGCCGACGAATGCGCCGTCCCGAGTTCGGAGCACCCAAAGCCCGAAACCGTGCTCGGTCCAGTGCCCGAGGTTCACATCCAGATACACCCTGGTTGCCTCGGGCAGCCGGACACCGCGCAGGTAGCGGGACACCTCGGGATCAAGATGCAACCGGGTGAGGTCGTCGAGGTGCATCCTATCAAGCTTCTCGGCCGTCAATCGGGCCGTGGCGAAGTTTTCCATCTCCCGGCACTGCCCCAAGGCGCAACGTTCGCGACCCACCAATCTCGGTCGTTTCAGATCAAGTTGCGATCCTTATAATAACGCCCGCCAACCGATGTCGTCGCGGCAAAAGCCCTCGGGCTAGTCGATCGCCTTGACCCCCGCGTACGCCGCGTCCCGTGCGGCGAGCTGGCTGGCCTTCACTTGCACGATAAGAACTAGCCGCCAAAATACGCGTCCTCGAAATCGTCCAACATTCCGCGCAACTCCTCTAGCATTGCCCGCATGAGCTTCTTTTGCGGCTCGTCGCATAATCCCTCGCCGACCATCTGGTTTAGCAGCTGCCCGGCTTGAGTCAGCCGTTTCAGCGATTTGCGCTCGACTAGATCACCCATTCCATCATGCCTTCCGTCTGCCATAACGCGCATTTGGCATAAGGGTCGCTATGAAACATTCGAACCGCAAACTGGTTCTCTAGCTGCCATTGGAAGTGGCCGAAAGTGTTGATCTTCGCCACGCGTTCGGAAGGTCCGCTCTCCGGCGAACACGACCGCTTATACCACTACAGCAGCGCTCGCCAGCCGATGTCGTCGCGGCAGAAGCCCTCCGGCCAATCGATCGCCTTCACCCCCGCGTACGCCGCGTCCCGCGCGGCGAGCAGGGTGGGCGCGGTGGCGCAGATCGTCAGCACCCGGCCGCCAGCGGCGAGCAGGCGGCCGTCGGGGGCGAGCTCGGTCGCGGCCTGGAAAACCCGCACGCCGGGTATTGACGCCGCGCGGTCCAGCCCGCGTATCTCAGTGCCGAGCACCGGCTCGCCGGGGTAGCCCCGCGCCGCCATCACCACGGCGATGCTGAAGGCCGGCTGCCAGCGCAGGGTGAAGTTGGCGAGCTCGCCGTCGCAGGCGGCCTGCAATGCGGGCAGCAGGTCGGACATCAGGCGCGGCAGTAGCGCCTGGCACTCGGGGTCGCCCCAGCGGACGTTGAACTCGATCAGCTTCGGCCCCTCGCCGCTCAGCATGAGGCCGGCGAACAGCACGCCGCGGAACGGGGTGCCGCGCCGGGCGAGCTCGGCGAGGGCCGGGCGGACGATCCACTCCATCGTCGCCTCCGCCTGGTCCTCGGTGAACATCGGCGGCGGCGCGTAGGCGCCCATGCCGCCGGTGTTCGGCCCGGTGTCGCGCGCGCCGACCCGCTTATGGTCCTGCGCCGCGCCGAGCGGGATGGCGTCGGTGCCGTCGCACAGCGCGAAGAACGACACCTCCTCGCCGGTCAGCACCTCCTCGATCAGCAGCGGCAGGCCGAGGCTGTCGATCGCGGCCAGCGCCTCGGCCTCGGTCTCCGCCATCACGACGCCCTTGCCGCCGGCGAGCCCGTCCGCCTTGACCACCGCCGGCACGCCCCGGCGGGTGACGAACTCGCGCGCGGCGTCGGCGTCGTCGAACCGTTCCCAGCGCGCGGTCGGGATGCCGGCGGCGTCGCACAGCTCCTTGGCGAAGCTCTTGCTGCCCTCGAGCCGCGCCGCCGCCGCCGACGGGCCGCAGCACGCGATGCCCACCGCTTCGAGCGCGTCGGCGATGCCCGCCACCAGCGGCGCCTCGGGGCCGGGCACCACGAGGTCCACCTGGTTGTCCTGCGCGAAGGCGACGAGGGCCGGGATGTCGGTGGCAGCGATCGGCACGTTGCGCGCCAGTTGCGCGGTGCCGGGGTTGCCGGGGGCGCACCAGAGCGCGTCGAGCAGCGGGCTCGCCGCCAGCGCCCAGCACAGCGCGTGCTCGCGCCCGCCCGATCCGATCACCAGCACCCGCATCGCCTCGACCCTTCCGTGGCAACGGGCCTGTAGCATAGGTTCCGGCGATGGACGATCTGACTGCCGTCTCCAACGTGCCGGAATACACCGTCTCCGAGATCAGCGGGGCGGTGAAGCAGACGCTCGAAGGCGCGTTCGGCCGCGTGCGGGTGCGCGGCGAGATCAGCGGGCTCAAGCGTCACCGCTCGGGGCACGTCTATCTCTGCCTCAAGGACGAGAACGCCAAGCTGCAAGCGATCGCCTGGCGCCTGACCGTGCCCAGGCTCGGCATGAAACCCGAGGACGGGGTGGAGGTGATCGTCACCGGCCGCCTGTCCGCCTACGCCGAGCGATCCGAGTACCAGCTCGTCATCGAGCGCATGGAATACGCCGGCGCGGGGGCGCTGCTCGCGCGCATCGAGATGCTGCGTCGACGCCTCACCGACGAGGGCCTGTTCGACCCGGCCCGCAAGCGCGCGATCCCGCTGCTGCCGCGCGTGATCGGCGTGGTGACGTCGCCGCAGGGTGCCGTGCTCCAGGACATCCGCACCACGATCGCGCGCCGCTTCCCGCGCCCCATCCTGCTGTGGCCGGTGCCGGTGCAGGGCGAGGGAGCCGCCGCCCGCATCGCCGCCGCGATCCGGGGGTTCGACGCGCTGCCGCCAGCGGGCCGGGTGGCGCGGCCCGACGTGCTGATCGTGGCGCGCGGCGGCGGCAGCCTGGAAGACCTGATGGCGTTCAACGAGGAGGAGGTGGTCCGCGCCGTCGCCGACTGCCGCATCCCGCTGATCTCTGCGGTCGGCCACGAGACTGACACCACCCTGATCGACTACGCCGCCGACCGCCGC
>JAABUQ010011639.1_pt1 | contig 11178 bp, 9 predicted proteins | sample 5560001 | NCBI WGS metagenome assembly JAABUQ01 (sample SAMN10711888, study PRJNA513371) | rock metagenome | isolation source: Antarctica rocks | place: Antarctica: Victoria Land, Finger Mt nord | collected 2015-12-18
TTGGCGCCGGTCGTCTTGTAGGTGATTTTCTGGCAGAACTCGTTGCCTTTGCCGAAGACGACCCGCGCCAGGCGCGTGATGTCGTCGGCGTGCGAGTCGTCCTTGGCGAAGATGAGCGTCTTGGGGACCTCGGTGCGGCCGGGGAAGATCGCGGGCAGCTGGTCACGGAAGGTCTCCAGCACCAGCCGGATCTGGCCCTCGGCCACGACGTCGCGGTCTAATTGGTTGGCGGTGTAGGTCAGATCGTCGTCGAGCGCGCGCAGGGTGCGCCGCCGCGCGTGGCGGTCGCGGAACGGCGCGTAGTAGCCGGGCTCGCGCGTGAGCGTCGCGCCCCGCTCGGTCACGCGTGTGCGGATGCGGTAGACATCGAAGTCGACGTTGACGCCGTCGGCCACGGCCCGGTCGTGGCCGTACTCCATCACCAGGTTGCCGCCGAAGAACCCGATCGTGCTCTTAGAGGGCGTCGCGGTCAGTCCGACGATAAACGCGTCGAAGTACTCCAGCACCTGGCGCCACAGGTTGTAGATGGAGCGGTGGCACTCGTCGACGACGATGACGTCGAACGTTTCGATGGGGATGCGCGGGTTATAGGCTACGGGGACCGGCGCGCGGTCGAGCGCGGCGTCCGCCTCGAAAGAGGAACTCTCCTCATCAACCTCGTCGTACCCCTCCTCGCCCTTGAGCATGGAGTAGAGGCGCTGCACGGTGGTGCGGCTGCGCGGGTCTGGGTCGAGCCCGTTGGTGAACTGCGTCACGTCGCCGGTGCTCTCGTATAGGAATGGCAGCGGCAGGCGGTAGGCCGGCACGTCGGGAGATAGCCCGCGGGCGTAGCGGGCCGACTGCGTTTCGACGCCGTGCAGGGTGAAGCCCTCGGGCTTGGCCTCGACGACGCCGATGGCCTGCTGGTAGGCGTAGAGCAGGTAGTCGGCTTCCTCGCCGCCTTGCAGCGGGAACTCGCGGACGGCCACGCCCGGCGCCGCGTAGATATCCATGCCGGCGCGATCCTGCACGACCCACCCGCATAGGTCCAGTTGGCGGTCGATCTCCGCGCGCGCCTTCCCTTCCGGTGTCATACCAAAGCTCTTCCTAGTGTCGTCTTAAAGCGGTTTGTTTGCAGCGACGAAGCCTGCGACCGCGGTCGCATGGCAAACCACAGGCCGACCGCGGTCGGGTGCGCGGCGGCGTTGCAAAGTAAGCTCCTTAATCCTGCACTAGATAGCCCCGGCCGTGCAAACATCCGCCGAGCGGATCGCTCCCACGCAGACCTTTTAAGGCCAGGTCTCAGTTGTCCTAGCCGATCGGCAGGCCCGCGTGGAAGAAGTAGCCGTTGAGCATGAGCAGGAGCGCGATGACGCCGAGCGTGATGCTGGCGAGCAGGACGGGGCGCGACATCGACACGATGCTGACCGAGCCGAGCACGATGGCGATCTGGAAGAGCGCCTGCGCGAAGTTGAAGCTGGGCACTTGGCGCTCGGCGCGCTCCTCTTCGTAGCGGTGGGCCTGCTCCAGCAACTGCTTCTTGCCCTGACCGCCCGCGCTGGGGTCGTCCTCGTAGCGCGCGGCCGTCTTATTGTAGCTGGCGATGCGCGCCTGTATGCTGCCGCGCGTCGCGGCCGGCAAGTTAGGGTTCGCCTGTAGCATCGTCTGCAAGTTGTTGGCGGCCAGTTGGTAAGAGGTCTGGCGGATGTTCTTGGCCTGGTAGAAATTGTAGGTGTCGTCGGCGCGGATGTTGGCGTTCGTGACCGTCTCGCGCGCCTGATCGGCCCCAAGGGCGGTGATCGCCAACAGCGCGGCCAGGATGCCGATGATGATGGCCGCGCGCCGCCGGAACCGCTCCGTCGCCTCTTCCTGCTTGATCTTACGCTCGTCCGACGCCAACTCGCGCTCCTCGGCGGCCTCCCTGATGTTGTCGGCGGCTTCCTGTGCCTCCATCGACCTACCCCCTCTCACTCCTACCTATCGCTTTTGTCCACACATATCTACGACATGCCGCGTCGATATGGGCCGGGGCCTGGCCCTGAAGGACCATGGCACTCATCACCACATCACGGGATGCGATCGAGTTCTTCGCGCGCCGTGGCGACGGCCTGCTCGAGCGTCAGGACGCGTCCCTCCGCCCAGGCCGCCGCGAAGGCGTCCTCTCCCAGGGACTGTCGCACGGCGGCCACGGCCCGCTCGTAGCGATCTTGCATCCCCGGCACGACCGGCGCCTCCAGGGCCGCGCGCAACCCCGCGGCTGCTCCGTGCAGACGCGCGGCCTGCCGCGGCCGCCCCACGGCGTGCGCGAGGCCGGCTATCCCATCCAGGCAAGGGGCCGTATTCGGCTTGTCGCCCGTTTCGTACAGCAGCGTCAGGCCCTCCGCGTAGAGGGCGGCGGCCTCTCGATACGCGCCTCGGTCGCGTCCGATATGGCCGAGGCTCGTCAGCGAGAAAGCGCGGCCGCGTTTGTTCCCCAACTCACGGAACACGCCCAGGCTCTGCTCGAGGAGCGTAGCCGCCCGATCGACGTCGCCCTGTTCATAGGCCAGATCGCCCAGGTTGTTGAGCAGGAGGGCGGCGCCCCACGTTTCTCCGATCTCCCGGCACACGGCCAGGGCATCCCCATACAACTCTTCGGCCTGACGGTAGTCACCCCGCCAGTACGCTGTCTCGGCCAGGTTATTGAGCAAGGGGGCGATTTTGGACCTATCGCCGCTCGCACGTTGCATCTCCAGGCTCTCCTCGTACAGCGCCCTAGCCCGCGCGTAGTCGCCTCGAAACTGCGCGAGGGCGCCCAGGTTGCCGAGCGCCGAGATGATGCCCGGCTTATCGTCCAGGGCGCGATAGAGGGAGAGGCCGCGCTCCAGCAGCGCGGACGCGGCGGCGTAGTCGCCCTGATCCAGGGCCAAGCCCCCCGCGGCGTGATAGGCGTCCGCCAGGGCCATGGCATCGACGGCGTCAACCCGTTCCCCCGCGTGCGCCAACAACCGCTCGAACCACGCGCGCCCCTCGCTCAAGTGGCCGCGCACATCCCAGAAGGGGTTCAGGGCGGCGGCCAGCCGCAACCCCGTCCCGACTTCCCCGCTCTCCAGGGCCCAGCGCAGCGCCGCGCGCAGGTTGTCGTGCTCGCGCTCCAGCCGCTCCAGCCACATCGCCCGCGTGGGTCCGCGCAACTCGGGGCCGGCGGCCTCGGCCAGCGCCAGATAGTAGGACGCGTGTACGCGGCTCAGCGCCTCGTGCTCACCGCTCACCGCCAGCCGTTCCAGGGCATACTCGCGCACCGTTTCGAGCATGCCCACGCGCGGCTCGCCGTCGACGTCCTCCTCAGCGCGCAGGAGGCTCTGGTCGACCAGCGTGGCCAGCCCCCGCAGCACGTCGCCTCCAGGCTCCGCGGAACCCCCGGAATCGTCGACCGTCGCGCACACCTGCTCCGCCGCCTCGAGCGCGCAGCCGCCGGCGAAGACCGCGACACGGCGAAACAGCGCCTGCTCGGCCGGGTCGAGGATGTCGTAGCTCCAGGCGATAGTGTCACGCATCGTGCGCAGACGCTCCGGTAGGTCGCGCGGCCCGTCCGTCAGCAATGCGAGGGCCGGCGCCCCGGCGTGCGCCGGACCCTCGTGGCCGGCGCCTTCCAGCCGCGCCAGCAGCACGCGCGGCGCGAACAGCTTGGTCCGGGCCGCCGCCAACTCGATGGCCAGCGGCAGGCCGTTCAGGCGCGCGACGATGGCCGCGATCGCCGCCGCGTTGTCCGCGGTCAGCGCGAACGAGGGTTTTACCGCCTGCGCCCGCTCGAGGAACAGGGCGACCGCGGGGGACTGGCCCACCGCCTCGGGCGTCGCCAGTCGCCCCGGCGCGGGAGGCGCGGGGAGCGCCAATGGGGGGACGGGGAACTCGCGCTCACCGCGCACGCGCAGGGCCGACCGGCTCGTCACGAGCACGGCCAGGTCGGGGGCGCCGGCCAGCAAGTCGACGATGAGCGGCGCCGCGGGCGTCAGGCGCTCCATGTTGTCGAGCAAGAGCAGCGCCTGCCGGTCGCGCAGGTAGTCCGCGAGGGTCGCGGTCATCGGCCGGCCGCCCTCGCGCAGCCCCAGCGCTCGTGCGATCGTCGCGGCGACAAGCGTGGGGTCGGTGACGGGGGCGAGGGGGACGAGGTAGACGCCATCGCGATAGCCCCCCGCGAGGCTCGCCGCCACCTCGACGGCCAGGCGCGTTTTACCTACGCCCCCCGGTCCGGTCAGCGTCAGCAGGCGCCCCCCCGCCGATTCCACCAGCGCGCGGATCGCCGCCACCTCCGCCTCGCGCCCGCGCAAGGGCGTGAGTTGCAGGGGCAGACCGTCGCGCGGCGCTTGCTCTCCCTGTTCCATCAGGGCGGGCGCGGGACGCGCCGCGCCGCGCGGTGTGAGCGGCTGGCGCGCCCACCGGACGGACTCGTCGAGCGCGACGCGCTCCTCGGCGCTCAGGCCGAGCGCCGCGGACAGCAGGCGCCGTGTTTCGCGCTGCGGCGCGCGGTAGACGCCGCGCTCCAGGTCGCTGATCGTGCGCGCGCTCAGGTGGCCGCGCTCGGCCAGCGCCTCCTGCGTCAGGCCCGCGGCGACACGGTAGCGCTTGAGGAGCTCCGCGAAGGATCTATGCTCCGTGGCTATCACCCGTCCACCTCACATGCCGCCCACTTTATCGCGTCGAGCCAACAGGCCATCGTAGCGCGCCGGCGCTCAACACCCCACGCTGCTCCATCATAACATGCCTATTTGATACTTCCGTGGGTGCTTCCGTGGGTGCTTCCGTGACCTACTCCTGTGACCCCTCGTGGTCGAAGACGCGCGTATGGCTCAGACTGGGAGATGTGACGTGCGACCGCGGCGCGGACGGCATGTCAAGATACGCGGTGTAGGAAAGAGAGGAATTAAGATGAACACGTCAGAGAACACCGGAACCCCTTCGTTCGCCAGCGCGGGCGACGCCGCGCGCTCGTTCTTGAGCGGTAACGTCGCGACGGGGACGGGGGCGGCGGCCGATACGCGGCGGATCGGCTTCGGCCCGCGCCTGGGCGCCTATCTGATCGACGCCGTGGCGCTATCGGCCGTCGCGGTCGTCCTGAACATCGTCCACCTCGGCGCCATCGGCTCGATCGTCGGCCTGGCCTACTTCCTGTACTTCTGGTCGACGTCGGGTCAGACCCTGGGCATGCGACTGCTTAAAATGAAGGTGGTCCGCACCGACGGGCAGGCGCTCAGCTGGGGTACCGGCGCGGTGCGCCTGGGGGGCTACATCGTCAGCGCCATCCCACTGTGCCTGGGACTACTCTGGGTCATCTGGGACCCCGGCAAGCAGGGCTGGCACGACAAGTGGGCGGGCACTGCGGTCGTGCGGGCATAAAGTATGCAAGGTGGTCAAGCGATCGGTCACGCGGACGCAAGAGGGAAGGAGAGCCAGTGGTAGCCCTACCGGACGGATCATGGACGATGAGCGTCGAGGAGTGGCGCGAGTTGGAGCGGACCAGCCGCGACATCAAGCACGAGTACATCGACGGCCATGTATACACCATGACCGGCGGGAGCTTGGCCCACTCACTGCTAGCGGTCAATATGGTTGGTCTACTCAATAGCGGCTTCGGTGATGGACCATGTATCGCCTACAACTCGGACGCCAGCGCGCGCCTGTCCTCCAGGCGTTACACGTTCCCCGACGCTACCGTGACGTGCGATGAGCGCGACCGGCCTACGACCGAGCAAATGGACGTCAGGTATCCGCGTGTGATCGTCGAAGTGTTGAGCGACTCGACGGAAGCCTACGACCGGGGCGACAAATTCAGATACTACCGCGCCTGTTCGACTGTCCAGGAATACGTGCTCGTCACCACCAAGCGCCAGGCCGTCGAGGTGTACCGTCGCACGCCTGAGGAGTGGACGTTCCATTCTTACGGACCGAGCGACACGCTAGAGCTTAAGAGCATTGGCGCGCGCATACCAGTGTCCGCGCTCTACCGGCGCACCGACATACCGGCGGCTCTCGACGAGCCGGAAGGCGAAGTCTAACTCACGGTCCCGGCCATCCCGCGTAGTCTCGCCATAGATAAAACGTGCCCCCACCACGATAGGCGCTTTTTGGCGCGTCGTGGCGAGAGCGCGTTACGTCAGTGTCCCAATTTGTGACCGGCGCGCCCGGTCGCTCTGCCCGAAGGCGCGGGAGCGCGGGGTTAGCGCAGGGTTTAAGACGCGGATTGCTCGGTGGGCAGGCCGGCGTCCTTCCAGCCCTGGGTCCCGCCCTCGACCATGGTCACGTTGGTGAAACCCATGTCTTTGAGCGTTTTGGCGGCGAGCGCCGCCTGCCCGCCGCCTTGACAGGTGGTGATGATCGGGCGCGAGCGATCCTGCAGATCCTGGTCGCGGACGCTCTCGGGCATCTCCTGGTCGGCCCTGATGGCCAACACCCCCAGAGGGACGTCTTTGGAGCCGGGGATATCGCCGAGGCTCTGGTGACTGGGATCGTTAGGCTCGCGCACGTCCACGACGAGCGTGTTTGGATCGCTCTGCAAACGTTGCCGCGCCTCTTGCGGGCTGATCGCCTGCACCTCCTGGCGCGCCTCGCCTACCATCTGCATAAATGTCTTGGCCATGTGCTCTCATCTCCTTTTGTTTTGGGTGTGTTTCAGTTAAGTTAGGAACGGCCCTCACCCCCCACCCCCCTCTCCCGTGCGCGGGCGAGGGGAGCAGTCTTTTAACGCAAGCGAAATACACCCCTTTGTTTTAGTCTACCAAGCTATAGTTACGCACGACTCATGCCCGCCCTCCACCTCTGCGCGTAACCCTTGCCACGGGCGGACCGTTATTATAGCGGGTCACGCAGCCCCTTGATCGTCAAAGGAAGGACTGTTCATGCGCCGCTTATCCTGTTTCCCTGCCGCTCTCGCCGGCGTCTTCGTCGCGCGCCTGCCCGTCCCCGTGTCGGGGGCCGCGTTCGCCTCGTTCACGGCCCGCATCGTGACCACGGACGCGCGCGGCGCGTGCCACGCCACCCTGGATACGACGTTCAGGGACACCGGCGCCGGCATCATCCCGCCCCGCATGACGCCCGGCGCCTGTGGGGGCGCGTCATGATGGCCACTCGCCTCGCTCCGCGACGCGCCGCCGCGCTGTTGGGCGCCGTGGCCCTGCTCGCCCTCCCCGCCACGCGGCCGGCCAACCCGACGCCACTGTCGCGGGCGGCCCAGCAACCCCACGCCTCGGTCAACGGAGCGATCCTGGTACTCGACCAGCGGGGGAGCACCAGTTCGATGGTGCAGATCACGCCGCGACACGACGAGATCCTGGCGGTGGAGGGCGGCCGGGTCACACGGGTCCTGGCGCGCGGGCTGACCACCTATAGCTGCTGCGTCGGGCTCGCGCCGTCGCCCCGCGGACGCTACGTGGCCTTCACGCAGACGGACGCCTACCTACCCAAGCGCATTGTCGACACCAAAGGGCTGTGGCTGACCACGAGCGATGGGCAAAGGACAACCCGCCTGTTCCCCGCGCCGGCCCCGGCGAACCCAGGCGAACCATTCGACATCGCGGCGGTCGCCTGGTCGCCCGACCGCTATACGCTGGCGTACGCGGTAGATCTCTTTACCGACACGAACGTCGCGCCCTCCCTGCTCCAGGGGAGCGGCCTCTGGCTCGCGCCCTACGACAAACCAAACCAGCGCCGCCTGGTGTTCCCCTTCGCGCCGGGCGGGGCGTACGCGCCCATCCTCACGACAGCGTGCGGGCGCGGCTTCTCCAACCCCGCGTTCTATCCTGTCTCGTGGGCGCCCGACGGCCGGACGGTGGCCGCCAGTCTGACCTGCATCGTCCCGACACCCTCGTCGATCAGGGGCGTGCAAGCCGTCCTGGCCATCGACACACGCACGGGTCGGGCACGAGTACTGGTCGAAAATGGGCGGGACGCGGCTTTCGCGCCGGGCGCGCCGGCGCTCGCCTACGTCACCGGCGACGAGGGCGGCAAGGCGCCCTCGACCCTCTGGGTAGCGGACGCGCAGGGGCAACACGCCCGCAAGCTCGTCACGGTACAGGGACAACTCATCAGTCCCGCGTGGTCGCCCGACGGGCGCGCCATCGCCTATGTCGTGGGTTCGCCTTACCCCGGACAGGGGACCACGGCCATCCGTACGGTCGATGTCGCGACGGGTCAGATCCAAACGGTGCTCACAGCGAACCAACCGGGGCAGCCGCTGCTTCCGACCGGCGGGCATTTCACGCGGTTAGCCTGGATGCACAGCCGCGTCTAGGACGGCTGGCCGCGTCAATAGCGGATAGTGTAAATTGGAACATCCTGATATGGGATCAGGACCATAGTGCGAACTGGTGGCTATGGGGCGCAACGAGGGACGCGCTCGCGCGCCTTACCCGCGGTGTTTGGGATTTGCCAGGGGTCGCCGCCTACGTCGATAGTTTCGCTGAGGAATCGGAAAGCGTCCTCGAAAACCTGAGAGGAGCGCGCGCGTTTTAGTGGAATTAGCGGAGGCCGAGCGGCAGTTGGCGGTAGGCGGTAGGCGGGGGCGGGGCGCAGGCCGGAGACGCGCAGGCCGATCAGGCGCAGGGGACGGCGCTCCCAGTGGCGACGCATCAGCCCGGCCGCCTCCCGCGCGATGGCCTCGGCCTCGTCGACCGGGTGAGACAGACTATGGTCGCGCGTCGCGGTGACCCACTCGGGATAACGTAGCTTGACCCCCACCGTCGTCCCCGCCAGGCCCGCGGCGACGAGGCGCCCCGCGAGTTCCTCGGCCATCTCCCGCAACTCAGTCCACAGGACATGCGGGTCGCCCTCGTCCCGCGCGAAGGTGTGCTCGGCGCTGTAGCTCTTGGGGCTACGTTCCGTACGCACGGGACTGTCGTCGTGGCCGCAGGCCATGGCCCGCAACTCGTGCGCCCGCCGCGCGCCGACAGCCCCAGCGAGGTGCGCCGGGCTCGCGCCGGCCAGCTCGCCGACCTGTGATAGTCCCGCCGCGTGCAGCGCCTCGGCGGTGCGCGGTCCGATGCCCCACACCTTCTCGATCGGCAAGGGCGCCAGGAAAGCGGCCTCCTGGCCGGGCGGCACGACCACGAAGCCGGCGGGCTTGCGCAGGTCCGAGCCGATCTTGCTGCACAGGCGCGTCGTGGCCACGGCGACGCTCGCGGTCAAGCCTGTCTCCTCCAGGATACGCCCCTGGGCGCGCCGCGCCCGCGCGACAGGGTCGTCCAGCCCGGTAGCGTCGACAAAGGCCTCGTCGACGCTGACCCGCTGCAGCACGGGCGCGATCTCCGCCGCGAGGATCTCCATCACGCGCCGGCTGCGCGGGCGGTAGAGCGCGCCGTCCGGGCGCAGGAAAACGGCGTGCGGGCACAGGCGCAACGCCTGCGCCGCGGGCATAGCCGAATGGATGCCGTAGCGCCGCGCCACGTAGTTGGCCGTCGAAACCACGCCGCGCCCGTGCGGGTCGCCACCGATCACCAGGGGCGCCTCGGCTAGCTCCGGCCGCTCCAGGATATGGCAGGCCGCGAAGAACATGTCCAGATCAACATGCGTGACACAGCGCGTCCCCATCGGCCAGGCGACGTGCTCGGCCCATAATGCTGTATCGCCGCTCATTAGTAACTATCAGTCATCAGATGGATCGTGCGCTCAACACAACGGAGGGTGAAGCCGCTCCGGGGCGCCTATCTGTCAGACTACGACACAAACCTATCAGCGGCCACGAATTACCCGCGTCAGCCAACGGGTCAGCGTCGCTGGCGTGAGCGGCCCGGCAGGGCGCCGAGCTTGCTATCCCGCTCGAGCAAGGCCAGGATGTCGCCCTGCCGCACGCGCTCGTCCGCGCCGGGGACGGCCAGCGCCTCCCCGCCGCGCTGGATGGCCAGCACGACCAGCGGGCCGCGCTCGGGCAAGCGCAGTTCGGCCAGGCTTTGCCCGACCCACTCGTCCGGCGCCCGCAGCGTGGTGATGCCGGTGTCGGGGCCGAGCGCGATGTGCGCCAGGACCTCCGGCACACGCAACGTCAGCGCGACCGCCTCGCCGCTGGACGCCTCGGGGTAGACGACGCGGTGCGCGCCGACCCGCGCCAGGATCGTGCCGTGCAGTTCCGAGTTGGCGCGCGCCACGACGTGGGACACCCCTGCGTCGAGCAGTAGCGTCGTGGCGACGAGGTTCGCCTCCATATCGCCGCCGATGGCCACGACCGCCGCGTCCACCTCGCCGAGCCCGAGCGCGCGCACGGCCGTCCCATCATAGATCATCGCCTGTACCGCGTAGGTGGCCACATCGCGCGCGCGTTGTACCGCCTCCTCGGCCTTGTCGATCCCCAGCACCTCGTGCCCGTGCGCCACTAGGGTCCGCGCCACGGCCAGGCCAAAGCGGCCCAGCCCGATCACCGCGACTTGCTGCGCCATGGCGTCCTCCCTTACCCCTCACCCCCAGCCCCTCTCCCGTGCGCGGGAGAGGGGCTGGGGGTGAGGGAAGTTATCCAATCCGTATCGGCTCACTCGGCAAACGGTAGGGCGCGGCGTGGTGGCGCGCGGCCAGCGCGGTCGCCGCCGTGACCGGACCCAGCCGTCCGACGAACATGGTCAAAATAAGCAGTACCTTGCTCGCCGCCGAGAGCTGCGCGGTCACACCGGCGGAGAAGCCAACCGTCCCGAAGGCCGATGTCACCTCGAAGAGCAGATTGAGGAAGGGCAGGCGCAGGCGCGGCCCCTCGATCAGGCTGATCGCCAGGGTGACGTTGAGGATGAGCGCCAGCGCCAGTACGGCCACGGACAGCGCCTGCGCGAGTTGCCCCGGCGCCAGCCGCCGCGCCAGCAACGACGGCTCGGCGTTGCCCCGTACCGTCCCCCAGACGCCCGCCACGATCGCGCCGGCGGTGGTGATCTTGATACCGCCGGCCATCGAGCCCGGCGCCCCTCCGATAAACATGAGCCCCAGCAGAAAAAACAGACCGCGGGGATCGGAGCGCGAGAAGTCCCAGGTGGTGAAGCCGCTCGTGCGCGCCGCCGCGGAGTGGAAGAAAGCGTTCAGCGCTTGCTCGGGCAAGGGGCGGCCGCCCAGGCTGACCGGATTGTCCTTCTCGGTCAGGAAGAGCAGCGCCGTCCCGCCAAGCAGCAGGAGGGGCGTGCCGAGCAGGACCATCTTGCTGTCCAGGCTCAACCGACGCCAGCGGCGCACCTTGACCGTCTCCTGTACCGTCAG
>JAABUQ010011640.1_pt1 | contig 11177 bp, 12 predicted proteins | sample 5560001 | NCBI WGS metagenome assembly JAABUQ01 (sample SAMN10711888, study PRJNA513371) | rock metagenome | isolation source: Antarctica rocks | place: Antarctica: Victoria Land, Finger Mt nord | collected 2015-12-18
CCTCTTCTGGGGGGCTATGGCGCTCATGCGCTTGGTATTTTTTGTTCTGCGATTCCAACGAACATCGTGGAGCACGTTCGCGTCGCTGGAGCTTTTCTTCAGCATAGCGTTTGCTGCTATTGCTATCAGATATCTACTCCGCTTTCGCCGCTCACATAGTACCTGAATCAAGTCCAAGCCTACTGCGGCCCCGCTTCAGCGTTGCGCCGTACCGTTGCCTTCAATCCGATCGTGGATTGCCACCGCCAGCGCGCCGATCTGCGCGTGATGGGCGTTGACGAACGGCATGTCGACGTACACGAACGTCACGATGCCGCCGACCGCTTCCAGCGTAAACGCCAACACGGCGCTGCGCAGCAGATTCCGGCGTCCGGCCAACACGACGGCCAGTGCGGCCAGGGAACAGGCGATGCGCAGGGAGACCAGAGGGTCACCGTGCGTCTCGGCCAAACGCACGGCGAGCATGGCGGCGGTGATTCCGACTACCAGCAGGAGGGGCAGGTTCCCGGAACCGGCCGAAACTGTGCGCCGCGTCACAATTGCTATGATGCAGCATCAGACTCTTCGACAAACTCCCCGATTCGGATGGAAACGAACTAGTGGGAGTCTCCGCACGTTTCATGATGGCGGGGTGCGCCCGCTCAACCGATGGAGGACCACTTAAAAACCATGTCTTTGCAGTACACCACAGCCTCACTCGCGAGCCGTCCGCTTCGGGCGGCGGGAGCGCTGGGCGCCATTGCCGCGTTCATCTTCGCCAGCTTCGCGCCGGCGCTCGCCAATCTCTACGTTCCGACGGGATCCGTCATCCACACCCGTCTGTCTTCATCCGATATCAACACCAAAAATGCTCAAGCCGGTCAGGCGTTCACGATGCACGTCATGCCGCCATATCCCGGAGGGCACAGCAGCCTCGCCAACGCGCGAATCGACGGGCACATCGTCGCAGTCCGCAGCGCCGGCCAAGGGCGCAAGGCGCTTTTGACGCTGGGCTTTGACCGCATCGTGCTTCCCAACGGCCAGTCCGCGCCGCTCAGCGGCAAGATTACGAGCATCGCCTCGAAATCCGAAAACACGACCGCTCGTAAGGCACTCGGCGCGGGCGTTGGCGCCGCGGTCGGAAGCCAAACGATCGGCCGCCTTTTGGGCGGCACGCTCGGTGGCATTGTAGGTATCGCCGGCGGTGCAGCCGGAGGCTATCTCTACGCCAACAACGCCCGGGCAAACTTCAACGTCGCGCAGGGCGCGGCAGCGACCATTTCCACGACCGCTCCGACGGAGTTACGCCAAGCTCGTTAGAGGGCCGCTTCACCATAACGACGAGCGCGCCGTGTTGCACCGCGGGCGCTCGTCGTTTTTAATCGACCGCACCACGGACGTGACGGGAGCCATTTCATCGACGCCTTGACGTGCGTCATTCTCGCGGCAGGCGCTTCGTCCCGAATGGGCCGCCCGAAGATATCGCTCGTCTGGCGCGGGCGCACGCTACTCGAACGTGCGCTCGACGCAGCGGTGCAGCATCCGACGCTGGTCGTCGTGGGGTCCTTGCCGCCGACCGAAAGCACACTGCTGAAAGACCGTGCGCGCACGAGCGATCTGCGCGTTATCGTCAACGACGCACCCCAGCTCGGAATGAGCCATTCGCTCGCGCTAGCCGATGCCGCGATCGCCAATCGCACGAGCGCGCTTGCGGTGCTGTTGGTCGACACGCCGTTGGTCGATGCGCCGCTGCTTGCGCGCATCGCTGCGGCACGCGGTGACGCCGACGTCGCGTTCCCGGTGCGGTGCGGCGTGCCCGGTCACCCCGTCATCTTCGGTCCGCGCGCACGCGCGCTGATCGGCGCACTGCCTGCGGGCGATACGTTGCGCGAACTACGCGATCATCCGAACTTGCGACGGGTTTGCATCGAGACCGAGGACGACGCGCCGTTCATCGACGTCGACACGCCGGACGATTTCAACGAACTGCCGGGAACCCCATGACGTACAACGGATCAGCGCAGCGCGAGCAGGAGCGCGCCGCCGATTGCCGCCGCACCGGCGGCCAGGAGTAGCGCGACCGCGGTGAGGACCGACGTCAGTTCGAGGGCGACGAGCCGCTCCATCATCTTTCCGCGCACGACGACGATTGCACACAGCGCGATCCCAAAGATAAGGCAGCCTGCACCCGCAAGCCAAATCATCGCGACACGCCAATCATAGCGGCCATGTTCGAGAACGGGATGAACGTGTAGCCGCTCTCGGGCAGCTTACCGGTAAACAGGCGGCGCAGCAGCGCCCCGAACACGGTACAGGTGTCCTTGAGGATGTTGCGCGCGACGCGCATAGCAGCCCAAGCCACGCAAGCCGCGGCGCGAAGCGCGTGGTTCGGCCGGAAAGCTTGCGGTCAGCAGCGCCAGCGAGGCAATTGCGGCGATGATGATTCCCGCCGAGACGTCTCTTCGAGTTCGATCTTGCCGACGAGCAGCCAATAGACGAGTATCCAGCACAACCACCAGACCATGCCGACGCCAAGCCGGTTCTTCAAAGACCTACTCGGCGCACACGTACGGTGTTATTGGAACGAGCACTTTCCTCCGCTACGGGGGCAGGGGAGTGCGCCCGAGCGTCGGCCAATCGGCGCAGCGTGAACGCACGCTTTCTCGTCGCTGCGGCGGCTTTGTCTTTGCTGCTGGTCGGCGCCGCCCCGGGACCGCGCAACGATCCCTCCGCACAGCCGTATGAAGCCTTCGTACAAGGCGCAACCGCGCAGCGCGGCCTCTTCACGCTGTGGCAGAAAAACGGCAAGCTCTACGTCGAGCTGACGCCGGCGCAACTCGACCACGATTTCGTCCAGACGATCGTGCCTGCGTCGGGCGTCGGCGGCGACTTCATCGTGTGGGGTAACACCGACCATCTGCCGGCCGAACTCGTGCGCTTCGAGCGCGCGGGCGATCGGATCGCCATCGTCTGGCCGACGCCGTACTTCATTGCGCCCGGCTCTCCCGCCGCGGAAAGCGCCATCGACCATTCCTTTGCACGATCGATCGTCGGACTCGCCCCCATCGTCGCTACCGATCCGCGCAGCGGAACGTCATCTTCGATGCGGCGCCTTTTTTAGCCGATCAGCTCAACCTCAAGAATGTGTTCGCGCAGGGCTTGCGTGGTAGCAAGGGTGCGCCGTACGTGCTCGATCCCGAGCGAACGTATTTTGCGCCCGCCAAGTCCTTTCCGAAAAACATCGTCATCGAAGCGCGCCAAGATTGGACCTCCGAAGACCAGCATCTCTCCGATGCCGTGCCCGATCCGCGCCACGTGCAGATGCGCGTCGTCTACAACATCGCCGACGTGACGCCGAGCCCGGACTACCGGCCGCGGCTCGCCGACGACCGCATCGGCATCTACGACGACATCTATTTGCAGTTCGCCGACGACCGCGTTTTAACGCGCAAATTGCGATACGTCGTGCGTTGGAATCTGCAGCCGTCCGATCCATCGAAGCCGGTCTCACCCGCGACGCACCCGATGGTGTTTTACATGAGCAACACGGTTCCGGTGAAGTACCGCCCGGCGATCCGTGCGGCCGTTTTGAAGTGGAACGACGCTTTCCTCAAACTCGGCATCAGCGACGCGCTGCAAGTGCGCGATCAGCCGGACGACCCGAATTGGGATCCTGACGACGTCCGCTACAACGTCTTACGCTGGGTGACCGAGCAGCGGGCGAGTTTCGGCGCCGACTCCCAGACGCTTTATGACCCCCGTACGGGTGAAGAGTTCCGCACGGGCATCTTAATCTCGGCCGATGTGCCGCTGAGCGCGCAGCGCGAGTGGGTCGACGTCGTCGATCCAGCGCGCTACGGGCGGTCGACCGACCCGATGCCGCAGAAATATCTCGACGACGTGTGGCTCGGCACCATCATGCACGAGACCGGTCACAATCTCGGCATGCAACACAACTTCATCGGCTCGATGGCCTACACCGCGAAGCAACTGCAAGACCGGGCTTTTACCGCCAAGTACGGCATCGCGTCGACCGTCATGGAATACGCGCCGACCAACGTGTGGCCGCAGCCGTACCGGCAAGGCGACTACTCGCAGACGGTGCTCGGTCCCTACGATTACCACCTGATGCAATGGACGTACGCGGCCATTCCCGGCGTGCGCACGCCCGAAGACGAACTGCCGACACTGAAACGCTGGGCCGCCGCGTGGAGCCAGCCGCGCTACCGTTACGAGTCCGACGAAGACGTCTCGTGGGAGAACGGTCATGCTTCCGATCCCCGCGCGGAACAGGGTGATCTGACGAACGATCCGCTCGCCTGGTGCGGCGTGCAACTGCGTCTGGATCGCGCGCTCGTCGCCCATCTCGACGCGCGGTATCCGCAGTTGGGCGACGCATATCAAGATGAAACCGACGCCTTTCGCTTTTTGTTCGGCCGCTACGCAACGTGCGCAACCATGCCGGCCCATTTCATCGGCGGACAGTATCTGTCGCGCGCGCACCGCGGCGATCCCGCTGCGCAACCACCGATCGTGCCCGTGCCGCGCGCCGAACAGCGCCGTGCGTTCGACGTGATGGCGAGCCACCTGTTCGCCGCCAATCCGCTGCACGCATCCGCGGCGCTTCTCCAACATCTCGGGTACAGCGAATGGGCTGGTTACGGATACGTGGGCTATGAAGGTTACGGTAATCTGCCGCAGTGGGCGTACGATCCGCCGGCTCGCCATGACATGCCGCTGGCCGAAGAGGTCGCGGCCTTGCAGGACGGTGTGCTGAAGGAGATGTTCTCGCCCCCCGTGCTGTCACGCATCGCCGCTGCGGCCGTCGAGACGACGGACGGGCATCCGATGCGTCTCGAGGATCTGTTCACGTGGATGCACGATGCCGCGTTCTCGGAGCTGCGCGGTCGTATGCCCGCGACGATCGCGCCCGAGCGACGCACCCTGCAGCAGAACTATACCGCCCTGCTGGCGACCTTGGCGACCGCGCCGTCCGCCGGAACACCCGATGATGCGCGCGCACTCGCGCGCTCGCAGCTCGCGTACATTGAAGCTGAGGCGCTACGGGCCCAAACGGCTCCGGGCCTCGATCGCACAACGCGCGCGCACCTCGATCTGCTCAGCACGCGCGCGTACGGCGCGCTGCACCCGACGCACGAGTGATCGCGCGCATGTGAAGACCGCATTGACGCTGCTTTTGAGTTGGACGGGCGGCGCGGTGGATGCGATCGGTTTTCTGTTGTTGTACCGTTTGTTCACGGCACAGATGAGCGCGGCGGCCGCGACCTATCTCAACTCACCGATCATCGCTCCGCTCGTCGCGTTACTGCCCCTCATCTGCGTCGCCGTACTAGGCATCATGCGAGATCCGCTTGCCGCCTAGACCACCTGCCCGCGATGGCGCTTCAGAACCAAAAGGGGACCCTCAACTTTTGAACGAGGCGAAGCCGTCGTCGCAGAGCACCGTGCTGCCGTTGACGGCGTCGGCGCCGGGCGAACAGAGCCACAGGATCGTTTGTGCGATTGCTTCGGGGGATAGTAACTTGCCACGCATCTGCCCGCGTGCCAGCGAATCTTCCAGTCCGCGCGCTTTGTAACCGGCGATGATCGGCGTGTCGACGATGCCGGGCGCAACCGCGACGACGCGGATGCCGTACGGCGCGAGTTCGAGGGCGGCCGCTTGCGTCATGAGTCGTACTGCGCCCTTGCTCGCATGATAACCGATGATGCCTTCGGAGCCGAGAAAGGCGAACACGGACGCCGTGTTGACGATCGTTCCGGCAATCTGTAGTTCACGCATCGCGCGGCCCGCCGCTACCATGCCGTAGAAGACGCCGTACTGGTTGACCTTGACGACGCGGTCGAATTGTTCGGGCGTGTGCTCGAGCAGCGGTGCGTACGTCCCGATGCCCGCATTGTTGGTCATCACGTGCAACGCGCCGAAGCGCTCGACGGCGCGCGACACGAGCGCCTCGACGTCGGCTGGTTCGGTCACGTCGCAGCGCACGAAATCCGCTTCACCGCCCAGCGCCTCCACCGCGTCGAGCGTTTCACGGCCGCCGACTTCGTTGAGATCGCCGACCACGATACGCGCGCGCTCGCGGGCGAAGGCAAGCGCCGTAGCTCGCCCGATGCCGCTACTGCCGCCCGTAATGGCCACGACGCGGCCTTCAAATGCCGAACCGAATTGCAGCGCTATCGGACGCTCGATGTCCGGCAGCGGTCCGTTCGCATCCATGCTGATGGTCTTGCCCTAAAATTGAAGGAGGCGGCTCGTTGCCGAGTCGGCTGGCGACCAGGGAGTGCCCCGCTAAGGGTTAATGTTCGTCCGATGGTAGCACAACGCGTAAAGCCACTCGTTCGCATCCTGGCCGAAGGGTCGGATGAGACGAAGGGTCTGAAACGGACGCTAGGCCCGTGGTCGCTGACCGCGATGGGCATCGGCGCCATCATCGGCACGGGCATCTTCGTGCTGACCGGCGTTGCCGCTGCCACCCGCGCCGGCCCTGCTCTAACGATCTCGTTTATCGTGGCCGGTATCGTGAGCGCGCTGGCCGCGCTGTGCTATGCCGAAGTGTCGAGCAAAATTCCCATCTCGGGCAGCGCGTATACATATGCTTACGCGACCCTCGGCGAATTTTTGGCGTGGGTTATCGGATGGGACCTCATCCTCGAATATGCGCTCGGAGCAGCAACCGTCAGCATCGGATGGGCCGGGTATTTCGGAAACTTTTTGACGGCCGCTTTCCACATCACGTTGTCCAACACGTGGACGCATAATCACTGGGATCCAACACCCGGAATCGTCAACATTCCGGCCGCCGCGATCATCTTGATCATCACCGCACTGCTGGTGAAGGGCACGCGCGAATCCGGCGCCGTCAACGCCGTCATCGTTGCCGTGAAGATCTGCATCGTCTTGTTTTTCATCGCCGTCGGCATCGGGCACGTCAATCCGGCCAATTATAACCTTCCGGCGGGCCCCACGACCGGGCTCGGCGGCTACTTCCCGTTTGGGTGGGAAGGCATGCTCGGCGGCGCCGCATTCATCTTTTTCGCGTACATCGGATTCGACGCCGTTTCGACGACGGCCGAAGAGTGCAAGAATCCGAAGCGCGACCTACCGTTCGGAATTCTGATGAGCCTCGCCACCTGCACGATTCTGTATATCGCGGTCGTCGCCGTGATGACCGGCATGGTGCCGTTCAATTTGCTCAACGTCGCGTCGCCGGTCGCCTTCGCGGCGCTTCACGTCGGCTTGCCCGCGTGGGTGGCCTTGATCATCTCGCTCGGCGCCATCGCCGGGCTGACGACGGTGCTGCTCGTGATGATGTTCGGCCAGAGCCGCATCATTTACGCGATGTCGCGCGACGGGCTCATTCCGCCCTCGTTTGCGGCCGTGCACCCGACCTGGCGCACACCGGTTTTTTCGACGATCTTCTTCGGAATCTTCATCGCGATCATCGCGGCCTTCACCCCGATCGGCGTCGTGGGATCGCTCACCAATATGGGCACCTTGGCCGCCTTCATTCTGGTGTCGATCGCCGTGCCGATCCTGCGCAAACAGCACCCTGAAATCCGCGGCGGCTTCAACGTTCCCCTCGGCAACTACATCGTTCCGGTGGCGGCTGCGGTGACGGCGCTCGGGCTGATGTATTTCCTGAAATACGGCAATCCAACGATCTACGGCATACCGATCGCCTGGTTCGGGTTCGTCGCGTGGTTGCTGCTGGGCTTGGTGTTCTACTACATGTACGGCCGCTCGCACAGTACGGTCGGCCGCGCAGCGCTCGACGGACTGGCCCCGCACGATCCACGCGTCAACTAGAGGGGCCAAGGCGGGAACGGGCTCACGCTTGCGAACGTTTCCGCATTAACCACCCCCGATTTTCAAGGATCAAGGAGCATCATATGAACGCACGAGTCCCTCGCTTCGACCGTGCCGTCCTCGCAGCGGCGCTGGCGGTTGGCTTCCTATCGGCCGCGACGGCGGCCGGCGCGCAGTCGACGTTGCCCGTCGGCTCGACGATCAACACGCAGTTGACGTCCTCGGACCTCAACACCAAGAGCGCCAAAGACGGCGACCGCGTCACCATGCAGGTGGTCGCTCCGTATCCAAGCGACAATCAAGCCTTCGCCGGGGCAACCGTCAACGGACACGTCGCCGACGTGCGCGCGGCGGGCCAAGGCAAAACTGCGCGCTTGGTACTTGCGTTCGACTCCATCACGTTTGCGAACGGCCGCAGCGTACCGGTCTCAGGCTCCGTGCTGAGAATGGATTCGAAGCAGGATAATACGACCGCCCGTAAAGCGATCGGCTCGGCCGCCGGCGCCGCGGTAGGTAGCCAGACCATCGGACGCATTCTCGGCGGGTCGGCGGGCAGCGTTGTCGGCTTGCTCGGCGGCGCAGCGGCCGGCTTGGCGTACGCCTCCAACAATAAGGCCAACTTCAACGTTGCCACCGGCGCTCACGTGCAGATTCAGACTACGAGCAGCGTTCCCGTCCCGCTCCGTCAAGCCGGACAGTAACCGCTCTCCAAGTCCAGCCATCGCCGCCGGCACCTTCGTAGCGGACCATTCCGCTCCGCGAGGGTGCCGGCGGTTTCTTCTGAAGCGCTCGGCGAACGTGCAGAATTTCAGCTCCCCGCCACATCGAGCACAGGCGGGCGCCTGAGGGCGTTCCAGATCAGCGCCCCGATGGCACCCCCAACCGCGCCGCACGCAATATCAAATAGGTTGGAGGCATAGCTCTCGTTCGCGCCCGTCAGTTTCTGCGCGATCTCGACGATCAAGCTGAAGCCGGCAATGAGCGCCGTGTCCCAGCGTAACCGCGCAGGCCGCGGAATCAATGGAGCCGCGAAAAATCCAACGGTCGCAAACGCTATCACGCTGTACAGTTTGCGCAAGAAGTTCCGCGGTTCGAGCGCCCGGCGCGCCACTCGAGGCAAGCGACGCTCGACGCGGCGCACGCCCGCGCGCTCGGGCAGATGCCGTTCCAACGTTCCCGCACCCGGTGCGTAGAGTTCGCGATCGACTGAGATGGCGAGGAACACGACGGCCGCGGCTGCAGCCAGCATTCCGAATACCGTCAGGAGTGCCAATCGTTGAGACATCGTGTAGGCTTCGCCTTTCGGGAACCGGTGCATTTCGTGCAACGTTTCTTCCCATGGAGGTTTACATGATTGCAAACACTTTGCACGTCCGCTCATGGGTGCGGCTCATCCCTGCATTCTTCATGCTGGCGGCACTCTTTGCGGCCATAACGCCGCGCCCAGCTGCCGCCGACGGCGCGGCCAGCACGCGTAACATCATCCTAGGCGCCGCCGCGATCGCAGCCGGCATCATCATCTACAACAACGTCCAGCACAAGCGCATGCAGCACGATACCGTCGTCGGCTATACGCGCGACGGCGGCACGGTATACGCCGACGGACGCATCGTTTATCCCAACGGGAACGTCCTCTACACGGGCAACCGCAACGGGCAGCGCTGCGGCTACGTTGCAAACTACCCGTCGTGCGGCGGCACGCCGATCGCCTATTATCCGCGCGGCTCCTACTCCCGAGGCGGCGATGAGGACGATCGCGATCGAGGCGATTGGGGCCGTAAGGGCCATCACGACAAAGGCCACGCCTACGGGCATCATCGTCACGGCGGTGACGGCGACGATCGCGGCGAACGCGGCGACCAATAAAAAGACCTGGCACCAACGGATGGTGCGAACCGTAGCAACGAACGGCCGTCTGCGGCGCTATGGCGCCGGCAGACGGCCGTTATGCCGATATGATGTCTTCGGCCTCCGCGCCGCACGAAGCGGCGCCGGCTCCATCGGCATCGGCGCATAGCGAACACGCTGCGACATCCGAGCGGTAATGCCGTTCGATCGACGTGTAGAAATTCTCCGCGAGGAACATGAACGCGCGCCGGTACGGCTCTCGTTCATGCATCGGCAAGAAGGCCGCCGACGGAAACCAATGCGCGCGTAAGGTCGTGCGCGCTAGCCCAAGTGCGGCATCGGGATCGATGCCTGCGTGCCGCACCGCCGCCAACAAAGCCAGCGCGTCGGCGTGCAACAACGACTCGTTGCGGCGGCCGTTTTCCCCATCGCCTTGGCATGCCAGCAGACAACGCCGCTGCAAGTTCGCGATCTGAAGATGACGAACGCGTTGATGAACCGGTTTGCGGTACTCCGGGAAGACGCGCTCCTTGAACGACCACAGCAGTTCGGCGAAGCGCAGATCGACTCGCATTGCGCCCAGGTCGTGATGCGCAAGCCCAGGCCACAGGAAGATGTCGCGCGCAACAACCGCGTCACGGGACGTTGCGAAGGCGTCGAATGCGCGCAAGCGCGTCGCTTGGGCCGAACTCACGTCGCCCAAAAGTTCCTCGGCAAACGACAGCGTTGCAAGGGCATACGCCCCGACGGCGGAAGCCTCATGGCGGCACGCCGCGTTGAACGCAGAATGCGCCGCTGCGGCCGCCTCGCCGTAGCGGTCGGCCGCGAGCAACTGCCGCGCGGTTACCGCTTCGAGCATCGCAGCGTGATAGCCAAAATCACCCTCGGGCGGCGTCCAAGCACGATGCAGATGCAGCATGGCCATTGCGATGAGCGCATGCGCGGCTCCGCACAGCATGGCGTCAGCCGGAGCGATCCGCAGCACCGCGGTCGCAAAGTCGAGCGCTTCCTCATCACGTCCGCGCAAGTACGCGCACTTCGCCGCCGTGAGCGCGACGCCGGTTAACGTTTCCGGATCGCTTGCAGCCCACAACGGTCCGTCGGCGAGCAGGGTCGCGGCGCGCATGGTATCGCCCTGGCACGCCAGCGCCTCGGCTTCAATGAGGCGGACGCCGGCCGCCGTTGCTGGTTCACGTCGCGCGAGGGCGCTGAGCTCACGCAGGATTGCAGCGCGTCGGTTCGCATCTCCCGTGCGCTGCGTTGCTTCGAACTCCAAGCGCAAGAGCTGCGTTGCGATAAAGGGTGACCCGGGCTTAGCGGCGTTGGTGCGCAGTCGGTCGCGCAGCGCGCGCAGGGCCTGCACGCTATCGGCGTACCGTCCGCGGAGCGTACACCATTCCACCCGGCAAAGCAGCTGTAATCCCTCTTCGGGCCAGGTTGGCGGGGCCGGTGCGGGAGGTTCGGCGCGCTGCCATGTTTCCGTGCGCAGAAACCGGTACCGGCGTTCGATGCCGTCAAGCGC
>JAABUQ010011641.1_pt1 | contig 11177 bp, 11 predicted proteins | sample 5560001 | NCBI WGS metagenome assembly JAABUQ01 (sample SAMN10711888, study PRJNA513371) | rock metagenome | isolation source: Antarctica rocks | place: Antarctica: Victoria Land, Finger Mt nord | collected 2015-12-18
TTGTTGGCTTTCATCGCCTTGCGGCAGAACTTCGTGCGGTCGTCGCTGATGGTGTGGAGCGTCGTCATTGGTCTGAACCCTTCTCCGCCCGAGGCGGTCGCTGTTGATGGGTCCGTGAAGGCCGCGGCCGCGACGGAACGCAAGGGCGGCGCAGCCGAGCGTGGACCGGAACGGAGTGAGGACCGGTAGCGGCCCTTGCGTTTTGTCGTGGCCACGGCTTAGGATCCAAAGATCAACAGCGATCGACTCCGGTGGAGAAGGCGTGCGGCTCTCATGCTCATCACTCAGCGATCGCGACGACAACGTCACCGCTTCCTTCGCGATCGCGATAGCGCCATTACGAATAGAGTGGCCGGCGAATTGCGAATCGTCGGATCATCCCCAAACCCGCCCCTGTCAAGATGACCGATCTTTCCAAAAGGAATGATACATGACCATCGATTCTAACGCTCCTGTAATCGTAAGCGAAAAGATTCTCATCAATGCCTCGCTCGAAGATATCTGGCGCATTCACACGGCGATTGACCAATGGCCGTTATGGCAGCACGACATCATCGCCGCACAAATCGATGGTTCCGTTGCGGTTGGCGAAACGTTCCATTGGAAAACGTTCGGACTTAGCATCTCGTCGACCATCAAAGAAATGGAGCCGCAGCGGCGCATTGTTTGGGGAGGTTCGGCTCAAGGCATAGATGCTATTCACGTTTGGACAATGATGTCGTCTCCGAATGGCGTTGTCGTCCAGACGGAAGAGTCATGGGATGGGGAACCCGTTCGCGTAAAGGTTGAAGAGTCGCGGAAATCTCTTGAAGGCTCACTTCAAAATTGGCTGCGCGATCTAAAGCGCACAGCCGAAAGCGCGGCTTGACGCAGTACTAGGTATTCTTAAAACTGACACCTTTCGGAGCGGCGGCCACGTCTCCAACCATCGCACTATGTAGAACGAGACCTCAGCGCCCCATTTCACTAAGTGCTTTGGCCTTGTCGAAGATGATCCGAGCCTGCTCGACCGTTTGAAGGTTTTCCGACGCCCAAACCCAGACCCCGCAGAAGGCCGCACCGAGGCTCAAGCCGAGAAGCGTCAACCTGTATTCAACTCTCGGCGGTACAACGGGATACACGATTCGGGTCAGCAGACCGTCACGCTCCATGTGGCGAAGCGTTTGAGTCAGCATCTTTTGACTGATCCCCTGCACCAGATTGCTTAACTGGGTGAACCGCAGTTCGCCCTGCTCGGTCAGGGTTTCGAGGATGAGCATCGTCCACTTGTCGGCGACACGGCCAATCAGGTCGTTCACCAACGCCGCGATACGCGGATCGATGTCAGCGGGCGGCGTGGCCGAAGCGTAGCGCTGAGCCATCCTGATTTGCTCATCGGTGAACTGCGGCACTTTGTTCATTACGCGACACTCTCTTTCTGGTAAGTAGGGAAGTTTGAGGTGCCTACTTTACGCTAGAAAGCCGTTAGCCGATACTACCACAAGCATCAAGGCTTGATCGGGTTGATGCCATCGGCTCAGGCGGGCCGATCCTCGCGATCAGCAACGTGAACGGGTGAGTGCATATGAAACTGAGGGCTAAGACCATCCTGATCACAGGGGGCACGAGCGGGATCGGGCTGGAGTTGGCGACGCAACTGCTGCAGCGCGGCAACACCGTCATAGTGACTGGCCGCGACCGGGACAAACTTGATGGAATTAGCCGATCGCTGCACGGCGTCCATGTCTTCCAAAGCGACGTCAGCGACCCCAAAGCTATTACAGCGCTGCGCGATACAGTGCTTGAGCGGTTTCCAGCGCTCGACGTTCTAATCAACAATGCCGGCATCATGCGCAACCTGAACCTAAATCAAGACCGCGACCTAATCGACGTCACCCGCGAGATCGAAATCAATCTGTGTGGTCCAGTTCGTATGGTTCAGAGCTTTCTGCCGCACCTCAAAACTCGCAAGAATGCGTTGATCGTCAACGTATCATCGGGACTCGCCTTCATTCCGTTGCCCTTGTCACCGATATACTGTGCTACCAAGGCCGCCATTCACTCGTTTACACAATCGCTGCGGGCGCAGCTCGATTCCACGAACATTAGCATTGTCGAGCTGGCACCGCCGAGCGTCGAGACAACACTGTTTCGTGGCGAGTTCGCGGAAGAGATGAAAGGCGAGAAAGCGATGGACGTGAAGGTGCTTGCTCGTAAGGCGATTGCCGGCATCGAAGCCGGCACGCTCGAAATCCGTCCTGGACTAAGCAATATCTTGAAGACGATGAGTCGCGTCGCCCCTCAGTTCATGTTTAGTCAACTGGCGAAGGTCGGCAAGCCGAAAGTAGCCTAAGCGCCGACAGCAGCACCGAAGCGAGCTACGATTAAGGGGTAAAATGACGAATCTGACCAATAAAACTGCGCTGGTTACGGGGTCGGCGCGCGGGCTTGGGAGAGCAATCGCCAAGCGCTATGGCAGCCTGGGCGCGAGCGTTATCGTAAACTATTCATCGGACGAAGAGAACGCTCGCCAGACGGTAGCGGCGATCGAAAAGTCTGGCGCGACAGCCATTGCGGTCCAAGCCGATATGTCCAAGGTCGCCGATATTGACCGCCTTTTCGACACTGCTCTCGCGAGATTAAGCAAGCTCGACATTGTCGTCGCCAACGCCGGGGTCGAGGTTATCGATCAGCCGGTCTCCGACTTCACCGAAGCGGATTTCGATCGACTGTTCGGCATCAACACGAAGGGCACGCTGTTTACATTACAACGTGCCGGCAAGCATGTTCAGGATAATGGCCGCATCATATATATCGGTTCGAGCACCACGGCATTCCCGCTGGAAGGCTATGGCCTGTACGGCAGCAGCAAGATGGCGCCCCGATATCTCGTCGAGGTGCTAGCTAAGGAGATCGGCCACCGCGGCGTCGCAGTGAATTCCATCCTACCGACCACGATTGACGGTGCGGGAGTGTTTTCCGGTGGGGCGAGTGCGCAGGTGAAAGAGTGGGTGGAATCCTTCCGTCCAATGAAAAGAATGGGAACGGTCGAGGACGTCGCCAATGCAGCCGAATATTTTGCGAGCGATCTATCGGCTTTCGTGAGCGGCCAGCACCTGCTGCTCAGCGGCGGCGCGCACGGCTAACGCCCGTTTGAAAAGACGCGTGTAAGATTGATCGCACAAGCGCGTTTGTCATTGGTCGCATAGATCATGATCGCTTCGGAGGCATCCACGTCCTATCGCGGCCGCGGCGGTCATGGGATTGCAGTGCAGTGGGTCGATATAGATTAAAGAAGCGAGCATCACCGTACCGTGCCGTGGGCAACTCGGGTGCCCGATGCTCGTCGGGTCGTATGCTGAGTACGATGTCGCCGGCGCGTTCATGCGTGATGTTCGCGGCCTGCGGTCGTGAGCGTACGGCTCAGCTATAAGGTGGGCAGCCATGCTCCATGAAATCCGCCCGGGACTCGTTGCGGGAGTTGCACGGTCGCAATGCGCGTGAGGTCTCGCGCGTCCACGATAACGAAGTCGCTTCCATCGCGCGTCTGAGCGTAGACAAATCCGAGTAACCAGCCGTCGTCTTCGGCCTTTGCGTCACGAGCCGCGACGAACACGAACTCGCCGGCAATTTCACCGTCGTCGCAACCGAAGCTCGAGCTTCGGTTGGTCGCGAAGTCATGCTTCACGATGCCGCTGCGAGATTCTCCAAGATCGGCAAGGGCGTACCCGTAGCGATACGACAACCCAGTCCGCGACTCGTCGATTCGCGGAAACTCGACCGGCATGTCATCGAGCGGCTCTTCGAGCACGGCGCCGTTTGCGAGATTTATCGTCCAGCGATGCAACTTCGCCTCGCCGAACTCGCCGGGATTGTCGCGCCAAAGTTCCTTATAGCGCGCCGCGTCGAGCACGATTCGGTCGCCGTCCTCGAACGCGTTGACGATGTGGAACACGTAGCACGCTTGGATCTCGAACCACCTGACGGTCTGATCGCCCTCGCGGTTCATGACCCCGAGGCGGGCGCCGTAGTCGTCGCTCCAGCGATACGGCATCGTTCCTTGCATCGCTCGCTGCATGTCGAAGACGACCGGAAGATCCATGAAGATCACGTGGTTCGACGTAATTGCGAAATCGTGCATCATCGTGCGTCCGGGAACTTCGATGATTTGCGAGTGGACAAGCGCGCCGGCGAGGTCGACGCGATGGTATGCCAGCGCCGGCAACTGCGGCATGGCGGAATAGCCGAAGAAGTGCAACTCGCCCGTGACGGGACAACGCTTGGGATGCGCCGTCATCGCAGTATGCAGGCGGCCGTCGAAATCGTACGCACCGATCGTCTCGAGTTGCGGCGTAATTTCGCATGGAAAGGACGACTCCACGAGCGCAAAAATTCGCCCGGCGTGCTCGACCACGCTCGTGTTCGCGCTGCCGGCGCGCAAGTCGACGCGCCGGTCCGCTCCAATCACGGGCCTGCCCTTCTCGAACGTCGTTGTCCGCACCCAACGGTTGGCGTACCGCTGCGCGCGACCGTCCGAGAGACGAATACCATGAAGCATGCCGTCGCCCATAAACCAGTGAGCTGAAGCGCCGCTGCGCGGGTTGGGACCGTTCCGCACGTACGAACCGCTAAGTTCCGGCGGAATTTTACCCGTGACGGGCAGATCGTCCGATTCGACCTCCCGCTCGAGCGGCGCGTGGTAACGAGGAATGTCGAGTGCAAGCGTGCTGATGGCAACCTCCGACTGACGGCGGAGCCGTCCAAATGGGACAGAATAACGGTCGCGGTCCGTTCAGTTTTTGAAATACCACGGTCCGTCGAGATCGGGAATCAATGCGGGCCCAGTAGGGTGCCATCCCAGCCGTTCCTGAGTTAACGCGCTGGACGTCGGGTTGTCGACCGGAAGGAACGGTGCAAGCCAGCTGAAGTTTTTCGCGGCCTCAGCCGGTGACTTGCTGACAACCGGAACGTTGAGGCGTCGTCCGATAACTTCAGCAATCGTTCGAAACGGCACGCCCTCTTCGGCAACGCCGTGATATTTGCCAGATCCTTTTTCAAGCGCCAATCGAAAGAGACGGGCAGCATCGACCCGGTGAACGGCTGGCCAAAGGTTCCGGCCGTCTCCGACGGTCGCCGAAACGCCTTTCTTGCGCGCGATCGCGATGAGGCGCGGAACGAAGCCGGCACGATCGCCATCCCCATGAACTACTGGGGAAAGGCGCACAACGGATGCGCGCACGCCGGACGAGTTCATCTCCAGCATCGCCGCTTCTGACGCGGCACGGAGCGCAACAAAGCCGCTCAGGTCGGCCCCGTCCTCCTCCGTCGCGAGGTGGCCCGGCCTAAGGCCCAGCGTCCCAAACGCCGCGACGAGGGCGCGGTCAGGGCCCACGAGGGCCCGACCGATGGTCTGAATGGCGCGTCTGTCCGTCTCGGCGGCCGCCGCCATGAATCGAGAAACGATCGCGCCGGGCGCGCCGCCGAAGATCACGCCAAGGCGCGTCGCAAGACTCGCATGGGTGAACTCGTGGAAGAAGGCCGTGTGGATCGCGCCCTCCGCCGCAGCCGCTCCACGGCGCAGACTCTCGAGATCTTCAAGAGACCCGCGATGGACGAGCGCACCGGCGGCGATCAGCGATTGCGCGGACGCATCCGAGCGTGCGAGCCCGAGTACCTCATGGCCCGCGCCGATCAATTCTTTGACGATGGCAGAACCGATGAATCCGGTTGCCCCGGTAACGAAAACTCGCATCGACTCGACCTATATCCCAGACGTAGGAGAGGAAATTAACGCCCGTTCCACGGCCTGGCGATAGGGCAGCGGTCGTCGAGGCAAAATCGCGCGTATCGGCATGGCATCGCCGATGCTATCGGCCTTCACGCTATCCAGAATGCCTTTAATCGAACCTTTTGGCATCTTGGCTGCGCGCTCAACGAGCGGTGCGAGCGAGCCAAGAATCGTGCGTGGAAAATCAATTTTAATGGGATGCGGTCGGCCCAAGACGTCGGCCGCAATATCGATCATTTCGTTATTCGTTAGGACGTCATCACAGCCCACGTCGTAGCACTGCCCATAAGCGTGCGGATCGTTGAGCACCCCGACGAGGTAGTAGACCATGTCGTCAACGGCGATGTTACGCATCCTCTGCTGACCACTGCCGAACAGATTAATGCTGACCGGCCTCTTGGCTTGGCTCACCATTGTATTGAAGCCAAATCCGCCGACGCCGACGATCTGCGCAGGCCGAATGACGGTTACGTCGAGGCCACTCTTGAGTAAGAATTGCTCTGCCTTCCACCGCCCGCGTACCCACTCGCTTGATGCATTGGGAGCCGTCCCGAGGAACGTGACATAGATGAGCCGATGCACGCCGTTCGCCTTGCACGCCGTCACAATGTTCTGCAATCCCGCCATCTCTACGTCCATGAAGCCTTGACCCGCCGTTTTGACATGCTGCGGCGAGAGCGTATGTATGCAGATGTAGGCGGCATTCACGGAATCCAGGGCCCGCTGCATAGACGCGAGATCAGAGATGTCGCCTTCGACGATATCGCAGCCGGCGACAGCCAAATCTTGCACCCGCGAGAGGTTGCGTGCCGAACAGCGGACTGCGTAGCCTTCCGCGCGCAGCCCCAAAGCAACACGCTTTCCGAGAAATCCCGATGATCCAATGACGAGAACTTTGCTCACGTCTGGAGGATAGGACATCGAAGAAATACGAACCAGGCTATAGCGTCCATATTATCGTCGCGATCGTCCAGGAGAACTAATGGATCCGCTCTCGGATATCCTAACGCTGCTGAAACCGCGCAGTTATATGTACGGCGGCTTCGATGCCGGTGGCGACTGGTCGATCGGTTTCCCCGCACACGAAGGCATCAAGTGCTACGCCGTGGTCTCGGGCCGATGCTGGCTGTCTGTCGATGGCGTTCCGGACGCCGTCCGCCTCGAGACGGGAGATTGCTTTCTGCTGCCGCTTGGACGGGCTTTTCGCATTGCAAGTGATCTCACGCTGGCGCCGACCGACTTCAAATCAATCATTGCGGCGCCACTTCAGGGTGGCGTCTTTACCTACAATGGCGGCGGAGATTGCTTTGGAGTCGGTGGACAGTTCGCCCTCAGCGGCGACCATGCCGACATGCTGCTAAGCATGCTTCCGCCGATCGTGCATATTCGGACGAAGTCAGACCGAGCCGAGTTGCGCTGGTTGCTCGAGCGGATGATGCAAGAGCTCCGGGAGCCCAAGCCGGGCGGCTCCCTCGTTGCACAACACCTTGCCTCGATGATGTTAGTTCAAGCGCTGCGTTTGCATCTGGCGGAAGGGCCGCGAGGTGGTGTTGGTTGGCTGTTCGCCCTGGCTGACAATGAGATGAGCGCGGCGATCGATCTCATGCACGCTGATCCGGCGCGCCGTTGGACGTTACAGGAGCTCGCGCAACGCATCGGCATGTCGCGATCAAGCTTTGCGCTAAAATTCAAGGAGACGGTTGGGACGTCACCGATGGAATATTTGACGCGATGGCGGATGCTGTTGGCCGGCGACAGGCTGACCAATTCGGGCGATCGGATCTCAGCTATTGCTGATTCGCTCGGATACGAATCCGAGAGCGCCTTTAGCGCAGCCTTCAGACGGATCATGAGCTGCTCGCCAAGGCAGTATAAACGTGTCCGGAATCCACTTGCCGCCTAATAATAGCATGGAAAGCTGTCCGCGCCTATCGGCTCGATGTTATCGCACTTGATATTCACGGCGGTTTCGATCCCGCACTCAACGCTCAAGCTCTCGATGGCCTGCCAGCGATAGACGAACGCAGCATGAGTGCACGCGAGTGTCTAGCGGAAGCACTCTTTTCGCAGTCAGCAAAACGCGGCAGGCGTTCATTGTCGGAAAACTTGATCGACAACCGCCGACAAGCTCCCGCGTTGTCACGTCGCGCCATCCTGCGGTGGCGGCTCTCGCTCCTGTAGCTTCGCGACGCGGATACGGCGCTTGATATATGCGATTGGCGACTCGCCGGCGTCGGTTTCCCCCCGAACCCCCCTTCCATCGCTCGTCGTATCGCTCTCGGGTTCCGCGCTACGCGCGGGGACCGCGTACTCGGAGACGATTGCTGCGGCAATCGCTCCTCCGTGCGCGGTGGACGGCTCCGATGCAAAAACATCGTCGATCACGGAGTCATTTCCATCGGACTCAGCGCCCCCTGAAGCGGCCAGCACCGCACCCCCGGCGCCCCTAAAGTCTGATAGGGCGGGCGAACGCTGCACAGCGGGCGATGCCGAGCTCCGAACGAGCCGGACGGCGGAGGCCGCGACGTCCTGAAGAAGGCGGTAGACCTCGCGGACGCTGATAGCCAGGAACCCGGCGATCTCGCGGACCGGCACCCCATGTCCGCGCATTTCTTGGGCCTCCTCGCGCCGGCGGCGGGCCGGAGCGAGGTATTCCTCGCGCCGTCCATCCGGGAACGCGCGCGGGCGGCCTCACGGGCCGCCTGGCGGGCTCTCTCGCGCTCGCGCTGCGCCGCGGTCCGCGCCTCGCGCAGCAGCGGCGGTACGTCGGCGCCGTAACGCTCCCAAACCCAGCGCGCCACGCTCTTGACGATGTGGCCGAGTTCGTTCGCCTTGAGCGGACCGCGCGGGCTTGCGGCGCCGACGTCGGCCGCGATCTCCCACCGCGATCGGTGACCGCGCCGTACCACGCCTCGTAGCTTCCGATCCGCCAATCGGCGACGGCGACGTACGCCCAGCGTCGCAGCCGATCTTCATCGGAGCGTCCGTTCGGTGAGTCGGCGCGAACGCGTTTGCGAACGAAGTATTCGCCCTGCATGCGCGCGTAGCGCGCCACCTGAGGCCCTTCAGGCATCGCGCACTAGTGCAAGCACTCTAGTGGCCGCCGACTTCGACCGGACCGCCCGCGCGTTTCGGCTTACGCATCAGAAAGACGAGCGGCATGAACAGCGCGGCTACGATCGCGACGACGAACGTGGCATCCGCGTAAGCCAGGATCGCAGCCTGGCCGTTGACGAGTTGGGCCAGCTGACCCACGCTGCCGTGGCGCAGGTATTGCTGCACGTTAACGTTGGAGGGAACGATGGCCGCTCCCAAGACGACGGAGTGAAACGTCCAGCGTTGATCGAGTACGACGTCCAGCCCCGCGACCGCGATCGAACCGCCGAGTTGAACCGCAAGATTGGTCATGGCGCCGGCTTTGGGACCTTCTTGCGGCGTCGTCGCGCCAAGGACAGCGATCGTGAGTGGGACGAAAAGCATCGCCGCACCGGCGCCGACCATGATGAGCGCGGCCGCAAACGTCCAGTAGCTGGCCTCGCCCGTCGTAATGAAAGCTTGCATCGCGCTGCCGATTGCCATCACGATGAATCCGGCTCCTAGAAAATAGCGTGGATCGACCTTGGCGACAAGCCGCACGATCACGGGCGTCAGCAACGCGATCGGGACAGCTCGCAATATGAAGAGCTGGCCGCTGAGCGTCGGAGAAAAGCCGAGCGGACCTTGTGTAAATTGCGGCAACGTGTATGTGGAACCGAATATTACGCCGCCGAGCGCGAGCGCGAGTAAGGAGCCTGCCGAGACGCTGCGATTTCGTAAGACCCGCAGATCCACGATCGGATTTGCCGTCCCCTTGAGCTCCCAGTAAACGAAGGAAGCCAGACTCACGACGCATGCGAGCGTCAGTGCGAAGATGGTCGGATCGGAGAACCAGTAGTGCCGCTCACCTTCGGTCAAGACGTACTGCATCGTACCGAGGCCGGTCGACAGCAGCGCAAGCCCGATGAAATCGATCGGCGTCGAGCGCGCGGTCGTCGGATCTTTGAGCAGCGCGAGCAGCAATACCGCCGAGATGACGCCGGGGACGATGTTGATGTCGAAGCACCAGTTCCACGACGCATTGTCCACGAGCAGGCCGCCCAGCGGCGGTCCGAGCGCCGGGCCCATAATCGCGCCCAGCGCGAAGATACCTTGGCTCACGCCGAGCTTGGCCGGCGGAAACGAGTCCCGCAAAATCGACTGCCCGGTCGCCAGCAACCCGCCTCCGAAGAGACCCTGAACGAAGCGCCAAGCAATGAGGAACGATAAGTCGCTTGACGCGCCACACAAGATCGACGCGAGCGTGAACCCGACGATGGACGCGACGTAATAGTTTTTTCTTCCGAAACGGTTCTGCAACCAGGGCGTCATCGGAATAACGATGATAGCGGCGATCGTATACGACGTCACGACCCATGACGCTTCGTCTTGGCTCGCGCCGAGATTGCCCTGGATGTTCGGCAGGGCGACGTTCGTGATGGTCGAGTCGAGCGTCTGCATCAACGAAGCAGCCATCACACCGGCAACGATCAGAACGAGACGAAGGCCCCGCTCGGAAACGTCGCCGTACGGCGAATTACTCGCGGGCTGAGCGTTTGCCATGAGCCGTTATTGGTTCCCCCGTCGCAAAGGACGAATCTTATACGCCGGAGCGCGCCTCCCAGTGTCGTATCCCGACATCGTGGACGACGTAGCGCCGCCTGCCGGCATTCGTATCTCGGGCCGCCGCTCCGGTCAGCGCTTCGATGCCGAGCGCGGCGTCACGACGGAAGCACTCCTGTTTCTGGGCGATCTCGACCCGGAGGCGATCGGCCCGAGCATCGCACACGCAACGCACTACGAGCCAACGCCCGTCGGCGAAGTCAAAACGCTGCTGGCTTATCTTCCTTTCGACTGCGCGCGCCACTTTCGTCGATCTGGGAAGCGGGCTCGGGCGGGCCGTCATGGAAGCCGCGACTTTGCCGTTCCGGCAGGCAGTCGGCGTCGAGATATCGCCAGCGTTGCACGCCATCGCGCGCGACAACTTCGCCGTGCTCGATCGGAGCGGCCTGGCCTGTCGCGACGTGAGACTCGTGAGGTCCGATGCGGCGCTCTATCGCTTCCCGCGCGTAGCGCTCGTGGTCTACCTCTACAACCCGTTTTCGAGCGAGATCCTGAGCCGCGTCCTCGAACGGCTCTTGAGCGATAGCGCAGGCGACCTCGCCATCGTCTACCATACGCCCGTCGAGCGCGCGACGATCGAAGCCTAGGTGAGTGGCGCAGGGGAGTCTCACCCCTGCGCTCTCTCAGAACCGTACGTGAACCTCTCGATTCATACGGCTCCTATCATCCAAGCGTTTGCGATAGCATCGACCAGTGAACGAAGAGCATCGGG
>JAABUQ010011642.1_pt1 | contig 11177 bp, 14 predicted proteins | sample 5560001 | NCBI WGS metagenome assembly JAABUQ01 (sample SAMN10711888, study PRJNA513371) | rock metagenome | isolation source: Antarctica rocks | place: Antarctica: Victoria Land, Finger Mt nord | collected 2015-12-18
TTTGCGCTCTCGAATAAGAAAGCGACGCGGTTCCGCACGGACGATGATCTGCCGGGTCTCTTGCTAAAGCGACTTCTCCAGATTCCTTAGCTCCGCGCTAGGGTCTTGCGAAGCATTGTCTCAAGATTGAGGTTCGAGGATCATACTTGGCTTACGCCTTGGTGAACGTCGCCATCCCGTGAACTTCAGATCTAAGGTATGCGCGAAAGAGCGTTTTGTTCTGCAAATAGCTACTCAAAATTCAAATCACTGGCTTATTCCAACGTTAGAGACGAGCAGGGACGTTTCCGAAGTCCGAAGCGCATTCGGACTGACGGCTGCAATTTGTCTGGGTCAGAAACTTCTGCGAATCGGTGAACAGGTTGCTCGATTCGCCCCGGGTGCAGCCATTCCGCAATACGACGCTTGCAGATCGCGCAACGAGGAGTTGCGAAGCTTCAGGCCATTGTCTCGACGCGGGCGCAACAGAGTGGCGTACGGTGAACGACTGAGCGACACAGAAGGGAAGCGCGATGGAAAAACAATGCTCCTGTTTGGTTCCAACGAGCGAACGAGAAATCTGACCGGCGTAGCAACGCGCATTAATAGCTTGCGCTCGGGAAGCCGGAGCCTAGAATCTCGCCCGCCGTTGTCGAGATCTTTGAGTCGTCCCTGAATTGCGACCACGAGGAGCGTCGCCATCGCTACGCGGAAGCCGACATCCGCGAGTATTGGGCGCTGGAAATCGGCGACGAGTTGCTCGAGCGCTACGTGCCTGCCGGCGCGGCGCAGTCGCTATCCTTCGCGCCGGGGACGCCCTCGCGATGGAGGCGTATGCCGATGTCGCAATCGACCTCGCTGCGATCTTTGAGGATGCGCGTTCGGGCCGAAAGGATGTTGAAAGAAGCGGCCCCGAAGCGCCGCCAATGTCGCGCTAGATCGGCGGCGCGTCGAGCTGCAGCGCCGTCGTCCGTTGGTCTTTCGAGGCGCGCGCGGACCCGACGAGGCGGGGTTCCCGCTTTTGCGATGACCTGGGGAGTCATGCACCGCACCGGAAATTGATCCTGGGCCTTTATCCGCCGGGGAGGGTGGGCGGTTTTGGAGCATTTTCTCTTTTCGGGTGGTTGGTGCCCTCAAGGTCCGGGTGTATACGCTTCGTTTTACGCCAGGATCCCCGGCCGCGCCAAAACCGCCCACGGCGTACAACTCACCACCAATTGCCGCGACGGCGTGCCCATCGCGCTTGGTCGGCATCGGAGCCTCGGTCGCCCACGTATTCGTCAACGGATCGTACGCTTCGACAACGTTGCTCACGCCGCTGACCCTGGCCACCGACGACGTAGACCTTGCCGTTGAGCGCGGCTGCAGCGACTCGCTAGCGAGCGGTCGGCATCGGCGCTAGCCTTGCCCAAGTGTTCGTCGCGGGGTTGTCCGCCTCGAGCGTTGCAACCTCGGCGCCGCTCGTGCTTCAGCCAACCGTCTAGATGTCGTTCACAGTAGCGGCCGCAAAAGCCGAAACGGGGCGTCGGCATCGGTGCTAGCGTTGCATATGTGTTCGGTGCCGTGTTGTACGCCTCGAGCGTAGGGAGCGAAAGTGCCAAAGTCGTTGCAAACGATCGCGTAGATGATGGTTTCGACAGCGATCGCGAACTCGTACCGAGGCGTTGGAATCGACGCCTTCGTTGACCAAGGCGTTTGAGTTCAGGTCGTACGCCTCAATTGTTGAGAAGCTGCGCGCCGCCGGTACTCGGGCCGCCGACCGCAGGATGAAGACGCTATACGCACGGCCCAATGTGCTGGAGCTCGCCTTGCGGCGGTCCTAAAGAGCACGATAGCGACGGGTTTGGGGTCGTCGACGGGTAAGGACGCCGTACGATAGCGACGGGTTGGCGCCCATCGTACGGCGGTCGCGAGGAGAGTGGAGCGTCGTGGCCATAGGGTTCTCAGTATGGACGTGGAGGACATCGATCGCGGCCTTAAAGCTTGCCGGCAAGCGACAAAACTCCCATGGCAGGAGCGGGGCGATTGCTTTGTGAGCGATGGGCCGTATCCGGATTGGTTCCCGAAGTATCAGATTTACTCACACGACGGACGGCAAACATCAACGTTGTTCGATACTCGAGAGACGCGTAAAGCGGACGTCAAGTTCGTCGAAACAGCGAGTGATTTATTGCCTGCAGCATTGGCAGCGCTAAAGCGAATTCGCAAAGTCCTCGCCGGCGGGGATTCGCTCTCGATTGTAGATTGCGATCGCATCTTAAACGAGTCGTCTGGCGTTCTCGAAATGGAGATCTCTGACGATGAGCGATTTGGACAACGCGTTGAAGAATTGTTTGGGGCGAGCCCACCTCTCGGACTCTATTCAACCGAGAAATATCGAGCCAGCGCCGACTTGTTGCGGGAAGGCAGACTCGAAGAAGCGTTCGTGAAACTTGAAGAGACTGCGATAGAATACCGATCGAGGAGCTGTGAAGACCTTTGAGCGCGAGTCAGACTGCATATTAGCGATTCAGGAGACATAATAACGATCCAATCTGCGTCCGAAGTTATCGCCGGCCTGCGCGCGCAGGAGGTCGAGCTCCGCGCTTGGCGTGCTACATGCCGGCGTGTTTGGATCCGTGGCGCGCGGAGAGGCTGGCCTGAACAGCGACATCGACATTCTCGTCGATCTCGACATGAGCCCGGCTCGTCGCCTAAGCCTTTTGACTTAGTCGGGATCAAGCACTACCCTCGACGACTATTTTGGCACCGACGTGGATCTCGTGCCTCGGGATGGACTCAAGGTCGGTGTGCGGGCGAATGTTGACCGTGACTTCATCGAGGCGTTCTAGTGACGTTGCGCTCATCGAAACAAGGGCTGCTCAGGCGTCGATGGTGGCGTCAAAATCGAGCAAGAGCCCCGCGGGTGCGGATCCTCGTTCGTACACCTCTCGCGTTTCGGATCGACTGCATCCGCGTACGTCGCACCGTACGAGAAATCCGTCCACCTTCGCAGTTGTGTCGCTCCACGCGTCGGTCGCCAACCGGATCTCGATGACCACGATCGGGACGATCTTCCAATACGATTGCGCTCCCTCAGGCGGGACGCTTACGCTGACGGGGCTCCCCGACGTAGAGCTTCACTGCTCGGCGGCCGCGGAAGCCCGCTCGAACGGCGAAGAGGAGCGCAGCTGCCGGGAACGGTCGTCGAGTCCCGTCAAGACGGCGCGGACCGCAGCCGGCCCTTGGTGGATGATCACTTCCCATTCTTGCAAGTGGGGATGCGGCCCCGATTGACGTCGCCACCGAGCGATATTGTCGAGCGCCTTCGCCAGCACAGCGTCGGGATCGCGGTCCAGGACGGCGGCGGTTTCTTGCGCTATTTCGAAGCCGCGCCGGTCGCTAAGATTCATCTCCTCCATCATTTGAGTCTAACGCGGCGTGTCGTCTGACCTCGTTTGCGCGGTGCTGTAGGATCGCCCAGACGATCTTCTGATCCCAGCGAGGAACATCGATAACGAGACTGGGTGGACCGCATATCTCGTCCAGATTTTCGGCCGTTAGTCCCATTCGCTTGAATGCGAACTGCAGACGCTCGCGGGAAAAATATGCATTCCCGCGCGAGTCATGCCACGGCTCGAAACCGACTGGCATCCGAGGCGCGGCTTCGCTGCCGCGCGCCTCGAGTAAAGCGGACAACAGCACCGGCGCGTAGGCCCACACGTCTACGCCGACGTTGACCATCCCATCGCGGACCCTCCATTTCTCATGAATATGGCCACAAAGGGCGAGGTCGTAAGAGCTCGGCGCCTTCGGCCGCCCAAGGGGCCGGCCTTTGTAGTCCGTCCCGTCTTCGGCTGGCGGATAGTGATTCAACCAGCAGCGCACTCCCTCGACCACGACGACAACGTTCGACACGACCTCGTCGATGCCGATGGCAAGCATTTTTTCCGCGGATCTGTCGTGGTTTCCCAACACGAGAACGATCCGGCCGTTGAGGGCGGCCCGATACTCGGGCCACCTTTGAGCGTCGCCCATCGCGAAGTCCCCGAGATGGTAGACGAGATCGTGCGGCCCTACGACGGCATTCCAGCGATCGGTAATCCCGCGATTCATCGCTTCGACGTCAGCAAAGGGCCGGTCGCAATGCCGAATGATATTCGCGTGGCCGAAATGCGTATCGGCGGTGAAGAACGTATTCACGGCATTTGCTCCGCGGGTCGCGCCCGCAACGGATTCGTCTTCGGTCCGACTAACGCGAATGGCGGCTGAGTGCTCGTAGCTCCTCGCTGGCACCGGTTTAATTATCTGACCGGATTTTTGCTCAGCAACGGCTGCAGCTCGCGTCCAGAAGGACGGCAACTTCTCACGCACCCGCTTGATCGTACGTCGAGCGTTGCATCCAGTGGGCATCTCACTCACGATCGAGCGTTAATTTGGGCCCACAAGCGCACCGCCGCGTCGCCCGCCGCCCGAACAAGGGGCATTCTGAACGAGAAGCATTGCATCGGTCGACCTCAGCCGTGAAGCTCGATCACGTTGCCCGAAATCCAAACGATATCTTTCGCCAATGCTTAACCTTCCGCGGTTTAATTCGTCAGGTCGACTATTCTGCCCGCGGCGGCTGTGGATTCACATTTGCCCAGAAACCGCGAAGTGACGTCACTTTAACGCGCAGCTGCCTCGCCCACTTACTTTTGACCTAACACCAGTGTCGAAAAGAACGACCGAGAGCACTTGCGAACTCCACCTGAAGAGTCGCGCCTGGATTCCAAAAGACATGGACGAGGAGGCTAATAAAGGTCGATGGCAAGCCGGAAAACTCGCTCTGCGTCAGTTGCGCACGAGCCAATGCTACCATTTGACGTCAGCGTCCCCGACCGTCCGGACGATATGCGTGAGCGAGTTGCCGACCGAGAGGAGCGATTCTTCACCAATTGTAGAACGCCAGCGTCCCAGATAAAAAGCAAGATCGCCATCGACACGTTTCTAGGGTGGGCCGCCGTCATGCTGAGCCAAAATCCGGTTGCACTCTACTACGTCGATCTCTACTGCGGCCGCGGTGTCTACACGGACGGGACGCCGTCGACACCCTTAGAGCTGTTTGAGAAGGTCGTCTCGCATCCGCGGCTACCGTACGTGCTGCATATGATCTTCAACGACCGTAAGAAGAACTTTCTCTTCGAGTTGCGCGATCACTTGATGTCGCATCCCCGGTACTCGTTCATGGTTACGAAGCCCAGGTTCTCGCATGGCGAGGTCACCGAGGATCTCCTTGCCGGCCTGCGGCAGCGCCGTCCGCAGCCGCCGACGTGGGCTTTCATCGACCCGTTCGGGTACAAGGGCGTTACGCAAGAGCTAATACATATGGTCTTGCAGGACTTCGGCTGCGACGTCTTATTCTTCTTTCCATATCATTATATCAAACGTGTCCTCGGCAATCCGAATAACCGGCTCCGCGGGCATTTAGAGGCTCTCATCGGCGCGGACCGCGTAGTTGAACTTCGCGAACGTTTTCGGGAAGTTGACGATGAGCGCAGCAACGAGCGCGCAGTATTGAAGGCGCTGTCTGCATCGATGAAAGCCATCGATGGGCGCGATATCCTGCCGTTCGCATTTCGGCGGCGCACTGGCCACGCTTCGCATCACCTTGTCTTTGTAAGCAAACACCTCCGAGGTTATCAGGTTGCGAAAGAAGCGATGGGGCGGTCAAGCTCATGGAGCTTTCCGGACGGCATTCCTGGTCTCGAGTTCATCACGCCTGGTTACGACCATAAGCTCATATTCGACGCTGATGCACCGTCCATCGATAAACTCAAAAAGCTGCTCGTGCATCGCGCCGGTGGCCGTCGTCTCACGTTCCAAAGCGCATACGACAGCGTTACCCTTGGAACACCGTACGTTAAGAGAAACGTACGGGCTGCGATCGTGTCGCTTGTTCGCGATCATGGTGCAATGCTGCTGAGCGACGGCCGCGCCACGAAGCTACGCGGTGCGCTATTGCCGCACAAATGCGAAATCGTCATACCTCCGACTTTGCGCGGCGGAAGATAACTTCCGTTCAATTCGTAGATCCTACTTGGGCTGGGGTCGACGCCTTTGGACCTTGAAAGACTATATTGAAGTCATCACGAGCGTGCAACGCGTGAGGAAGAAGGTACTGGGTACGTCACCGGTCGTCAAGGCGATTAAGCTTGACAAACGAAACGCACGCGTCGATGCACTCAGCCCAGATTCTCGGATTATTAAATCATTGAGTCGAGCACGATCAGTAACTCGGAATCTCATCCCAAGTCCGTCCATCAAGCAGGCGGCCTGTCTGGGCCTTGTGCCACTGCTTGAAGAAGAAGGGTATCTCTAGCGCAACGCAGCGATCGCGTACTGCACGCACCCAGTCGGGATCAATAGCGCGCTTATGAGGCCCGGACTCTCCGCCCACAATTACCCAGCCGATTCCATCGAACTCGACCTTGTCTACGGGTCCGATCATTGGTTCGACTGATAGAAAACGCGTTTTTGCCTTGACGTCTCGAAGCATGTCGACGCGCCATGCGTATTTGCCGCTCTCGATGCTCACCCCGAACCAGACGTTATCTGGCGCATGCCGTTCACTGTAGCGTCGTCGCAGATAACGCCTCATCCGCTCAGGTCTTTTGGTTAGCAGTTGGAACACGTGCCGATCGACTGTCTCCATCTGCGTAAAAACGCGATCGATATAGTGGTCCGGAACGTCAACGTGAAACAGGTCGCTCATCGAATTAACAAAGATCAGCCGACGGCGACCCTTCCATGTCGATGGGCGCTCGAGCATGTTGGGGCGCAGTTCAACGTCAAAACCGTTCCCGAAGTAGTTTCCGGGAACGCCGCGCCAGCGTTCCGCGAAGCGTTCGGCATAGCAGTTATCGCAGCCATCCGAAACCTTTGTACACCCGGTGGTTGGATTCCAAGTCGAGTGCGTCCACTCGATCGTGCTGCTTGCCGCCATCGTTCCTCCCGCTTGGACCGTTGGTATCAATTATACAGGTAAAAATTGTACATGTATAGACGTTACGAAAGTGCCCGCTCGTATCGTGGACGGAGAATCCCTTAAAACCTGGGTGTTGAGTGAAGGCGGTTCTACGACCGTCGAGCAGTACGCCATTCAGATTCGGCGTTTTCTGCGTGACTGCAGCCCCGCTGATTTGGCGTCAGTCAAGGAAGAGGACTTAGTCCGGTACGCTTGCGGCATCATTCAGGAGCCGAGCCGCCGTAAAATGATAAGCGGCCTCGTCGCATTCTTTGGTTATCTGACAAGGATTCGCGCGATACCGCACGATCCGGCTCGCTATTTGAGTCGGCTAGTGCGCAATGCGATGATCGAGCAGGCGTTGGTCGAGGAACTTCAACGCGCCGGGATTTCTGCTCCGGATGCCCGACAAATCTCCTGGAGAGACGTCGCCGCCGCCGCGATCGCGGGAAAGCCGGCCCCCCGGGCGAACCGCCTAGCCGGGCTCGACGAGCGCCTTCGCCGTACCCTCGTGGCAGGTTTGCTCGCAAAATTAAACGCGAGCAGCGTCGATGATCTCAATGACGTTCTCGACGCGCTCGTGATCAACTACAGCTGATTGAGAGTTCTTCTAGATGCGCGCAGATAAGGTCCACTCGTTCAAAACGAATTCGGCGTCGATTCGAAAGGCGTCCCTCCACGGTGACCGGGCATTGCCTTAGCCTTGCCTCCGCATCGATTCCCTGCGGCATCTCTTCGAAGCACGACGCGATGCACTCGCTACTGAGATCGGTTCCTGCACCGTTGGACAGAGCCGACGCGAGGCTCCATTTTGTAAAATAGCCGTGCGGGCGCGAGGAACCGATGCGACCTTTCGTAGTCAATCTGTACCGCGTGGCGGCTCTCCTATATCACGTCGTGCAAGTCGATGACCTCGAGCGAACGGAGCCTCTCGTCGTCGAGGTACCGCATCGTCCAGTGACCGTAGTCGCTCGCGATTCTGTGACTACGGCCGAATATACATCTAACAAGCTGCTCGTTGCCGCATTTCGGAAAATATAGTTTCTACTCCAGGACATTCCGACTATGCAGCCCTGGACTCGGGCGGCAGCGCACGTGGCGGCGCGGAAATCTCGAACATGAAACGGAGGCTGCGGCCGCGACGGCCGAAGAACGTCAGCGGTCCGAAGCGCCTGGCGTTTCCCGTTGGAGGCGGCGCGCCGGTGCGCGCGTCACACGCTCAACCCGGAACGGGATTCTACGAATACGCCTACCGACCCGTGCAGCGAAAGACGCTGCCTAATAAAACGAAGACGGACTCCAAGAACTGGTACTTCGCGTTCACGAGAGGCGGGGGCTCCGGCGGAGATGGCGGCGGAGGCGGGCCGCTCACGCCGACGCACGCCATGATGCAGGCCATCATCTACGAAAAGAAGTTCGTCCAATGCACGATCAATGGCGCCCTGTTCTGGGCCGAACTCGCCGACGTGAAGATCGAGGACCGGCGGGCAGCGAACATTGCGCGCGTCCAGGGAGAACGGCGTCCCGACATCGGCGCGCGCTGCGTCAAAGCGACGGTGGACGGCATCCGGGGAGGACCGCTCGACATCGAAATAGCAGTGACGAATCCGATTCGCACCCGAGACCGCTTCACGGACCTCATTAAAGCGAAACGCCCATGCATCGAACTGTTCGTCGAACGGAACGAGGCCGTCGAAACCGATGCAAGGAAACTCGACGATGATCTGAAGAAGAGATTGTTCTCGGAAGAATTTAGCGCACGCTGGGTCGTCGCACCCGACGGTTCGAAGGCGGAGTTCGTACCTCTGGCCGCCTTCCGGAAAAGAGCCGAGAAGGAACGATCGCTCAACGACGCCGACCTCGCGCTAAGACGCCGCGAGATCGACGACGCCGATCGAGCCCGCCGCGTGATTCCGGGCGTCGCCGATTCCTCCGAAGACCGAACCGCGTTCGCGAAGATCGAGGCGGAAAGAACGAAGTTGCTCACCTTCGCCGCGGAACGCGACCGCCTCGAAGGGTCGAACACGCCGATGCTGCGTCTCCTGGTCGAGTCGATCATCCCCGGGTTGAGACAGCGGCGACTGCAGTCCCGCGCACAGCGGATGGCGGAGATACGTTCGGAAATCCGGGCCGAGTTCGAGCCCTAAGCGTTCCGGTCTGATGAAGCGGATAGACGCCTTCGACCGTGCGATGCGCTTCGCAAGATCCGAAGACGCCACGGAGCGCGAAGAGATCGAAACGAAAGCGGCGACCGCCGCAAGCCTCCTGCGCCAATGCGAAGAGAAACGCGAGAAGATCCGGCAATCGCTAAATCAATTGGACGAGCTTGAGACGGGCGGCGTCATGGAGCTGCTCCACCTCAAAGGGACGAGACCGAGCGCGACGATCCAGTACGAGCACCGGCATTATCTCGCGACGCGTCGCAAAATAGAGGCCTAAAAGTGCGTGAGCGGATCGGTCGGCATCGGCCAGCGACGCTGGCGCTCGTCGTTTCGCAATCGATCGAACCGGACGCGGGCGAGCGGAATGCCGGTTAGGGGCGCCTCGCTTGAAGAACCGAGGATGCCAGCGGCATCGGGCCGGGCCACGGGCACAGCGCTCCAACGGATGGGACGGGCACGTGGCGCCTCGTAGCGTCGCGGCAAGCCGGGGCGATCCTCGTAGAAGAGCACGCGATCGATATCGTCGGCCGCCACATCGAGCCGCCAGCCGCGAGCGGATGGGCCCAGACCGCGCTCGGCGAGGATGGCTCGGGCGCGCCGCCGGTCGAGCCCATCGCGAAGGGCAAACGCGACGACGTCGGCCGGCGTGCGGAAACGCTCGGAGCGCCGAGCGCACTCGGCGTCGAGCCATACCGCCTCGAGCCCGTCCTGGCCGTGATGGGCATGAAGACCCGCATGGCCCCAGCGCCGATAGCATGGATGCAGCGCGGCCTGTGAGAGGAAGCGCGCACCGCAGAGCGTTTTGCCGCCAGGACTCGGCAGGTCCGCGAGCGTCATAGAGAGCGAATGCAGGAAGCCGTCCCGGAGATCACCGGGCGGCAGTGCGCGCAGAACGGCGACGGCGAGTGCGGGATCCATCGCCGCGAGCACGGGTGTGCCGTCGAGGTCCTGCGGGACCTCGCAAATGACCATCATCGGAGGGCACTGCCTAGGATGCGCTCGATCCTTTTTGGCGTTTTGGCACTGCGCGCGAGGCACAGTGAACGACGTCCGGGATGCGACGAGGCCAGTGCCGTCCACCGCGCCACTATGATCGTTCTGCTTGCTCTCATTCGACCATTGCGGATCCGATGAACGGGACCGTTAGGATGCTCACTAAGTCTAAGGGCACATCGTCGTCCAGCTCGATCGGTTGCACGAGAGGGATCCCGCTCTCGTATACATGTGACTAGCGTGCACCTAAAGGACGCTGAAGTCGTGGTCAACTCGTCATGCCGATTTTAAAAAGCGAGAAAGTGTGATGTTACGCATGCTTTAGCGAGCATGCCGCAAACGCTTCATGTTTTGCCAATGCAAAAAATTGTGCTTCCTAATGGTTTTGCTAAGCTTGATCTGAGTCTCTCAGATCGCACTGCACTACCGGACTGATGAAGCCCGGTCGCGCATTTCGGCTGGGACTCGAATAAAAGCTACACCATCGGCATTTGCTGGAAGCACGATGTGTTTGCTCATGGTCTGGTCTTTTGACTTCCGTTTAGTGAAATGAGGTGATTCCTTTAAGTACTCGCGGTCCTGTGGCAACGTGCGCTTACGCATAGATATCCTCCAACCGTTGCCACATGCTTCGATCGTGCTTGTATAACCACCTAAATACCACATCTTGCGCGGCGCGCAAAAACAGACTTGTGGCAACGTGACTTGGCCACGAAATACAGGGGCTTATTTAGCCACGCCTTGCCACAGCGCCGCAGTTTACCGACCACGAAAGCTCGACGCTTGCGCGCCCCGCAAGCCGATGCTCTGCTTGAGCCAGTACACACTTCCGCTTGAAAGGCGTGATGTCATGATCGTTATCAACCCTGGACCTGTTCCACATAGCGATGCTCACCGCGATCTCTTTTACGAATCGTTGGAAGCATACGGAAAGCACCAGCTCTTCCGTGGTTCCAAGCCTCGCAGCAATGCGCAGTACAAGAGCTACCTAAAAAGCGTCGCCAAGATCACGTGCCAATACTCGGGAGCCTGGACACCCACCCTGCTTGAAGGGCACC
>JAABUQ010011643.1_pt1 | contig 11176 bp, 12 predicted proteins | sample 5560001 | NCBI WGS metagenome assembly JAABUQ01 (sample SAMN10711888, study PRJNA513371) | rock metagenome | isolation source: Antarctica rocks | place: Antarctica: Victoria Land, Finger Mt nord | collected 2015-12-18
ATCACAAATGCAAGGCCTAGCCCGACAACCGCAAGCGGGATAAGGAGAAGAACGGTAGTCCACGTCATAACCGTGAATATAAAATACAGTAATACCCCATCCGATATCAAGCCCAAAATCGTATTTCTCAATTATTTGTGCTTTTTAATCCCAATTGACTGAAAACTAAGGTGCAAGAGTCTTATCGGATTGAAACTCAGAGGCTATAAGAATACTTTATCTTCGTGCCGAGCGCAGCAAAGACGCATTCATCGCTTCCAGCTGGCCGAGTAGCCGATCCTGTTCTCGAGCATCCCAACTATGGCCCATGCGCACCGGGATGGATTCCCCTTCGGGTGTGAGGAAAAAAATCCAATAGATGTAACAAAGGCTTAACGCTACCATATTTAGGTTGTCTACTAGCCGAAAACTGCCGGAGAATAAACTCCACGCTAGCAATGAAGCTGTAGCAGCGGCGAAATAGGCAGCGAAGCCGACGCTGAACATCGCCAGATTCCGCGGCATTTGAACGGGAAACCAGAGTACGAAACAAAGTATGGTTAAAATCACTAAAAACGCCGCCGAAGAGATTGCCCGGTCCAGGACGAACATGCGTCCCATCCATCTCCCGAGAGGCGTGACGAACTTGACGGCGTGGGAATTTGAATACTCCTCAAACGCGCTCCACAGAGCCACGCCGAAGGCTAAAGCAAAGGTAATATTCAGCAATTTCCGAGAGAACCTAAGTATTCCCGGGAGACTTCCCAATACACCCTTCAAAAAAGCATAAACCATGCCTAAGGAAAGAGCCCACAACGCTACTTGGATGGGAATCCAACTGATCCTGTAATCCCAACGATGTGGCATAATCCGATGTGCGAATTCAATCAACGAACCAAGCAGTTGCACGAGCAAGTAAGCCCAGAGGATTCGATAAACGCTATGCAGACGGAGAAACAGCAGCCTCGCTATTAATACCACTGACAAACCGTCGTTCACGCCCTGTGCGATGTGACCCCAATTCATCTATCGCCTTTTGGCTCGACAATTTGATCATGATTCAAATAGACATTATAGACAATCAAACTCGATATAGCTTCGTAGACGTTCTGGAACTTTCCGGCCGCCGCTTACACGCCACAGCAGATGCATTCAGGTTTCCTGACCGACTATACCGGCGCATTCCCGTCGTCCCCATTTGGCTTCGGCGGGCACAGACGAGCTACCGGCGCATTCCCGTCGTCCCCATTTGGCTTCGGCGGGCACTGCGCTTTGACTGCAGATTGCGTCAGAGAAGTCTCTACGGAAGGAAAAGCTTGCGCAGTAATCCCTATGCCTAAAGCGAGAAAAGATGTGATTATTTGTTTTTTCATGGTGGATTTCCTGAGATTAATTTGTGTTTTGAAATACTCTCGATCATCACGATAGCTTAGGGATTTGGTACTAAGGTCCGAACCCTACGAGCTTTTCCGAGATCGGAACCACCTAGTCCTAGGGGTACTGTCAGGACCTTGTTTTGTCTCGGGCCTGCATGCCATCATTTAAACTGCATAAGATGCTTTTGCCCAGGACAGCTTTAGGCGAGATCGACACCTCCGACGAGGTATGGGCACGAGATCTGGCGCACATCCGAACTTCTTATGGCCGGCTGGTCTACCTCGCCGGGTTGCGCAATCCGGATACCGGCCGTTACGAGCACTATGGAAGCGCCACGGCCGCCCGCGCGCACGCCAGCAGAACGCTAAAACACATCCACGAACAAGTCTTCAACGAATGGGTGCGCCATCCTCTCGAACGCAAAAAGAGCGATATCGACCTCTATATAACCGGCATCGATCAAGTAGACCGGGCTGAACTCATTGACGCATGGTTGAGGCTCACGCCGTACAAGAATTTGGTGCCGGCTTCCATACAAGGACCGGAGCGGCAAAAGCACATCTCCGATTTCGAAGCGATTCTCGGTTTGCTCAAGAACGTGTATGGCGTTGCTTCGCCGGATCCATGCGCATAGCGACCGCCACCACCTGTCCAATCACGTCCGCTTCGCCAGGAAAACGAAACACCTCGGGCGCCAGTTGCGAGGCGGCATGCGCCATCACGATTAGCGAACCATTTCTCTCCGCGCACCAGCCGCAGCGAAATCCATTTCTGTGTTCGATGAAATAAATAGGACGCTCATACTCGTGCGCCCATCCCTCCTTCATCACGCGGCGCTTGGTCTCATCGATCTGAAGGAATGAACCCGGCCGGATGACAGGATACATGGACCAGTCCTCTGTACCAACGAATGCGTAACGATGGTGCTGGAGATCCAGGCTGTTGAGCAGCGCGAGAGGAAGCTTGCCCCACTTATGTATGTGCCGGGCCAGATAAGAAGTCTGACGCAGATCGCTCTCCTGGTTCAACTCGTCTGGAAAGTCCACCTGTATGGTATCGGGGATCTGAAACGGAACCAGGTGAGTCTGCTCAAGAGAGAGCCCGGCCGACTCCGCAGGCAGGCCACTTAACTCAATGCCGTACCATTGCAGCACGGTGCCGAAATCCAGGCTATAGATCGCGCACAGCGAATAGAGTCGATACACTGACGGCAGAGTACCCTTGTTCTCAATATCGGCCAGCCGGCTTAGGCCGATGGAGAATTCATGGTTTCCCCGTTGATTCGCTATCGATTGACTCGCTTCTTGTACGTCGCGGTAACGCAACTGGAGGCGCTCTCGCGCTGCTCTGAGCTTATGACCGGGATCATGCATGATTATTATCCGGATTTGTGATAAGTTGGCTACTCTCGACAGTAATTCATTACTGTATAAGCGTGTTGGATGCCTCTGTTCCGATTTCGGAACAAATACTCCTGGGGACGTCCAGCCTCGCTAGGGTAAACCCGAGTATGACACTCAAAGCTATTCAGCCGCACCGATTATGACCAAGCCCAGGCGTCATTCTGTTGCGTTCCAGGGCGAACGCGGGGCCTTTAGCTTTTCAGCCGCACTCAAGTTACTAGGGCCACGCGTGCCCCTGCATCCGTGTGAATCATTCAAAGAAGTCTTTGAAGTGGTTAGTAAGGGAACTGTAACTCACGCCGTAATCCCGATCGAAAACACTTTGCACGGGAGTGTCCACGAGAATTACGATCATCTGGTGGATTACGAACTGCCCATTATCGGCGAAACGAGCATACGTATTTCGCATCATTTAATCGCACTTCCCGGGCAGCGTTTCCGCGACCTTAACCGGGCGTTTTCGCATCCGGTAGCCCTGAATCAGTGCCGCCGGTTTTTTGAGCGCTACAAACAGATCACGCCGGTCCCCTTCTACGACACGGCAGGCAGCGTAAAGATGCTTAAAGAGCAAGCGCCGGTTAGAGCCGCGGCCGTTGCATCGGAAGATGCGGCAGGTATTTACGGCGGACAAATCCTCAAGCGGAATATAGAAGACCACCGGCAAAACTTCACGCGATTCTTTCTCTTGTCGAGACAAGCCCGTCAGAGCGGCAAAAAAGCAGGAAGCTGGAAGACGTCAATCGTTTTCTCGACCCCCAACGCAGCGGGTGCGCTCTTCAAAGCCATGGCCTGCTTCGCGCTGCGAGACCTTAATTTGACTAAGATCGAATCGCGGCCTCTGCGCGCCCGTCCCTGGGAATATCTCTTCTACGTCGACGTCCTAGGATCTCAGGACGATCAGGCGCTCAGCAGAGCGCTCGAAAACCTGAAGGAAACCACCACCTTCTTCAAAGTATTGGGCAGCTACCGCCCCACACTTTAATTGCAACAACTGCGCCCTTTTCCGCAGCCGGTTAGATATCGTAATACAGCGCGAATTCATAAGGATGGGGACGCAAGCGGACCGCCTCGGCTTCGGCCTTCCGTTTGTAGGAAACGAAGGTTTCAATCAGCTCTTCTGAAAAGACATCGCCCTTGGTAAGGAAAGTGTGGTCTTCTTCCAGGCACGACAGTGCTTCGTCGAGCGACGCCGGCATGGACGGCACCTTCTTCATCTCTTCCGGTGAGAGATCGTAGATATCCTTGTCGAGCGGCTCGCCCGGATCTATTTTATTGACCACGCCATCGAGACCGGCCATCATCATCGCCGCAAACGCCAGATAAGGATTCGAAGCTGGATCGGGCGGACGGAACTCAACGCGCTTCGCCTTCGGGCTATTCGAGTACATGGGTATGCGCACCGCGGCGGATCGATTGCGCCGCGAATAAGCTAAGTTCACCGGAGCCTCATAGCCGGGCACCAGGCGTTTGTAACTGTTAGTGGTGGGGGCAATAATGGCTGAGAGGGCGCGCGCGTGGCGGAGCAGGCCTCCGATGTACCACAAAGCGAGCTGGCTCAATCCCGCGTAGTTGTCTCCTGCAAACAGCGGCTTCCCTTCTCCCCACAAGCTCTGGTGCGTGTGCATGCCGCTGCCGTTATCGCCGAACAGCGGCTTGGGCATGAACGTGACCGTCTTTCCGTATTGGTAGGCCACATTCCGCACGATGTATTTGTACAGCATCATGTTATCGGCGGACTTGACCAGGGTGTCGAATTTCTGGTCGATTTCACACTGACCGCCGGTCGCCACTTCGTGATGGTGGCATTCAATCGTCAGCCCGCACTCGATCATGGTCTGAACCATCTCGCTTCGCAAATCCTGGTAATGATCGGTCGGCGGAACCGGGAAGTAGCCTTCCTTATACCGCGGCCGGTAGCCCAGATTGTTGTGCTCGCGGCCCGAGTTCCAGCGTCCTTCTTCCGCATCCACGAAGTAAAAGCCGCTATGCGCGTTCTGATCGAAGCGGACGTTGTCGAAAATGAAGAACTCGGCTTCAGCGCCGAAGTAAGCGATGTCGGCGACACCGCTGTTTTTCAAATGCAGTTCGGCCTTTTGGGCGATCCAGCGCGGGTCGCGGTCGTAATGCTGGCGGGTAATCGGATCGATGATGTCGCCGATCATCACCAAGGTACGAGTCTCGGCAAACGGGTCCATGAAAGCGGTGGAAGCATCCGGAATGATCAGCATGTCGCTTTCGTTAATGGCCGCCCAGCCGCGGATGCTCGACCCATCAATGCCGAAGCCGTCTTCGAAAGAGCCCTCGTCCAGCATGCCGATGGGATACGAGATGTGTTGGTTCAGCCCGGGCAGATCGGTAAAGCGTAAATCCATCTGCCGCGCATCGTTCTTTTTCGCGAAGTCGAGAGCTTCTTGCGGGGTCATGGGGGGCTCCAGTGAAACACTATCTATAGCACTCCCCCGCCGCCGGGCAGCCACGCGCGAAACTAGTAAGAACAGATGCAAACAAGGGCACGAAGCGAAGCGGGACAGGCACCGAGCAACGCGGGAAAAGAATGGCGAGACACGGGACAGATGAAGCTTTCGCTGCCGTCGGAGCGGCGAATCTTTCGTGTCGGCGAATTGAATGCCGAAGTACAGAGCCTGTTCGAAACGCAGTTTCGCGGTATCTGGGTGGCCGGCGAGGTATCGGGCTGCCGGGTCGCTTCGAGCGGCCACTACTACTTCTCGCTCAAGGATGAGCAGAGCCAGTTAAAGTGCGCACTGTTTAAAGGAGCCGCGCGCTTTGCCAAGTTCAAGCCCCAGGACGGGTTGGCGGTTCTGGCGCGCGGGAGCCTCGAAGTCTATGAGGCGCGCGGTGAATACCAGTTGATCGTCGAACTGCTGGAGCCGCAGGGCGCGGGCGCGCTGCAGGTAGCCTTCGAGCAGTTGAAGAAGAAGCTCGCGGCCGAAGGGCTGTTTGAAGCTGCGCGAAAGCGGGCCCTACCCAAGCTGCCGCGACGAATCGGCGTGGTGACATCCCCCGCGGGCGCGGTAATCAGTGACATCTTGCACGTGCTGGAGCGGCGTTTTCCGGGTCTCCACGTGCGTTTGTTTCCGGCGCAGGTGCAGGGCGAAGGCTCCATCGCGCAGGTTTGCCAGGGAATCGTTCATTTCAGCCGGACGGATTGGGCCGAGGTGGTGATTGTGGCGCGCGGCGGCGGATCGCTCGAAGATCTGTGGACGTTTAACGAGGAAGCCGTGGCTCGAGCCATCGCCGCTTCGGAGGTTCCCGTCATCTCCGCCGTGGGGCATGAGACCGATTTCACGATTGCGGACTTCGTGGCCGACTGCCGCGCGCCCACCCCATCGGCGGCCGCGGAGATAGCCATCTGCACGCGAGAAAGCCTGGTTGAGCAGATCAATGGGTATCGCGCCAAGGCAGTGCAGGGGATGCGGTATCGGCTGCTGGTGTGCTCGCGCGATCTCCACCAGCAAGGAGTGCAGCGGGCCGCCACGCTGGTGAATCGTACGTTGACCAAACGGGCTCAGCGGCTGGATGACATGGATTTTCAACTGCGCCGCCTGGAGCGCGGTTTGCTGGAGACGCGGCGCAAGCGTTGGCAAGAACTCAGCGGGCGATTGGCCGCGACGGACCTGCGGCTGCGGTTCGCGCGCATCCGCCACCGTCAGGCGCTGGTGGAGGAAACACTAAAGAAATGCGCCCGCACCCGCGTGTGGCAAGCGCGGCAGCGATACGAGTCCCTGCAGGCGTATTTAACGCAGCTCAGCCCATTGACGGTGCTAGGGCGAGGATACGCGATTGTGGAAAATCGAGAAAAACGCATTTTGCGCTCCGCAGCGGAAGCTGCAGTAGGCGCGCAGTTAAGGATACGGCTGCATCGGGGCGAGTTGGACGCCACCGTTTCCGCAGTACGAGACGACCGTACCGAATGAAACGCGCGATTTGTCTCTTGAGCGGCGGCCTGGATTCGACCACCTGCCTCGCGATTGCTCGAAGGGACGCTTTCGAGTGCTACTGCCTTTCCTTCGATTACGGCCAGCGTCACCGCGTCGAACTGAAGGCAGCGGCCCGGATCGCAAGCGCGTTGGGAGCAAAGCAGCATAGGACGGTCGAAATCGACTTGCGCCAATTCGGCGGGTCCGCGCTTACCAGCGACATGGAAGTGCCAAAAGATCGCGCGGAAGATCAAATGTCGAGCGGCATCCCGGTGACGTATGTGCCGGCCCGGAACACGATTTTTCTCTCGTTCGCGCTGGCTTACGCGGAAGTAGTGGAGGCGTCCGACGTCTTCATGGGAGTGAACGCAATCGATTATTCCGGGTACCCGGATTGCCGTCCCGAGTTCATTCGCGCCTTTGAGAGCATGGCCAATCTGGCGACTAAAGCGGGCGTGGAAGGCACGACGCGGCTGGCGATTCACACTCCTCTCATGACCATGACCAAGGCCGATATCGTGCGCGAGGCCCTTGCTCTGGGCGTGGATCTCAGCTTGACGCACAGTTGCTATGATCCGGACGCGAACGGGCGCGCTTGCGGCCGCTGCGACTCCTGTGTTCTGCGGCGGAAAGGCTTTGAAGAGGCGGGCGTCGCCGATCCGTTACTACCGTGAAGATAGCCGAAATTTTTTATTCCATTCAAGGCGAAGGCGTCCTCCTGGGCGTGCCATCCGTCTTCGTGCGAACCTCCGGCTGCAATTTACGCTGCACCTGGTGCGACACCCCGTACACATCGTGGCAGCCGGAAGGGCGAAACATGGCCATCGAAGACGTCGCGAGTGAAGTGGCGCAATTTCCTGCCTCGCACGTCGTGGTCACGGGCGGCGAGCCGATGATCTCGCCCGCGATTGTCGAGCTGACGAATACCCTGCGCCAAGCCGGACTGCACATAACCGTCGAGACGGCAGGGACTTTTTTCGCGGCGGTCGCTTGTGACTTGATGAGCATCAGTCCGAAGCTGTCGAACTCGACTCCACGCGACCGCGACGGAGGGCGCTGGGCTGCACAGCACGATCGCTTGCGCTACCAACCGGACGTTCTAAAACGGTTGACGGCGGAATACGCGTACCAGTTGAAGTTCGTGGTGTCGGTGAAAGGAGATCTCGAAGAGATCGAACAAATGACGGCCGAGTTGAGGGCGCCACGCGATCGGGTTGTGCTGATGCCGGAAGGAATCGATCCAGACGTGTTGCGGGAAAGAGGAATGTGGCTCGCCGAGATCTGCAAGGCGACCGGCTACCGGTATAGCCCGCGACTGCACGTGGATCTTTGGGGTGATAAGCGCGGCGTTTGAAAAGGCGCCTTGGGGCGTACTCCGGGCTCGGCGGACACGGCTGGCCCTCACTGCTCCGCGTAACGCCCCAGCAGCGCCGGCAGGTTCTGCGAAAAGACCGAGCGCGCCATCACTACGTCGCAGCCCCTTTCCTGCGCCGCTTTCTTCAAGTCCACTTGCACGTGCGACACATAACCCAGCAAATTGATCTCCCTCGTTTCGTCATCGCCCTTCAATTTGCCAATCGTATCCAGCGGATCTCCAGCGGAATGGTTCAGATCAAGAATAATGACCGCCGGGTTCTGCCTGGCTTGCGCGAGCGCGTCCTGCTGCGTAGCCACAAACACCGTCTCCATGCCCGCGCGCTTGGCCGCTTCCTGTATCTTCACCGTGAACATCAGGTCGCTTAGAACCGCCACCACCTTCTTCTGATTCGTCATGCCGCTCCAGCTTTGATTCCAACACACACTCCCCGCTGACTTGCTCCGGCACTTCCCTCTGCGCTTATCATCAAAGAGATCATGAGCGTTCTTGCCCAGCCCGTCGCTGAAGCCGTCAACCCTCTCCAGGATCCGCTCCGTTTTGACCGTCGCGTGCCTCCTTGCGCCATCGTGATCTTCGGCGCCAGCGGTGATCTGGCGAAAAGAAAACTTCTCCCGGCCCTGTACCGGTTGTTTTACGAACGCCGGATCTCTCCGAATTTCGCGGTCATCGGCACTTCCCGAACCCCGATGTCCGACGACGCCTTCCGCGACAAGATGAAGGAGTCGGTCTCGAAGTTCCTCGAAGACGCTCCATTCGACGAGGACATCTGGAAATCGTTCGCGCAATCCCTCTTCTATGTCGCCGGTGACATCAACAAGCCCGAGATGTACGACGACGTTCGCAACAAGCTGGATGAACTGGAAGCCGGCCACCAAACCGCCGGAAACGCGCTCTTCTATCTTTCCATTCAACCTAGCTACTACGCCGAAGCTACGCTCGCTCTCGGCGAACACCGGCTAAACAAAGGCAATGGCTGGCGGCGCATCATCATCGAAAAGCCCTTCGGTCACGACCTTGCGAGTGCCCGCAAGCTCAACGAAGAGATCCACAAGGTGTTCGACGAGTCCGCGATTTATCGCATCGATCATTACCTCGGCAAAGAGACCGTCCAGAACATTCTCGCCTTCCGCTTCGGTAACGGCATTTTTGAGCCCCTCTGGAACCGCCGCTACATCGACCACATTCAGATAACCGCCGCTGAATCGATCGGTGTAGAAGGACGCGGCGGCTATTACCAAGAAGCCGGCGCGCTCCGCGACATGATCCAAAATCACTTGAGCCAGGTGATGGCCACCGTGATGATGGAGCCGCCCACCATCTACGATGCCAACAACGTTCGCGACGAACGTGCCAAGCTGTTGCGCTCCGTGCGCATCATGAAGCCGGAAGACGTCCCCAAGTACGCGGTCGCCGGCCAGTACGGCCCCGCCACCGTCGGAGGCCAGGACCTGTTGGGCTTCCGCCAGGAGCCGAGCGTCGATCCCAATGCGCAAACCGACACCTACGCGGCGGTTACCTTCTTCGCCGAAAATTGGCGCTGGGCGGGCGTTCCTATTTATATCCGTTCCGGCAAGCGCCTGCCGAAACGCGTCACCGACATCGCCATTCAGTTCCATGCCGCTCCTTTGGGGCTATTCACCCAAGAGACCAAAACCGGTCCTAGGGAGGTCCGTCCCAATCTGCTGGTCCTGCGCATACAGCCGGAAGAGGGCATCTCCCTCCGGTTCTTGTCGAAAAGCCCTGGTAGCGGCATGCGCCTACGCCCTGTGTCCATGGACTTCAATTACGGCTCGAGCTTTGGCGAGCGCTCCCCGACCGCCTACGAAACGCTCTTGGTCGACGCGATGGCCGGCGATCCCACGCTCTACACCAGGCAAGACATGGTCGACGCAAGCTGGCAAATCGTGCAGCCGATCCTCGACTTCTGGGGACACACCAAGTTCGACTTTCCCAATTACCCCGCCGGCTCCTGGGGGCCCCGCGCCTCCGATCAGATGTTGGCCCGCCAAGGCCACGTATGGAGGACTCCATGAGTAGCGCAGTTATCTTTCCTGCACAACCTGAACAGATTCTGAAAGGCCTTGGAAAGCTCTGGACCTCCTTGGGGCAGGAGGAAAAACAACAGGGCAAGCCCACGGTTCTCCGGGCCTGCGCCATGACCTTGATCGTCGCCACCGACGAGCCCGATGGCGGCTTCTCCGCTTCGCAAACCATCTCGGAGCTGATGCGCGAGCATCCCAGCCGTGGCATCGTCCTCGCCGTCTCCGATAAAGCCGAACACGGTTTGGAAGCGCGCGTCCTGGCACAATGCTGGAAGCCCTTCGGCAAGGCGCAGCAAATCTGCTGCGAGCAAATCGAGATCACGGCCCGCTCCGAAAACTGGCCCCATGTCGGCCCCACTCTCATCGGCCTCACTGCCGCGGACCTGCCCGTCATCTTCTGGTGCCGCCACAAAGCCGCTCTCAGCGCCGGAGCCACCGACAGTCAAAGAGCCGGTCTCCAGGCCATCATCAACCTGTCTACGAAACTGATCATTGACACGCAGGGCGACGATGCTGCCACGGCTTTCGATCTTCTCAGGCGTTTGAGCACGCGTGGGCGCGCTGTGGCGGATCTTGAGTGGACTCGCCTGACACCATGGCGCGAGCCCATTGCCCAAATCTTCGACAATCCGGCCAGGGACAACCGCTTCTCCCATTTCCATACGGTGGAGATCGCTCACGCGGAAGACAAGCCCAGCCCGGCGGCGCTCTACGTGGCCGGTTGGCTCGCCGCTCCCCATGGCGCCGTTGTTTCCTTCGTCCGGGCCGAAGGCCACGGACCAGGTATTTGCCGCATCACCTTGCACTCTGGTTCGGAACGAATCGATTTCGAGCGCACTGGCGCCGAGTGCATGCATCTTCACAGCACCACCGGCCTGGAGCGGAGCTATAGCTACGCCGAACTCGGTGCCTACACATTGATGAACGAAGAGCTTTCCGTGCTCGGTCCCGACCCCAGCTTCAACGCTGCTTTCACCCGCGCCCAGGAGTTGCTGAATGAGCAGCGGTAAGCCGCCGCAATTGCACATTGCCAAGAACGCTCAGGCTGCGGCCCGTTCT
>JAABUQ010011645.1_pt1 | contig 11175 bp, 11 predicted proteins | sample 5560001 | NCBI WGS metagenome assembly JAABUQ01 (sample SAMN10711888, study PRJNA513371) | rock metagenome | isolation source: Antarctica rocks | place: Antarctica: Victoria Land, Finger Mt nord | collected 2015-12-18
CACCTCATCAACCCTCCCTCCTCCCCCCCCCACTGGTTCATGCGCCCCACCCGCCCCCAGCGCCGCCACCGCTTCGCACCCCCTTCGGGATGCAACCTCCCGCCCAATTACGGACAGACGGCAAAGATGCTGCTCGTGTATGTAGATGCGCGCCTTGAGGAGGAGAAGGGGAAGGAGGAGGACGTGGAGAGGGAGGGGGCGGGAAGGGAGTTTTGGACGAGTGAGCGGTTGGAGAGGAAGGGGAGGATGGAGGGGGTGTGGGAGTCGTAGGAGGGGGAACGGGGAGGAGGGATGGGGATGGGTGGCGAGGGCTTGTTGATTTGAGGGGGGGTTTAGGGTGAGGTTGTGGTGGTTGATAGGCAGCTATGGCCCATTTCAATTGATTCTGCACCCCTGTTCTTGTGGATATTCAGTCTCTTCTTTCGATTAAGTGAGGTTTGGGAGAGAATTGTGATGAGTTTCGTGGGAAAGCTAGGGCGTGGGATGATGGCTGTCTTTCTAGAGAGACGGATATACTTTTAGATGACTTGCCCTATCAAGTTGTTGTATTGACGCAACCACTACGAGATACGCACAGGAGCAACAAGAACGATGATTAGATGCTCACATGAATTTGGGCAAGGGGGTGATAAATATCAATCAGCGGGGCGAACGCAGCGATTGCCAATCGATAGTAGGGCTAAAATTTCAGCCCTTTCGAGTACGGTGGACATGACTTTGTATTCAGTGGCGTTTCAACGGCTTTGCGATCTCACGTGCCCATGGCTAATAGTCAACCGTTGAGCGGTACAGTACAGTCAGGATTGTTGCACTTGCATGTTAGACCGAACCAAGAATTTCTATACCACGTTTCGGATGCTGCTGGCTTGGGCCTCGGTCAATTATGACGCGGCTTTGGCGTACGGCGCGTATGAGATTGATGGCTCGGCTTGGTTGATGATTACATACTGTTCTTTGAAGAAGGGTGCCCGATGAGAGGATTCAAGGGGCAGTCGAAGACATCGTCGGCGGCAGCACTCCCATCGTAGAAGGGTTGTAGCGTTGGCATGCAGAGGTCCGTGCCTGCAGAACTCGTCAGTCAGAGCACGAAAAGGTCGAAGGTCTCTTCAGCATAAATGGACCGAGAAGCATAAGAGCCAATTGGACCATTTTGTCGCACGGGATGAGTGTCATTCCCAAGTCTTCTCCCACTCATGAAGTTTCCATGTATTCTAGCTATGCCGGCGCCGAGATGAAGGTCGATGTTTGGCCATGCCAAATTGCAAGGGGCTACTATGGTGCATGGCCCGGCGTACTCGAGACCTTGTTGAAGTGCTTGTTGGTACCCACCTGCAAGACCAGATAGATTCCGGTAGTACTGGTCGACCACGGAAAAGGGAGCATTGATGGTGGCATCTGCACCAGTGTCTTCGAGGTACATATTAGCTACTGCTGGTTGTGGAAGGTCACCAAGGAAGATCGATGCGGGTTACCGAATATAAGATCACCACCCTCATGCATACGCTGACCTCTGATACTGAATGTAACATTTTTAGTCGCCCAAAGACCTGTCGTGCTGTTGATAGGAACTCTAGTGAGCTTCCCGGCATACTTGGTATGATCAATTTGGCCGATCTCCATAGTCGGAGCATTCCGTGATTTTACGCTTTGGCCCTGAAAGTTCAAAGCAAACACCGGAGACTCCAAATCCGGCATGAGCATTTGAAAGAGCGGTGGCTGCGACTCAAGTGAGGGGGCTTAAGTGGAGTTGAGCTGAAATTCTATGCTTGAATGGTTCAAAGACTTACACGCTCTCTGGGCAAATCGCATGCCCAGAACACCATCATAAGGCTTCTTCAAAAACGTCGCAGAGACATCGTTTGCAACGCCAAAAACGAACTCCTTTACAACTGCATCAGTATCAGGGAAAGCTACAGTGTCTCTAAACACTGTGCCGGAAGCGTGATTGTTTGGGAATATCTCGCTGAACGATACATTGGGGACTATGCTCCTTGTTGTGCTTTTCTTAGGGTCGTGAGTTGGTTGGCCGTGATGGCCAGAGATGTTCGATCCAGGAACCCATCTATGAGCATGTTAGTCGTTATGACTCGCTTAATGGTCAAGATGTAGGCTCACAAAGCTGATGATCCGGTATCAATCAGTACTGAGAACACCTGCCCTCCGATAGATATCTTGGTAAACCAATGGAATTCGGTTTCCTGAACCTTAATTAAAGCAGTCCTCTTGTGTTGAGTGTCACGCTTGAGAGCACCTGTGGTTCGGATCACGCTGCTCTGAGAATTGCACTGTACGAAAAGGCTCCCCAGTATGGGCAGCCAAAGCAGTAAATATGTCTGGGAGATGGAGAAATACATTGTCCGATAATACAGCTTCAATAATTTAAAGTAAGATTCTGTCACAGTACTGAGGAAAAGATTGGACCAGAGGCTGCATGTCCTAGGAATCTGGGTGCAATTCACTAAGCCGACGCAAGGAGGCGGCTATATGAATCATTGGAGGACCATGGCCCGACCAACAAACGCGCATCAGGAGCGCGTTACCGGCTGTTACATCAGAGCCCATGTGAAGATCCTTCCAACACAGTATCGGCTATTGCTATATCAACTGCTTCGGACTGGACTTTGTTGCTGCCCAACATTTGCTCAAGATGAGGTTGTCACGCTCCGAGTCCGCCACACTCTACAACGTGGCCGATGTCTCTGCAATATTTCCAGACGATCCCACGGTAAAAGGTTGAAGCCAGCTTGCTTTGATTCTGTATTCTTGAAGCTCGCAGAGACGTCACTGGATATAGAGGCAGTAGAGTATGGCGAAGGTTACGCTCAGCTGAGGGTTCGGGGTGCAATTTCGAGAAAGAGGATCAAGAGGCGGAGGGCAGGAGGCGTAAGCACTTTGTTCACATCTCAGTTGCCCAAGATGAATAGAAATACACCCCAACATCGCTCCTCTTGGAAGTCAAGGTGAGCGCCACCAACGGTCGTGCGACGTGGGGTGAGCGTTGTGCGGTTCCTGCTGGTAAGCTCCTGCGTCGCTCAAAGCTTCATGGCTACCTATCATTAGTCCAATTAATATATGCAATATACATGTCTATCCTCCATGTCAATACAACCAACGCCAGCTACATGTAGATAGAATGTATTTTCCTGTTCGTCAAGATAAGATAAGATAAGATAAGGCTCCGAGATCGAACCGATGCTTGTCGGCCCGAGATCGTGGACCCTCATGTTATGTCCGAGCTGTTGTATGAGCGGAAGCGCAGCTTTCCGGCTCCTCACGACAGCTAACCCCTCACCACGGAGTCGCCGTCGCAACGATGTCCTTCGCTCCTCCCATCGCCCGCGATGGCTTCTACTACAATGGCGACCTTTACGTTGAAGTAGGCAACCTCAATCGACACAAGCGCGCCTCAATCCCCGAGATCACAGCCATCTTGCGCCCCGACCTCAAGCAATCCAAAGCTGTCCCGCCTAAAGATCCTGTAGGACATTGGTACGAAGCTCAATTGATACACTATGGACTGCCGCCGTCGAAAGACAAGGCTCGCGCCAAGATGCGATTGCTCGAGGCACTCAACACATCGAGGTTGGTGGTGCCGGATGGGATTACTAGGCTGGAAGGGCAGTTGAAGAAGGAATATACTGCCGCAGATAGGAAGGCCAAAGCGCAGTACAAGTCTGATATGACCGCTTTGGGAAAAAGCGATTCTGCGACAGCGGGAAAGAAGCGCAAATTATCGGAGCCTACAGATACTTCGCCAGCTACAAAGAAGGCCAAGTCTTCTGCAACCGCGGCATCGAAAAAAATCAAGCCCACAGACGTAGGGGATGATCATGCGTCTCCGAACATACAAACTCCCATCGGAAGCAAAACCGTTACCAAGAAACGAACGTCCGGATCGGTCGAAAAGAAGCCCACCGTTGACCAACAGCTTGGGCTGAAGAGAAAGCCAGCCACAAAGAAAGAAACGAAGGTGAAGAAGGAAGAGTCAGACAAAAGTGCTCCTGCGCCCGTCCGACCAAAGCCTACGGACACGAAAGTCAGCATCAAGAAACCACTCGCCGTGAAGAAAGAACCGAAAGTGAAGCAGGAATCAAAACCCTCCGACCTCCCAAAACTAGGCTCCTTCGACCTCACCAGCTACTACCGTATCTCATGCCCCGACCTCGAGGGCCAATGGAGCATGTTCGACAACCACAGAATGTCCCTCATCCTGCGCCACGACAGCACCGGCGTCTGGGGTAATTACGACCTCGGGATGTTCTCCGGCATCCTCCACCTCAACAAGAAACCCACAAAGGCCTCACACGAGCGTATACCCTTCAAATGGCGGGGCAGAGAAAATAGTGAGAGCATGATGAGCTTTGGCGATTCCTGTACCGGGGAGATTGCGTTTCTCGGCGATGGTCGGATTGAGGGGGTTATTAGTGTGTATGGTCAATGTCACTTCTCTGGGAGCACAATGCAGGTTGCTGGGCCGTCGCTCAGACTGCGGCAGAAGGCCGCGGACATGAGGCAAGAGTGGGATGGGTATAATGAGTGCGCGTATGAGGAGGCAGCGCGCAATAGATGGGGATGAGGATGTTGTAAGATATGAGGATTGAGCATGTTGAGAATTACACTTTCGGAGACTTTCCTATGTACGGGCTAGCGAACAGCTGTTGCACTCATCGACGTATTCACACTCAGTTCTCCTTTCCGAGCTTCCTTCTATACAATTTTTTGAGCTTCTCTAGAGCTTTCACCAAATACCTCCCCGTCTATCACGCACCACCCCCAACAGCGACGACTCCCCTTCCCTCATCAACCCTCTACCCTCTATCCTCTCTACATATCATCTGAAGTCTCACACTCGGATTGCACGCTTCCCAAAACCATCGCGAGCGCCTCGCCCTACTTCCACAATCTGCTCAGCAACGACTTATCGCTGCGTATCCTGGTAGATTCTGTAACAGCAGCACACGACTTCTGAACTATAGCTAGTGGGAGAAGGAACAACAAGGGGAGAGAGAGGCGTGGAAGGGCCGAGTATCGCGATCAGCAGTACTCAAAGCAGCAGATCACCAAAGTGTGCAAGAGGTATTCCAGTGGGTCTGGATATCCTTGAAGACAGAATAGGAACGTCTGGGATTTCCTGTCTTATAAGCTAGACGCCAATCATATTGGGACTCCGCCAATGATTAGGTGATGGCAATCTACGCTATATATGAGATCGGAGGTCAGAAACGCCGAAGTCTATGGTTTCTGGGGGAGGAATGTGTATGAAAGCGGATTTATGATGAATCCGTAAGGCAAGTCACTGTTAAGGGTCAAAGCAAGAGGCTTGAGGAGTAAGACTGAAAGAAGGGAAAGTTGCATGCCAACAGAGACTAGGTCAGGTGTGTTCAAGGTCGTCACATATGCGGTTCGAGTTGCCGACAGTTACTTTCAAGTATCGAGCAAAGGCAGATGGGGGACACTCGTGAAAGGTTGTTCGGGGCGTTTAGGTGGGGAAATGTCCCGAGTTTAAATGATCCTTGAGGTACGAATTGAGATTGTATAGTCAAAGCGTGACTCTATCAGGCAGAGCTTCTGAATAAACAGCTTTATTAGCCCATCTGGATGCTATGGTCTCGTGTACATTTGCAATCGATGCCAATCCGGTGTGATTGCATCAAGTCCCAAGATGCAGCCCATGAGTCGGACGATGCATCCTCCCTCGTGAGATAGGTCAGTGTACCAATCTGCTGCTTTGGAGATCCGAAATGCTCTTGGAGGTCAATGAGGATGATCCCTTTAGAGAAAATGAATCGTGACACGTCCAGCCGGATTTTCCCTTTTCGATGGAATGCAATAATCGTGCTCGCCGTCGGAAGGCCTCGAAGAGAAGCTGCCAGATCGAAGAGTCGAATCCTAAGCTGCTCGAAAGCTTTCAAGTAGACCAGCGCGCAAGGAGTGAAAAGATCATGGATATCTTTCCCCCGGAAACCTGAGAGGAGAATGTTAGGAGGGCCGCCGTCGAGGCGAAGTAAGTATTGGACAACATGCTCACATTTCTGGCCATGTCCCCATTTCAACTTTAGGAAATCAGCTCCAAGCTCCCTGCATTCAAGTCTGGAGAAGCTGGTTGTAGAAGCCAACTCCGTTCAGACCCACAATCATCAGGATTCGCCTCGTTCGGTCCGGCATCGTCGTCTTGTTCCTCGCATACCCACCCTTTGGCAGTCGCGATGGCTTGACTCAAGGCCCCAAATCCATCTCCTTCCGTAAGTTTCTTGTCGCACACAGTAATAAGAATGTATCGCAGAGACTTCGACGTCGTAAGCGATCTTGAAACACCTTCGTTGTGCAGAACAGACTGCACCCAGGCTACGTCTGGCCCGTCTATGTATGAATTAAAGACATCAAATTTGACGATGAGCCGTCTCAAAGCGCAAGCTTCGTTGACTAAGGCGGCAATCGTCTCTACGATAATGTCAAAAGGCACGCGATTCGTTCGGTCGAGCCTGATCATTAGATCCTGCACGTGCTGCAAGCTCTGCTTTGGGAAACCAGAACCCTCGATCTTGATTTTGCATGAGGCCGCTAGCTTAGGGTACCGTAGGAAAAAGAATTCAAAGGCTGTCCTTGCGTATAGAAGACAACATGATTCATGGTAGGTCTGCCAACTCGTATAAAAAATTGCGGTACCGATTGAACGTGGTTTCACCGTGAAATCTGATGTGTAAGTCCTCAGCTCTGCCTCGTTACTGGCTTTCGGACTGGTGACCATGCTGTTGCTGGCGTGATTGATCGGATAATCCTCAGGGTAGTAGTGGGTAAGCTGTATCCCATGTTCTTCGTCGAATAAATAACCGTAGATCTCATTTCGCACTTCAGGAGGAAGTGACAGAAACGACAATGCCATGTTGAGGAACGAGCAATAGACCGAATAGGATAGTAGCCCTATGTCGTCGCAAGGAAGGATCAGATTTCAGAATAACTGTCAAGTTTAGCAGGTGACACAGCCGGGACAGAAGCCTAGACGTCATTAGTATAACGTAGGCCCAGAAAAGTAAGGGGATAAATTTCACCTTGATATTGCAAAGTGACTTGTTGTACGAAGAACGTGCCGGTTGCTAGTGTTGACGAGACTCAGGAAGTCTGTGAGGATAAGAGTTAGAGTGTAAGTGAAATTGAAGATGTAGCTAAGCAAGGGTGGTGCTGCGAGTCGATGTGAGGAATTGATGAAGCTGGAGCTCGCTTGATGCATTTGCTCAGATTAACTCCACGTCCTCTTAACTTTCAGGACTAGAAGACTGCTAATGTATTACAGTCTAATCACTGTTTGATTAGACAAAAGTAAGGACAGGAGGGTGGGCTTATGTAGTGCAAAAGCAGAAATCCCAAAGACGAAGAAGATCCATCCTACGCTTGTGTCCCGTCGTTGCCATGAACTCATGAGCTGATAGGGCATGCTGCTACAAATACCATATGAGACTTCACCTGAGGCTGCTCCCTGACCATCGATTCTTCTGCGCCGAGGCTGCACAAAGAAAGCGTGCTACCCTCGATAGATCGCGGACCAGTCTCGCAGATGAATTCCTTTCCTAATGGCTTGACAACCCCACAGATCTTCGTCTTCTTCGATCCCACCTTTGGTGTCACCCACCACCGCTACCTTCCCTTCCCACCCTGCGCCTCCGCTTCTGTTTTCCCAACCATCAGATCAGCCCCACACCCTCAAAACCCATATGATAACGATAAGAGATTCATACCTCTCCTCGTCGCATCCTCCAGCAGCGGGATATCCACCGCCGCCGCCGGCAGATGCACGTAGCGCACCACGCTCCCTCTTATGAACACATTCTTGACACTCGACTACCGCCGTTCAATGTCAGCGTTACCCTTCCATATCCAGATAAACGCCCAATTGCAACCTTGCCTCCTTCGCTTCCACCCTCCGCCCCCACCATCCCCCCACAAATCCCCAAACCCCCCTTCCCCACAAAAATCAGAACCCTCCCCCCTACCAAGAAAAACCCCAGCCTTACATACCAAATGCGGATACTTCACCTCCTCCAACACGCTAATATCATCCAGCTTGATATTCAAGAATTGATCCACGGATTTCAGCGTTCCCTGCACGGAGAGATCATTCTTGAGCTCGACGACGACGGTTTGCTCCACTAGAGTTTTGAAGAAACTGTAGTTGTTAGGTGCGTGGTTGAGGGGGTGTGACGGGGTAGAGGGCAAAGGTGGATGGGTCTTTAGGGGGCACGGGGAAATAAAAAGAAGAAAGCAAGAGAAGAAGAAAATCAAGATTGTTTATAGGATGGTTTGGTGGGATAATAACGTGGGTTGGAATGAGGGGAGATGGACTGCGCGGGGGCGAACATACCTGAAGAATAGCATTGCGGGGAGAGTGATGGAGATGGTGGGAAGGAGTGGTGTGTATGATTGAAGGGATCGGGTGGTTGGAGGGTGTGGATGCGGAAGGTTACTTCAAGGTAGGGCTGATTTGCGGGCTTCCTTATCGATAAGGATCTAGGATGTTCCTTACTTTAGCTCAGCCCTACAGATATTCTATTCTCATTAGGTAAATTCATTAGCTCACCAAGACTTCAGACTAAGTACATGTACAGAGTATCCCGTAGGGAAGATGACGATACAAAGCTGCTTTATCGAACAGAGGTTGACAGGCCAATGGTATTTCAGAACGTTATCCTGTCTCGCTGGCTCGAAGAAATCCATAACAGTCGCAATGTCCGCTTTTTAATCTCCTACGCTGACACCTGCCTCCTCGCCATTCCCAGCGCCCTGATCCTGCGTCTTCTTTCCCGGCAAACCCGGCGTCGTATCTGCTGAAATTGTCACAGCATTGGCTGTATTCTCTCCTAACTCCTCGTCCGTTTCCTCCTCATCCTCGATTCCTGTTCCCTTGGCTGTGGGCTTCGGATGCACCGTGCGAGCCTTAAGACCACCGTGTTCCTCCAAAGCTTTCGTATTACCCTCCCTCCTACCCTTATCCTCTCTTTGCCCCACTGCCGCAACAGCCGGCTCGAGCGTTCCATGCGAGTGCTCAATCTCTGCATGTATCCCCTTCACAGTCTCCTCACCTCCTCCCTCCTTAGACTCCTCCTCTATAAACTCCTCAACAGTCAGCTTCTCATCCGCTTTCGATGTGACATTCGCATCCGCCGTCTCCGGTGCCTTCGCCGCCTCTGCTTCCGTGGTTCCACTGGGGGGCGGCATTCCTGTAGGCCCCGCGTTATCGAGTTTTGGTAGCGTCTCGGATTTGATGTCTGATGGTTCAAGGGCTGATGTTTTGGGCTTTGTTTTGGTACCGCTGGCCTTGCGCGCGGCTTCCATACCTAGTTGTCGCATCTGCGCTGTTATTGGGCTGTCGGCCGAGGCTGATGAGGGCGTCGCTGGGGTGGGAGGCTGTGAGGGTGAAAATGGGAAAGGCTGCGTTTCTGTGCTGAGCTTTGAGGGTGATGTGGTGGAGGCTGTAGATGGAGGGGCCGCGGAAGGGGGCTTCGAAGGGGTGTTGGTGGTTGAGGCAGGTTGCGTGGAGAAGGACAGGTTGTCTTTGATCTCGCCGTATTCGTTCCATTCTTCGACTTCTTCTAGGTCCTGGCATCTATCAGCTCGCCGCACTATATCGCTCCCGATGCCTGTCCGTAATCTCCCAAGCCCGTCGTGACGCCTTTCCACATCCACTTCCCGCACGCCCGTCCCTTTTCCTGTAGTGTATTCTCCCCTAGAATCCTCACTTAACCTCCGCATCAAGCGCTAAACAGTCCCGCTCCCTCCCGACTCCCAGGATGACCTACCGCAACAATCATACCCATCCTCACCAAACCCGGGAGTTTCCTCTTCCCCGCTCTCCTCCCCCACAACATCCTAGCCTTCTCATCCGTCGCCACATCCAGCGCCTGGAATTGTATACGATTCGCCTTCAAGATCGTCTCCAACCGCGACGTCGCGGTAATAATGTGTGAGCTGCCGGATGTCAGGGAAGTGTAGAGGTAGAGCGTAGGGTCGGTGTGGTAGGATTTGGGGGTGGAGTCTGCCATTTTGCGTTGTTGGTGCAGGTGTAAAGGTCTTGGAAGGGTCGTGGAGCTGGCTGATGGGTGAGAGGCTGGATATTCTACACTTGAGCTATCTAAGAGCGAGCAAATACTTTAGACATAAACATCGCAAGCAAGTGCGCGGCCCGGCGCAATCTGCTAGCAATTCGCAACGATGACGTATGCCTCTTCTCAGTCGTCGACATGTGCAGTCACATAGACTAAATATTCTATACACCCCCTCCCCCTTCCCCACTCCCCCTTGCCCCCATCACCCCTTCCCTGTCCCTACTCTCATCCCCAAAATGCCATTCCGCGCCCTCATCAAAACCCACCACATGACCTCCCGCCGCAAAATCCGCACCCTCTCCTCCGCCGCCAAGACCCATGCCTGCACCGTCGTCCTCAAGACCGGCCGCCCACCTGGCGTCATGATCGCCGAATCCGACTCCCTAGACGAGCTGCAGGAATGGGTTGATGTCGTTAAGGTGTGCTGCCTCCTTTCCTTTACCTTTTCCATCCCTCCATTCCTTATATCCTGTCTCTATGCGCCCTATGTCTTCCCTTTGCCCTTCCACTTACCGTTTGGTTCACTCCCCTTTCCTTCTCGCCCCTCCGGAGCACTCCTCCCAAAACCCAGCACAAAAGCCCCCCCTCAGATCGCTATATGCCTGTAGCCGAACTAACGGCGCCCCCCACAGTCCCTCCGCTATAAATTCTACGACCTGCTCTATATCGGCGAATCCGAAAACGGGAAACTGGCGCAGGAGCGGGGGCATGTGAAGGAGGTGGGGGAGATGAAGGCGCTGGGGAGGTATTTGGAGGAGTGTGGCAGGCTGGGGTGGTGGACTGAGAATATGAAATTCATGTGATGCGCTCCTCGACCTCAGCTTCGCTCCTCTTATCTCATCTTCGCTTCTCGATCTCAGCTTCGCCGACAAGGGAGGTTGGCGGCAGAGCAGGGAGGTAGGGGAGATGAAGGCGTTGGGGAGAGATTTGGAGGAGTGTGGTATGTTGAGGTGGTGGGGCGAGAATATGAAGTTTTTGTGATGGGTGGGCTGTTTGGGGAGGGGGGGGGAGAGATGAGGAGGAGGAGGCGTGGGGAGGGTTGATTATAAGGTGGGAGGGTGGAGGGGGGAGGTGATGG
>JAABUQ010007955.1_pt1 | contig 11174 bp, 11 predicted proteins | sample 5560001 | NCBI WGS metagenome assembly JAABUQ01 (sample SAMN10711888, study PRJNA513371) | rock metagenome | isolation source: Antarctica rocks | place: Antarctica: Victoria Land, Finger Mt nord | collected 2015-12-18
GTCACTGATCCGGGAGCGACAACGCGAGGGCATCGCCCTTGCGCGACAGCGCGGCGTCTACCGCGGGCGCGCCCGGGCGTTGAACGGCGAGCAGGTCGCGCAACTGCGGCAGCGCGCAGCCGCCGGCACCCCGAAGGCGACGCTGGCCAGGGAGTTCGGGGTCAGCCGTGAGACGGTCTATCAGTACCTACGCGCCGGCGCGGGAGCTGAGCGGGCGGGCTGAGCACGGTGGGCAAGGACGACTGGGCACCTGCCGACCGGGACGGCGTCGGGTTACTGACCGCCGAGCAGCAGCGTCGTTACGGCCGGTACGTCGATGACCCTGACCAGGCGCAGTTGGACCGCTACTTCCACCTGGACGCCGCTGCGCGGGAGCTGGTGGACATCCGCCGTGGCGAACACAACCGTCTCGGGTTCGCCGTCCAGATTGGGACCGTGCGGTTTCTCGGCACTTTCTTGGCCGACCCGAGCGACGTACCGTGGGCGGTGGCGGCGCATCTGGCCGGGCAGCTGGGTATTGCCGACCCCGGTGTGCTGAAGCAGTACGCCGCTCGCGAGGGCACGAACCGGCTGCATGCCGGCGAGATCCAACACGCCTACGGCTACCGCGACTTCGCCGATCCGGCGGTGCACGCCGAGCTGGTCGGTTGGCTGGAGGCCCGGACGCGGCTGGCCAGCGAACGGCTCGGCGTGCTCTTCGATCTGGCCACCGCCCGGCTGCTCGAGTCGAAGGTGCTGTTGCCCGGACCCACGGTGCTGGCCCGGCTCATCGCGTCGGTCCGCGACCAAGCCGCTACTCGGCTGTGGGAGGTCGTCGCGGCCGTCCCCGACCCCGGGCAGCGGGCCCGGCTCGAGGACCTGCTGGTCGTCCCAGCCGGTGAGCGGTCCTCGACGCTGGATCGGCTGCGGCGCGGGCCGACCAGTGTCACCGCTACCGGGCTGCTGGGCGCGCTGCACCGGTTGGAGGAGATCCGCGCGATCGGTGTGGGCGGCCTCGATCTGAGCTTTGTGCCTCCTGGACGGCTCGACGCGCTCGCCCGTCACGCCACTACCGCGAAAGCCCAAGCCGTCGCCCGGATGAGCGAGCAACGCCGCATCGCGACCTTGCTCGCGGCGGCCCGGCATCTGGAAACCGCCGCCGGCGACGACGCACTGGATCTGCTCGACCAGCTCCTGGGCGCCATCCTCGCCCGCGCCGATCGTGCCGGGGCCAGGGAGCGGCTGCGGACGCTGCCGACCCTCGACGTGGCCGCGACGCAGCTCCGCGACGCCGTCAAGGTCTTGCTCGACCCGCCGTCAGGTGGGCTGCCCGCAGTGTGGGTAGCGATCGGACGCACGGTGTCCCGAGAGCAGCTCGCCGCTGCGGTCGAGGCTGTTGATGCCACCACCCGCCCCGCTGTCGACACTCACCTCGACGACCTGCTCACCCGTTACAGCCTCGTCCGCCGTTTCCTCCCCGCTTTGCTCGCCACCCTGGGACTGCAGGCGGCGCCCGGCGGCACCGACGTGCTCGCGGCGTGGGAGTCGCTGCGAACCGTCGAAGGTCGCCGCGTCGTCCGCGCCGACGAGGTTCCGCTGGCGCTGGCCACCGGCGCGTGGACGACTCGCGTCGTCGGCCCGGACGGCCTGCTGAACCGCCCCGCCTACACCTTCCTGGTCCTCGAACGGCTCCGCGAGGCTTTGCGACGACGCGACATCTACGCCCCGATCAGCCAACGCTGGGCCGATCCGCGAGCCCGGCTGCTCGACGGCAAGGACTGGGAAACTACCCGCGACGCGGTCGCAACGAGCCTCGGTCACGACCTCGACCCGCACCGCGAGCTCGCCGAGCTCGCCACCGACCTCGACGGCGCCTACCGCGCCGTCGCTGGCCGGCTCGAGCAGAACGACGCCGTGCGGATCGAAACCGTTGACGGGCACGATCGCCCCGTCCTGACCGCCTTGGACAGGCTCGACGAGCCATCCAGTCTGCTCGCGCTGCGGGCAGCGGTCGACGACCTGCTGCCGAGGGTGGATCTGCCCGACGTGCTGCTCGAAGTGGCCGGTTGGACTGGGTTCCTGGCCGAGTTCACCCATGTCTCCGAAGGCGCCGCCCGCGCCGAGGACCTCGGCGTCAGCATCTGCGCCGTCCTGGTCGCCGAGGCCTGCAACATCGGCCTCGAACCCGTTGTACAGGCTGACAACCCAGCGCTGAGTAGGCCACGGTTGTCTTGGGTCGACCAGAACTACGTGCGCGGCGAAACGATCACAGCTGCGACCGCCCGTTTCGTCGACGCCCAAGGCGACATCACTCTCGCCCAAGCCTGGGGCGGCGGCGAGGTCGCCTCTGCTGACGGGTTGCGATTCGTTGTCCCCGTCCGCACGTTGAACGCCGGACCGAATCCCCGCTACTTCGGACCTGGCCGGGGCGTGACCTACCTGAACTTCCTGTCCGACCAGTTCGCTGGCTTTCACGCCATCGTCGTGCCCGGCACCCTGCGCGACAGCCTCTACATCCTTGACGGCCTGCTCGAGCAGCAGACCAGTCTGCGGCCGCACGAGCTGATGACCGATACCGCTGGCTACTCCGACCAGGTCTTCGGCCTGTTCCGGCTCCTGGGCTACCAGTTCAGCCCGCGGCTTGCCGACATCGGCGCCACCCGATTCTGGCGAATCAACCGCACCGCCGACTACGGCCCGCTCAACGGCCTCGCCCGCCACCAGATCAACACCGACCTCATCGCCACGCACTGGGATGACCTGCTGCGCGTCGCCGGCAGTCTCGCCACCGGCACCGTGCGCGCCTCCGAACTCCTGCGCGTCCTGCAAGGCGGCGGCCGGCCCACCCCACTCGGGCGAGCCGTCGCCGAACTCGGCCGGATCACCAAAACCCTCTACCTGCTCGCCTACCTCGACGACGAGACCTACCGCCGCCGCATCCTCACCCAGCTCAACCGCACCGAGAGCCGCCACTCCCTGGCCCGCGCTGTGTTCCACGGCCAACGAGGCCAACTTCGCCAGCGCTACCGCGAAGGACAAGAAGACCAACTCGGCGCCCTCGGACTCGTCGTCAACGCCGTCGTGCTCTGGAACACCCGCTATCAAGACGCCGCCCTGAACCAGCTGCGCCGCGCCGGCTTCGACGTCCGCGACGACGATGTCCAGCGACTATCTCCACTCGGATACGACCACATCAACCTGCTCGGCCGCTACCAGTTCAACGCCACCGACCTGGCCAGTGGGCAACTCCGACCTTTGAGAGACCCCGCCACGCCTGAGGCGTGACCCGCTGCGCACCCGGTGCTTAGCGCACGATCCGGTAGCGCTGCTACTCACACCCCTACCGACAGCTGTTCGCGGTCCCGGAGTTCCGTGCGCTGTTCGTCGTCCAGTGCCTCACCATCGGGGGGGCCTCGATCGGCAACCTCGCCCTCGGGACCATCACCTACGCAAGCACCGGCTCAACACTGCTGACCAGCCTCGCCGTCTTCGGCGGCCCGATCATCCAGCTGGTCGCCTCGTCGGTGACATCGCCATGGGCCGCTACGTTTCGGCGGGCGGCCGCGACCGCCTGATCGAGCCGCTCCGGATCCTGCTCGCGCTGCCGTACGTGGCGTTCCTCTTCCACCCCGGCCTCGTCACGGCCGGCGCCCTCGGGCTGGTCGCGTCCATCGGCTACGCCGCCAGCCTCCCGTTGCAAGAACGGCTGGTGACCGCCACCGACCAGGGCATCCGCGGCCAAGTCCTCGGCCTGAACAGCACCGGCATGATGGGCATGCAGGGCATCGGCGCCGCCGCTGCGGGCGCACTGTGCCAACTCCTCGGCGCGGACGCTGCTGCGGCCAGCGCGACCATCGGAATCGTGGCCGTCGCCTCCCTGGCCGTAACCGTCGTCCTCACCCCAGGTCTCCGACGCAGCCGACCGGACCCAGCTCCAACACGGCCCACGACGACACCCGCATAGGTGACCACCCGGCCCACCAGCGCTGACCCCCAACGGCCCCGCACGCCAGCCCCTCACCGCCCGCGTGCTTGTCCCATGTGAGGAAGGCGGATTCAAGTGGTCGTGGCAACGACGGACGGGTTGGAGTCTTGCAGGAGGCGGTTCATTGCTTCGGCTGGTTTGGCCCAGCCGAGGGTCTTGCGGGGTCGGCCGTTGAGTTCGGCAGCGACGGCGGTGAGCTGTTCGGGGGTGTGCTGGGACAGGTCGCTGCCCCCGAGGAACCCCTGTGGGACAGCTGACTGAGGGGATCAGGGAGGGTGGACCACCACGCCCTGCCACCGGCGACCAGTAATTGTCCACAGGGAGTCGGTGGATCACTGTGGGTGTCGGTCCCGGCGGTTGTGCTGGCCGGTATGGCACTCACGGAGAGGCTCAACGACCCACGCAGCCAGCTGCGCGGCTACCTCGACAGCCGGCTGCCGAACACCCGAGCCGTCGCCGCGACGTACCGGGCCGCGATAGCGGGCTACGGCCCCGGTATTCCGACCCCGCCGCACCTCAGCGGCCCGGACGGGCCGTCCGGCCGGTACCCGGCCGGGGAGGTTGGGCACGCGTACAACGCCAGGGTTGAGCTGCTGTTCGGCTGCGGGCTGTCCGTGTTGCCACCGGGAGTGAACCCACTCACCGGGCGCAACTGGGAGATAGGTGAAACCGCGTTTCACGAGGTGTTCGGTCCAGCGGGCTCGATGGGCGGATTCACCCAACACTCCGCCGCCGAGGAGGAACGGCTCATCCGCGCCTGCTACGCGCTCGGGTTGTTCGACCAGCTCTACCGCGCCGGCCCACGGCCGGGCATGGCCCTGCTCGAGCTGCCCTCGAACGCCCCCGTCGGCGACCTACTAGCCCTGTGTCCCGCCCCTGCCGTTGAGGACCTGCTGGCCCTGACGGCGCGGACCCGCACCGCATTGGAACCCCTGTACCGGTCCGGGGCCGCGAGTGTCCGCTCATCGCCGGTCTTCAGCGGATCCGCCGACGTCGGCGGTGCGGACGGTGACCTGGTCGTCGACACCACCCTGCTGGAGCTGAAGACCACCAAGAGCCCCGGCATGAACAAACGCGACGTCCAGCAACTGGCCTGCTACGCGCTACTCGACTACACCGACGAGTACGCACTGGCCTCAGTCACCTACTACAACCCCCGCCACGGACCGGCGTTCACCGTGCCCCTCGGCGAGCTGCTCTCCACACTCGCCGGGCAACACGTCAGCGTTGCCACGATCCGCGCTGAACTAGCTGCGGTGATCGGGTCGCGACGGCTGCCGGAAACGCGTCGACCCCGACGGCCCTGATCCTCAGCCTCGTGGGTTCAGGGACGGTTGGACCTGCTCACCTGCTAGGTCTACTGGGCCGGCGGCATCGGCCTGCCGGTACAGCTCGGCGATGTACTCCTCGAGCCGGGACCGTTCGACGCGCCACTGCCCGCGGCCACCGATCTTCACCGCGGCCAGGGACCTGTCGCGGTGCATCGCGATGGTGCTGATCTGGAACGACCTGTCCTGTGGGGACCGGGAGGCCGCCGGACGAGTGTGTAGACCTGGGAGCGGGTGAGCTGCAGCTCCCCGGCGACCTGGTCCAGGGTCAGGAACCGCGGCCCGGCCGGCGACGAGATGGGTGGGGTGTCCGGGGTGTCAACGGTGTCCACGGTCGGACGGTAAGCGGCCGGGCATCCCCGCTGGCCAGCGTCGTGCACACCCGGCCGCCGGGGCCGACGTGTGGTGGCCGCCGTCCCCAAACCCCAGCCGGAGAGGGCGGCTCGGCTGTGGGCCGGGTGTGCCGGCCGGCCGCGGTTGACGGCCGGCCGGCGCGCCCGGGGGTTACCGGGGTCCCGGCTCGGGGCCGGTGTCCGGGCCGAGGGAGACCCAGACCCCCCCGAGCCCGTCGACCAGGTCACACACCCACAGGACCCGGCACTGGTCGGTGTGCAGCGCACCGACCGTCCCGGCCGTGCAGAACGGGAACAGGTCGTCGTCGAGGTCGGTGAACGAAGGCAGATCCATCGCGGGCTCCCACAGGACTGCCGCCGCGGACTGCGGCGGGTGCAGTCCCGGGTCGGGCAGGGCGAGGGTGGCCAGTCAGGGCTCGGCGAAGCCGACCGCGCAGCGGCGCGACACCGGCCTTGACCGGTCGGGGTCCCCGCCCTGCCAGGCTCGGAGCACCCAGCCGCCCCACCCCAACCCCCACGCGGCAGTACCGACCGCAGGTCGGCACCGGCCCGCACGGCCGGCGGCCCGACGGTGAGATGGCCGCGGACCCGAGGCCGACGCTGGGCGCTCGACGGTTGTGTACGCCTCGGGTCGGGGCCGGCAGAGTCGGGCACGATCGCGATGTGAGCGGGCAGCGGGGTCGACGCGAGCTGGGACGTCGCCTCGGTGTCGAGCTCGGCCTGCTCAGGCCGTCCCACGCGCCGCGGTCTCAGCTGGCGCGGGTCAGCTCTGTGGGGGCGGACAGCTCCAACGGCGAGCTCATCGCCGCGACGGTCATCTCGTCGCTCGAGTTCCTGGTGGTGGCGAGCAACGTGTTCAGCGATTCGCTGTGGTTCCGGCTGACCTCGCCGGTCGTGGCGCTGGTGCTGCTGGTGAACCCTGTCCGCGCGGTCAGGCTGCTCCTACAGCAGCGCCGGGCCGGCCGGGGACAACCTGCAGCGAGGTAGCCGGGTGGAGCGTTCTCGCCGCGTCGACCCCGCCAGCCGCTGAGGCAGTCAGTAGGTGAGGCGTTCGACCCGGGTCGGCGAGGGTCCACATCCGGTTGAACCGGGTCACGACCCGCTCGTAGGCGGTCTCCTCGGCCACGGTGAGTACCACGTCGCCGGCGGCGTCGTCCGGTTGTTCGAGGCGGTCTCGGAGCAGCTCGGTGTCGCGGGTCCATTCCAGGTCCAGGACCCCGGCCACGCGCGCGACCAACGCCACCAGGGCCGCGTCGGGGTCGGGGAACTTCCGGTCCTGCGCCCGGTGCCCGGCGTGCAGGCGCAGCGCGTCGGTGACGGCCTCGGTGCGGACGGGCTCCCCGAGTGCGGCCGCCGCGGCCGACAGCGCGTCGATGTCCGCGGCGCGCATTCGGACGAACTGCAGTGGCACATGTTCATACCGGCCGTCCGGGCCCAGCAGCCGCCCACCGGTCGACGCCTCCGGGTTGGTCTGGGTGGACCGGACCGTGTCTGCGACCCGGCGCAGCGCCTGCAGCGCCACTCCCCCACCGAGCGCCGGCGGGTGGGCGACCAGGTCGTCAGGGTCCCCGGTCTCCTGCCACCGCAACGTCATCAGCAGCTCCTCCACCTCGGCGAGGGCCGCGGTGAACTCCGTGTCCAGGTCGGGCAGCACCACCATCCGATCCCCGGCCGGCGCCTGCCCTGCGTGGTCCGTGCTCATCCCGCTCGCCTCCTGTCCCTGTCCGTCGTCATGTGACCTTCTCCTTCTACCCGCGGGCACTGACTGTTCCCGGCAGGTGCGACCGGCCGCGGTGGACTCAGCTGGGCGCGGCGGCGTCGAGCAGGGTCGCGGTCACCACCTCCGCCGGCAACTGCAGCCGGCCGGCGACCAGCCCGACCAGCCGTGCCCGGGCGGACGCCGGGGCACCCGCCACGAGACCGGCGATGTCACGGACCGCGTCGACCAGCGCGACCGGGTTCCCCGCGTGCGCCGCCCACCGGTCCGGCCGGGCCGTGACCACGGCGTCCACCAACGGGACCGCCACCCCCAGCGCCCGGCGCAGCCCCCGGGCGCCGGCCTCGACCAGGACATCAGCCGGGTCCCGCCCCTCGGGTAGGCGCACCGCCCGGGCGTCCAGGCCCCCGAGCAGCGCCGCCGCGCGCAGCGTCGCCTCCCGACCCGCCCGGTCCCCGTCATAGGCCACCAGCAGCGGCCCGCCCGTGGCGGCCGCCGCGTCCCGCAGCTGGGCGGCGTGGGCCGCGGTGAGCTGGGTGCCACCGACGGCCAGACCGATGTGCCCGGCCAGGTTCACCGCGTTCGCGTCGAACGCGCCCTCCACCAACACCACCCGGCCGCGGCCCGCCGTGAGCTGATCGGCCTGCTGGGCCAACCCGAGCAGGTGCTCACCCTTCCGGTACAGCACGGTCGTGGCGGTGTTCACCCACTTCGGGACCGCCGGGTTGTCATCCGACAGCCGCCGGGCGGTGAACCCCACCACTCCCCTGGCGTCGACCAGGGGCACCACCAGCCGGTGCCGCAGCACGTCCACCACCCCGCTCCCCCACCGCCCGCTGCCCGCGCCGCTGTGCGGACGGGCGGGGACGGCCAAGCCGGCCGCGACCATCTCCTCGGCCCCGAACCCGCACCGGCGCAGGTGCTCCACCAGCTCGGTCCGGCTCACCCCGCCGGAGGCGTGCCCGACCCGCCACCGCACCCCGGCCGGGGTCCCCACCGCCAGATCCGCCAACCCCCGGTCCCGCAACAGCCCCACCACCGCCACCGGCCGCAGCGCCAGCAGCCGCACCCGGTACCAGCCGGCGGCCTCCTCCAACGCAGCCCGCAGGCGCCCGTCGCGGGCGCGCGTGGCCGCGTCGGTCATGCCGGTCATCGTCGGCTCCCACCGGGCCGGCGTCACACCGCCACCTCGCCCACTCCCGGCCCCCAGCGGTCGCCTGGTACCTGGTGGGCTGCCCGCCGAGGTGCTGGTGGTGGTCGGTGCTGACCCTGCCGCCGTGACTGCCTGCACACCAATGCCGGACCCCGCTCCTACCGGGCCCCGGGGGTGGTCGCCTCTGTGTGGCTGACCATCCATCGCCCTTCCCGGCAACCAGAGACGCCCACGGCCGGGAAGGCCCGGAGGGCAACCCCAACGCCCACAGGGTCTGAGCGCAGCGAGGAGGGGTTGCGGTCCGGGCCGCGGCCGCAGACTCGACAGCCGGGAAGGAAAGACCTGCGAGCCCGGTCAGCGCTGGCCGGGAGGCTGGCGCCGTCCGCTGGCGATCTGTCGCCGGCAGCTCAGCTGGTGGCCGCGGCGTAGGCGTCACGAACCTGTACCGAGATCCGGCCCCGCGCACTCACCGGGTGCCCGTGCGCGTTCGCCCACTCCCGGATGGCGGCGTTGTCGCCGCTTCCGGAAGGCGCCGCCGGCCGAGGCCCCAAGGAGCCGGTCCGACTCCGTCCCGCGGCGCGCCCGCTCCGGCGGGCCACGCCGACGTAGGCGCCGATCGCGTTCCGCAGGGTCTGCGCGTTGGCGACCGACAGGTCCATCTCGTAGCTCGACCCGTCCAGAGCGAAGGACACCGTCTCGTCCGCCTCTCCCCCGTCCAGGTCATCAGTCATCACAACCTGCACTCGCTGAGCCATCTGTTTTCCTCTCCGTCGTGGGTCTGGTCGCGGTCACACAACCCCGCAAAGGTTACTGACTTACAGAGTTCCTGAGTTCGGTCTCGGTGCTACCCGCGAGGTCGTCAACCCGGCTGAGCAGCAAGTCGATGGCGACGCGGATCAGCGTGTTGTCGGTGATCCGCTCCCCCACCGGGCCGGACCGGTGCTTCCTGGCCTGGTTCAGCCGTCGGACCTGCGCTGTGAGCTGGTCCGCCTGGTCCGCTCGGATCCGGGCTTCCTTCCGAGTCAGCTGTAGATACAGCGGCAGGGCCTGGTCATCGACGTCCGATCGGGGTTCCGGAACCGGTGTGGGCGGCGCGGCGAAAGCCGACTGGAGTGGGATGGGCGCCCGCTGCTCCCGACGTAGCCGGCCGACTCCCGGGTCGGCGGCGACTGTCCGTCGTGGTGGCAGTCCCGTGAGGGCTCGTCGTGGCGTGGCCTGCTGCTGGGCGGTCATGCCGGGCTCCCGATCATTGCGGCGGCGGGTTCGCCGGTTGCCTCACTGGCGGTCACGCGCGCGACGATCTCGACGCCGAGGGCCTGGAAGTCCTCCGCGAGTCCGCTGGCGCTCCGAACACGGGGGGCGTCGTGCTCGGTGCCCTTGTTGCGGCGGAGTTCCCACCACTTCGGGCCGGCTAGGACAGCCTCCTCGAGCTCATGGACGAGCAGCCCCCGCTCCCGTGTCTCTTGGGCGGCGGCTTCGACATGACGGATTGTCGAGGTCAGGACGACGCCGGGGTCGCCGACGTCGGCGACGATCGCGGCTCGGGCGGTGTCGCTGACGCGCCGGGCCGAGCGGTTGACCCCGAACAGCACGACGCCCAGCAGGTCCAGCTCGGGGTTGATGGCGATCACGGCGTCGAGACGGCGTGCCACGTCGCGGAGGCCCTTGCGGGACGATGCGTCCGTCTTGACCGGGATGAGCGCCCAGCGGGCTGCTGCGAGGGCGGCCTGCTGGAGGGTCTCCTGACCGGGCGGGCAGTCGATGAGGATCAGGTCGTACTCCCCCGCGATCGGCGACAGCCCTTCGGCGAGCGCCAACTTGGCGGCCTCAGGAGCTTTCTGGGCCTTCATCGTCAGGCCGGCGGCCGCCATGTCCAGGTCCGCACCACCTGGCAGTACGTCCAGTCCGGGTCTCACGTCGCGCACGGGACTCATGGGTGAACCGAACGCGAGCGCTTGCGCCAGGCCGCGACCGCCGTCGTCGTGGTCAGTTCCGGTGTAACCGAGCTCTTCACCGAGGTTTCCCTGTGGGTCTAGGTCGACGAGCAGCACCCGGTAGCCACCAGCGGCCAGCAGCCCGCCCACGTTGGCGGTGATCGTGGTCTTCCCCACTCCGCCCTTGCCGTTGACGACTGCGACGACACGACCGAGCTGTGATCGATCAGCCACCATCGAACCCTCCAGACCTACACGTCCGGAGTCGGCGAGTTCCGAGGTCCCGGACTTACAGACTCCGGGTTTCCGACGCCGAGCTCGGGAGGCTCGCCGTAGCGACACAGTTCCATACTCACAGACTCTCGATCTCCGGTAGTCCGGGTGTACCGGAGGTCCGGAGGTCCGGATCTCCGGACTCCCGGATCTCCGGACTCCCGGACCTCCGGACTCACCGTCGCTACGGGCTCAGCGGGGGACTCGCCGCGAGTCAGGCACCACGGACCTTGTTAGTCCGGCTGTCAGTGAGGACCTGGCTCTCCTTGGCCGGTTGCCTCAACGCGAGCATCTAGACCTGGGCACCGACCCCGCACCTCGACTGATGAAGAGGCTCCAGGTAGTCGGGGGAGTCGATCGGCGTCGATCGACCCCACACCCGCACTCTGTTAGTTCGGCTGTCTGTCTGTCCGAACTCCCGTGTCGAGCTGCTGCTCAGATGGTCCGTCGCT
>JAABUQ010011646.1_pt1 | contig 11166 bp, 6 predicted proteins | sample 5560001 | NCBI WGS metagenome assembly JAABUQ01 (sample SAMN10711888, study PRJNA513371) | rock metagenome | isolation source: Antarctica rocks | place: Antarctica: Victoria Land, Finger Mt nord | collected 2015-12-18
CGCGCATCTGCAGGTGGCGATACCCCACGATGTGCGTCTGCGCGACCCCGTGGACGGAGAGCGACTGGTCCACGGGGCGGAACCACCGGGCGGTGGACGCCATGCCCGTGTCCAGGCGCACGCGATAACGCCCGGCGGGAACCAGGCCCACGGCGTAGCCATAGCCGTCTGTCTGGAGCGTCGCGCTGATCGGTCCGTTCAGGTGGAGTGTGAGGCTGCCGTACGGCGTCCCGCCGGTATCGGTGACGCGCGCCTCCAACACCGACTGCGAGCGCGGGATCACGGCGTAGAAGTCGTCAGCCTCCATCATGCCCGCGGTGGTCGTGACGGGCATGCGCACGCCCTGCCACTGGTCGAGCGGAATCGTCGCCGGCAGCTTCCAGCTACAGCGAACGACGGAGGGGGCGCAGTGGTTGGGCGGAGCGCCGGCGTTGGTCCAGACCGTCCCCAGGTAGCAGCCCACGATGCGGCACTCGACCGAGGCGAGGTGGAAAGACGCGCTCACCGTCTCGCCCGGATGGTAGTAGTGGCGGGAAAACGCGAAGGTCACGGGGCCATTGGCGCCGTTGCCGGGCGTGCCGCCAAGGACGTTGACGGCGGGGGGTGGCGTCGGAGTCGCGGTGGGCGTGGGCGTCGGGGCTGCCGCGGCCGCGGCGGCCCCGACGCCCACGCCCGCGCTTGTCCGCGCGGGACCGGTTGCCGGCAGGCCCACGACCCCCACGGCGAGGCAGAGGGCCAGACATAGAGCACAGGCCCTGGTCAAAGAATACTGCGGCATCACGAACATCTCCTCCTTGCTGCGCTTATCGACGCGCTACGCTCCCGCCGCGCGGCTGCCGCAGGTGTTGTCGAACGTCGCGAGGTCGCCGTCGCTGACGGGCAAATAGGGCAGCCCGCCGGCGTAGGTGATGCCCTGCTCCGGTTCGGCGCCGGCGTAGTCGAGCATCGACGAGCCGCCGGCGACATTCTTCTCCCAGTCGTTGCGAGTCGGCAGATGGACGTCCGCGTCGGCGTGGGCCAGCGATAGGAAAGCCGATTGCAGCGACTGTGCAGTCGACGTGTCGAGCACGACTGTCTGCGCATTGTTTCCCAGGTGGCCGCGCACGTAGATAAGGACACCGGCCGCGTTCGGCCCGCTGATGGGCGCCACGCCCAGCCCGTTGAAGAGGTTGGAGCCCTCGATGGCCCGCAAGAGGCTTTTTTGCACGTCGGCGGCGGACCCGTTGAGGTTCACGGGCTGGGGCAGGTTTTGATCGACGGTCAGCCCCTTGATGATCGCCGCCAGTGCCCCGGCGACGCTGTGCGTCGCGGTCGAGGCCACGCCGGTGCGGTACTCCCTCACGCTGTAGCCCGAGGGGATCGACGAAGCGTCGTTGGCCGTGATCGTCGCGCGGACCGACGAGTAGGAGCTGACGTCGGCGCCGCCCTGGGCCGCCGTGACGCTGGGGTCTTCCACACTGAACCCGATAGAGCCGGGGGCGGAACCGAAGTAGACCTGGTAGGTGAGGGCGCCCGAGCTATCGGTGGGCTGGTTGGCCGGCGCATAGTACGGTGAGCCGACGGCCAGCCCCGACGGCCCGATGCGTCCCGTCAGGTTAGGCATGGCCGAGCAGACCACCGCCGTGGCGCCGCCGTCCGGCGTGACGTCAATCTGCAAGGGGTGGTTGGGCACGGGCTGGCCGGTGGGGCCGTAGGCGTGAGCCGTCAGCGTGGCCGTTTCCAGGCCGTTGTCGGGGACCGAGGTCTTGCTGAGGCTGATGTCGGTGTGGATCGCGCCCTCGAAGTTGACCGTGGCGAAGTCGGTCAGGTCGATGCGCTCGGTCTGCGGCTTGAAGTAGCGTGTGTCCGCCCCGACCGAGACATAGTACGCCCCTTTGCGGACGAAGGCGTAGTAGTAGCCCGCGGCGTCGGTCCTGACCGTCGCGTACTGCGCCCCGGCGATGACGATCGGCATGCCGGGCACGGGGTTCCCCGCCGTGTCCATGACGTGGCCGTCGATCACGTGGTTCTTCCCGACCACCGCGTAGTAGTCGTCCGAGTGCGCCGGCCCGATGGTGTTGTTGATCGGCATGCTGAGGGTGGCCCAGTGAGGGATGGTGTCGCCATGTATGACCCAGGAGCAAGTCAACGCGGTGGGCTTGCATGTGGTGGCTCCGGCCACCTGTGTCCAATCAGTGCCGCGGTAACATGGGCCTCCGTTAGAGCCGAGGCACTGACTGACTTTGATGTCGATTGTGCCGGAGACGCGCTGTCCATCGTGAAAAAAGTGGCCGGACAAGTGGAACCCGGCTACCCAGCTCTGCGCCAGACCGGTCGGCGCGGGGTCCATCGGCTGCACGGGGTTGGGAGGGGGCGAAGGCGCGGCCCGCGACGCGCGCGGCGTCGCTCCCGCCGCCACGGTCAAGGCAACCACCAGCGCCACGGTCAAGGCAACCCTTATTAGATGTTGTTTGTGCTTCCCTATCATCGACTCGTGCTCCTGTCCAATGTCCCGATCTACACCACATAGTATGGCTCCATAGAAGGGCCGTTGTCTACGGAAATAGCTATACTGTGGGGTATACAAAACGTCGATTTCCGCGCCGCCGCGGGCGTCTTTTTGAGATGGCCTGTGCGTCTGCCCCGGCGGCGACCGCTAGTCAGGACGGTCCGATGCTTTCCCTCTCCGAGGCACCCTTTGGCGCCCTGCTCAAGCGCCTGCGCGAGGGCGCCAGCCTGAGCCAGCGGGACCTGGCCCGACGGGCCAGCTACAGCGTGGTGTACGTCGGCATGCTGGAGCGCGGGGACCGGGCGCCCACCTCCCTTACCGTCGATCTCCTGGCCGGGGCGCTGGAGCTGGGGCCGGACGAGCGCGCGGCCCTGCGGGACGCGGGCCGCCGCGTGCCCCGCGAGCGGTCCGGCCCCTACCCCTACACCGGCGCCCTGCCCCCACTGGTCGGCCGCGCCGCGGAACTGGCCGCCCTCGACCGCCATCTCGCCGGGGAGGGGCCGCCCGTGCTCGTGCTGGCCGGAGAGCCCGGCATCGGCAAGACGCGCCTGCTCTACGAGGCCATCGAGCGCGGGTGCGACCGCTGGTGGACCGTGTTGTACGGCTCTTGCCAGCGGCGCACCCCGCGGGAGTCCTATTCCCCGCTGCTGGAGGCCCTCGGGGACCATGTTCAATCGCTGTCCCCCGACGAGCTGCGCGTCTATGCGCGCGACTGTTCCTGGGTCGCGCGCGTGCTGCCGGAGCTGGCGATGGCGGGGGGGGTGGAGGCGCCGGCGGCCCTGCCGCCCGAGCGGGAACGCCGCCTCGTCTTCGCGGCCATCGTGCGCTTCGTGGCCAACCTCGCCGGCTCGGCCGGGACGCTGCTGGTGCTCGACGATCTGCAGTGGGCCGGCCCCGACGCCCTTGAAGTCCTGCTCGCGCTGGCGCACGCCGCGGCGCGGGCGTCTATCCGCATCGTGTGCGCCTACCGCGGCGCCGAGGCGCAGCCTGGCGACGCGCTCGGCGCGGCCCTGGCCGAGCTGGCCGAGGCGGATTTGGCCGTGCATCACACCGTCCCGCCCCTGGCGCGGTCCGATGCGCGGCGCATGCTCGAAGGCCTGGTGGCGCACCCGGCCGCGTTGCAGCCGGCGTTGCGCGACCAGCTGGTGCAGCGGTCGGCGGGCGTGCCCTTCTTTATCGCGAGCCTCGCGCAGGGCATGACAGGCGATCCCAGCGAGGCGCCCTGGGACCTGGCCCAGAGCTTGCGCCAGCGCGTCGCGGCGCTGCCGGACCCGGCGCGCGAGATGCTTGACGCCGCGGCCGTGATCGGGCGCGAGGCGCGCCACGACGTGTTGATGGCGCTGACCTCCCGGCCGCGAGACGAGGCGCTGGACGCCCTGGAGAGCGCGTACCGGACGCGCCTGCTGGAGGAGGACGGCGACACCGTCCGCTTCGCCCACGACGTGATCCGTGAGGTCGTCGAGGCCGACCTCGACGCCGCGCGCCGCCAGACGTTGCATCGCCGCGTCGCCGAGATGCTGGAGGGCATGATCGATCAGCCGTCCGCCAGTTTGCCATCCATGGATCTGCCGTCCGCCGACCTGTTGGCCCACCACTATGGGCGCAGCGATGTCCCCGACCGGGCGCTGGTGTACCTGGAACAGGCCGCCGACGAGGCTCAGGCCCAAGCGGCGCACGCCGCCGCCGCGGATGGCTTTGGGGTGCTGATGGGTCGCCTGGCCGCGCTGGGACGTACCCGCGACGCGGCGCGCGCGGGGGAGAAACGGGGAGCGGTCCTGTCGGCCATGGGGCGGTACGATGACGCGGTCACAGTGCTCGACGGCGTGGCGGCGGCCCACCTCACAGCGGGCGATGTCGATGGCTTCGGGCGCGTCACGGCGGGGATCGCCCATGCCTATGCGCGCCGCGGCACGCCGGACCAGGGCGTCGAGCGCATCGAGGGCTGCCTGCCCGTCCTGACGCGGGCCGGCGCGACGCGCGGGCTGGCCGCCGCGTACGCCGCCCTGGCCCATCTCTACTGGCTGAGCGGGCGCTACGAAGAGCAGGCCGCCGCGGCCGCGCGGGCCGCCGACGCCGCCCGCGCCGTCGGCGACGACGTCGCGCTGGCGGCGGCCGAAGGACGGCGCGGCGCGGCCCTGTATGGGCAAGGGCGCTTCGACGAGGCCCTGGCCGTCCTGGAGGAAGCGGCGCGTTTAGCGGAGGCGGCTGGCGACGCCGAAAGCCTCTGGCGCGCGCTGAACAACATCTCTACGGTCTATTTCACGCGCGGAGAGCTCGAGCGGTGCCGGACGATTGACGAGCGGTCGTTGAGGGTGGTCCGCCGCCAGAACGATCCGGTGGCGATCGCCAGGGTCCTGGCCAACCGCGGCGAAGGGTCCTTGTACAGCGGTGAGTGGGCGCGGGCGCGCGCCGATTTTGAGGAGGCGCTGGCGCTGGTGAGGGGGGTCGGCGACACGGAGGCCACCGTCTATCCCTTGCTGGACCTCGCTTTCCTCAGCCTGCTCGAAGGGCGCTGGGACGATCTGGCGTCCCTCGACGAGGCGGCGCGGTTGGCGGAGCGTACGGGAGACTTGCAGGCGTTGCGCTGGCTGAGCACGATGCGGGCCGAGTTGGACATTCGACGGGGCTATCCGGAGCAGGCGCGCGCGCGCTTCACCTCGCTGTTAGACCGGCCCGGACTGGAAGAAACGGACGTCACCTATATCTTGCCGGTGTTGGCCTGGGCGTCCCTAGAGGAGGGCAATCCGGAGGAGGCGGCCGGCGTGGCCGCGCGCGCCGTCGACCGCGCGCGGGCGCACCAACACCACGTGGTACTGGTCGACGCGTTGCGCGTCGGCGCGCTGGTCTCGTGCCGCGCCGGGCGGCGCGCCGAGGCGGTGTCCCTCCTCGACGAGGGCCTCGCGCTCGCCCGGGCCATACCGTACCCCTTCGCCGAAGCGCGGCTGCTGCACGTCTATGGTGAGGTCGAGGCCATGGCGACGGACGGACCGCACGGACCGCACGCCGCGCACGTCGCGCGCGAGCGCCTTGAAGCAGCCCTGGCCCTGTACGAACGCCTCGGCGCCCGTAAGGACGCGGCGGACGCGCGGGAGGACCTCGCGGCGCTACCTTATCGCCGGCATCTGCTGGCCACCGGCGTCGCGCCGACCTACGGACAGTGGGCGCGCATCACGGCGATCGTCGGGCCGTCGGCTCCGTCTCCGCGAGGACGGCCGCGCGCCGACCAGCGCCGGACCGTCGCGGCCATCCTGTACGTCCAGCGCGCCGGTTGCCGGTGGGCCGCGCTCCCGCCCGAGTTCGGCGACGACGCCACCGCCCACCGCCGCTACCGGCAGTGGCGCGCCGACGGGACCTGGACGCGCATCAGCCGCATCCTCGCGTTGGGTTAGAAACGCACATCCTCGCTATATTGTCCACACGCAGCCGCCCGGTATGCGATCCTTCCATGGGGAGGATGAGGACGATCGGCGACGAACAGAGGAGGCGCGACACATCTGGCGGGACCGCCGTGCCGAGCGGCGTGCCGAGCGGCGCGCCGAGCGGCGCGCCGAGGCTGGATCGCGCGAGCGTGCGGAGCATCGCGTTGACCGCTTCCCCATCGGCGGTCGCGCGGGCCGAGCCAACGGTCCGGCACGGCGCGCGCCTGGTGCTGATCCTGGGCGCACTGAGCGCGTTCGCCCCGCTGTCCATCGACATGTACCTGCCCGCCCTGCCGGCCCTCGGCCGCGATTTTGGGGCGGGCGCGTCGCAGGCGCAACTCACCCTCAGCTCCTGCTTGCTCGGCCTCGCCCTGGGCCAGTTGATCGCCGGTCCGGTCAGCGACGCTTTGGGCCGCCGCCGGCCGCTGCTCGTCGGGGTGGCGGCCTACGCGATCGCCTCGCTGCTGTGCGTCGTCGCGCCGTCGGTGGGCGCGCTGATCCTGCTGCGCTTCGTACAGGGCCTTGGCGGGGCGGCCGGTATCGTCATCTCGCGGGCTATCGTGCGCGACCTGCACGCCGGCGTGGCCGCCGCACGCTTCTTCTCGCTGCTGACGCTTGTCAACGGCCTGGCGCCCATCCTCGCCCCCGTGATCGGCGCGCAATTGCTGCGCGTCACTTCCTGGCGCGGCGTCTTCGTGGCCCTCGCCGTCATCGGCGCGCTGCTGCTCCTCGCCGCGGCGACGGGGCTTGGCGAGACCCTGGCGCCAGGAGACCGTCGCCAGGGCGGCGTCTCCGCCACCCTGGCGACGTTCCGGCAGTTGCTCACGAACCGTCTCTTCGTCGGCTACGCGCTCTCCTCCGGCCTGGCCTTCGCCGCCATGTTCGCCTATATCTCCGGCTCGCCCTTCGTGCTGCAGGGCATCTACGGCGTCTCGCCCCAGCTGTTCAGCGTCCTGTTCGGCACGAACGCGCTCGGCCTGGTGGTCGTCAGCCAGATCAACGGGCGACTGGTCGGCCGGGTGTCGATGCGGCTGCTGCTGGCCGTGGGGCTGGTCGCCACGGCCGGCGGCGGGGCGGCCCTGCTCGCGGTCGCCGCCGGCGGCGTTGGCCTGGCCGGCGTGCTGCCGGCGCTGTTCGTCGTCGTTTCCAGCCTGGGCGTTGTGCTGCCAAACGCCACCGCGCTGGCGCTCTCCGGCCAGCCCAGCACCGCCGGCAGCGCGTCGGCGCTGCTGGGCGTCCTGCAGTATAGTGTGGGCGCCGCCGTCGCGCCGCTCGTCGGGCTCGGCGGCGCCAAAACCGCCCTGCCCATGGCTCTCGTGATCGCCGCGCTAGGCGTCGGCGCGCTGACGGCATTCACATGGCTATCTCGCTACCCGATGAGGTCGATCCGGTAGCGACGCAGCAAGCGGGCCAGGAGCGCGGCATCAGTGGCGAGCGTGCCCCCAGATCTCCCGCGCAACACGATCAAACGCGGAACCGCTGCGAGAGCCTGACGCAAGACACGGCGCGGTCTACGGGAGCTTGCGGACGGTCTCCATGGTGATAAAGAGTTTGTACGGGTTGTCGAGGAACCGCACGAACCCGTAGTGCTCGTAGAACCCGCGCGCGGCGGCGTCGATGGCGTCGACGACGATCCCGCATGAGGCGATGTCCTCCGACACCTCCAGCGCCTTCCGAAGGGCATTGCGCAACAGGACGCCCCCGATCTTGCGCGCCTGGTAGCGCCGGTCGAGGGCAAGACGGCCGAGGAGCGTGGCGGGAAGCGACGGATAGCGACCAAAGCGTTTCGTGATTTCCGACGGGAGAGACGCGGCCTCGATAGCGTAATTGGAAAGGGTGTAGTAGCCGGCGACCGCCCCCGTGGATATCTCGACCAGGACGTACACGCGCGCCATCCCGCGACGCACATCCTGCGTTGCCTGTTGCCGGATGTAGCGATCGAGCGATTCTTGACCGGACACGAAAGCCGCGCGGTCGTGGCCACCGAGCGGCTCGACGCGATAGGGCGCACTCACATGCTTACGAAGAGATCAGTTCGTCGTGCCGGCGCGCCGCGCCCACCAGATGCTCGTTCGGCTCCGGCGGGTTCAGCAACAAGTCGGCGAAGCGGGCGCTGTCCCGCACGCTGAGCGTCAGGACCTCGTGCTCACGGATATCGCGCTGCGCCGCCTCGCGCGCCCGCGAGAGCACGTAGTCGGTCAGCGACTGGTCGTTGAGATCGGCCGCATGCTGCAACAAACCCTTCACCTCCTCGCTGACGCGCATATCGAGCCGTTTCTGGCGACCCTCGGCGCTTCCGCGCCCACGCTGCGCGGCGGGACCTTGTTCCGCAACCATCCTACCCTCCAGATCTGCGATGCGTCCACGACAAGCAAGGTGAGCCTCAGCGACAACATGCGACGCTATACGCTATACAAAGACGGCCCCCATTGCTTATTACTACAACGTACAGCATTATGCTGTACAAAACAAGGAGTCGTTCCAACTCGGCCTGCTTGTCCAGCACCAACTCCAGAGCGCAGAGCAGGCATTCCAAGCCGCCTAGCGGCTGCTGCATGACTTCGACCGTGCTCGTCATGGCTACGGCGCCTAGCACCTAGAGGTAGAGGCGATACGGCCCGATCAGCCAGGGTGGGGGATACAGTCCGTGCAGAATGGCCGTGTAACGCTCCACGAGCGCCACCTTCCGCTCCACCTTCGTGGAACCGCAAGGCTCGCGCCGTCTCATCGCCCGCGCGTGTCACACCGACAATGACGCCGTAGTCTTTCGATTGCGCGAACATGAAGTGATCCGGCCAGTGGTCGACGCGGGGATCGAACAGGCGCTGTGCGCGCGGAGACCGCTCCTCGCCGCCTTTCGCATGATTGCAAAAGTAGCAAGACCAGGCGTAATTGGCGATGTGGTCGGGACTGCGGAGGGTGAGCCGGTCGGACCGGCGCAGGCCAGGGTAGCGTCTCTGGATGTAGTCGCCCCAGCGGCTCCAAGGAATGATGTGCTCGATCTGGAACTTCCCGTTGGTGGGCATGAGGCAATACTCGCAGGCGTCGGCGGCCCGCTGGCGCACGAGATCACGGATAATCGGATCGTGCGGGCTGTGAAACGAGCGACGACTGACCGCGACGATGCGCGGCCGCAACGCCGGCGGATAGGGGGCCGGCAACGCTCAGGAACCTTGGTCGCGCCGTCGTCGCGCTCTGGCCGCGGCCACCGCGTCCGCCATTAGAGCTGGGTCCGCGACGAGCGCCGACCAATACGCTGCCCCCTTGGCAGCGGCAGCCGTGACATCCGCCCGCGCCTGATCAACGCTGATGTTGCGCCGCCGCGCCAGGTCGCGGATGTCGCGGTCGATGATCGCCCGCGCTATGGCGCGCGATAACGTATCCAATTCCTCGCGCTCCGCATCTGTGAGTGGCGCATCGCCCCAATCGCGCCGCTCCATGAGGTCCCGCAGCCATCGATCGCGCTCGCCCCCCAGGAGGATGTCGTCATCGACGATGCTCCGCGCCGCGCCCGGCATCGTACCCCTATCCAGTTCGCCGGTCGCCTCCTCTCCCGTCTCCTCCAGGACATCCTGAGTCCCCGCAGCCTCCCGTCGTACCTGCGCGCCGGCCGGCACAATCACCAGATAGCGGACATCGAGCAAGTCATCCACGCTCATCCGCAAGATGGCCGCGATCGCTTCGAGCAGCGCGATGTCCGGCCTGCGCAGGGGATCACGGCGGACCAGTTCGTCGAGGGAACGGGCATCGACGTGCAGATCGTAGCGCGCGGCAAGCTCTTCGCGCAGGTCGGTCAGCGATATCGCGCGCTCGTCGAGCATGCGTCCCACCCGCGAATACACCGCGATCGCCATGATAGCCCTCCTCTCCTCTCCGTGTCGTCGCGGCAAGGCCCGACTTTTCCATAGTGTACCGTACCCTGTTCACCCCTCAAGTTCCCGCGTCAGGTCCTGGGGCGAGGTGACGGGGCGGCGGCAGGCGAAGTGGCGGCAGACGTAGGCGGCGGCGTGGCCGTCCACGCGCGCGCGGCCCTCCAGCAGGGCCACGCCGGCCTCGACCGCGCCCGGCCGCGTCAGCGCCGTGACCGCGTTGGGCCGGTAGGCATGGTAGAGCACGGCGAGCAGGGCCTCGGTCTCCGCGTCGCCGGGCTCGCCGGCAATGGCCGCCTCGGTCTGCCCGGCCAGCACCAACTCCAGGGCGCAGAGCAGGCGGCCGAAGCCGCCCGGCGCGCGCGCCAGCACGCCAGAGAGCCCGCGCAGCGTGGCCTCGGCCCGCTCGGCGTAGAGGGAACGGCCGGAGAGCGCGGACAGGCGCAGCAGCACTTCCACGGCCATGGAGTTCCCTGATGGTACGGCGTTGTCGAACAGATCCTTGGGCCGGTTGATCAGGGCCTCGTGGTCGTCGCTGGTGTTGAAGAAGCCGCCCTCGGCGTCGTCCCAGAAGTGCGCTAGCATCGCGTCGGCCAGTGCGCACGCCGCCTCGAACAGGCGCGGCTCGAAGGTCGTCTCGTAGAGCGCCAGCAGGCCGGCGGCCAGCGAGGCGTAGTCCTCCAGATAGCCGTTGAGTTTGGCCTGCCCGTCGCGGTAGGTGCGCAGCAGCCACCCGTCACGGTACATGGCGCCCAGCAGGAAGTCGGCGTTGCGCCGGGCCGTCTCGCGGTAGTCGTCGCGGCCCAGTACGCGCGCGGCCTCGGCAAAGGCGCGCAACATTAACCCGTTCCAGGCCGTCAGCACCTTTTCGTCGCGCCCCGGCGGCACGCGCCGTCCCCGCGTGGCCAGCAGCAGGGGCCGCGCGCGCTCCACCGCCTCCCGCACGCGCTGCGGCGAGACGCCGTGCAGGCGCGCCGCCTCGGCCACGGTACGCGGGAGGTGGAGGATGTTGGCGCCCTCGAAGTTGCCGCCGGGCGTGACGCCGTAGTAGGAGCGCACCAGCGGCGCGTCGTCCGGCCCTACCACCGCCTCGATCTCGGCTGGGGTCCAGACGAAGAACCGGCCCTCCTCGCCCTCGCTGTCGGCATCCTGCGCGGAGTAGAAGCCGCCCTCGGGCCCGGTCATCTCGCGCGTGACGTAGGCCAGCGTCTCCTCGACCACGGCGCGATAGTCCTCGTTCCCCGTCACCTGATAGGCCTCCAGGTAGACGCGGGCCAGCAGCGCGTTGTCGTAGAGCATCTTCTCGAAGTGCGGTACCAGCCAGACCTTGTCGGTGGCGTAGCGGTGGAAGCCGCCGCCGAGCTGGTCGTAGATGCCGCCGCGGCGCATA
>JAABUQ010011647.1_pt1 | contig 11166 bp, 9 predicted proteins | sample 5560001 | NCBI WGS metagenome assembly JAABUQ01 (sample SAMN10711888, study PRJNA513371) | rock metagenome | isolation source: Antarctica rocks | place: Antarctica: Victoria Land, Finger Mt nord | collected 2015-12-18
GCCACCAAGGTGTCCGTCGGCACCGTCCACAACGTCCTAGCCGACCATCGCTGCAGCAGCGACTGATCACACCATTGGGCATCCATATCCGCCCGATTTTCGGCGAGTACTACGGCGACCCCGAGTCGGAGTCATCTTGAACTTCGGGCCGCCGCCCCCGCCCCGGGCCCGGGCCGCGGCGAGCCCGTCGACGGTCCGCTCGACGATCAGGTCGTGCTCGAACTCGGCGATCGCTGCCAGCATGGAAGAACAGCCGGCCGCCCGGGGTGGTGGTGTCGATCCCCTGGGACAGGGCCCGCAGCCCCACCTGCCGGGACTGCAGCTCATCGGCGAGGGCCTTGAGGTTGCGCACCGACCGGCCGAGCCGATCCAGCTTGGTGATCACCAGGGTGTCCCCGGCCCGCAGGTAGCCCAGCGCCTGCTCCAGCGCCGTGCGCTTGGCCAGCGTCCCCGACGCGTGGTCGACGAAGACCTTCTCGCACCCCGCCGCGGAAAGGGCGTCGGTCTGCGCCTCGGGATGCTGGTCGGGGGTGGAGACCCGGGCATATCCGATCAGCGGCACCCGACGACCGTAGCGCAAACGTGCCTGGCGTTACCTAGAACACGGACACGGTTCGCGAGACACTTTCCAGCCGACTTCCCAGCTCGTTCAGAGGTGTCTCGTGAACGACCAATCACGGACACTGTGCCCGACGCGGCGCGGCCGTAGTAGAAGCCTCCAGGCTCACCCACCCGAGACGATGAGCGCTTCACTTCCATGCTTCCTCCGAGCGGAGCGGCGTGACGCCGTCCAAGGGGACCCCGGAAGCTCACCGGCCAAATAGCGCTGCGACATCCCGGCCAGATAGCTCTGCGATTCACAGTTGCGAAACCTGCTCGCGGGACGGGCTGTGGGTGTAGCGCAACTAGTGCACGCAATCAGCGTGGCGCAACCAGGCCTGTCTGACGTTTCCGCTACGTTGCTCCGGTGTCAGTGCTGCTGGGCTACGCGAGGGCGTCGACGGCGGAGCAGAACGCGGGACCTGCAGACCGACGAGCTGACCGTAGCGGGCTGCTATGAGGTGTTCGTCGACCACGCCTCGGGGATGCTGGACCGCCGTCCGGAGCTGGACACGGTCCTGGAGCGGCTGCGTCCGGGGGACACCCTGGTGGTGTGGCGCCTGGACCGGCTCGGCCGCTCCGTGCGGCACCTGATCGACACGGTGACCGCTTTGGACGAGCGGGGGGTCGGGTTCCGGTCATTGCGGGAGTCGATTGACACGACGACCGCCGGGGGGCGGCTGGTGTTTCACTGTTCGGTGCGTTGGCCCAGTTCGAGCGGGAGATCATTCGGGACCGGACGATGGCGGGGCTGGCGGCGGCCAGGGCCCGGGGTCGCAACGGTGGCCGGCCTTCGAAGCTGAGTCCGGACCAGGTGCGGGCGGCCCGCAGGTTGTATGACGAGCGGCAGCACACCGGGGAGCAGATCGGCGGCATGTTCGGGGTCAGCCGCACCTCGATATACCGGGCGTTGCGCGACAAGCCGGGTCAGGCGAAGCCGGCTGCTGGTGGGGGATTGGGGCGTCGTCGCCGGCCGTCGGCAGCCGGCAGGAAGTCGGAGTCGTGACCGGTCCGGGCAAGCGGCTGGTGACGGTGCTGGTCACCTTGGCGGTACCGGCCGAAGCCGACGCGGAGGACGCCGCCGGGCTGGTCGCCGACGCCGCGGTCAGCACCGCGCTGGAGGTGGTGTCCGCGGCCGGGGTGGAAGGGCAGCTGCCGGTGCCGGGCAGTCTGGTGGTCCGCCGCGGCGGTGGCCAGCCCTGGCGGGTGGAGGCGGTGTCGAAGGAGTTCGCAACCCCGACCGACCTGTCGGGGGCGGTGGTTCGGACGCCGCTGAGCAGGCTGGCGCCGGACCCGCTGGACGCCATTGGTGAGGGCACCCAGGCTGCTGTCCAGGGCGGTGGGTGGCGGCAGAACTGTTGATCAGGACGAAGTAGCAGACGAGTTGCACAACAACCAGTGACGTCGGTAAGCGGCCTGGTAGGGGGTGTGGTGGGGCTCAAGGAGCTGTCGGGCGGGTTGCTGCCGGCGATGAACGAGGCGATGCCGCACCGGCTGGTTCCGGTGCTGGGGGAGTTCCTGTTCGAGCACGCCGGTGCCCGTGAGGTGAGTGTGCTGCTGGCGGACTACGAGCTGCGCGAACTCCGGTTGCTGTCTCCCGGCGACGGTGAGCAGCTGACGCTGCCGGTGGAGGGCAGCAGCGCCGGGCAGTGCTTCATCGGACAGGTGGTGGTCAGCGAGCCCGTCGCCGGCGGGACAATGGTGCTGGTTCCGCTGTCGCTTCGCGCTGAACGCCTGGGGGTGCTGCGGGTGTTGTTCGACGAGCAGCCCGTCGAGCCGGGCCTGCTGCTCGGCTTGGCTGAGGTGGCGCTGGCGACCGCCTATGTGCTGGTGGCGTGCGGGTCGTGCTCGGATGTGGTGGAAGCCGCCCGGCGGGCCGAGCCGCTTAGCGTCGCGGCGGAGATGCAGTGGAACCTGCAGCCGCTGCGGGCGTTCAGCACCGGCCAGTTCTCCGTCGCCGGCCAGCTGATCCCGGCCTATGAGGTGGGCGGGGACTGCTATGACTACAACGTCGACTTGGAGCATCTGGACCTGAGCAGCCTGGACGCGATGGGCCACGGGGTCGAGGCAAGCGTGCTCGCCGGCCTGGCGACCGCGGTGATGCGCAACACCCGCCGCGCCGGCGGCGGCCCGGTAGCGCAGCTGGCAGCCGCTGACCGTCAACTGCTCGAGCAGTTCGGCGGCGAGCAGTTCGTCACCGCCCTGGCGATGCGGCTGAACCTGGCCGACGGCCAGATCGAGGTGGTCAACGCCGGGCATCCGGCGCCGTGGCGGGTCCGCGGCGGGCGGGCCGACCAGCTTGAGCTGGAAGCCCAGCTGCCGGCGGGGATGTTCCCGGCAACCGCCTACCGCGCGCAGAACCTGCAGTTGCAGCCTGGGGACCGGCTGGTGCTGGTCACCGACGGGGTGCTGGAAGCCGGCGCCCCCGGCCCAGAGTTCGACGAGCAGCGCCTGGCCGGGTTGCTGCTGGCCACCGCCGGCCTGGGCCCGCACCAGTGCGTGGCCGAAGTGCTGCGCACGTTGCGTTCCTACGCCCCGCGGATGCACGACGACGCGACAGTCATCTGCCTGGACTGGAACGGCACCCACCACCACCGTCCCGGCCTGACGCCGGGATCCACGACAGCGCCGCCGCTGGAGCGCACCTGCAGCGGAGCCGCCACACTGCCTTACTGCCGTTCACCAAATGCCCGGGGATGGGTCACCGGCGAGCCGCGCGTGGCCGGTCTGATCATGGCCGCGCTCGTAGTGTGCTGCCTGGTGACGCGGGAGGAGTTGTTCAAGCGATGGCGGCCATGACCGGCTTGGTCAAGGACGAGCTGAGCCAACTGCCCGCGGGCAGGACGTGCTGCCGCCGCGCGGAGATCTCAGCCCTGCTGCGCTTCGCCGGCGGTCTGTACCTGGTCGACGGGCGGATTGTGATCCAGGCCGAGCTCGACAGCGGTCTGGTTGCTCGCAGGCTGCGCCGGGAGATCGGCGAGCTCTACGGCCATCCAGCCAGTGTCAAGGTGCTGCCGGCCGGCGGTCTGCACCCCGGCCCGCGGTATCTGGTGTGGGTGGAGCGCGACGGTGGGTCACTGGCCCGCAGCGCCGGTCTGGTCGACCAGGCCGGCAGGCCGGTGCGAGGACTGCCGCCGGTGGTGGTCTCGGGAGGCGGTTGTGACGCTGCCGCCGCCTGGCGGGGTGCGTTCCTGGCCCGGGGCCTGCTGAGCGAGCCCCGTGGGTCGTGCTCGTTGGAGGTTGCTGCCCCGGGGCCGGAGGCGGCGCTGGCACTCATTGGTGCTGCCCGGCGCCTGGGTGTGGCCGCCAAGAGCAGGCAGGTCCGCGGTGTGGAGCGGGTCGCGGTCCGCGACGGCAACGCGATCGGGGAACTGCTAGGCCAGCTGGGGGCATCGGCGGGGGCGCTGGCCTGGCAGCAGCGGCAGCTGCGCCGGCAGGCGCCAGCGAGCACCATCGCGAGCTTCGAGACGGCCAACCAGCGCCGCATCGCACACGCCGCAGCCACCGGGGTTGCCCGGGTGCAGGCGGCCATGGGGCTGCTGCAGGCGGGGGTCCCGGAGCATCTGCTGGCCGCGGGACGGCTGCGGCTGGAGCATCCGCAGGCGTCGCTGGAAGAACTTGGCGCGTTTGCCGACCCGCCGATGACCAAGGACGCCGTTGCCGGCCGGCTGCGCCGGTTGCTGGCCGTCGCCGACCGGCACGCGACCGTGACGGGGCTGCCGACGACATAAGCGACGGCCAGCCCAGGACCACTCGAACGCGCCGCGAGCATTACCGCACTCGATTGCGTGGGTGCTGACACGCCGCTCGTCGCGGGCTACCCACCGCGGAGCCAAGGCCTTGACCAGGATCTAGCAGCCGTCGTGGGCGCCAGCGGCTGCTCTACCGGCTGTCTGCGGCTATCAGTTCCACACGATTTCGTGCGGCGAGATCCGGGCGGCGGTGCTGCGGCCCGACCCCAGGGCGGTGCCGTGATGACCTGAGGCGGCCGGCGACAGGACGCTGGCAAGAGCCAGCGCGGCGAGGGCGACACTGAGCAGCATGAGCAGGACGCGAACGGACAGCAGGCGCAAGGGTGCGAACACGGGTACCTCCAGGCGGGAAGCAAGGGTCACCATCATGTCGCGCGGCCAGGCCACTACTTGAGTCAGCGACGTGGGGAAATCGAAAGGTCCCTTGGACACCCAATGTGGTGCGCCGGGTTCGGCACGGTTCATTCACCGCGGGACCGGGTGTCAACTGTGCGGCGCGGGAATCGGCACGGGTCCGCTTGGTCTCACGCGGTGCGCTCGTTTCCCCCGCTGGCGGGGACCGGCGCGTGTTGTAAGTCGGCTCCTACATCATCGGGCGGTTGCGGCGCCGGCTACCGGTGACACTTGTGGGGCTGTTTGGGCTGTTTGGGCTGTTTGGGCTGTTTGGGCTGTCGCGGGCGGAGTAACAGGGCAGTGGTCAGCGGCTGCGTTTCGCCGTGCCGTCCTCGGGAGCAGCCGGAGCGGCTCGCCTTCGCGAGAGCTTGACCTGCAGCGGACGCCCGAAACCGCATGCTTGCAGGTTTCTGCCGACAGGACGCTCACCCACCGCGACTGGAAAGCCCGCATTGGCCCACTAGGGGTGACGAGACCGAAAACTTGATGGAACCACGCGCATCAGCGGCCGCGTCCGGGAAATGCCCCGTACGTCGTTCACTTGACAACTTCCCCTGCCACCCGGCCGGGTGGGCTAAATAGTGGGCCAGGTTCAGCATCCTTTGCGCCGGTGAATGGAGACAGGTTCGGCATGGTGATGTCCCCGCAGGTCGGGCACGGCTTGCTGCGGGTGCGGACCTGGCAGCTGTGGCAGGAGCCGGGCGTGCTGGTCAGCTATCTGCTGACGGTGGTGGCTGTCTTTGTGGTTGTCGGCGTCGCGCAGTTGGCCAGCACCACGCCCGCACTCCATGACGCGGCGGTCTACGTCACCTTGCTGGCGTGCGCCGCGTTGTGTGTGGAGGCGACCCGCCGGCTGGGGGAGACGGCTGGGCTGAGCAGGGCTTTCCAGTCGTCGTGGACGCTGCCGATCGCGCTGCTGCTCCCGCCGGTCTACGGCTTGTTGGCGCCCGTGCCGCTCAAGGCGCTGACCCAGCTTCGGGTCGGGCGCAGCGCGGTGCACCGCCGGGTGCTGACCGCGGCTGCCCTGGGCCTAGCGCACTTCACGGCCTCCGAGGTCTTCCACCGGCTGGTGGCCGCTGGCACGCTACGCGCCACCCTGGTGGCCAGCCCGGCCCGGACGGTGCTGACCGCGTTAGGCTGCGTCGCGCTGGACTATCTGCTCAACGCGGTGCTGGTCACCACGGCGGTGCGGCTGGCGGCTGTCGACGTCGCCTGGCGCGAGTTGCTGTGGGACCGCGAGTCGCTCTACATCGACCTGGTCGAGGTATGCGGCGGCGTCGTCGTGTTCGCCGCCTGGCTGCTCACGCCGCTGCTGGTGTCGGTGCTGCTGCCGCCCGCGCTGCTGCTGCAACGCAGCCTGACCTACGTCCAGCTGCGCACCGCGGCCCGGACCGACGCCAAGACCGGGCTGCTCAACGCGGCAGCCTGGCAGCAGGAAGCCGAACGGGAGATCGCCCGTGCCACCCGCGACGATCACCCCCTTGCGGTGCTGATGATCGACGTGGACCTGTTCAAAGGCTTCAACGACACCTACGGCCACCTCGCCGGCGACCAGGCGCTCGCTACCGCTGCCGCCAGCCTCGTTCGCGGCCTGCGGGTCTATGACCAGCTCGGCCGCTTCGGTGGAGAGGAGTTCGCCGTCGTGCTGCCCAACACCGACCAGAACGAGACCCGCCGGGTCGCCGAGCGGCTCCGCCGAGCGGTAGCCCAGCTGGTCATCCCCGGGGTCGATCCCGACGGGCGCATCACCATCTCGGTCGGGGCTGCCATGCTTGCCCGCGGCACCGCTTTGATCGACCTGCTCGCTGCAGCTGACGGTGCGCTGTACCGGGCCAAAGCCGGCGGACGCAACCAGGTTGCCTTCGCCCCCGCCCAGCCCGCGCTCCCGCCTGGCGTGCCTTCGACCCGCCGACCATCAGGTGCCAGACGCTAAGTGAGACCCTTGCCCTCGCGAGGCAAGTCCCCCGTGACATCTGCTCAGCAGTGCCGACCGCGGCACCGTCGTCCGGTCGAGGGTCACGTGAACCGGGGCGGCGACGTCGCCGAGCTTGATGACGGCCCGGGTCGGGTTAAGCATGAGGTGGGGAGAGAGGCATGACGACGATGCACATGCCGGCGACACAGACCGGTTTAAAGCGGGCGGATCCGGGACCGGCGGTGCCCGTCGAGCGGGTAGCACCGCTTGTCAGCACCGGGCCGGGCTCGGCGGTGCATGGCCTGTCCCGCCCGGGCTGGCGCGGCATCATCGAGGAGTACCGCGACAGCCTGCCCGTCGACGACGACACCCCGGTCGTGACGCTGCGCGAGGGCGGCACGCCCCTGGTCGTGGCCGAGCACCTGTCCGAACGGCTCGGGATGACGGTGCACCTGAAGGTCGAGGGCGCCAACCCCACCGGGTCGTTCAAGGACCGCGGCATGACCATGGCGATCAGCAAGGCGGTGCAGGCGGGCAGCCTGGCCGTCATCTGCGCGAGCACGGGCAACACTTCGGCATCGGCCGCCGCGTACGCAGCGCGCGCCGGGATGACCTGCGCGGTGCTCGTCCCCGTCGGCAAGATCGCGATGGGCAAGCTCGCGCAGGCGCTCGTGCACGGCGCGCAGCTGCTGGAGGTCGAGGGCAACTTCGACGACTGCCTGACGCTCGCGCGCGACCTGTCCAACGAGTACCCCGTGACGCTGGTCAACAGTGTCAACCCGGACCGGATCGAGGGGCAGAAGACGGCTGCGTTCGAGGCGCTGGACTTTCTCGGCAAGGCCCCCGACGCGCACTGCCTGCCGGTGGGCAACGCGGGCAACATCACCGCGTACTGGCGCGGCTACACCGAGCGCGGCAACGACCGGCCGCGGATGCTCGGATTCCAGGCCGCTGGGGCAGCCCCGCTGGTGTCGGGTGAGCCGGTCCCTCGGCCGTCGACGATCGCTACCGCCATCCGCATCGGCAATCCCGCGTCGTGGCAGCAGGCGATCGCGGCGCGTGACGAGTCCGCCGGCGCTATTCGCGCGGTCAGCGACCGGCAGATCCTGTCGGCGTACAAGCTGCTCGCGACCCGGGAGGGCGTGTTCGTCGAGCCGTCGAGCGCGGCGAGCGTCGCCGGCCTGCTCGCGGCGGCCGACGAGGGACTGGTGTCGCCCGGCGAGACCGTCGTCTGCACGGTGACCGGGCACGGGCTCAAGGACCCGGACTGGGCGATCAGCGGCGCCGCCCGTCCGCGCCGCATCGCTGCCGAGGCGCTCGAGGTGGCCGAGGCGCTCGGCCTGGCCTGATACCGCAGGGCAGAGCCGGTGCGGCTGCCGAATCGCCCGCAGGAGCTACTACGGGCCGGCCATGCGCTGGATGGGTTGGCGGGGACGTTGTGCGGTGCGCCTGCCACTCGCCCATCAGCTCTTCAAGTGGTCGAGGTTGCCAGGGTCGGTCGACGCCTCGGCGGTCGAGTGCGATCGGTTGCGTGGCACGTCCAGGCTTCGTCGTCGGCCCCCACGATGTCGACGTCCCCATTGGGCAGTGGCCTTGCTGCAGGGTCGCTGATGGTCGGGGCTACCCCGGACGGGGACCTGATCACTTTCATGTCGGGTAGCCAATCTTTCACCTGCCGCTCGGGGGTCGGGGGTCGTGAGGTTTGCACGTCACTGGACAGCGGTGGTGGGTCCGTGGCGCGGGCCGAGGCGGACCGGGGTCCAGTGCGAGCGAGCGTCGCCTGCCGAGTTCGGGGTAGGGGCTAGCTGGCCGGTGGGCTTCACCCCGGCCGGGGAAGCAGCACGACCCCGCGGCGTTCGGCGTCGGGGACGGGTCGGCAACGGTGGAAGGCGCCTGATGACCGTGCAGCAGTTGAGGGGTTTTTCTCTGCCGGCAGAAGGCGAGCTGGTGGCTGTGGACGTTGCCGGGACGGCGGTTGCGGTGACCGTGCTGGACGGCGAGGTGCACGCGTTCGATGACACCTGTCCGCATGCCGGCTGCTCGTTGGCCGACGGCGAACTCGACGAGCAGGACGTGGTGTGCCCGTGCCACTTTGCGCGCTTTGACATCACGACCGGAGCGGTCGTGGAGGGCTCGGCCAAGTCGGGCGTGGGCATCTGGTCCGCGACATTCACCGCTGGAACGCTCGAGCTTGAAGGGCCCCGCTCGGAGGCTCCAGCACCTGAGGTGTCCTCGCCACCGGCACCGGCACCGGCACCGGCACCGGGCAGCTCGGCGCCCCCGACCTCGGGGCCGGACCGGGACATCACCGTGCTGATCGAGCGGGAGCATGAGAGCTTTCGCCGCCAGTTCGACATGCTGCCGGGGCTGACGGATTCGCAGGAGCTGGAGCAGGCCTGGGAAGCTCTGGTCGATCTGCTGGAGATCCACGCCAGCGGTGAAGAGTTCGTGCTCTACCCCAGTGTGGTCCAGGCAGCTGAGCACGCGGCGCAGGAAGCCGAGCACGGCGTACGTGACCACAACGAGATCCGGGACAGCGTGCGCGTCGTGCAGGAGCGCACCGTTGGCAGTGCCCCCTGGTGGCAGGCGGTGCGCACAGTGGAGGCGGTGAACGAGCAGCACCTGCAGGAGGAGGAACGCGACGTGCTGCCATCGCTGCGCGACAACACCGACCGGGAACGCCGGGAGGCGCTCGGCCAGCAGTGGCTCACCTTCCACGCCGACCACGAGGGAGCGCGGGGGCTCAGCGGCAAGGACGCCAACCCGCAGGCTGTGGTTGACCGGCACGCTGATCTGTGAACTGGCGTCACCGTTCAGATGGTGGCTCACTGCAGCGGTGCCGCTCCCGACCCGGGGTTTATCGGGGACCGGCGGGGCGCGAGATACCAGGTCGGGCAGCGGCAGTGCGTGGGACCCCCTCCAGCGTTTTTCTGCAGCCGCAGCTGATGGACATCTTCTCGGGTGGGTCACAGCTGGTCTGCTGGGCCGGTCCGCGTGAGGGAGTAAGTTGCCGCCTGGCAACGGTTCGGCTGCCGGGAGGGCCGCCTGGCGGTGCGGGTGGTCCGCGAGGCGGGCGCCGGCTGATCGGTATGCAGCTAAAGCAATTCCGCTGGAGCGGGCCGGAACGGGCACACCCAGGGGATGAGAGTCATCGTGGGAGGTCGGCGCGGGGTCGCGATCCGCGGCGGCGGCATTGGCGGCATGGTCTTGACCTTCGCCCTGCGCCGCCTGCTTCAGCAGCGGGCAGCCCGTCGCGTCGGCTACTGACCTGGTCAGGCCGCTCGCCCAACCGGGCGGTGGGTGTTGCCAAGGTGACCGTTGACCGCGCGGCCGGCGTGTGCCCCCGATGGTGGGTCCACCACTGGCGCCAACACGCCGGTCCTGCGAAAGCGCACCGTCGAGTCGCGAAAACGACTCGCCGCGATCGTGGAGAACCGTCGCCCTCGAGTAGCCCGGTGCCTGCCCGGAACAGTCAGCAGGGCACGCCAGCGTCCGTCCGGAAAGACCGTCAGGGGAGTGCAGACCGATGAGCAACGAAACCGTAACGGGCAGTGTTGTTGCTGGCCGTGACCCGGCTCTGGCGCTGCCGGTGGCTGGCCGGGCCGGGTGGGGTGCTGTGGATGTGCGGGCGGTGGACACGGTCCGGCTGCTGGCCGCGGACGCGGTGCAAAAGGTCGGCAACGGTCATCCGGGGACGGCGATGAGCCTGGCGCCGTTGGCGTATCTGCTGTTCGGGCGGGTGATGCGGCACGACCCGGGGGATGACCAGTGGCTGGGCCGGGACCGGTTCGTGCTGTCCTGCGGGCATTCGAGCCTGACCCTTTACATCCAGCTCTACCTGTGCGGCTACGGTCTGCAGCTGGGTGATCTGCAGGCGCTGCGGACCTGGGACTCGGCGACCCCGGGTCATCCGGAGTACCGGCACACCCGCGGGGTGGAGATCACCACCGGGCCGCTGGGTCAGGGGCTGGCCAGCGCGGTGGGCATGGCGATGGCGGCCCGCCGGGAACGCGGACTGCTGGATCCGGACGCTCCGGTGGGGCAGAGCCCGTTCGACCACCAGGTGTACGTGCTGGCCTCCGACGGGGACCTGATGGAAGGGGTGAGTGCCGAGGCCAGCTCGCTGGCGGGTCACCAGCAGCTGGGCAACCTGGTGGTGTTCTACGACTCGAACCACATCTCGATCGAGGACGACACCGACATCTCCTTCAGCGAGGACGTCGCCGCCCGCTACGCCGCCTACGGCTGGCATGTGCAGAGCGTCGACTGGACCGCCACCGGCGCCTACGTCGAGGACGTCGACGCGCTGCTTTTCGCCACCCAGGCTGCCCGGGCCGAAACCAGCCGCCCGTCGATGATCGTGCTGCGGACCATCATCGGCTGGCCCGCTCCCACCAAGGCCAACACCGGCAAGGCGCACGGCTCAGCTTTGGGCGCCGATGAGGTCGCCGCCACCACGACGCTGCTCGGTTTCGACCCGACCGAAAGCTTCACCGTCGAGGACCA
>JAABUQ010011648.1_pt1 | contig 11165 bp, 13 predicted proteins | sample 5560001 | NCBI WGS metagenome assembly JAABUQ01 (sample SAMN10711888, study PRJNA513371) | rock metagenome | isolation source: Antarctica rocks | place: Antarctica: Victoria Land, Finger Mt nord | collected 2015-12-18
AGGGAACGACGCACAAGCCGAGCGCACGCCCGCAACAAGGGTGTCCAGAAGCTCCATCCGGAGCTTGAATCACACCACACGGCACAGCGGAACCCATAACCGTCAACAGCCACTTAGAATCGCTGCTGGCCTATACACTCCCGCAGCGAGGGAGCAGACGAACACGCATGGACACCGACATCGCGATGATCCTGTTGCAGGACGGGGTCGTCAACGGGGCCATCTACGCCCTGCTCGCCCTGTCCCTGGTCCTGGTGTTCGCCACCACGCGCGTCATCCTGATCCCGCAGGGCGAGTTCGTCGCCTATGGCGCGCTGACCTATGCCGCCCTCGACGACGGCCGCCTGCCCGGCAGCTTGTGGCTGCTGGCGGCGCTGGGTGCGGCGGCGATGCTGGCCGGCCTGCTGGCGGCGCGGCACGCCCTGTCCTCCGCCTTGCTGCTGCGGCTGATGGCGGAGACGCTGCTCGTGCCAGCCGCCGTGCTGCTCGCGGCATGGCTGCTGCCGCGCAAGCCCGGCGTGCTGGCCGAGGCGCTGCTGACCCTCGCCATCGTCACCCCCATGGCGCCCTACCTCTACCGCCTGGCGTTCCAGCCGCTGGCGGAGGCGTCCGTCCTGGTGCTGCTGATCGCCGCCATCGGCGTCCACTTGGCGCTGCTGGGGCTGGGGCTGGTGCTCTTCGGTCCCGAGGGCTACCGCGCCACCGGGTTCTCCGATGCGCGCCTGGACGTGGGGGGCGTGGTCGTGCCGGGCCAGGCACTGTGGATCGTCGGCGCCACCTTGGCGTTGATGGCAGGGTTGTACGGGTTCTTCGGCCGCACGCTGGCCGGCAAGGCGCTGAGGGCGACGGCGGTGAACCGGCTGGGCGCGCGGCTGGTGGGCATCCCCACCTCCCTGTCCGGCCGGATCGCCTTCGGGCTGGCCGGGCTGATCGGCGCCATGTCCGGCATCCTGATCGCGCCGCTGACGACGGTGTACTACGACAGCGGGTTCCTGGTGGGGCTGAAGGGCTTCGTGGCGGCCATCATCGGCGGAATGGTCAGCTATCCCCTGGCGGCGCTGGCGGCGGTGCTGGTGGGGTGCGTGGAGAGCCTGTCCTCGTTCTACGCCAGCGCGTTCAAGGAGGTGATCGTGTTCACGGTCATCATCCCCGTGCTGCTGTGGCGCTCGCTCCGCAGCCCGGCCGAGGAAGAATGAGCGCATCCACCCGTCACTGCGAGGCGCGCTTGCGGCGTGGCGATCCAGGGGCCGCAAGCGCAGTCCACGCCGCCCTGGATTGCCGCGCCGAAGCCGGCTCGCAATGACGGGGGTGCGGCTGGCATGAGATGGCTCCTTCCCCTAGCGCTGCTGGCCGGGTGGCTGTGCGTGTCGTTCATCCCTGGAGTGCCGAACTTCTGGATCACGCTGGCCAACTATGCGGGCCTGGCGAGCATCGTCGCGGTCGGACTGGTGGTGCTGACGGGCTACGGCGGCATGACCTCGTTCGGCCAGGCGACGTTCATGGGCTTTGGCGCCTATGCCTCGGCGCTGCTGACCACGCAGGCGCATTGGTCGCCATGGCTGGCCCTGCCGGTGGCGCTGCTTGCGGCCGGGGTGGCGGCGCTGCTGATCGGGGCCGTCACGCTGCGGCTGTCGGGGCACTACCTGGCGCTGGGCACCATCGCCTGGTCGGTCAGCCTGTACTACGTGTTCGGCAACCTGGACCTGCTCGGCCGCAACGACGGCATCGGCGGCATCCCGCCCTTGCGGCTGGGCGGCCTGGCGCTGACCAGTAGCCGCGCCTACTTCGTCGTCGTTTGGCTGGCGGTGGCGCTGGTGCTGGTGCTGACCCGGCGCCTGCTCGACAGCCGCATGGGCCGGGCGATCCGGGCGTTGCGCGGCGGCGCGGCGGCGGCGGCCAGCTTCGGCGTCAACCTGCCGGCGACGCGGATGCTGGCCTTCACCTATGCGGCGGTGCTGGCGGGCCTGGCGGGTTGGCTGTACGCGCACATGCAGCGCAGCGTGAACCCGACGCCGTTCGGGCTGAACGCCGGCATCGACTACCTGCTGATGGCCGTGGTCGGCGGCGCCGGGTCGGTGTGGGGGGCGCTGCTGGGCGCCGGGCTGGTGACGGTGGCAAACGACCAGTTGCAGACCTGGCTGCCGCGCTTGCTCGGGCAACAGGGCAACTACGAAACAATCGTGTTCGGCATCTTGCTGGTGCTGGTGCTGCAAACCTCGCCGGAGGGCCTGTGGCCGCACGTGCGCCGGCTGCTCGGCCCGGCCCGCGCCGGCAGCCGCGCCCCGGACGGCCCGGACCAATCCTTGGGCAGCCAGTCCTTGGGCAGCCAGCCCCTGTCCGCCCGCACCCTGCCCGCCCATGGCGCGCCGGTGCTGGCGGCGACAGGCCTCCGGAAAACATTTGGCGGGCTGGTCGCCGTGAACGACCTCGCGCTGCACCTGGACGCCGGGGAGATCGTCGGGCTGATCGGCCCTAACGGCGCCGGCAAGAGCACCACGTTCAACCTGCTGACCGGCGTCGCCCGCCCGACCGCCGGGCAAGTCCGCTTCATGGGCCAGGACGTGTCGGACAGCACGCCGCCGCACATCGCCCGCCTGGGCATCGCCCGCAGTTTCCAGCACGTGAAGCTGGTGCCCGGCATGTCCGTGCTGGAGAACGCCGCCCTCGGCGCCCACCTGCGCGGCGCCGCCGGCCCGGTGCGCGCGCTGCTGCGGCTGGACCGGGCGGAGGAGACCAGGCTGTTCAGCGAGGCCCGGCGCCAGCTCGTCCGCGTCGGCTTGCAGGGCCACGCCGCCCAGCCCGCCGACAGCCTCGCCCTGGGTCAGCAACGCGTGGTGGAGATCGCCCGCGCCCTGTGCCTCGATCCCGTGCTGCTGCTGCTGGACGAGCCTGCCGCCGGCCTGCGCCATGCCGAGAAGGCGGAACTGGCGGCCCTGCTGCGCCGCCTGCGCGCCGACGGCGTCACCATCCTGCTGGTCGAGCACGACATGGACTTCGTGATGGGCCTAGCCGACCGCCTGGTGGTGATGGAGTTCGGCGCCAAGCTGGCCGAGGGGCCGCCCGCCCAGGTCCGCGCCAACCCGGCCGTCATCGAGGCCTACCTGGGGGCCGCCGCTTGACGCTGCTGGAGGTGGCGGACCTGACTGTGGCCTATGGCGGCATCGAGGCCGTGCACGGGGTCACGCTGCAGGTCGGCGCCGGGCAGATCGTGACGGTGATCGGCCCGAACGGCGCGGGCAAGACGACGCTGCTGAACGCTGTCATGGGTGTGCATCCCGGACGCATATACCCTGGACACGGAACCGTGCGCTTCGCCGGGCAGGACCTAGGGTGGCTGGGCATCGAGGAGCGGGTGCGCCTGGGCCTGTGCCTGGTGCCTGAGAAGCGCGAGCTGTTCGGCTCCATGACCGTGGAGGACAACCTGCGCCTGGGCGGCTTCCGCCTGCGCCATGAAGGCGCTGCCGCCGCAAGGCAGGCGCTGGCGGAGGTCTATGCCCTGTTCCCCCGCCTGCACGAGCGCCGCGGGCAGGTGGCGGGGACGCTCAGCGGCGGCGAGCGGCAGATGCTGGCGATGGGGCGGGCGCTGATGGCCCGGCCCGCCCTGCTGATGCTGGACGAACCCAGCCTGGGCCTGGCGCCGCTGATCGTGCGCGAGGTGTTCCGCATCATCGCCGCCCTGCGCGACCGCGGCTGCGCGATCCTGCTGGTGGAGCAGAACGCCCGTGCCGCCTTGCAAGTGGCGGATTGGGGCTATGTGCTGGAGACCGGCCGCGTGGTGCTGCAGGGGCCGAGCGCGGCGCTGGCCGGGGATGACCGGGTGGTGGCGTCCTATCTCGGCGCAGGCGGCTTTGGCGCAGTTGGGGGAACGGTCGGCGCATGACGATGCTTGAGGTTGTGGAGGGCCTGGCCGGCGCCGGGCTGGTCGGGACGGTGCTGTCCGACGTGTTCCGGTCCGTCGTGGTGCCGCACGCGACGAAGGGCCGCCTGCGCCTAGGGCCGGTGCTGGGGTCGAACGCGCTGCGCGCCGTCCTGGCCTGGACCCGGCACCGGCCGAGGCAGCGCCAGTCCTTGCTCGGCGCACTGGGACCGGTGCTGCTGGTGACCTCGATGCTGGTCTGGGTGGCGCTGATGATCCTGGGCTACGGGCTGCTGCTGCACGCGCTGGGCGCTGGGATGAAGCCGGCGCCGAGCCTGGGCGACGCACTGTATGCAGCGGGGTCGGTGTTCCTGACCACGGGCCTGAGCGGGCAGGAGGCGGTGTCGGACGGGGTGCGGCTGCTGACCGTCGCCGCCGCCCTGTCGGGCCTGGCCGTCATCACCTTGGTCGTCACCTTCCTGCTGCAGGTGCAGACCGCGCTGCACCGGCGCGAGTCCCTGGTGCTGCGCCTTGGCGTCCGCACGGGGCCGCGGCCGTCCGGTGCCGCCATCCTGCTGGCGCATGCCCGGCTGGGCGGGGAGGGCGAGGCGGCGCTGCGCGGGTTCTTCACCGAGTGGGAGGCGTGGATTGCCGAGGTGCTGCTGACGCACCGCGCCTTCCCGGTGCTGGCGTATTTCCGTTCCACGGATGAGGAGTGCGAGTGGCTGGCGGCGCTGGGGGCGGTGCTGGACGCGGCAGCCCTGGTGGCGGCGCTGGACCACCACGGCGCTGCCGAGCACGCGCGGCTGTGCTGCCGCCTGGGCACCCGGCTGACGATGGAGCTTGCGGCGCAGTTCGGCCTGCGTGCGCCCTTGACGCCGGGCTTGACGGAGGCGGCGTTCCAGGAGGCGCTCGGGGGCCTCCGGCAGGCGGGGTATGTGGCCGGACCTGCAGGCGGAGTGACATGGACCGATTTCCAAGCCCTGCGGAGCCGGTACATGCCTCCGCTGCTGGCTGTGACGGACCGGTTCGGCATCTCGAATTCCACTTGGGAGGTGCCGTTGCCAGCTTTGTAAACGCTGCGTCCCATAGGCGTCATGCGATGCAAGGGGGAGCGCCTGTTGCAACATGAAGTTGGGCTATGCGTACTGCCTTGCTGATGTTCACCCTGCTGGCCGGGGTGGTTGCCGGCGCAGCCGCACACGCCATGCTGTCGGCGCATGGAGCCATCCCGGCGCTTGAACCCGCGGGCGCGCAGCCTGCCTACTACTGTTACCGCACTTATCGGCCGTGCTACCGCATCTACCGGCCCTATGTCGCCCGGCGCTCCTACTATCACCCCCGGTGTTACCGCCGCTGCTATGTGGTCCCCTACTGACGCACCGGCGGCGAGGCGGTCGCAGACCGTACCTGCAAAGAACGACCGCCGCGCAATTGCCTTGCACTTGCCGCTTTGTTACTGTGTTGATGGATTGAGAATCCATTCCACCAAAAAGGCGGTCCCATGCGAAATACCCTGATAGCCCTTTCACTGATTACCGGCGCCCTCGCCGGTGCGCCATTTCTGGTCACCGAGGCTTCGGCTGCCCCGGTCCTTGCAGCACCGATGCTGCAGGCCGCTACTATGGTGGATGAGCAAGCAGCAGCCGTGCAGCCGGTGCAGTATTACCGACGCCATGGCCACCGCTATTACCGGCGGCACCGCGCCTACCGCCGCTACTAACAGCTTGGCCAGCCCGCCCCGGCCTGTTCGCCGGGGTGGGTTGCCCTACCGGGAGCCCTCACCCCGCAGCCGCTCCGCTTCGTGCGCCTGGGCCATGCCGCGGATCATCGCCTCCAGGTCCTCCTCCACCAGCTTGCGCGACCTTGATTGCGTGTCCGCCAGCGAGGAGAACGCCGAAGCGTCCGGCGGTGCACGCATCAGGTGGCAAGCCGCCTGATCCCCGGCAGTGCAATCCTCGGCCAGCCGGCTCATGAAGGCGGATTGTGGCTCTACACATCCAGACAGCAGAACGATGAGGAGCAGCGAGGCGTTATGCCGTGCCATGCTGCACTCCCGCTTGCGCCAGGTGCGGCCCCAGGCGGCCGACGCTGGCCAGCGATAACATCCGGAAATCGCTGACAAGGGACCACAGGGGATGCCCGAACGTCTCCGGCCGGTTGCCCTCAAGGGCCAGGTGCGCCGCCCAGGCAAAGCCGTAGCCGATCAGCGGGGCCGCCAGCAAGAAGTGCCAATCCGAACCGATGCCGGCTGTCAGGGACAGTAGCGCCAGCGCACTTCCGGCATAGTGCAGGGCGCGGGTGGTAGGGCGGCTATGGGCGCGCAGGTAGCGCAGCCAGAACTCGGGGTAGGTCATCCCGGGATGATAGGGCAAATCCTAGCCGCCGGGTATGCGTGGTTCGGCCAGGCGTTGCTCGGCCACCGCGCGCCATGGCGCGTCGGGCGGAGCTGCGGCCAGCGCGCGGCGGAACAGCGCGGCGCTGCTGTCGCTGACCCCGCCGGCTGCGCGGACGGTCGCCTCCGCCGTGCGGGCGGCCAGCGTTGCATCGAACCGGTCCTTCAATGCGGTGCGCCAGGCGACGGCGGCGGCGGCATCGTTGCCCCTGGCCTCCTCCACGTTGCCCAGCAGGACGTAGCCTTGGCGGGCCTGGTCGGTCGCCGGGTCCATGGCGGCCAGGCGCTCCCGCAACTGCCCGATCAATGCCGCTTCCTCCGCAACCTGCCGCTGGGCTGCGGCGGCAGGACCCGGGGACGGCAAGGAGGGCACGCCGCGGACCAGGTACAACCCCAATGCCAGCACCGGCACCAGGCCGAGGGTGGTGAACAACGGCCAGCGCACGCCCGGATTGGCCGCCGGCTCGGCCCCTTCCGCCGCGGCGAGCAGGCGGCGCTGCACCTCCAGCCGGGCGGTCGCGTGCTCAGCGGGGAGGATGCGGCCCTCGGCCAAGTCGCGGTCCAGCTCGGACAACTGGGCGCGGTGCAGCGCCAGGGCGGGGTCGCGCCCTCCCCTGGCCTCGGCCTGTCGGCGCAGCACCAGCAGCAGCGGCGCCAGGGCGGCAGCGGCCAGCAGGAGGATAGCCAGCCAGATCATGATCCAGTCAGGGCATCCAGGCGGCGGCGCTCGGCCTCGCTCAAGGGGGCGGCCGGGGCCGGGGCACGGCGCCGGGCCAGCAGCGCGAAGCCTAGCCCGGCCAGCACCGCCAGCACCGGGGAGGCCCACAACACCGCCGTCGCGGCCGTCACGGGGGGGCGCAAGCGCACGAAGTCGCCGTAGCGCGCCACCACCCAGGCGGTTGCCTGGTCATCGCCGTCGCCAGCGGCGATGCGGCCGCGCACCAGACGGCGCAGGTCCTTGGCCAAGTCGGCGTTGCTGTCCTCAATGCTCTCGTTCTGGCAGACCAGGCAGCGCAACTGATGGCCGACCGCCTCTGCGCGGGCTTCCTGCGCCGGGTTGGCCAGCATCTCGTTGGGATCACTGATGGCGTGGGCGGGGGCGGACAGAAGGAACAACAGCGGCAGGACAAGGGCCTTCTTCCCCATCACGAGATCTCCGCCAGCGCAGGCCGGAGTTGCTCGTCCACGGCCTCCGGCGTCAACGGCCCAGCGATGCGCCAGCGCACCACGCCATGGCTGTCCAGCAGATAACTCTCCGGCACGCCGTAAACCCCAAAGTCGATCGCCACCTGGCCCGGCGCGTCGCGGGCAATGCGGGCGAACGGATTGCCACGCGTGCCCAGGAAGCCCGACGCTGCCGACACAGTGTCCTTGTAGGCGATCCCCCAGATCGGCAGGCCCGTCTTTGACAGCTTCATCAGCTCGGGGTGCTCGACCACGCAGGGCACGCACCAGCTTGCGAAGAAGTTGACCAGCACCGGACGGCCCAATGCCACCAGGTCGGCACTGCCAAAACCTTGGCCCGGCGCCTGCGCCGGCAGGTCGAAGTCCGGCACGTGGCGGCCGATCAGTTGGCTGGGCACGTCATGCGGATCGAACCGGCCCGCCCTCATGCGACCCAGGATGGAGTAGAAGCCCGCGCCAGCCACTACGGCGAAGCCGAACGGCGCGAGCAGCAGGGCGCGGCGGTTCACCTCACACCCCTCACGCCACCGCGGAGCCGGGCCGCACCTTGGCCCGGGCCGGCGCACCCACACGGGCACGACGATCCAATAGGGACAGCCCGCCACCGCCCGCCATCACCAGCGCCCCCAGCCAAATCCACGGCGCCAGAGGGTTGTAGTGCAGACGCATGACGGCAGCCCCGTCCCGCTCCTCTCCCAGTACAGTGTAGATGTCGGCAAGGCCGTTGGTGTGGATCGACGCCTCGGTGGTGGTCATGCGCTGCACGGGGAAGGTGCGGCGGGACGGCTCGACCCGGGCAACTAGGTTGCCGTCGTGAGTGATGGTCAGGGTGGCGACGCGCTCCTCGTAGTTCGGGCCAGGCTGGTCGCGCACGCCCTCCAGGGTCCAGACGTAGCCGGCCGCCTCCGCCGTCTCGCCGGGGCGCAACAGCACCACACGCTCGGTTGCGAACGACATGCCGGCGATCCCTGCCACCACGACGCCCATGCCGGCGTGGCCCAGCGCGGTGCCCCAGGTTTGCAGCCGCAGGCCGCGCAGCCGGGCCATGCTTTCGCCGAAGGGGATGCGGAACAGCCGGATGCGCTCGACCAGTTCGGCGAATGCGCCCAATACCAGCCACGCCGCGAGGCCGAACGCCGCTGCCGCAAGTCCGTGCGCCGGGCCAAGCTCCGCCACGAGGCCGACCGCCAACGCCGCCAGCGCCACCCACCACAGCCGCAGCAGCGCCGGCCGCAACTGGGCGCGCTTCCACGCCATGGTCGGCGCGATGGTCATGGCGGCGAACACCGGCAACGCCATCGGCAGCACCGTCGCGTTGAAGAACGGCGCGCCCACGGAAACCTTGTGGCCGAACAGCAGGTCGGCGATCAGCGGCCACATCGTCCCGGTGATCACCACCGTGGCAATGCTGCACAGCATGATGTTGTTGAACACCAACGCGCCCTCCCGCGACAGCGGCGCGAACAGCCCGCCCGGCGCCAGCACCGGCGCCCGGAATGCGAACAGCAGCAAGGACCCGCCGATCACCAGCCCCAGCAGCCCCAGGATGAACACGCCCCGCGTCGGGTCGTTGGCGAACGAATGCACGGAGTTCAGGATGCCCGACCGCACCAGGAAGGTGCCGGACAAGGACAGCGAGAACGTGCCGATGGCCAGCAGCACCGTCCAGACCTTGAGGGCCTCCCGCTTCTCGACCACGATGGCGGAGTGCAGCAGCGCCGTGCCGGTCAGCCACGGCAGCAGGGATGCGTTCTCTACGGGGTCCCAGAACCAGTAGCCGCCCCAGCCAAGCTCGTAGTACGCCCACCAGGAGCCGAGCGCGATGCCGCCGGTCAGCAAGCACCAGCTCGCCAGCGTCCACGGCCGGACCCAGCGGCCCCAGGCGGCGTCGATCCGGCCCTCCAGCAGTGCCGCCACCGCAAAGGCGAACGGCACGGCAAAGCCGACATAGCCGGCGTAGAGGATGGGCGGATGGAAGGCGAGGCCGGGGTCCTGCAGCAGCGGGTTCATGTCCCTGCCGTCCAGCGGCGCCGGGAACAGCCGCGTGAAGGGGTTGCTGGCCAGCAGCGCGAACAGCAGGAACCCGGCACTGCTGCCGCCCAGCACGCCGATCACCCGCGCCCGCAGCGCCGAGGGCAACCCGCGCCCGAACGCCGCGACGGCCCCGCCGCACAGCGCCAGGATCAGCGTCCATAGCAGGATGGAGCCCTCGTGGTTGCCCCAGGCGCCAGTGATCTTGTACAGCAGCGGCTTCAGGGTATGGCTGTTCTCCGCGACGTTCAGCACGGAGAAGTCGTCGGCGATGCTGCTCCACACCAGGCACAAGAAGGACGTGCCGAGTGCCAGCAACTGCCCGACCGCAATGGCCGGCGCCGCCGCCATCAGCCGCGCGTCGTTGCGGTGCGCCCCCCAGATGGGCAGCACGGTCTGCGCCAGGGCCAGGGCGCACGCTAGGGCCAATGCGAAGTGGCCGAGTTCAGGGATCATGCTGGCCGCCCCTGAACAACGTCATTGCAGGCCGCATTCGTGGCGCGGCAATCCTTGGACGGCGAGCGCAGTCCGTGCGGCCCTGGATTACCGCGCCGAAGCCGGCTCGCAACGACAGTATAAGTGGTCGGGATCATCCGCCTGCCTTCGTATTCTCGGTCGTCAACGTGTTCCAGGTGGCGGCCGGCGGCGGCGGACCCTGCTCGGGGCGCCACTGCCCGGTGCGCTTCAAGGCGTCCGCGACATCCTTCGGCATATAGGTCTCGTCGTGCTTTGCCAGCACCTCCTGCGCGCGGAAGGTGCCATCTGGTTGCAGCACGCCCAGCGTCACCGCTCCCTGCCCCTCGCGGAACAGGTCGGGCAGGATGCCGACATACGATACGTCCACCGAGGCCCGGCCATCGGTGATGCGGAAGCGCGCAGTCGGCTCGCCGCGGTTCTGGTCGCGGTGGATGCTGCCTGCCTCGACCAAGCCGCCCAGGCGCAGGGTGCGGCCCGGCGACGCAACGTGCGCGGCAAGGTCGGAGGGCGCCACGAAGAACACGATGTTGTCGCTGAACGCCGTCAGCCCCAGCGCCGCGGCAGACCCGACACCGATCCCGCAGGCCACCACGATCCAAAGCCGGCGGCGCTTGCGGGTCATGTCCGCGCCTCCGCTCGCGGGTCGATGGCCGCCAGGCGCCGGCGTGCCCGCGCCAGGCGTTGCCAAGCCATGACCGCGAATACCAGAGGGACCGCGAGACCCATCGCGTAGGTTGCAGCGATGAAGGGAAGATGCGTCATGCGCGTTCCAGACCTATGCCCGCTCGGCCTGTGCCATCAACAGGCCGCGGATGCGCCGCTCCATCACCGCCGCCCGGGTGCGGGCCATGACGATGGCGGCAAACGCCAGGGTGAAGCCGACCGCGCACACCAGCAACGGCCACAGCATCGAGTGCGACATCGTCGGCGCGCCGGTCAGCGTGATGGTCGCCGGCTGGTGCAGGGTGTTCCACCACTCGACGCTGAACTTGATGACCGGCAAGTTCACCACGCCCACCAGCGCCAGGATCGCCCCGGCACGGTAGCCGCGCACCGGGTCATCGAAGGCGCGCACCAGCGCGATATGGCCGAGGTACAGGAAGAACAGCACCAGCACCGAGGTCAGCCGCGCGTCCCACACCCACCAGGCGCCCCACATCGGCTTGCCCCACAGGCTGCCCGTCGCCAGGCACAGCGCGGTGAACCCGGCGCCCACCGGCC
>JAABUQ010011649.1_pt1 | contig 11165 bp, 14 predicted proteins | sample 5560001 | NCBI WGS metagenome assembly JAABUQ01 (sample SAMN10711888, study PRJNA513371) | rock metagenome | isolation source: Antarctica rocks | place: Antarctica: Victoria Land, Finger Mt nord | collected 2015-12-18
CGGGCGCTAAAGCCATCAGGCTCTGGAGGTTACAAGTGCCGACCTCAGCAGCGGTGAGGAGATAACCTTCGCCGTCTGTTTCAGGCACATGGAAAGTGTAATCACTACATTCGAGCCAGGCGGTATATTCGCGTTCCGCCTCGCGGCGGCAGTAGGTGCTGATGTGCACCCGTCCCCAGATGCGCTCTAATTCCTGGCGCGGCACGGGCGGTATCGGTGCCGGCAGGCCCAGGCCTAACATGCCTCGAGAAACAGAAGAGCCACCTGCTGGCGGATTGTCGCCACCGATGCCCCAGCCTTGACCCCCTAGCGGAAATACGTGTGCCATAAGCGCCCTCTTAATTCTGCCGGGATCAGCCGGAGCCTCGCCTTCTCGCGCAGGACGTGGTGGAAGTGGCGGAGGATCGGTGGAGTGGCAACCAAATGGTCTTATCAGCATCTTTTAAGCGTCGCCCCTAAAGGCGAGGGCCTCAGAGACTCCGTCATGCTTCCCCCTTCGGCTCGTCGGTTGGCTCCGGCCCATCAAAGCCCTGGCTATTGGGCGGGGCGACGTCAGCAAAGAACTTGTCGTCTCGCATGTCGTCTTTCTCATCGCCAGCCATACTGATCTCCCCGCGCGCCTCTTTCCTGGTCAGCAGGTTCGCCTGGAAGTCTTTGCGGGCACGCTCGTGGAGGGCATCCGTATCCGTTTGCAGGGCGCGGACGCTGGTGGTGTCAAAGCCGAGGTGGTAGCGCCCGCCGTCGCCGGGCATCTGCCGCACAAGCTGGCGCGTGGCTTGCTTGCCCAGCACGCGCAGGGTCGGCAGGAGGTTGTCTTCCCAGCCGGCTTTGCGGGCCTGCTCCACGTTGTTGTAGTGGGACTTCTCCAGGCCGACCACGAACTGCAGCAGCACGGCGGGCAGGCCCATCGCGCCGGCGATCCGGGCCTCGGGGAAGCGGCGCAGCGCGCTGATGTCCATCTTGGCTGGGCTGGTATCCGGGAACTGCAGCTTGATCGGCGCGTCAATCGCCATGATTCTGCCGCGCTGGCTGCCAGTCGTTTTCGCCTGCCAAGAGGCTACAAACTCGTCCGGGTCGAACGACACACTGCTGCTCGCCGAGGCTTCCGGGGTCGCTAGTCCGCCGATGATGCCTTTGTTGCGCAGAATGGTCGCGCTGTACTGAGACGCCTCGGCATCCGTGAGCACGTCGCAGGCGACGGACTTAAGCGGCGCCATGCCCTTCATTGGGTTGCGCGGGTCGATCCCAAAGCGGAAGTGGATCACGTCGCGCTTGTCCATCTTCGTCGGCAGGGACTGGCCGCTGGGGCGATACTCGTAGTAGTCTACTAAGGCGCGGCTGCCGGGGAGACGCTTCGGCTCCACCAGAAAGTGGGGAATGTAGTCCAGGCCCGCGACCTGCCCGCGCGCATCACGCATCACGAACCAGTAGGCGTTGCCGTCCACATTCCAGGAAATCAGCGTGCCCGCCCAGAGAACGCTGTCGTCGTAATCCGCGTTGGGGCTGTCCAGCAGGGCGTTGAGGCCAATCGGGTCGCCCTGGGTCATGACCGGGCGATGATCGTCGTCCCGCTCCCAGGTTCCCGCCCGCGCCTCGCCGAAGGCAGTGAGTATCCAGTTGAGACCTGCCGCCACGGCGCTGCTCTGCCAGAGATCACCGGCCAATGTCGCTATGTCGGTTCCGTTGCCGGAAAACCAGGCGTCGTCGGAGACGTAGCTCCCTCCCCAGCGCTCCAGCGTGTTGCCACCTGCATCGGCTGGGATAAAGTCGGCAGACTTAGTCGCCCGCCCGCGTATCTCTAGGGAGGCGAGGCCCGCCGCAACTTGAGCGCGAAAATCTTTAAACATGAATGATTGTTAAGGTTCACGCTGGCCTGTGATGCCCGCTCCAGTGTGCGACGCCACGAGGTTGTTGTTCGGGTTCAAAGAGGCCGTTGCGGAGACAGTAGGCCTCGCGGACGCGCGTCCACCGAGGAGCCAGAGCGCGGCAGCGAAGACGGCAGTGGCGGCGATCCCCACCACCAGCAGCCCCCCGGCGAGGGCGAGGGCATAGGAAAACAAGAGAAAAGGCGTCATAATTAACTTCGGAAATAGACAAGTGGTTTTCAGCCAGGGAGGCTTTCAGGCGACTCGCGCCTTTCGTTTGCCGAACAAAAACTCAGGGGCGACACACAACACAAAGCCGTCTCCATCGTCTGGGGAACGGCACTCATGCCTTTTCTTAAACGCTTTTTTCTCTTCCAGCTTCTTGACTTCGACGCCCGATTGGTTCACCCAGTCATAGGTCCGCTCGCACAGGTCGGATTCCAGTGCTTCCGGTGGCTTTTCCACACGAATGCCTTTAAGCGCTTCTCCGGCCTGGGCGTACAATTCGGTGACGGTGTTTGCATACGCTTTGCCGTCGCGGGCCGGGACGCCAAAGTTCACTTCATGGATGCGGAGATGTTCACCGGGGAACGCCAGGGCAAGTTCGGCGTCTTTCTTTAGGTGAGATAGAACACCCTGCCCAAAGCCTCCACCCGCGTCAATACGCAGCGACAGATGCGTCGCTCCTTTTGCTTTAAGCTTCAGCGCCTCTGTTTTAATGGCACGTGCGTAGTCGTCGTAGTCCTGCTTCCAGAGCTGCGCGGCGCGCCAGACGAGGTCGCCAAAGCGGGTGTAAAGTGTGCCGTAGTCTTTGCCGAAGCCTGCCACGTCGCAGCCGAGCATCGCCCATACCTCTTTGGGCGCGTCTTCGGTCGCGAGCAGCGGCAGGATGCGGCTGCAGGCGGCCTCGTAACGCCCGACCGTGATGAGCGTGTTGTCGGCGATGTCGGCAGGGGCGATGCCTAGCACGCGAAAGCAAAACTCTGCATTGGGCAGAAAGATTTGTCCGGGTCGCCAGGGCACTTCAAACGTATGCTTGTCCGGCTGATGCTCCCCCACGACCTCGCAGTGAGCCTCCAGCATTGTCTCCACGTACTGGCGCTGCACCGCACCGGGCACGACTTCCCGGCCCTGGACGCAGTTCGGATGCCCGATGCACGAGATGCGAAAGCTCTTGACAGTGGCGCGTGCCTTGATCTTGTGGAACCGGCTGCTGCGCGTGCGCGGGTTTGCCAGCATCAAAACGATGCAGATACCGCCCGAGGCCATAGAGTCAATGGCGTTGTACACGAAATCGGGGACGCCTTCCCCTTCGTCGACAGTGAAGAACAGGTGCTGGCCGTGCTGACCCTGAACGCGCTCCGTGCCCCGCCCGCCCGAGTCGTTGGTGGCTGTGCCATTGGCGAAGTGGTTGTCGGCAACCTTCAGCTCTAGGTCCAGGATGCGGCCCGGCAGGCCCTTGCCGCGCCGATCCGTCTTGATCTCTTTCCAGAGCAGGTCGTGAATCTGTTTCCAGCTCGGCGCGAATGTATAAATGATCGCGGGTGGAAAGCAGTCGAAGAAGTGGTTGACCAGGCCGCTGGAGAGTTTCGTCTTGCCGACGGTGTGGCCAGCCTCCACGCGCAGGTAGTTCTTGATCGGCTCGCCGGGCTGCCAGTACTGCAATTCCTCGGTGAGCGTCTCGCCCTGTTCCCACGCCGCCTTCTCGTGCATCTGCCGCAGGGCGAGCGTGTAGGCGTCGATGATCTCGGCCTGGCCGGGCATCTCCGGCGTACCGGCCCAGGGTGACCAACCCAGCTTTTCGCGGATGTAATCGGCGGCCCGGAAGCGGTACGCGGCCAGCTTCGGGTCGGCCTGGCTGAGCGGCTCTTGCCGCTTCGAGAAATCAAACTTACGCAGGCCTGGCAATCGAAGCGGCAGCGCGTGCGCTCCGGCTTCTTTGCGGGCCATTCTAGTCCTCGCTGTCTGGAGTAGCGGCGGCGGACGCTTCGATCAGCCGCACGGCTTTGTCTGCCATCACGCCGTGCAGAACAGCCAGCTGCTGAGGCGGAAATGCCTTTAGGTACTTTTCGTCGGCAGCGACGTTGGCCTGCGCTTTGAGCGCGCTCAGGTTCGCTGCCAGGTAGTCAAAGAGCATTTCCTCGATCCGCTCGCCCTTTTCCGTTCCAACTTGTTCCAACTGCTCGGGGAGCAGCTCGTTTTTAATGCGGCTGACAGTCGCTTTAGGCAGCTTGTACCGCGCCGCGACTTCGCTCACGCCCTGCCCGGTCAGCAGGGCCGCCATCGCCTCTGCTCGCGTTTCATCACTATGGGGAACACCGCGCGCCATGTCATTTTCCTCTTCCATTTACACACCTCATCCTGTCAGCGTGCCAAACAGGTGCCGCAAGCCTGAGAAATCTTAATGCGGGCAATCTCCGGCGTCACGCCTGCCGCTGCCACCAGCTCAGCGACACCAGACGCCGCCGCCCCCACCCCGTATCGCCGGACGACGCCGACGAATTCTTCCGCGTCATGCGGGCGAAGAGAGAACACGGGGTCACCGTCTTTGGTAAAGCGCGGGCAATTGAAAATGTCACGGGCCTGGGCGCAGTGGTACAACTCGTGGTCGATCAAGGCGGCGAAATGGATGTCGTCGCACTGAGAAGCATAACCCGCATCCAGCGTGATGAGGAAATGCAGATTGCCGCGGAACCATTGGTCCAGCTGATACTGCGCCCGTGCCTTGGCCCAAACGCCGCCTTGAGAGGACGGGATTTCCGCCGTGCCGACAACGGCTTTGCCCTGCTTGGCGTTGGGCACGTTGGTCCATAGAAAGCCGATGCGCGCACGGCGCAAGTGGCCGTGGTCAGGATTGTGCAGGGGGCCGTCTTCTTCCAAAAAAGCTTCCTGCACCCACAATCGCAGGTCTGGGGACGGCTCAAACTGCGCCTCCGACATGTGCTCCATGCCCTCCGGTGGTAACGGACGATCTCTGTTCACAAGATGGCCTTCACTAGACTCATAAACTGAGGCTCATAGAACTTTGCGGTAGGTGCAGCTTGGTGTCGGCCCCAGGCTGCTCCAGCACTCATGCAGCACCAAATACCCGCGGCCGCCGACATAGTAGCAGTTGGAAACCAGAGCGTCCCCGCATTGGGGACACTCGCCGCGTACCCACTCCGGGCGGGGGCTAGTACTCACCCCATCATAGGCTTGGTGAATGCTTTCCACAGCCGCATTGGTGTCTAAGAATGTGTCCATTGTTTGTCGGCTAAGGTTATTTATCAGCCAAAGTTGCCGGGGTGATGAGGCGTAAATTGTTGCACCGCCGCGCTGTTATCAGTTGCCACTGAGCGACGGGCAGGGGAACGCCCATCTTCCGGGCTGCTTCTTCGGCCTGCACGCCCACTTTCGCCAGCACTTCCCAGACCAGCCGGGTTTTGTATGTCGGACTCGTGTCTGTTGAATGGGATGTCATCGCTGCAAGATGTCCTCAGCACGCCCCTGCGTGGTGGCGAAATGAACCGGGTCCATCTCCACCCCGATGACGTTGCGTCCTTCGAGCAGAGCCGCAGCCACGGTCGAGCCGCCTCCACAGAACGGATCGAGAACCGTCTGCCCGGCGTGGCTAAATGAGCGGATCAGAAATCGACACAATTCCTGTGGCTTTGCCGTGGGATGCCGGCTGGGCCTATCCCGCCCATACGTCAGCACCGAAGTGGGGTGACGCCGTCCCTCGTTACGGAAGCTGGGCAGAGCGCGTGTCGCCGAATAATGGGTTGCTTTGGCGGCGCGATAATGGTGCGTGTAGGGCGTGCCCTCGCTGAACTGAGGGTTATAGACGCTCTGCATCACCATCTGCTGTCCCTGGCGCAGACGGCCAAAGCGACGGCAGAAAACAAGGATGTCCTCATGGGCGCGCAGTGGGCGCTGATTAGCCGAGAGGAACCCCACCGGGTTTGTTTTATGCCAGACCAGGCTGTACCGGAAGAACTTTCGGTTGGCATTGATGAGGTCGGTCGTGAACGGCTGGGCGGCAAAGCTGCAAATGATGGCCTGGGGCGTCGTCACGCGGTGGATTTCCGCCCACCAGGCTGGCCAGTCAATCTTGTCTTTGCGGGCGGCTTTATCAAATCCCAGGTTGGTGGTGCCGAACGGCGGATCGGTGACCACCAGGTCAACCGAAGCGTCGGGCAGCGTCGATAGCACGTCAAAGCAGCTCGCGAGATGCAGCGTGCAGGTGGGCTTGGTCATGCCGCACCTGCTTTCTGCGCCATCCGTGAAGCCGCGTCGTCCAGGCGGGCCTGTCCGAGCCGGGCATAATCAGGGTTCAGCTCTAGGCCGACAAAGTTGCGGCTTTGCTCAATAGCAACGACGCCACTGGTACAGCTCCCCGCGAACGGGTCTAGAACCGTGCAGGGTACAGGGGGCACGGGGCTGCATTTGCAGGCCTGCCGCCAGCCGTCTTGCACGGGGTCGTCTGTGTCACTCACCATCCGCCGCCAAGGCGCGCCGCACATCGGGCAGCAGCCGGCTTGAGACGTGCCGGCCAGAATGCAGGGCAACACCAGCGCAGGCGGAAACAGGGCGAAGTGGTTTACGTCGGTGATGCCCAGGCGCTCCGGGCGGAAGCTTGCGGTCGGAATGCTCCAGACCGTGCGTTTGTTGCGGCCGCGCGGGTTCCAGGTGACAAAGCCGCCACGCACGTCGGCATTCGCGGCCCACTTGCCGCCGTTTTTTTGTCCAGCCGCGAGCAGAGCCGCTTTGCGCCCTTTGGGCCGCGCGCTCGTGTTTGGCTCAAGAACTGCCGTTCGGTCATAATAGTACTTTGCCCGCTTGGTCAGCAGGAACACATACTCGTGGCACCGGGAAGGCCGGTCGCGAACGCTCTCCGGGGTGCCGTTGGGCTTCGACCAGATAATTTCGGTTCTGAGGTGCCAGCCATCCGCGCGGAGGGCGAAGGCGAGCATCCACGGAATGCCAATGATGTCCTTTTTCTTGATGCCATGAGGCAGCGGCCCTTTGGCGTAGCTGTCCCCGATGTTGAGAAACAAAGTGCCGTCGCCCCGGAGGACGCGCCGGACTTCGCGGAACACAGCCACCAGGCTCTGGATATAGGCCTCTGGGGTGCGCCCCAGACCGATCTGCCGAGGGTTTTTGTAGTCCCTCAAGTGAAAGTAGGGCGGCGACGTGACGACCGCGTGGAAGGTGTTGTCGGAAAGCTGAGAAAGTGCGTGGAGGCAATCGCCTACGAGCAAAGAAAACATCGCGTGAGAGTAACCAAGCCGCGCTGGGGCAGTTGCCCACGGGCAGCTGCCTTTCGTGTGTGAGTGAGAGAGAACGTAAAGTCTAGGCTAAGGGTTGGTCTGCTCCAGCTCCTGCTGGGCCGGGTTAGCGATTTTCACCACCGGCGGCGCAGGCTCGGCAACAGGGGCGGGCGGTGCCATGACAACCGGCGCAGGCTTCGGCGGCGCGTGATGCCGATGGTGCAAAAAAGGCACGGCCAGAGCGACGGCCATGAGTAAGGGTATCAAACTGTAACCTCTTCTGCGGGCAAGCCGATTTCGTCTTCCGCGACCCTGGGATTGCTCCAGCCGTGACCGTTAGGACAGGCCAGGCTCGTGCCGGTGAACTCCAGAGGCCTGCGGCACAGTGGGCAGGGCCGGTTTTGCAGGCGCTTCAGGCGCTTCTTGTCGGCTTCGTAAAAGCCGTCTTCGCCTTGGGGGTAGATGCGGGGGCGTGGAACCGACGGCTGCGCCATGTGGCGTGTGTTTTCGCGATCTGCCATTCGGTGCAGCGCCGGGGAGATAGGCCGGTCTCCTGCCAAGGCTCTTAGTTCTAGCGATCCGATACGCATAGATTGCTCCTTCAGGCCGCACGGCCAGATGTTTGCTCGGATGACGATGTTTTGTGCTCGGATGACGAAGGGTAAGCGCGCGGCGGTCGCTCTGCGATGCCGGCGTCGGCGGCCATGACAACGATCAGCTCCGCCTGGAAGCGCAAGCTGGGCTTGTTCCTAAAGTCAGACCACCAGGGAATGTCGGCCAGGAACCGGATCGCTGCGTCTTTGCAGCCGGTAATAAAACGCTCTGGTTCGGAGGCGGCGAGTGACCAGAGCGCATCTTGCATCGCCGGCGTGGCGACACTGCTCTGCCAGCGGCACGTCGGCTGATCGGCGGGGCGATGCCTGTTGTTGGACATTAGCTCAAACAACCTTATTTCCTAAGCCGCCTTGCTGTAGTCAAGGGCGGCATTGACGCCGTAATACTCGACGCTCGACAGATTGGGGAGCGCTGTATTGAACAAGGTATCCAAACCTGCACCCGCACAGAGGCTGGGGGCACACCCCGTGCCGTCTTTGACCTGCATCAGCGGAACGTGGAGTTCATCGGCGACCGTTTTGGTCAGATGCCAGGTCAGCCGGGACTTGACAGGAATCGAAAGCACAACCCGCGCATTGGCGAGCTGCTTTTTGGCGGTCGCGCGGTTGCAGTGCTTGATCGCCATGCAGACCCTGACTTCTGCGCCGGCGGCGGCCAGCTGCAACCAGGTCGCACGGTGCAGTGTTTGGAGACTATCCATTGCGGAAGCAGCACGGGGCATGATAAATCCTCTGAATAAATCTTCTTGAGAATGTTAGGCAGCAGAAAAGAAAAACGGCAGAACGGCAGAAAGGCGCACTTACGTCTGTAATGCGTAATGCGCCCTGGGAAGCGTTTTCCCGACTTGAGTGTGTCGGGCGGGTCTAAAGCTTCGGTACCGAGGAAAATTGACGAAGGGATGATGTGCGGCGGCTTCAAGAGTCCGGCGCGGCGAGTATTAGTAAGTACGGCGCCTCCAGACGTCCGTGACGCTGAAGTTCAATAACCTAATTATGCCGCACATCTGTGAGTTTCATTAGGGAGTTTGGAGAAAACCGCGTATTTGCTATGCTCACCATGAACACCTGTTATGAATGCAGGGTGAAATGCACCTAAGGGCTACGGAGTTAGCTGGATGGAGGTAAATCACGCTCCAGCTTGGCGCGGTAGCGGCGGCACATGGATCGGGTCAGGTGACTGGTCATCATGAGTTCGCCGACCGTGGGACGGGCGTGCAAACAGGCGGCGCGCCGGCGGGCCAGGTGATAAATGTAGTGCCAGGAAAACACTTGGTAGCGTTCAGCAAAGGGCGGCGGTAAGGGGACGGGTTCTTCAAGGTCTTCGGGGCAGAGGCGGGCGGGCGGGTGCTGACGCAGGACGGCCTGGGCACGGAAGGGGTCGGGGGGACTCACGGGATGCGGGGGGCTAATGGGAAGGGACAACATCTACCAATATTTTACCATGCCGACTTTATTTCACCATGCTAGCTTTGGGACGCCAACAGGCACGCCGGGGTTCCAGGCGTGGCGGCAATATGACCGTACAATGACCGGGAAGATAATTAGGCAGGTTTGCTCCGCCCTTAGCCTGTGACCCGCACCTAAACAACTCATAAAAAGGTATATTATCAATAGTTGTTTGCACCCCAATAATTATCAGGCCCGCACGATGAAAAACAGCGATAATTTAGCCCTCGCCCCCACCCCAAAAACAGCCCGCGTCCTTTCGCCGGTAAGAGCACTGGGGCAAGGCCAAGCAATTCTGGGACATGACCAAGTTCCTAAGCCGCGCATCAATCCCTATCTTCTGCTGCTGGAGACGACCCGGACACCGGCCACCCGGCGCACCTATGCGGCCAACGTCACCCGCTTTTGCCGGGACGTGTATGGGCAAGACCCAGACATGAGTATCATTTCGGAGTTTCTATCCCAGTCCCGGCCGGAAATGTCCATGCAACTGTCGGCCTACAAAAACGCACTCAAGGCAAGCGGGGCCGCGTCCTCCTCCATCAACGTGCGCCTGGCAGCGATCCGCTCCCTGGTCGACGTCGCCAATAAAAATGGCTTCTGCGAGGTCACCGCTCGCGACCTGGTTAAAAGCGCCAAGGCCGAAACCTACCGCGATACTCGCGGGCCAGGCATGGAAGTTGTCAAACAGCTGCTGGCCCTGCCCGACCGCACGACAATCAAAGGAAAGCGGGATTATGCCCTGCTGCGTATGCTCGCCAATAATGCGCTGCGCCGGGCGGAAGCTTGGGGTCTGGACGTCAAAGACTTTGAGCCGGACGCAAAGCGCATCGCGGTTCTTGGCAAAGGGCATGACGACAAAGTGTTCGTGACCCTCGACCCGGCAACTATTGCAGCCATCACGGACTATCTCAGCGCTGCTGGTCACACGGAAGGCGCGATTTTGCGCAGTTGCGCATTTCGCCAAAGCGTGAAAGGAAAACCTTTGTCCTATGCTGGCGTTTACGACGTCGTCCGCGCTTATGGCAGAAAAATCGGCATGAAGCTGAAGCCTCACCAGTTCCGGCACTATGCCATCACGACGGCCCTGGAAGCCGCAAATGGCGACGTGGCACGGGTACAAAAAATGTCTCGCCACAAAAACGTTGCCACGGTGATGATCTACAACGACAATCGCACAGACCACCAGGGCGCGATCACGACAATGCTTGCGGATTTACTGGATAGTTAAAGGGTCATAACAATGGATGAGTTTCTTAAAACCGGGTTCCGCAGGCGAGCTTCAGAGAGGCCTCATTTGCCTGAGGTAAGTGTTGAGCGCCTTGCGGCACGCGCCAAAGCCGCCGACCGCTATAAAGCCCAAGTGCCGCGCGAACAGCGTCAATGTGAATGCTGCAGATGGAAGCCTCCGGCCCACTATTGGGGCGGGGGCTATGAACCCTGTTTGGTTATGCTGTTTTCTTGGGCCTGCCGCCCTTTTTGCCGTTTTCGGCGGCAGCGGCGCGTTTGGCCTCGCTGTTTTGTGCGTTGGTGGCTGCCGCGCCTCTGCTCTGCATGGTGTGATACTCTACAGCTGCGTATTCGGGCCGTGCGTACTCGTTATGCTGCAAATAGTAAGGCTCGGCAAACAGGGCGGTTTCCAGACGCGCGGCTTCGGCCTCGGCCTCGGCTTTGGTGGCGTAGGTTTGCACGTTGCCGAACTCAGTCACCATCAGGGCGGACGGGTGCGGGCGGGAGGGGTCTTGGTAAAAGTGCGGGGTCATTTTGATACGGTGGGCCGTGGACGCCGCTCACTAACGCAAGCGCGACCGCTGACCCATTTGACGCGCCGTTTGGCGGCATCGGCGGCAATGCCACGGTGGGGCTGTCTCTGCCCGCCCGCCTGCCGCTTGGCTGGCACGCGCTGACGTTTCGGTTTGACAAAAGCGTGGACTTTAACTCCGAGTACCGGGTGCTGGCGGTAGACGCGAGGGACGCGGCAGGCAAAAGCG
>JAABUQ010011650.1_pt1 | contig 11165 bp, 10 predicted proteins | sample 5560001 | NCBI WGS metagenome assembly JAABUQ01 (sample SAMN10711888, study PRJNA513371) | rock metagenome | isolation source: Antarctica rocks | place: Antarctica: Victoria Land, Finger Mt nord | collected 2015-12-18
GCTTTTTACCCCAGCAGCTTGAGGTGGTTTGAGGTCGGTTCCTATCAACCGACTTCGAGGGGTCCGCCCTCATCTCTCATGCAGCATGGTTACTCCATCTATGAAGCTCCCTTCGTGACACACCGTAACGGCTGTAGTCATCGGCTTCGCCGGCATCCGGCCCGAGCGGGGCGTCGCGCCACGGCCAAAGGCGGCGCTGCTCGTCGACGACTTGCGCGCTGCGATCGCGACCTGTGGTGAGTGCCGCATCGATTCTCCGCGACGCGCGCTCGTGCTCGTGGGGTTCGCCGGCGCACTTCGCTGCAGCGAACTTGTCGGACTCGACGTCGGCGACGCGCCTTCGAAGGGGAGGGCCTGGTGTTGTGCTTGCGGCGCGCTCGAAGAAGAACCAAGAAGGCGAGCTCGAGGGGGTCGCCGTGCTCTATGGGTCGGAACCCGAAGACCTGTCCCGTGTGCGCTGCACACCTGGCTCGCGACGACCGCGATCGGTGATGGGCCACTGTTCCGCGCGGTCGTCTGCTGGACGTATCGGCCGCGGCCGTCTCACGGCACGCATGGTCGGCGAATGGGTAATGGGTGAAGAAGATCAGCGCGCAGCGGGCTCGATCCGCAGGGCTACGCTGCGCATTCGCTGCGCAGCGGCTGCGACGTCGGAGGCCCGCGCAAACAAGTCTGAGGCGGCCATCATGCGCCAAGGCCGTTAGAAGAGCATCCCGGTCGCGTGGCGCTACATCCGCGCGGGCTCGCGCTGGCACGACTACGCCGGCGCAGGTAGCGGGCTCTGAAAATGCCGAGGCAAAGCCGAATGGAAGGAGCGCTTCAGGACGCGGCGCGTGTCGGCGTTGTATCCGCTTCGCGGACGACACGTAAAAATCGAAGAGTTTGCCTTCGACGTCGTCGCAATCGCGGAGGCTCACCGTTCCGGAAACGAGCTTGGCCCTCAGGTCCGTAAGGTCGAGAGTACGGTCCTCGTTATGAAAATCGCCGGGCGTCGGCGGGCCGCGCATGTGGCAATAACGCACGACTTGCGCGATCTCATAGAATCGTGCGTCGGAGAAGAGACGGTCGATGAAATCGTGGAGGGCGTCGTGGGGCGTGCGCGCGAACGCGGAACCGCAAAGCCGGATGTCGCTGCGACCGCGCGCGCGGCCCTGCAGGCCTTGACAAAAAGAGATATCATTACGTTTCGGAGAGCCCGACTATGTGCGGTATAGCCGGAATCATCGGCAATATTCCGAGCGGTGTCATCGAACGCCTCATCGCTGAGATGAGCCATCGAGGTCCCGACGGAACCGGCTTCTCCGCCAACGGGAATGCCCGCATAGGATCGTGCCGTCTGAGTATAGTCGACGTTTCCGGTGGCGAGCAGCCGTTTTATTCGGAGGATGGTCGCCTCAGTTCGGTGGTTAACGGCGAGATTTACAACTACCGCGAATTGCGCGAAGAGCTGTCCGCCAGCGGGCACACACTACGATCCGCCTCGGATGCTGAAGTCGTCGTTCATCTCTATGAAGAGTACGGCGAGGATTGCGTCAGCAAACTACGTGGTATGTTCGCCCTAGCGGTGTCTTCTCCCGACGGCGTATTCCTCGCACGTGATCGTTTGGGCATCAAGCCCCTCTATCTCTACGAGTTGCCGAACGCGCGCGGTCTCGCGTTCGCATCGGAGATTCGCGCACTGTTACGAGCGGGCTGCGATGCCGCGCTCGATGAGACCTCGCTTGCGGAGTCCGTGTCCATTGGGTACGCGCTCGGTTCGCGAACGCTCTTTCGCTCGATACGGGAATTGCCACCGGGTGAGACGCTCACGGTGTCGGTTGTGCGTGGGGAGATCGTCAAGCGATCACGACGGTACTACGAGCGTAAGCCTCAAGGTTTGAGCGGGCTGACATTTCACGAAGCGGTCAGATCGCTGCGTGAGAAGATCGAGAAGACGGTCGCTTCGCACTTCATCGGCGAATATCCAATGGCGATCTGTCTTTCTGGCGGATTGGATTCGACGATATTGGCCGCCGACGCTTCACTCCACGGCGAGCTTACAGCGTTTACGGTGTCCGACCGCGCAGATCATCCCGATGTATTGGTCGCGAAGAACGTCGCATCACACTTGGGAATTCGTCACGAGTTTCTGTTGATGACGCAGCGAGACGCTTTCGCAAACATCGTTCCGTTTGTCGAAGCCGCCCACACGATTCCGAGCGTCCATAGCCTCCCGTCGTTGCTCCTCTCTCGACGCATCGCATCGGTTACGAAGGTTTGCCTCGATGGCGAAGGGGCAGACGAAGTATTCGGGGGGTATCTTCACCACATGCAGCCGAGCAGAAACGTTGCCTCGCTCGAGTCGTCGATTCGAAGCTGTGTTGAGATCGGCCTTCCGATTAGCGAAGGGCTTCTAGAGGCGGTCGAAATCTACCGTTATGACAACGGTGAGCGGGATAACGGAGCGCGCGTTCTCGATTTCGAGCAGCGGAGCGCGCTCGTTAAACAACATTTCGATCCACTCGATCGTCTGGGCATGGAATGTTCGCTCGAATATCGCGTACCGTTCATGGATCACGAACTCTTTGAACTGGGCAATTCACTACCGATCACGTATCGCCTCAATCGCTCGCTAGGCATCGGGAAGTTCGTGCTCCGCGCCGTCGCTCTCGATATGCTCGGAAGCGCCGGATTAGAACCGGTCTTGCGCCTCAAGCACGGCTTTCCGTCGAGCGGTGCCGGATTCGCTCGTCGCTTCGACGATGCCGTCGAGCAAGTCATGCCGGCGGATTACCATCCAAAACATGATCTGGGTAAAGCCTTCCGCTCTACCGGTAAGCTCGTCTTGTTCGACCTGTTTCTCGACTCGTTGAGCGACGGCGCCGATTCCCGAGTGGCCCCCATGCGCGAATTTCTCGCCGAAACGTCTCGGTCGTCCGACGCCTCGATAGCTCGCCATCAGGTCATGAAAGCATCAGTATGAACGTTTGTTTCATCGGAAAATATCCGCCGATCGAGGGCGGGGTCTCCGCTGAAAACTATTGGACTGCTTATGCCATGGCTACGCGAGGGCATCACGTCTATGTGGTCACGAATGCGAATGAGGTCGAAGCGCGTTTTCGCTTGACCATTGGCCGTGGAGATGCCGAATGGTTCGAGCCCAAACCGGTAGGCGGAGGAGCCGTGACGATTATATCATCCTCGGTGCCCGAGTTGCGGTTGGGTTATATTCCAAGCGCCAACCCATTCGTAAGCAAACTTGCGTCTCTCGCCACGCAGACCATCAGAACGTTCGAGTGTAAGGCCATCGTTGCGAACTACTTCGAACCGTACGGCGTCGCGGGATTTCTGGCATCGCAATTTACGGGCATTCCGCTTGCGATCAAACACGCGGGAAGTGATATCAGTCGTCTCATGCGCGAGTGGGAGCTCGCGACGACCTATAAGGAAATCCTGAAAAGGGCGGACGCGGTCTTAACCCTCCCTCGTATGCGGGAACGATTCGTCGGCTTCGGAGTCGACCCCAATCGAGTTGGGATCGACGCGCCCTTTGCTCTGCCCACGAACGTTTTCGAGCCGACCGCTCGATCCTTGATGGAACTCGCCGGGGCATACGACGTGCCCGAAGTCCATCGGGCGAATGGCCTAATCACGGCTCTTGACTCCGCGATGGGCGCTCCGCGCATTGGGATTTATGGAAAGATCGGCGTGTACAAGGGGTCCTTCGATCTCGTCGCCGCGCTCGGAGCGCTTCGGCGCGACGGCTTCGAGACCAATCTATTCGCGATGACCCAGGGATACGACTGGCTCTTCCGTCGCTTTTGCGAATCCGTCGTGGAGCAAGACCTGAACGAGCATTCCTATATGGTCCCGTTTCTACCGAACTGGCGCGTCCCAAATTTCTTGCGTACATGCTCGCTAGTCTGTTTTTTGGAGCGAGATTTTCCGATTGCGATGCACGGACCGGTCGTGCCGCGCGAGATCCTCGCTTGCGGCGTCCCGCTCGTTCTTTCCAAAGAAATCGCGGACAAGCAATTTTATCGGCGGCGTATCGTCGATCGGGTCAATATGTGGATTGTAAACGATCCTAAGGATCACGAAGAACTCGCATTCGTTTTGCGCGAGGCCTTGACGAGCGATCGCTTGACCGAAGTTGGCGCGCGCGGTCACGAGCTTTCACAAGAGCTTGAAGATTATGATCGTTTCACGCAGTTTTGGGATTCCTTCCTCGGCGAACTTTTGGAAAGCCGCTCCACCCCGGTCTTCCGACTTTCGAGCGCGTCCACGCTAAGCGATCGCATCCGGCAGTCGCTTCCATTGGGTCCGCAGCTCCTGGGACCGTCATTTAAATCGGCTCTCGAAGAGTTCGAGCAAGACAATCCGTCGGAAACAAGCCCGGCGGCTTTTCTCGATTTCGTACGAGATCGTAAACTCTCCGACATTTGGCAACGCATCTCGCTGGCACCGGATGCCCTGCGATACTTGCGGCGTTCGTTCGAGATGATGGCCGACGGTGAAGACGATCATGCGTTTGCATTTAGCAAGCCCGACAGCACCGACGGTCGGGCACTGACGATCGAGTACGTCGGAGACTTGCGACCCGTATTGACCCGGCTGACGATCGTCGAGGAGTTCCCCGAAGCCCTCTTTTCATCGACGGCGACGCAAGCCGATCGGAGATATATCCTCTTCGCGAAGACACCGAATCTCGAACGCTGCGAACTCGTCGTGAATGGTGCGAGTCGCAAACTCTTGCACCTATGCGATGGAACGCGTACGACCCGCCGGATCGTCGAAGACCTTGAAAAAGAGATTGAACATCGCGAATCAGGAGGCGTCGCGGTAAAGGTGGAGGTCGCGCAAACGGTGGTCGCCGCGCTCGCGCGATTCCATCGAGCCGGAGTGCTTGCGTTCCAGGAATAGGGAGAGAAGCGATGTTCGGAAGCGCGCCGACGAATCTGTTGTGGTCGAACATCTATGGTGAGAGCCCGCAGAGCGCGAAGCCAAAATGGAAGCGAATCGCCCAGCTCTTTCGGGCATATCCGTGGGACATCGCGCGCGTCGTGTTCGCCCTCGCCGCGAGTTCGGTCCTCGGCCTTATTCCTGTCATCGCCGTGAGATTCATCGTCGATGGGACGCTCGTGCATCACGATTTCAAGGTGCTTTACGCGGCGATCGGTGCGATGGCGGCGGCGGCGGCCGTCGCCGCCGCCGTTTCCGTTTTTCAGGCACGGGTCAATTCTCGCATCGGTGAATCCGTTTTGCGAGATTTGCGCCAGGAGACACTCGCTCGGCTTTATCACGCGCCACTCCCATTTTTTTCCTCGCGACGCTCGGGAGACGTCGTGAATCGCGTCTCCGGAGATGTCGATCAGATCGGCCTCTTCGTCATCATCACCTTACCCGCAATCGTTTCGAACGTCCTGATGATGCTCACGTCGGTCGCGACGATGTTGTTTTTGAATTGGCAGCTCGCGCTGGTCGCGCTTGCGGTCATTCCCTTGATGGTGCTGCCGCTCGGGCCGCTCGGACGCCGGCTGTACCCGTTGCGGATGGGAACGCGAGAGCGTCGGGACAAGGTTCAATCGCACGTGCAAGACACGGTGTCGATTTCGGGCATTGCGCTCATCAAATCGTTCGCGCGCGAGGACGTCGAGCTTGCGCGCTGCGAACGACTCGGAAGCGAACTGCTCGAGTCAGAGGTAGATTTAGAGACGGCTGGACGTTGGTTCGTCTCCATCGTGGGTGCACTCGCAGTTCTTGGGCCGGCCATCGTGTGGCTCGCCGGAAGCTATCAGGTTGCTAGCGGGCAGATTACGCCGGGGATAGTCATCTCTTTCGTCGCTCTTCTCGGGCGACTCTACGGTCCCGCCGCGCTGCTGGCCGGCGTTCACATTCAGGTGGTCGGTGCGCTCGCGTTGTTCGACCGCGTTTTCGAATATCTCGATCTCGTTCCCGAGGACGAATCCAATTCGGGCCGCACCGCCGTGCGAAACGTGCAGGGTGCCATTTCTTTCGAGGATGTTGGTTTTAGCTATGACGGGCGAGCGCAAGCGATCACGTCCCTCTCGTTTGAAGTTTTCCCGGGTCAGTTCATCGGAATCGTTGGTCCTTCGGGGTCTGGTAAGACGACGATCGCGCACCTACTGATGGCCTTCTTTCATCCGCAGGGTGGAACGATTCGCATCGACGGACACGATCTGCGTACTCTCAACGTGAAGGACTATCGAAATTCGATCGCGATCGTCCAACAGGAAACGTACCTGTCATACGATACGGTCGAGCGCAACATTGCATACGGCAATCCGCAAGCTTCGCGGGCAGACATCGTGCGTGCGGCCAAGGCTGCGAACATTCACGATGTCATCGAAAGCTTTCCCGACGGTTACGATACGATCGTCGGGGATCGCGGGCATAGGCTTTCTGGGGGCGAGCGTCAACGCGTCGCGATCGCGCGCGCGATCTTGCGTAATCCCGCGATCTTGCTGCTCGACGAGGCGACGAGCAATCTCGATTCGCACAGCGAAAGGGCGGTCCAAGACGGGCTTCAAAACCTTATGCAGGGCCGGACGTCGCTTGCAATCGCTCATCGGCTGTCGACGGTCGAAAACGCGGATGGCATCCTGGTCATCGAAGGTGGTACGCTTTCCGAGTTTGGAACGCACGCGCGACTCATCGAGCGCAGGGGACGATACTGGGATCTCTACGAGCGCGATGCGCGACACGGACCGCCCCGCCGCGTGTCGATTTAGGTTTTACGATCTTGAGGCGGGATCGCGCGTTTCCGGAGCATCTTAATCCCCGTACGTCATGGGCGAGGATTCGTTTCGCTGCGGAAGATGCGGGGCAGCAGCGTGGTTCAATCATGGTGGACTGGGTCGCAAATGCCGATACGATCTGCGACGCGTGCGGCATAGCCTTTCCCGCCGTCCGTGTACGAGCGAGAAGCGTCGTCGACACAGACATAACCGTTGGGCGCTTACGGAAGGGAACGGGCGGTGATTGGTATCTCTGTCGCGATTGCGAGGACTCGTTCGAATCCGGCGCATTGCGGTCGCGCCTGCTTGCGATTTACGCGAGAAGTGGCGAACGCGACTTCGCGCACCAGGCGTCCAGAGTTGCGACGCTATTCGAGACATCGGTTTTCGAGTCCAAAGGGGTGCGTTTTGATGCCGCTTCCATCAACTACCGCATATCGGGGACAGATATCGTGCCAGGATCGCTTCCGAAGATCAAAGCGAAGGACGGTTTGACCGGAGACGCGCACGCTTGGATTGCCGAACAGGTCGTCGATATTCTTACGTTCCAGCAATTTTGGTCCGCGTTTCGCATTCGCTACGGATATACGATTCCGAGCAGCGCTCTGATCGATCGGATCGCATCGTTTTCGGGGAACGCGGGAGCCGTCGATTTTGGGGCAGGAAACGGATATGTTGCTGCGTTGTGCGCGACGGCGATGGACGTGGAAGCGATCGACGCCTCGCCCCCAAGCTTGGGATACAATTCGTTCTACCAGCCTGCGAACGATGACGAGCGGCGGTTTCTCGTACCGTGGTTTCCGATTAAACGTGGCGGCTTGTCGTCGCTACGCGGGTATGGCGATCGGACGCTACTCTTGGCATGGCCGACGCCAAGTGATGATTCCGCCATTCGGGCGCTAGGTGAATACCCAGGTTCGCAACTAATAGTTATTGGCGACGAACGCGCTTGCGCCGATACATCGTTTTGGCGGTCACTTCATCTCAGTTGGAGCGAAGAAATGAGTTTTGAACTTCCGAGCCACTATGGAGCATTCGACCGCGCGCGATTTTATCGTAGGTAGCTTAATTACCAAGAAGACGGATTATAAGCGACCACATCAACGGATGTACTTAACACGATTCCGAACAACCACATCAACGGATGTACTTACACGATTCCGAACACCCACATAGCGCGGAGAAGGACCGGCTCTGCGCCAAGCCTGGAGACGCAAGTACGCAGCTCTCGTTGCACCAAAACGAATCATAAAGCGAGCGTAGTCCCATCGCTTGAGGAAGAGAACCGGCGACTGCGTCGGGTCGCAAGAACGGCCCGAACAGACCCCAGCCGACGCTTGCCGACGTCCTTCACGGATGCCCATGCACGGCGAGGGGCAGCATGGTTCGCTATTCTTTCGTTGTAATGGACTCTCATCATCTACTCGCTGCGGTTCGCCGGCGCACCCCGAAATCGGCGCGACCTTCGTTGACGCCACGCGAAGGACGATATATCCTTGCTAGAGCACGTCTCTGATTATGTACATAAAGCTGGCCATAGTTGCTTCCAGATTGAGAGGAATGCGTTGGATTTTCGGATTGAAGACTTAGAGTTCGATAATCAGGAGCTCTCGGATGATGAAAGTGTCGAGCGCCCCGGCTGCAGTGTTCATCGCTGCTCCTGCTGCGCTAAATGCCACTAGGGTCCCCAGCTGCCGGATAACGGGGGAGCGGATCACCATGCGCGACCACTTCAACAGGCGCGAATTTCTAGCGACCACGTCGAGCGCGTTTTGTGTCGCCGTTGTCGGAACAGGCGCATCGGCAGAACCGATCCGCTTCGCCTACCACAGTAGCTTTTGTATGAACCTTCACCATCGTCTTTACAGGGAGGCGATGGCGCTCCGTTTCGAGCGCAATGGTGAAAAGTTGGTCGGTCGCCAACCGCAATTGTATGCGGATTTGCAAAGTGTCCCTGAGGCGGGAGGCGAGCAGTGGCATTCGGCCGTCGAGTTCTACCTGAAAACGTATACGTCCAGAGACCTGCTCTTCGATGACGAGCTTACGAACATCAAGACGACGCTCGCGCTGGCTCCCGATCTCGGATCGCGCCAGCCACCGGCTAAACTGCCCGACCGCCTCGCGCAGATGCTTGCGGGCGCGGCACCGCTATATCGTTCGACGTTTTGGCCTGAAGACAATCATGCGAACGAACGTTGGATTGCCGCGACGACGCCGCTCGTCGATCGCTTCGGCGACGGACTCTCGAATCGCCTGGCGTCGATATATCGCACGCCATATCCGCGAGGGCCCTATCGCATCGACATCGTCCGCGATGCGAATTTTTTTGACGCTTACACGACGGACTACCCGTTCGTCCACATCGTTATTTCTAGCGCCGCCCCCGCGAACAACGGAAGAGCGGCTCTGGAAACGCTTTACCACGAAGCATCGCACGCGATCGTCTTCCCTGACGCCGGGTCGGTCGGCGGTACGATCGACGCCCAAGCGAAGCACGAGCGTCTGACACCTCCCGATGAGTTGTGGCACGCGGTAATATTTTACACGACAGGCACCGCGTGTCGGGAAGCTTTCGCGGCCGCTTCGCAAGCGCCGTATGTCATGTTTGCCGACAACGTTGGCCTTTTCAAAACGGCGTGGCCAACGTATCGGGAGCCGTTAGAGCGCTATTGGAAGCGTTACCTTGATGGCAGGGAACCATTCGGACGCGCGCTCGACCGAACGGTGGTCGCAGTGCTCAGCACCGAAAGTCAAAAGGCCAAGGGATAAAGGTTCGGTACATATTTTGCGATCATTTCGTCGACTTCTCGATTAGGAAAAATGTCTGTAGCTATGTGCTCTAGGATGTCGCGCGTCCGCGCCGTCATCATCAAGTTCACGAAGAGTCGGCCAGCCGGGTCCGCGATGGCAAATCGCCTGCGAAGGGCCGCAATTTCCCAAGCGGATCTACGAGCGAACGCATCCAAGGCCGTAACGATCTCTCCGTTCCTTTCATTCGCGATCGAGACGAGATTTTCGTAGCGCTCGCGCTCGCTAATGCAGAATCTCGCAGCTATCCGTAATATGCCCACAGAGACATGTAAATCTGCGGCTCCGAGCGACGATGCGCAAAGATGCCAGAACGTTGGTTGGTCGAAGGTGGCCATGCTACGCAGCAGCGCGAGCTTCGTCCTAAACGGCTCCGGCTCGTAACGTTCGTCAATGGCTACGCCACAATCGTAGTATCGCATCTGTGGCCGGTAAGCAGGAATGCTCCGCGTGCGGATGACGATCGTGAAGCTCGGAGATTCGAGATGCATATTGACGTGTATGAGGGCGGAACCCGGTGGAATCGCACGGACGGCGCCGGGATATAAAATCTCATAACCGGTAAATTGTAACTTTCCGGTCGCTATATCGTTTGTCGGCCGCGCCGCCGACTCAAATGTATACGTGGCATGGTAGCTCTTGCCCCCCAGAAGCCCGAACGCCCCGGTAAACGCATGCTCGTGAATGGCGTGCGTCGATGAGAGCCAGGTTAATAGCTCGATGAAAAAGTGCTCGTTACTAAACAGGTTGATCGGCGGTTCGCCGAAGTCGCGCATATGCTGCGTTGGAAGGTCGTGGCCGGAGATGAACCAGCTCAGCGGCGGTTGCGCCCCGCCGAACATGATGTTGGACTGATCGAGCTGCCTCCGAGCGATCTCGGCGAATGCCGAGATCTCGAAATTGACTTTCGCCCACTGCGCCTCAACCGCATCTCCGAGCGCGGCGATCATCGTTTGGCTTTCCGAGGATCCGACGAGCGTCGTCATCGTAACTTATGACCCTTTCTGGGCTCCGAAATAATGAATCCATTTTAGAACAAACGTCGGTTGAGTGGCCAAACTATTGGGATTCCCGTAGACGGCATAAAGCTCGTTGCTCGCTCGTAGCAGATGCAGAGCGATGCTGATATTCCCCGCTTTGACGCAATCGAAAGGTGAGTAACCGTTGGTTTCCGCGCAGGCGGCATTCGCGCCCAAGCTCGGGGTCTGAAATGCGTTAGGAAGATTGCGTCCGACGATCCTGCGGAGTCCGAGGTCGAAGGATGCAAACCGAGTGAGTTGCCAATCGACGGCCACGCGTTCCAGGGTTTGTGCCGCGTCGAGTTCGCCCGCCAAGGCAGACGCATAACGATTCCTATCCAACTCGGCGCTGACGAACACATTGTGCCGGATGGGAATCGTCGTCAAAAATGAATAGGAGTCGAGAGTTCCGTGATAATAGGCGCCAGTCGAAAATGAAAGCGACGTCGGCGAAGAAGTGGCGAGGCGGTAGCCGAGCGAGACTCCCGATACGTTGAACGGCAACAGCTCGCGACGTCGTTTCGAATTGCGGGGAAACGAGGCAGCGGTGCAACTCATGTTGATATGACTATCTCATGCGGCTCGCTTGGGCGCAATACTT
>JAABUQ010011651.1_pt1 | contig 11164 bp, 16 predicted proteins | sample 5560001 | NCBI WGS metagenome assembly JAABUQ01 (sample SAMN10711888, study PRJNA513371) | rock metagenome | isolation source: Antarctica rocks | place: Antarctica: Victoria Land, Finger Mt nord | collected 2015-12-18
TCTAATTGATCACGTAGGGTCTCATTGGCGGCGGGCGTATCCTTTAAATGCGTTACAGCCTTATCCAGATTGCTATCCGCTGGAACAATATACAGACGCTCACGTAAGCCAGGTAGCTCCGGCGCGGGTGTCGCCTCATAAATAGCATCTGTTAACGCTTTATCTTCCCTGAGTACATGCGTCAAGGTGATAGCGGGACGCTGCTTCGAGCGTAGCAACACCGTTGTAGCGTTGCCTTGCCTGTCCCCATCAACCACAAGCACACGCTTCCCCCGACCTGCTAGATAGACCGCCAGATTCGTTGCTGTACTCGTTTTGCCTACGCCTCCTTTGAAATTCTCTATACTGGTTCTTCTCATGGTGTCCTCCTCTTAGCCATAAACGTCTTTAACTGTTTACATTTTAACCCTTAAAGATGAAGAGACGCAAGCAGGCGAACCTGTTTACACCTTAAAGTGTTAAGCGGTAAAGTGGTTAAAGTGTTCGTCAACTATTCCCCATTGTAAAGAATAGCCCTTCGTTCGTTCTCTCACCTTTCTATATGCAGGTAGAATATAATAGGACGTGTAACCGGACACTATCCGGTCAGAGAAGGATGGCATAATGCAGGAGAAACAATATGTCAGCGCGATTGAAGCGGCTTCACTCACGGGCCAAAGCGAGCGCACCATTCGGCGCTGGATCGAGCGAGGCAAGCTCAACGCGAAAAAATACGGCACATCATACGCAATCGACGTTGAAGAGCTTGAACAGCTCACAGAGAAGCGAAAGCCTGATATACGCTCTCTCCTTGAGCGTGTCCAGGCATTAGAGGATTTGGAAGACGTGCAAGCGAGCCAGGCGCAGCGCATAACGGAACTGGAACGCCGAGTCTCAGAGCTTGAAAAGCAAGTTAAGGCAACTTCTCAAAGTAAGCCAACGCCTCAAAAAAGGCACAAAAAAAGGCCCTGACCAGCTCTCGCCAGCCAGGACACCTTCAATAAAATTCGTTCAGGATCTCTAATACTCTCCAAACAATTGATCTATCTTTCCTTTCGCCTCCTCCTCGGTCTGGAAGTCAAAGTATTTTGCTTTTGCTCTCGCGCTTTTCTTGTATCCCACTCTATACGGCTTTTGACCGTTGACGATGTGATACCACGCAGTCTCTATACCAGTATCGCGGATAAATGCCGCTCCATTTGTCTCTGGACGCATCACCTCAAGAACTTGCCGGATATATTCATCCGGCACCTCGCTATGGAAGAGATCACTCATAGAATTGACAAAGACTTTAAGAGGTTGCTTCTGATGGAGCGGCCATGTTAGCCGTTCTGGAATGAGCTGTATCTCTGAGAATGGCTTGCTGTACTGCACTGGCATAGCCCTACCATTCTTCTGATACACTCCCCCATCACGGATATAGGCAGCGTGCCGCATATCGTGCAATTCAAACGCATAGCAATGATCACAACCAGCAGTTACCCGCGCACAACCAGTTAATGGATTCCATGAAGAGTCTGTCCACTGAATTCCTGTCTTCCCTGCCATAGCTACCACCCCCTTTGCCGTATCGATAGCTTTGTGAACGAGTAGACCTCGCGATCCACGGCCCGCAGTTCCACCTTCACGCAATGCCGCTCCGCCAGCCGATCAGACGCCATCTCCTCGATATAGTAAGGATCGATATCATCGCAGTATTCTCGCCTGACTCTCATGCTTCCATCATGCTGCTCGTAGTAGACCAGCATAGTACCCAAACGTGCCTTATGGATCGACGTGGGTATGGGGTCGAATATCGCTTCCCATGTCTGACAAAAAAGAATGACGGCTAGAAATATAGCCGCCAAGATCAACCAATCTGTTCCAGTCATTGACCCTCCCTCTTGTGCTTTGCCATCAACACATATCCCGTCCCTGCTACTGCTGCAAACTCCAAGTTGAACGAGGCGAGAAGATTGTTCAATGCCCTCAGTGTACTTTTTACTGTTGTTAAGCTTGCTTCCAATGCAGCCATTGCTTCATCTCGTGAGAGATAGTGACCTGGAGCATCCAAGAATGCAATCAAGAGAGCTGTCCCCCGCTCTGAAAGCGTCAATTGCCGCTCAATGCTTCCATCAGGTTCGAATTGTGTTACTATGCCAGCACTCTGGTTGATTGCCAGAGGATGTACATACGCTAAGTGCTCATAATATTGGACTTTATCGCCGCTCATGCTGCAACTCCTTGAGCTAAGCTACCAACGGCGTATGGTGTAGCTTCCATCATTAACGTCACTAAGGAACTCCCCATCATCGTCAAGAAACTGACTGAATGCCTGAAATGCTTTATCTCCAGCAGCTTCAACGGGAAGAGAGGTCACTGCATCGTGATACCCTGAATCTGTGTGACACCAGCAATCGAGAGAATTGCAGTAGTTTGGAGAAGCCATCACACCTACGTGCTCACTAGAAAACTCTTCGATAGAAGGAAAAGGGGAAAGGGGTTCCTCTTTCGGCTGTGCCTTGTTATTAAACCAGCTCATTGTGATATAATCTCCTCGACATCCCCTGGCCTCAGAAACGAGAGGATGTCAACGCTAAGGCGGTAGAGGCAAGCAACCTCTACCGTTCTCTATTTACATGCTAAAAGGTCAACCTCGATCTCATCTACTACCTGGATATCCGCCACTCCTAGCGTCAGCAGCGCATCGAGGATCGCTGCCATTGCTGTCTCTGCTTCCCTTCCCATGCTCACCAACCGACCTGCAATCTTTACATGCACGCTATACAAATTCATCTTTTCTCCTGGTTGGCTCATGACGGCCAGCCTCGCCACTCTTAAACGTTGATTTCGCCAGAGCTCAAGCAGTCATCGCACCATGCTTGAGTACCGCTGATTTCAGAGGCAGCACTTCCACAGGCTGGACAAGTAGGACCGCTAAAGCTCCCTTCATCAGCACTCAGACAATCATCGCACCACGCTTGAGTATCGCCGAGTTCGGAAGCTTCATTTCCACACGTTGGACAAACACGCACATCTCTCACGCAGCACCCCCTTGCCTGAACTGATCCATATATTGCTCTACCTGCTGGATATACAAAGACGTATTGTTTTCGGCTGCCGGTGCGTATGCTCGGACAATAGTATCTACGGTTGTTAACTTCCAGACTTGAACATATTGGACACTAATTAAGTTGGCCCAATCTCGATAGCCCTCTGCCCATGAGTCATACGCCCGAAAGCCCTCGATGCATCGACCGGACCAACCTGCACAGCGAATGTTTCCGAGCCCCTTTGTTGCACGCGCTACTCCCTTTGTGCCATACGTTGACTCTTTCCGAAAGAACGCCAGAGCTGCAACGGGGTCAATCCCCCGCTCAACTGCTGCATCATACAGATTTTTGCCAGTGTTACACGCTGGACTTCCTGCCGCGCACAGTACCTTATCGATCCTCTCCGCTGTGATGGTGGGCGGTCCCATAATCGCATAGCCTCCTGGCGCTACGTTCGCCGATCCGCCAGGCGCACCAGGAGCAGGCGTTCCATAGAGTGATTTCAGCCCTCCTGATCGAACAACGTCCGATTCAGAGCATCCTACAAGAAAAGCCGCCAGGGCAAGCAATGCCAGGAAAGAGGGAAGTAAGCGATTCATGCACACACCTCCCTCACCAGCTCCCGATCCTCCCGCAGGCGAGAGAGAGCATGCGCGATCTGCTTCTGCACAAACAACGTAGATCGCCCCGTTGCCTTGCGCAGCGCGTACACACTCTCAGGAGCATTGCTCCCTATCCCCCAATGCCGCCGCACCACTTCTCTCTGATATTCGTCTTCCAGCCGATCTAAGGCACGCTCTACAATATCCTCATAATCCCGCTCAGATCCGGTCGAGTCTGATTCATCAGCAAGCGTATCGGCCAAGGTGTACGCTCCCCCATCGTTAGAGAGAGGAGCATCTAAGCTCAAAATGTATGTTGCTGCTATTGCCCGATCAGGGGTGCGGATCAGGCGATGATGCCCGCCCCGTAGATATCCTATCAAGCTGTACTCAACCGCCCGATAGAGATATGCCTTTCGATCCTGAACATGTTCTTGCAGCGCATTCTCTAGCGCCTGAAGCATATACACATGGCATATCGAAAGTACATCCTCATAGCCCTCATGCGGCATAAAGGGCGCATATTTCGCTGCCAACTGTCCTAAATCTGGCAGAATGCTTTCTATCAGCTCTTCACGTGCACTACCTCGTGAGGTAGAATATGAAGTTGTCATGGTTGCTTTAACTCCATTCATGACAACGCCCTGGTTGGTGGTGGAACACCTTCCAGGGCATTTTTATCTAGATGTATACTGTATATAGGGAAGCCCCGATACTACCAATTATCAGAGCTCCCAACCGGATGATTGGGGCTGGTCCTCACTTACCGCCTGGAGACTGGCCCCAATCTGAGTAGTACCGCCCATCTGGATATGTATTGATCACATGCCCATTGGGACAATCCCAATTAATTGTTCCAAGCATCTGATCCACAGCGTTTCTATGCCACGTGGTCATCACTGCTCCGCACACTGGACAATCAACGCTTTCCACTACTCCCCCGCTTCTCCCTTCTTCAGTAGTGGTCTCAGCACCAACACTGCTAGCCTGCTTACGGAACTTCTTCCGCATATGAGTCAACATTTGCCGACTCTTCCAGGGGTTGCGCCCCGTATCTAGGAACTGCTGCCACATCTGCGCTACTGTGAGGTCGTCGTGTTTTCGTCCTTTGTATCCGGGCTCTCCTTTCTTCGGCGTCCTCTGCCTCCGTTTTTTCGGCCATCATCCTTTCCAGGATCATTCCCTACTAATGCGGCATCGCTTGCCACAACATTATGATTCTTCGCAAATTGGAGAAGCGCATCAGCCGTGTGCCCCATGACCTCATGTGGCTTCAGTTCGCCCGATTGAATCAACACTTCTACAAGCCGCTCAACCGTGAAGCTCTTCTCTACAGCCGTCTGCGCTGTACTTCTCACCTCGTCCTTTGCTACTCCACTTCCCTTATCAGCCTCTACCGCCCCATCATCCAACTTATTTGACACTCCCCCAGCAGGAAGTCCGGGCGCTGAAGGCATGCCAGAGAGAACCGCACCAGGATTGAGGCCAGTGAGCTCCGTCAGCAATGCGCGATTCAGATTATACCCATACTCCTTTATGTAGGCCAGGCTTTCGGGGCTATTCACTGCCTGCTCTAGCGCCTTAGAAACATGCTGCATTTGACGCTCACGCAACCCAATACGTGCAGTAAAAGTGACGTACTCAAGATTGCGCTCCGCCTTATCCATGTCAGATTTAATTTCCATTGCGTGATGCTTGTCATAGAGATCGGGGTCCATGAAGTAGATCAGCGCAACGCCAAGCATATGGAGCACTGGTGTGGCAGGAGCAATAAACGCCCACGCTTCCATAACCCCCGTTGGATGAGGAGTGAACACAAGCAAAATGTTCATTGCGATAATGAGTAACTCTGCAACAAACACAATCCACGCCATCAACATCTGCGCCCCAGGCCGGAACGCCATCGACTTCCCAAGCAACAGATAGCCAATCGCCATAAAACTTGTAAACGCCCCAATATAACACATCAGCAGCAATGGCCCGCCATCTGGAAACTTACCAGACATTGCCTGGATATACATCACGTCCCCAAAGCCAGCCACGATCAACACAATAGCAACCGCCACAATCTTAGAGAATCCCTTTGCAGCCTTTGCCATCGCGCCATCGTGCGTCAATTCTTTAATAGTACTCAATGCCACCTCGCAGTTTCAGGTAGGAACATTTTTATTAACCACCTACATATTTACATCTTCAAAGAGAACATCGCGTTCAAACGCCTTGAGCCAACACTTTATCGTATCGGGTTGAACTCGCATAATGCGCGCCGCAACCTCAATCGTGTAAATTCCCTCAAGGATGGCTATCACAATGGATCGCTTATTTTGCTTCGGGGTCCAGACACGCTTCCCCATCTCTCTCCTTTCTAGACAAAACTTTTATCTACCAGCGCACTACTGCACTACAATCCTTGCTCACGCTCCAGGCGTTCCGTATCCTGATCACTCAAGACCAGAAAACCATTGCCATCGTAGCTCTGAAAGACCGTAACCTCCTTACCATTCGCCAGCGTCCCGACTCCGTTCTCATCGTGATTGTTCCACTCACCCAACGTCACTTCTACCGTTTGCGAGCTACCACCCAAGAATACATTCACCACATTTCTCACCTTCAGCATCACCCCCTTTCCAGTTTTATTTACCAACGCTGCAAGTCACATATCCTCTAGCGGCAAAGGATGCATCTCTTCAGCTAGGCAATCCACGCAGGCCCCGTACTCGTTTGCACCCAACGTATTCCCTCGCGCTGGCCGCTGCCTCCGGATATTATCCCGACTCACATACTTCGCGTCCCACACTTCAACATATGCGTTGTGCAGCTCGCACCACACTTGATGCTGTGTAGTGTTGATATCCTTCCTTCTAACCCTGATAATGTCAGACTGATTGTTTCCCAACGCAAAATCTCCATTCTCTTTTTTTATTCACCACACCAGTTCGCACACCCGATCATGGTAAATAAAAATTTGTCATCATCAAACTCTGGTTAATAAATTCCCTCCGCTCCTGTGTGAGGTATAATGATGCAATACAAGTGTCTTCATACAAGGGCGAGGATAAGATATGGCAAGAATGCATCGTGCAGACAACCCAGGAATGCACACAGTGGTTAGCGGATCAAAACGGATCTACGGGAAGTGCCCTATCTGTAAGAAAAGCAGACGGCTTCATTGCATCTCAAAAAATGACACCGCTTGTTCTGCCTGCATCAAAGAGTTCGCCTTGGAAATCTACCGTCCACCACTAGAGAGTGTGAGCAATCTGCCTCCAAAGCAGTGGACGAGGAGAAAGAGAACGTCCCATAACATCTGACATCTTCAAGACTCATGGTTAATTTTTATGCACCATGAAAGGGATCGCGATGACGGCACAAGATGATCAAAACTTTTATGAGAAAAAGGAGCGGCTCCTACGTTACGTGGAAGCAGGAACCGCCACGCCAGCACAAAAAGAATGGCTCATTTATTGGGGATTTCTGGAAAAGCCCAAACCACCACCTCTTACACCAACTTATGAGAATCCAACACAAACCAACAGGGTCTATCGATATCGCCGGTCTAAAGCCACTCCTGTATCAAAAGTTGAAGGACCTGGAGGAGCTGGGGCACACTTAAACCGTTATGGGAAGTTGATAGCAGGACCCAAATGGAGGAAAGTGAAGAAGAAGCGAACAGACTAACTTTTCCAGGAACTGAAAAAACGCACAACAAGATACGCACTCCATATTGCTACACCAGCCGTGTAACCTAGCTATTCCCGGCTCTCGCCGTGTCAGTCCTTTGCTACGAGTGTCCATCCGCCTCTCAGATATCCCATCTAGTCCCCTCGCCCAAGAGGGAAGCGATGCAAACATCCTGCTCGAAATCCGCTTGCGCGGGCGATGCTAGGCCGTTTCTCGTCGCCCAGGTTGCCGCCTGGCCCTTCACTCTCCCTTCTTCTGTGGTGAATAAAAATTAGTCACCACACTTTAATGTGATTATCTTAATATTTCGAAGAGTCCGTACAATTTGCTCTTACCATATAAGTTATACAGTCCAAATACTTTTTTGTCAATACGAATAGTACGAAAATACCGAAGAGTCCGAATATAGGTAAAAATTGTAGAATATTTAGCTAAGTTTGTGGTATATTAGTCAAGAGGGTAGTACGAAAATACCGAAGAGTCCGAAAAACGTAAATTTGTGGTATACTTATCAAAGCTAGAAGGAGGAGAGGGAAACATGAGTCAAGAGCCAATGGCAAAAACTAGCAGTAGGAAGAAGGCCCCTAGTACAAACCTCTACACAAGGTCAGAGGCTATAAAGAAATTGCGCTTGCCCAAATCAACTTTCCATGATTATGTAACAATGGGGAGAATACATAAAATTATACCTCCAGGTAAAAAAGAGGGATATTATAATAAAAAAGAAATAGATGATCTAGCTAACGCTACAGAACTCTTTATACTACAATATACAGCAGAGACCTCAAAATTTCAGGTTGCTACCGAAGAGGATATAGAAGGCATTTATGACGTTATCGCAAGTCTTTGGGGCAGATCAGTTAGCACACCTATAGATTTAAGAAAAAGTTGGTACAGAAAAAATCCATTAATTGACTATGTAGTTAAGCAGCAGAATATTGTTGTAGGCTATCTAAATATTCAGCCCTTTGAACCAGAAACACTCAAACTCATGATGGAAGGTAAAAAGCGAGGGTGGGAGGTAAAACCAGAAGATATATATACGTTTGAGCCGGGGCATAGCTATGACTGCTTTATAGGGCTAGCAGTCAGACAAGATATACCAAAGCATACGATATATGGAATGAGGCTTATATCAGGTTTTTTTCATGTTTTAGTAAACTTTGCTCACCAAGGGATAAAGATTAGAAAATTATACGCGACCAGTGATAGATCAGATGGAATGAAGCTATGCGAAAGTTTAGGTTTTGTGAAATATCCTCCAGTAGAGGGAAGCACATTCAACAGATATGAAATTGATCTGGAGACATCTGAAACAGCAATAGCAAGAAAATATCGGTTTGCTTTAGCAGAATACGATGCATCTTCTAAGTAAAACAGGAAGGATATTTTATGGCAAGTGAAGAGGAGCAACCAACCAACATCGCAATTTTCGAACATCGAACGATCCGTCGAGTTTGGTATAAGGAAACGTGGTACTATTCAGTGGTTGACGTTATTGCTGTTCTCACTGAAAGCAAGAACGCCAAGCGCTATTGGAGTGATCTCAAGAGGAGAGTTGCATCTGAGGGATACGCCCAGTTGTACGCAATTTGCGTACAACTGAAGATGCCCGGCCAGGATGGCAAGGGATATATGACAGATGGCGCAGACACAACTACCTTGCTCCGTATCATCCAATCAATTCCTTCACCGAAAGCAGAACCATTCAAGGACTGGTTGGCGCAGGTTGGCAACGAACGCCTGCAAGAGATGGAAAACCCTGAGTTAGCTGTGGAGAGGTGGCGCAACGATTATCGCCAATTAGGCTATCCAGAGGACTGGATAGAAAAGCGCATTCAATCGATTCTCGTTCGCAATGAGCTCACACAACAATGGGATATACGTGGAGCGGAAAAAAGGCACTATAGTATCCTTACTGCTGAAATTGCAAAGGCAACGTTTGGCATGACTCCTAAGCAGCATCAAGCTTTTAAAGATCTTCAGAAAGAGAATCTCCGGGATCACATGACGCCGATGGAGTTAGTGTTAACAATGCTTGGTGAAGTTACTACTACAGAATTGCATCGAGATCGTGAGAGTCAAGGAATATCAGAGCTACAGCGTGATGCAAAAGATGGAGGATCAGTAGCAGGGCGAGCGCGGAAAGATATCGAAAATCAATTAGGGACTTCTGTCATCAGCTCGCAAAATTATTTAGGGCAGGTGAGGCAAGAGGGGAAGCAGGCAGACAAACAATTGCCTCCCTCTCTTTTTGATCCTCCAGAAACCGGTTAACCCAAAGAAAAAGGACTATTTCCAGTCGCCAAACCGGGAATAGCCCAACTTTTTCTACTACGTTCAGCTTGTCCAGGGCTGAACAAAAACCAAAAATCGTCCAGCCGGTTCCCAACCCGCCAAGGTTCAACCGGCCTAGCTCCCTCGCGAGGAGTCTTTATACTTATGTTTAGTATAACATATATATCTCAATCTACGCAATTCAACGCCCAAGCGCGTAGCCTTTCTATTCTTTCTAATTTGCTACGCCCTGGCCGTGTTTTCCCGCCCTTTTCCCGCCTTGCGCCGTGTTTTCCCGCCCTTTTCCCGCCCTTTTCCCAGGTTGTTCCCGCCTTTGTACCGTGTTCGTGCGCTACACTGGCCCACATGAACACATTTACAGGCGGCTTTCCAGGTTTACAGGTTTCCTTCCAGGCTCATTTCAGCACCATTACAGCGCGATTGCAGCAGGCTTTCAGCGCCGTTACAGACGTAGTGCAACGGCTCTTTGCTACACTCCATTCTGAAAAGGAGGAATGTAGCATTATGACTATAGTACTGTTCATCGGTGGATCTCTCGCGCAATATGTGGCCGCATCTCTTAGCAGGGGGGTGCGCCGTTGATCAATCATGCAATCCAAACTGATGTCCGCAAGCGCCCACTCGATACGCCGGTACAAAAGCGCGTTTTACAAACTCTAGCCGCCCTGGCGGACGAGAATGGCGAGGTATATCGATCTATTCCAGACATTGCCGCTAGAGCGCTGGCGTGCCCACGAACGGTGCTTCGTGTGCTTCACGAGCTAGCGGACCAGGGAGAGATTTTGATCCTTTCATCGGAACGGGTGAGGGGACATTACCGTATTAATTCTCTTCCTGATAATGAAAAACCGCCCGTTGACTCATTGCGCATGCCGATTGCGGACGCGATCCGGCTGCTTCCGCTTCCGGTCCGGGTCAGCGTGATCTTCCAAGCGTTGAGCAAGTATGCGAGCCGCACCGGAAATAATATATTTCCGAGCGTACGAACACTCATGCGTGACACAGGCTACAGTAAGCAGATTGTCCAAGAAACGCTGCGCTGGCTGCTGCAAACTAATTTTATTGCTCCAGATGATTGCGTGAATCCTAACTATCAGATGCGTACCGGCTACAAAATTCCAGGTTGGCATCCTCTTTCACCAATTTTGACGATTGATAAAGCACAGATCGAGCAGATCAAAGCGTTATACCGCCGCCGCCATCGAGGCTATTGGGGAGATCAGGAAGAAGAGGCAGGCCAGGACGAATCAAACTGGCTGGAAGATCACAGCTTTGATTTCGACGAATATAATTTAGGGAATACTATACAGCTTGACGATGATGAGGGCGAGGAGCTGGGGGGCGAGGCGAGCACAGAAGAACCAGTTTCAGCGCAGCAGAATCCGCAAGAGGTCGAGGCAGAAGAGGAGGACGCTGCACCCCTACCATTCCTCAAGCCAGAGACACCACCAAGCGATATGATCAGGGCAGTACTTGCACCTCATCGAAGAAATACCGCCATCAGCCTCAAGTCCTACCATGCAGCTATCGAGGCGATGCAACTCCATCTCGATCTGATCGAGGCCCATGAGA
>JAABUQ010011652.1_pt1 | contig 11163 bp, 5 predicted proteins | sample 5560001 | NCBI WGS metagenome assembly JAABUQ01 (sample SAMN10711888, study PRJNA513371) | rock metagenome | isolation source: Antarctica rocks | place: Antarctica: Victoria Land, Finger Mt nord | collected 2015-12-18
GCGCCTTCAGCTCCTCGGCCACCAGGAACGCCAACTCCAGCGACTGCTCGGCGTTGAGCCGCGGGTCGCAGAACGTCTCGTAGCTGCGCGACAGATCCTGCTCGGTCAGCCGGTGCGCGCCGCCGATGCACTCGGTCACGTCGCGTCCGGTCATCTCGACATGCACGCCGCCAGCCCAACTGCCCTCGGCCGCGTGCGCGTCGAAGAAGCCGCGCACCTCGGCCAGGATCGCGTCGAAGCTGCGGGTCTTGACCTTGGAGGCGGTGTTGACGGTGTTGCCGTGCATCGGGTCGCACAACCAGACCACGCGCCGCCCGGCCCGGCGCACCGCGCGCAGCAGCGGCGGCAGCGAACGCGCCACCTTCTCCGCGCCCATGCGGCTGATGAGCGTGAGCCGCCCCGGCTCGTCGGCGGGGTTCAGCGCGTCGATCAGCCGCACCAGCTCATCGGGGTCCATGCTGGGTCCGACCTTGAGGCCGATCGGGTTGCGCACGCCGCGCAGGAACTCGACATGCGCGCCGTCGATCTGCCGGGTGCGGTCGCCGATCCATAGGAAATGCGCGGAGCAGGCGTAGTGCTCGCCCGAGGTGCTGTCGACGCGGGTCAGCGCCTGCTCGTACGGCAGCAGCAGCGCCTCGTGGCTGGTGTAGAAATCGGTCTCGCGGATCTGCGGCGTGCTGCTGCTGGTCAAACCGACCGCCGACATGAACGCCAGCGTCTCGTCGATGCGGGCGGCGAGGTCGCGGTAACGCTCCACCAGCGGGCTGCGGCTGACGAAGCCGAGGTTCCAGCGATGCACCTCGTGCAGGTCGGCATAACCGCCCGAGGCGAACGCGCGCAGCAGGTTGAGCGTGCCGGCGGACTGGAAATACGCGGTTTCCATGCGCACCGGATCGGGCAACCGGGCGTCGGGCGTGAACTCCGGGCCGTTGATGATGTCGCCGCGGTAGCTCGGCAGCGTCTCGCCGCCGATGGTCTCCGCATCGGTGCTGCGCGGCTTGGCGTACTGCCCGGCCATGCGGCCCATCTTCACCACCGGCACGCTGGCGCCGTAGGTCAGCACCACCGCCATCTGCAGCAACACGCGGAACGTGTCGCGGATGATGTTGGCGGTGAAGTCGGAGAAACTCTCGGCGCAGTCGCCGCCCTGCAGCACGAAGGCGCGGCCATCGGCCACCATGCCGAGCGCCCGCTTCAACCGCCGCGCCTCGCCGGCGAACACCAGCGGCGGATACGAGTGCAGCTTGGCCTCGGTCGCGGCCAGCCGCTCAGGGTTCGGATAGGCCGGCGCCTGACGGATCGGATGGGTGCGCCAGCTCTCGGGAGACCAGGTCTTCATCGTTTTGTATCCGCGGCCGCATCGCCCCGGGCGATCCGGGACGGTCGTATGGCGTATCTACCCATGTCGCACCCGGCTTGGCTACAGCGCCGACCGGACATGAGCCGGTCCTTGGCCAGAATGAACGAGGCACAGGCGCGGCAAGAGACTACGATTGGTTCCTCGATCGCCGCTGGCGCCAGCGGATAAACGAAATGGCTGTCTAAGAAGCTAATAACCAAAGACGTCCGGGGCGGCACCCGAAAATGCCGCCCCGCCTCTCAGCTCAAGCCTAATCAGGCATGGCAGCCCGGCGTCACATGAGGTCGAAACGATCGGCGTTCATGACCTTGTTCCATGCTGCTACGAAGTCCTTTACGAACTTCGGCTGGGAGTCCGTGCAGGCATAGACCTCGGCAAGGGCGCGCATTTGCGAGTGCGAGCCGAAGATGAGGTCGGCCCGCGTGCCGGTCCACTTCTCCTCCTTGGTCTTGCGGTCGCGGCCCACATACGCGTTCTCGGACCCTGTGGGCTGCCACTCAATCCCCATGTCGAGCAGGTTGACGAAGAAATCGTTCGTCAGCTTGCCCGGCCAGTTGGTGAACACGCCGTGCTTGGACCCGCCGGAATTGGCGCCCAATACCCGCAACCCACCGACCAGCACCGTCATCTCCGGCCCGCTCAACCGAAGCAACTCGGCCTTGTCCACCAACGCTTCCTCGGGCGCCATGAACTGCGCGCCCTCGTAGTGATTTCGGAAACCATCGGCGGTCGGCTCCAGCGGAGCGAACGACGCGGCGTCGGTCTGCTCCTGCGAGGCGTCCATGCGACCGGGCGTGAACGGTACCTTGACCTCGGTCCCGGTCTCCTTCGCCGCCTGCTCGATCGCAGCACAGCCGCCGAGGACGATCAGGTCGGCGAGCGAGACCTTCTTTCCGCCGGTCGCCTGCGTGTTGAACGCCATCTGGACTGCTTCGAGCTTCTGCAACACGATTGCCAATTCGGCCGGGTCGTTCACCTTCCAGTCTTTTTGCGGCGCTAGCCGGATGCGCGCGCCGTTGGCGCCGCCGCGCTTGTCCGAGAACCGGAACGTCGCGGCCGACGCCCAGGCGGTCGACACAAGTTGGGAGACCGAGAGCCCGGTGGCGAGGACTTGCGCCTTGAGCGCCTTGATCTCCTGCTCCCCGACCACCGGATGATCCAGCTCAGGGATCGGGTCCTGCCAGATCAGCCGCTCCTCGGGCACGAGCGGGCCGACGTAGCGCTGGATCGGACCCATATCGCGGTGGGTCAGCTTGAACCAAGCGCGGGCGAACGCGTCAGCAAACTGGTCAGGGTTCTCGTAGAACCGGCGCGAGATCTTCTCGTAGGCCGGGTCTGCCCGCAATGCGAGATCGGAGGTCAGCATCGTCGGAACGCGCTTCTTCGAAGAGTCGTGCGCGTCCGGGATGGTGGCCTCGGCATTCTTCGCCTGCCACTGATAGGCACCGGCCGGGCTCTTCGTCAGCTCCCATTCAAACTTGAACAAGTTATCGAAATAGTGGTTGCTCCACTGTGTCGGCGTCTGCGACCAGGTGACTTCCAAGCCGGCCGTGATCGCATCCGCGCCATGACCAGTCCCATGCTTGCTACGCCAGCCAAGGCCCATGTCCTCGATGACGTTGCCTTCCGGCTCCGGGCCCACGAAGGACGGGTCGCCGGCGCCATGAGTCTTGCCGAAGGTGTGGCCGCCGGCGACGAGGGCGACCGTCTCCTCGTCGTTCATCGCCATGCGCGCGAATGTCTCACGGATGTCGCGCGCCGAGCCGAGCGGATCGGGCTGGCTGTTGGGGCCTTCCGGATTGACGTAGATCAAACCCATCTGCACCGCGCCAAGCCTGTTGTCCAACTGCCGCTCGCCGCTGTAGCGCTCATCGCCCAGCCAAGTGCCCTCGGGTCCCCAATAGAGCTCCTCAGGCTCCCACGTGTCAGCGCGGCCGCCGGCGAAACCGAACGTCTTGAAGCCCATCGACTCCAGGGCGACGTTGCCGACGAGGACGAACAAGTCGGCCCAGGAAAGCTTGTTGCCGTACTTCTGCTTGATCGGCCACAGCAGCCGGCGCCCCTTGTCCAGGTTCGCATTGTCCGGCCAGCTATTGAGCGGCGCGAAGCGCTGCTGGCCACCGCCGGCGCCGCCGCGGCCGTCAGTCGTGCGGTAGGTGCCGGCGCTGTGCCATGCCAGGCGAATGAAGAGGCCGCCGTAATGCCCGAAATCGGCCGGCCACCACTCCTGCGAGTCGGTCATCAGGGCATGTAGGTCCTGGATGACCGCGTTCAGGTCGAGCGTCTTGAACGCCTCGGCATAGTCAAATTCGGTGCCCATCGGGTTGGCCCGCGGCGAATGCTGGCTCAGCGTGTTGAGGCTCAGCGACTCCGGCCACCAGTCCCGATTACCTCCCCGCGAGCTCTTGCGCGCTTCCGGGGAGCCCCCGTGCGCAACCGGGCACTGGCCCGCAGCCGCGTTGTCGGTCATTTCATCCATGTTGTCTTTCCCTCTCACGTGGCTTGTTCCGCTCTGCCCGCGACGCTTGCCAACGGCGGCCGGGCGCGGAGACGGCCTATTCTCTCTGACATCGACAACGCGCATTCTAGCGCCAACGTGCACCGCTGGGAAATTGATTGTTTATGGCAAGTCGATCGATCAAACCGATTGACCCACCAGCGGTTGAACGCGATGGACGCCCGGCGGCAGATGTTCGCACAGGGTCTGTGCCAGCAGGCGGATGTCACGCGGCTTGGGATAGCTGCGGCGCCATACAAGGCCGATGCGCCGCCCCACACCGGCTGCCAGCGGCCGGATCGAGACCAGGCGGGTGTGGGCTTCGCCGCACGCCATCGCCGGCACAAGCGTGCTTCCCAAGCCAGTCGCCACCATTTGAAGGATGGTCTCCAGGCTGGTGGCGCGAAAGTCCCCGTCCGCCTCGCGGTTGGCTGTCCCGCAAATCGCCAAGGCTTGGTCGCGCAAGCAATGGCCTTCGGTCAACAGCAACAAGGATTGCCCGTGTAGCTCGTCCTCGCTCATGACCTTTGCGGAAACGGACTTCCGGCTCTTCGGCTCGGCAAACCAAAACGGCTCATCGAAGAGTGCGAGCGTCTGCAGGCGATCGCCGGGAACCGGCAGCGCCACCAGCGCAGCGTCCAGCCGGTGCGAACCCAGTCTTTCTAAGAGGGGAGCCGTCAGATCCTCGCGGAGCACCAGTCGCAGCGCTGGATAGTCTCTCTTCAGCGCCGGCACGAGCCACGGCAGAACGTAAGGTCCGAGCGTTGGGATGACGCCAAGGCTGAAGTCGCCGGCCAGAGGCCCGGATGTTTGCTGCCCGACACTCATGATGGCGTCGACTTCTGCCAATACCTGACGCGCGCGCCCGACGATTTCCGCGCCAATGGCCGTAACGTTTACCGATTTGGTCGTACGCTCGAACAGCTTTACGCCAAGCTGCAACTCGAGATTTTTGATTTGAACGCTGAGAGTTGATTGCGCGACATCGCACGCGGCGGCCGCACGGCCGAAGTGACTATGTTCGGCAACCGCTATAACGTAACGTAAGTCTTGTATGGTCATGCGCGCTTCCGGTTCATAGACTGCATCAATCAAAAATCATTTTCACTCGCCGCCCCAAGTGCTTCAGGCGGGTCAAGTTGTGGATGAGGGAGGCCGCCCGATGATTGCGGACAGCCAATACCAACCGACCTGCCGGCGCATATAGCGGAACATACAGCTTGCGGGGGCAGGATCGCTTCGCGCTCGATCCGCGGCTGGCATCCTGAGATCCAGTTGGCCTGAGATCCGCTTGGCCTGACCCGCCGCCCGCCTACGAACTGCCCAGCCCCGCCTTGATGCGCGTCACGTCGATCCAACGCCAGCGGATCACCCTGTCACGGCCAAGATCGGCGCCGGTTTCGATCCAGCCGGCGACAAGCCACTGCTGCAACCTGGAAATCTTGGGACATTCAGCGACTACAGGCGAAGTCAGAGCGAAACGTCGTTGCAACCATCCGCGCAAGCGCATCGTGGATCTCCGCGCGACTCCGCCCCCCTATCGTGTCGTCACATAACGCTTCTTCCCCATCCTCTCGCAATACGGCCGAAACGCCCGGCTTGCACTCGGGAAAGGCGCTATATTGTACCGCGTCCGGTATAACCGAGTATTGGGCCCGCGGGATGGCGCGCGTCGCCCCTTCCGCATTCAACCCCGGCCAAATGGTCTCCAGCTTGCCGAGATTAATAAGACGGACAGGGATCGAGATGCCGGCAAGGCTCGCTTGCGTGAAACTGCGGCTGAATTCTGGATCGATGACCGCGATTGCTTTTACGCGCGGGTCGGCATTTGAGCGGCCAAGCGGGGGTAGACTGATGGTATGCAGATCAAGGCCGGCTTTTCGAAGGCGGCCGCAGTCCACGCCGATGCCGCCGGCGTCACATGACGCTTTCACGCTCGCGACATCCAGCAATCCGCCAGCAAGGGCGAGCGCGGCAGTCCCCCCAATCTGAAAGCCCAACACGCCGATCTGCTTTGTTTCGATCAGCGGGGAAAGAGCGCCGTCGCCCAAAATAGCCGTCAGGGCCGCCGAGACATCGGCCGGCCGTAGCCAGATTTCAGGCAGCGTCTGTTCCTCCGTCAGGCGCTTTGGATCAGGTTGGCGTAGCATCGCGACCATGAACCCGCTACCCGCGAGGCGTGACGCCATCCATGCGCCAATATTAGGGCCCGAACGCAACCCGCCCTGCGAGAGGACAATAAGTGGCCGGCGTCCCCCTGCCATCGGAGCTTCGGCCATGGCAGCCGTACCCTGGAACAGCGGGCTGCCATCGCCGACAAGCACGCTCCGGCCCGGTCCGGCCGCCGGATACCATAGGGTGACATCCATTTCGCTGCCGCGTTCCGGCACGGCAATCCGGATGATCTTCACGCCGACACTGCCAGATGCGTGCTCCACCGGGCTCAAGCCGCGCGGCTGCGACACAGCCATGTCTTGTGGGGTGACGGGCTCCCCGGCGACGGCTTCATGCCAGGCGACGGAAAACGCGAGGAGAGAAACAGCAAGAAGGGTTGTGTACACGAAGGTGCCTCCGGTGAGCCCGGCAATACCGACAGTTACCATGAACGATCGTCGGTACGAGTTTCTTTTCGCGCACCGTCGCCGGCCAACCCGACGCCCATACCAGCGGTCAGCGGCATTGGAAAATGCAACGCTCTCAGGATCGCTTTGCGCCCGATACGCGGCTGACATCCTGAGATCCGCGTGGCCTGAGATCCGCTTGATCTGACCCGCCGCTCGCCTACGAGCTGCCCAGCCCCGCCTCGGCCATGCCCATCTCGTTGGCCGGCGCGTCCTGCGCGTCCTGTTCCACGAGGGTCGGCGTATCGGCCACCCGGGTGCGGGTGCGCAGGGTCACGAACTCCTCGGCGCTGGTCGGGTGGATGCCGACGGTGCGGTCGAAATCGGCCTTGGTGGCGCCGCAGTTCAGCGCCACCGCGATGCCCTGCATGATCTCGGCCGCGTCGTCGCCGATCATGTGCGCGCCCAGCACGCGCTGCGATTGCTGGTCCACCACCAGCTTCATCATCGACCGCTGGTTGCGCCCGCCCAGCGTGTGCCGCATCGGGGTGAAGCGCGTGAGATAGATGTCGGCCGGCCCGCGCACCGCCGCCTCGTGCTCCGACAACCCGACCGTGCCGATCGGCGGCGAAGAGAACACCGCCGTCGGCACCCGCGTCAGCTCCCACGAGCGCCGCTCGTCGCTGAACAGCCGGCAGGCCAGCGCGTGGCCCTCGGCGATCGCCACCGGCGTCAGGTTCATCCGGTCGGTGACGTCGCCGATGGCGTAGATGTGCGGCTGGCTGGTGCGGCTCTCGCCGTCCACGGCGACCGCGCCGAAACCATCGAGCTTCACGCCGGCCTCGTCCAGGCCGAGCCCGTCGGTCAGCGGCGTGCGGCCCACGGCGGCGAACACCAGGTCGGCGTCGAGCACGCTGCCGTCGGTGAGCGTCACCCGCTTGGCGGCGTCGGTGGCGGTCGCCTCGGCGATGGAGGCGGAGGGATGCAGCACGATGCCGTCCACCTCCAGCGCCTCGACCAGGGCGGCGCGCAAATCCTCGTCGAAGCCGCGCAACGGCATTTCCTGGCGGAACACCAGGTCGACCTTGCTGCCCAGTCCAGCAAAGATGCCGGCGAACTCGACCGCGATGTAGCCGCCGCCCAGGATCACCACCCGGTCCGGGCGCTCCGGCAGGTAGAAGGCGTCGTCGCTGACGATGGCGTGCTCGGCGCCGGGAAACGATGGCCGCAGCGGACGCCCGCCGGTGGCGATGACGATGTGCTCGGCGGTGACGCGGCGGCCGCCGACATCGAGCGTGTGCGGATCGACGAAGCGCGCCCGGTCGTCGAACACGCTCGCCCCGGCGTTGCCCAGCAGGCGCCGGTAGGTGGCGGTCAGGCGGTCGATCTCCACGTCCTTGTTGGCGATCAGCGTCGCCCAGTCATGGGTGGCCGGCGGGACGCTCCAGCCGAACCCCTGGCTTTCGCAGATGGCGCGGCCGTAACCGGCCGCCATCACCATCAGCTTCTTCGGCACGCAGCCGATGTTGACGCAGGTGCCGCCCCAGTGCCGCTCCTCGGCGATGCCGACGCGGGCGCCGTGACCGGCGGCGATGCGGGCGCAGCGGGTGCCGCCGCTGCCGCCGCCGATGACGAACAGGTCGAAGTCGTAGGCCATCACTCCACCGTCACCGATTTCGCCAGGTTGCGCGGCTGATCGACATCGGTGCCTTTCAGCACTGCAACATGGTAGGCGAGCAACTGCACCGCAACCGCATATAGGATCGGCGCCACGAACGGGCCGCAGGCCGGCAGCACCACCGCGTCGACCGCGATGGCGCGCAGCCTGGCCGCCCCCACGGCATCGCTGAACACCACGATCTGCCCGCCGCGCGCCGCCGCCTCCTGCAGGTTGCTCGCGGTTTTCTCGAACAGCGGACCGGACGGCGCGATGGCGATCACCGGCACATGGCTGTCGATCAGGGCGATGGGACCGTGCTTCATCTCGCCGGCGGCGTAGCCCTCGGCGTGGATGTAGCTGATCTCCTTCAACTTGAGCGCCCCCTCCATGGCGATCGGGAAGCAGCCGCCGCGACCAAGGTACAGCACGTCACGCGCCTCGGCGACGCGCGCCGCCACCCGCATGATGTCCTGGCTGCGCTCCAACACCTGCGCCGCGTGGCCGGGCACCTCCAGCAATTCGGCGCTGAGCGCCGCCTCGGCCACGGCGGTGAGCACGCCGCGTGCCCGTCCGGCCGCCAAGGCGAGGCAGGCCAGCACGGCCAGCTGGGCGGTGAACGCCTTGGTGCTGGCGACGCCGATCTCCGGCCCGGCCACCGTCTGCAGCACCGCGTCGCTGTCGCGGGCCATGCTGCTTTCGGCCACGTTCAGCACGCTGAGCACGTGCTGGCGCTGGCTTTTCATGTAGCGCAACGCGGCCAGGGTGTCGGCGGTCTCGCCGGACTGGCTGACCAGCAGGCCGAGCCCACCTTCCGGCAACGGCGGCGCGCGGTAGCGGAACTCGCTGGCGACATCGGCGTCGGCGGGCAGCCGCGCCACATCCTCGAACCACCAGCGCCCGACCAGGCCGGCATAGAACGCCGAGCCGCAAGCCGAGATGGTGACGCGGCTGATCCGCGCCCAGTCGAACGGCAGCGGCGGCAGCACCACGGCGCGGGTGCCGGGGTCGACCATCTGGTTCAGCGTGTCGCCCAGCACCGCCGGATGCTCGTGCAGCTCCTTTTCCATGAAGTGCCGGTAGTTGCCGCGCCCGACCGCCGCGCCGGAGTGCATCGTGGCGCGGATCGGCCGCTGCACCGGCTCGCCCGCGGCGTCGAACAGCGCGGCGGTGTGGTTGCCGATCACCACCCAGTCGCCGTCTTCGAGGTAGGCGATGCGCGAGGCCAGCGGCGCCAGGGCCAGCGCGTCGGAGCCCACGTACATCTCATCCGCGCCATAGCCCACCGCCAGCGGCGCGCCGTGGCGTGCGCCGATCAGCAGCTCGGGGTGGCCCGCGAACACCATCGCCAGCGCGTAGGCGCCGTGCAGCCGGTGGAATGCGGCGGCGGCGGCTCCGTGCGGGGTCATGCCGCGCGCCAGGTGCAGGTCCACCAGCTGCGCCACGGTCTCGGTGTCGGTCTCGCTGCGGAAGACTTGGCCCGCCGCCTCCAATTCGGCCCGCAGCTCGGCGTGGTTCTCGATGATGCCATTGTGGACCACGGCGACCCGGTCGGTGCCGTGCGGGTGGGCGTTGCCCTCGGTCGGCGCGCCGTGCGTGGCCCAGCGCGTGTGGCCGATGCCGGTGGTGCCGTGCAGCGGGCGCTCGGCCAGTGCCGCCACCAGGTTGACGAGCTTGCCGGGCGCGCGGCGGCGCTCGATCGCGTTGCCCGAAAGCGTGGCGATGCCGGCGCTGTCGTAGCCGCGGTACTCCAGCCGCCGCAGCGCCTCCAGGATCACCGGAGCCGCCGCGGCGCCGCCGACCACGCCGATGATGCCGCACATCTCAGCTCCCCTTGCGCCGCGCGGCCCGGAACCTCGCCGCGGCGCCCGGCAGTTGTGCCTGCCTGGCCCGTCCGAACGCCATGGCGTCGGCGGCCACGTCCTCGGTGATGACGCTGCCGGCGGCGGTGAACGCGCCGTCGCCCAGTTGCACCGGCGCCACCAGCACCGAGTTCGAGCCGACGAAGACGCCGGCGCCGATCACCGTGCGGTGCTTGGCGAAACCGTCGTAGTTGCAGGTGATGGCGCCGGCGCCGATGTTGGAGCCGGCGCCGATGTCGCTGTCGCCGAGGTAGCTCAGGTGGTTGGCCTTGGCCCCCTCGCCCAAGCGCGTCGCCTTCAGCTCGACGAAGTTGCCGACGTGGGCGCGCGCCTCGACCACGGTGCCGGGGCGCAGCCGGGCATACGGGCCGATGACGGCGTGCGGCCCGACGCTGCAGCCTTCCAGATGGCTGAAGGCGCGGATCTCGGCCCCCTCGGCCACCGTGACGCCGGGGCCGAACACCACGTTGGGGCCGATGCTGACATCCTGCGCCAGCATCGTGTCGGCGGCCAGGAACACCGTCTCGGGCGCGGTCATGGTGACGCCGGCCTCCATCGCCGCGAGGCGCAGGCGGCCCTGCACCACCGCCTCCGCGGCGGCCAGTTCGGCGCGCGAGTTGATGCCGCGCAGTTCGTCGAACGGCGCCTCGACCGCCGCCACCGCGCGGCCATCCCGGCGGGCCAGCGCCACAATGTCGGTCAAATAGTATTCGCCGCGTAGGTTGTCGGGATGCACCGCCGCCAGCCACGCCGCCATGTCGGGACCGGAGGCGCACAGCACGCCGGCGTTGCACAGGTCGCCGGCGCGCTCCGCCTCGGTGGCGTCGGCCCATTCGACGATGCGCTCGACCGCCTCGCCCTGGACGATGACGCGGCCGTAGCGGCCGGGGTCGGGAGGACGCATCGCCAACAGCGCCAAACCGGCGCCGGCCCGGCGGCGGGTAAGCAGGCGGTCCAACGTGGCAGGCGATATCAATGGGTTGTCGGCATACAGCACCGCCACGTCGCCGTCGCCGAACCATGCGGCAGCCTGCAACGCCGCGTGCGCGGTGCCGAGCCGCTCGTGCTGCGTCACCATGGGATGCGGGGCCGCGGCCCGCTCCATGTCCGGCATGTCGGGGCCGCCCACCACCACGATGCGGTCGAACACCGCCGCGCAGGAGTCGATCAGGTGGCGCAGCATCGGCCGCCCGGCGATCGGGTGCAGCGCCTTGGGCCGCGACGAT
>JAABUQ010011653.1_pt1 | contig 11162 bp, 14 predicted proteins | sample 5560001 | NCBI WGS metagenome assembly JAABUQ01 (sample SAMN10711888, study PRJNA513371) | rock metagenome | isolation source: Antarctica rocks | place: Antarctica: Victoria Land, Finger Mt nord | collected 2015-12-18
GAGTGCGGCGGCCGACGACGACGAGCTGATTGCGATGGCGTCGGCACGGTTGTCGTCAGGGCGTTAGGGTTGATCTAGCGCTGCGCCGGTAGAAGCGGAGCGCCGGCCTGGTTGGATAGGTGCAGCTGTCCAGCCTCAGACCCTCGTCCTCGTGTAGGATGAGGGTCCGCACTGCGACCCGGCTACGGCGGCCATCGCGGAGTGATCGCAGGAGGGCCATGTCCGACCGACCCGAGATGTAGGTGCTCTCCCACTGGCCGGTCTCGCGATTGCAACGGGACGCCCCCATGATGCCGTTGAAGAAGCACTCGACGATCCAGGGCGTGCGGCAGATCGCCTTGCCGCGGAAGCGATCGCGCCACCAGCCATCATCCTGGAGGTAGAAGATGGCGCCGACCGGGATCACCCCGACGCGGAGGGGATTGTGCCCGCCCATGCTGCGCTGTGCGCCGTATTGCCGGATCAAGATGCGCCGCCGGCGTGGGCAAACAGGCCCGCCAGCTCGGGCTGTTCCAACGGCGGGGCGGCGATGATCTCGCGTGCTTCGACGGTCCAACTCATCGCGTCCAGTTCGTTGGATGGTCGGTGCCAAATTGTGACCTGCACGATCGAGCCGGCATCGAGGCACGAGATCTCGTAGGCAGGCGTGGTCGTTACGATGCCGAGGATGCGGCGATCGGCGTCCTGGTACTGTTGCAGGCGGTAGGTGGCGTGGCTGGTGGCGACGCTGACGGCGTGCTGGCGGTCTTCATAGAGGCCGATCAGCGGGCATCGCTCCGGTCCACCACGCTCGAGAAGAGCGAATGTGGGGGTCATGTGTGTCTCCGATGTGGTCGGGTCGGATTGCGGAGGGACGTGCTGGAGGAGCGGATTGGTCCGCCCCTCCCTGTGCCAGCCGTCAGAACGGGACTTCGTTGTCGAGATCGCCCGCGCCCTGATGCGCCGGAGCCCGTTGAGCAGTCCCCTGCCCTCGCGGCGCGGCCCCCTCGCCGTCATTGCGCTTGCTGTCGAGGAAGGTGAGCAACCCGTTGTAGGCCGACAGCACGACCTCTGTGGAATACCGCTCGATGCCTTCACGATCGGTATACTTGTTTGTCCGGAGCTGACCCTCGATCATCACCTTCGAGCCTTTCTGGAGATACTGCTCGGCCAGCTTGGCCAGACCTGGATTGAAAATCGAGATCCGGTGCCACTCGACGCGCTCGCGCCGCTCTCCCGAGCTGCGGTCGGTCCAGCTCTCATTGGTGGCCAGGCTGAAACTGACCACCTTGCCGCCGTTTTGAAGCGAACGGATCTCCGGGTCATTGCCGAGGTTGCCAATCAAGGAGACGCGGTTGAGGGAGCCTGACATGGGATGTTCCTTTCGGGTGGAACCAGGTGTGGGGATCGGGCGTGCTGCCCTCTCTCATTCCACTCCTGATACAATCCCAGCACGAACCGGGGTGGTGACCGCCCGCACCCCGAACGGCGCGGTGTGGTGCGGGAGGGAGCGCAGCGACCGACACGGCAGCGTCGTGAGCCGAAGGCGCGCAGCGAAGCGAAGCGGGGATGCGGAAGCGGGAGACGCACGCGGTTAGGCGATCTCTCCCCTCCCCTCTCTCCGTTCTCATTCAGCCTTGCATCATCGGTGCGCCGGTATCCGTAGTCAGTCGTCGAGGAAGGCCATCTCGTAGGCGCGGATCGGGTTCAGGTCAGACCACTCCACCTCGCCGCCTTCGTGTAGGGCGCGCAGCTCGTCGCGGCACGCTTCGACGCGTGCAGAGATCGGATCGAGGCTTGGATCGAGCTTGGGTGGCCAGTCTCGGGCGGCCAGCAGGCGTGGCCGCTTTGCCAACTGCACCATTTGTTCTCGATACCAGCCATCCATGACCTCGGCGACGACGGTGTCCGGCTTGCTCGTGCGCGACTTGCGAGCCTCCTGCCTGGCGGCGACGCCGTAGGCTTGGCTGTCGGCGCTCGCCACGCGCGGGTGCTGGGCCGCGACGGCGATGGCTGGACCCTTCAGGCCGAAGAGGTGGAACTTGGCGGTCGATCCATCGAACGCCCGGTCGAGCACGTCGAGGACGTGCAGGATGCCATGCTCTCCGTGGAGATGGCGGCGGCACATGCTGCCGACGCCGACGAGCGGACGCTCCCGCACCCACGACATCCGCTCGAGGCAGCGGAGGTAGTGGTCGGGATGCCAGCCTTGGATGGTCGGCACGAAGCGATCGGCGATGCCGCGGCGCTCGCCTCCGTTGAGGCAGAGCATGTTCAGGCGCACCGTGCCGGAAAGTCGGTCGAACACCCCGCCGAGATCGTCGGCGACCTCTGGCTCGACGCACCAATCGGAGGCCGCCCACCAGAGCCACGGCGCCGAGGCGGCCAGGTCGAGATACGCGTCGATCGGCCAGGGAAAGCCGCGATAGAGGCGGGCTGCAACGAACCCGGCAGAGTGCAGGGCGATCGGGTGCCGGGAGACGAGGGAGAGGTGCCGGCCGTCGAAGCGATCCCATCGGCGCAGCTGCAGGTCATCGTGTGACCAGACTGACAGGGCGTTCGCGCTGATCAGCACGGGTGCGGCGAGGGCCTGGGCGCGCTGCCAGAGCGCTCCGGGCCGGAGTGCTGGCAGGCCGAGCAGGAATGTGAAACGATCGAGGTGCATGGCTTCGGCTCCGGAGTGGCGGCCGGCGGTCTGGAGGGGGCCTCACCGGCCTCCTCCTCTCATCTGCCGATCCACGGCCACGGGCGCTGCGGCCGGGCTGGGCGGGGCAAGGGCGCCGCCGGCGGAGCCGGGTGGTCGGCGCATGCCGACCGCCCTTGCCGCGCCGGGCCCGGGTGCGGCATCCCGACACCCGACCCTCGATCCCATGGAGGCCGATGGTCCCAGCCGATGGAGGCGGGGAGGGCTTTCAGCGCGGTTCCGGATTGCTGGACCAGCATGGGTGCGCGGATTGAGGTGCCCGGGTAGGCCAGGTGAGCTCATGTCGAGCGACTCACGCTCATCGGCTTTCTCGCCAACGGTCTTGGTGGCGTGATCGTGTCTTTTTCAGTTCGCGTTTAGGAAACGGTAATCTTGACCGCCTATACCTTCCATTACGCCATCATATGTCCGACCGTCAGTAGGGACTGAATCCCATCGAGGCCGTCTCATCTGAACCAGCTTCGAGTGGTGCTGACCGGCATGTCTATCGCTTGGCCGCGCAGACATGGCTTGCTTTGCAGTCGGCCAGTGTGCCGCCGACGGCGCAGAATTTCGAACTCTGGTTCAACCATCTAGGCGTCACCAATCCTGAGTTGAGCCAGCGCATGTACGCGCTGCTCCAGAACAGTCCAACGCCGACTGCGGAAGCTTTGGAGGTCATCTACCTCGAATGTTTCGGGCGACCGAACGAGACCGAGATCGAAGCATTCGAGGACGGTGCGGAGGCCATCGAGCAAGTGGCGCATGACGCCGTCACCCATCTCGCCGACGGCCAGCGCTATCTCCAGGACTACGACCAGGTCCTCTCGACGGTGCGTGTCGAGCTCGTGGGTGAGCAAACGGTCGATCGCCTCGTCAAGACCGTCGCCGTCCTCGTGGCCGAAACCTCGCGTGCGAGCGGTCTCAACCGCTCCCTGCAGACACGTCTCGCCGCCTCCGCGGCGCAGGTTCGAAAGCTTCGGCTGTCGCTTGCCGACGTCAAGAAGGATGCGACGACCGACGCGCTCACGGGCTTGATCAATCGTCGTGGCTTCGACGACCGGCTCCGGCGCTCGATGGCTCGGGCGAGAACGGACAAGCAACCCATCTGCCTCCTCATCGCCGACGTCGATCGGTTCAAGACGTTCAACGACACCTACGGTCACAGGTCGGGCGATCTTGTGCTGCGCCTTGTCGCCCGCTTGCTGGATGAGAACGTCAAGGGCAAAGACATCGCGGCGCGGTTTGGCGGCGAGGAATTCGCAATCATTCTGATCGGAACCGACGAATATGCTGGCGGACGCGTCGCCGAGAGATTCGCGCCGCCCTGGACGGCAAACACCTGATCAATCGAGGGAATGGCCAACACTTGCGCGGTGTAACCATATCGATCGGCGTCGCTGAGCTTCGAACGGACGAGCGCGCCGCGAGCTGGATCGAACGCGCGGACGCCGCCCTGTACCAAGCCAAGAACACTGGCGAAACAAGGTTTGTCTGAGCACCCAAATCACCCCGGCTCCGTAACCCCTTCCCCTCGAGCCGCGACCGATGAGACTCTGCTGGGATGGATCAGCATCGCGACGATGCGGAGATGGCGAACGTCCCGCTACATGGACGGCGACGAGCCCGACTTATTCAGGCCGAAGACCGTCTTCAGCGCGTTGGCGGTCTGCGCGATCGGCAGCGCTCCGATCCGAACGTGCGGCCGGAGCAGCGCGTCCATGGCGGTGCCGGCTTTCTGCAGCTCGTTCGTCAGTGCCGACATGAACGCCGCCTTGCTGATCTGAGACCAATCGATGTGGAAATCGGCGCGCCGGGCCAGGTCGGCATGCACGGTCATCAGCACTCGGCCGTTGCCGTCCAGAAAGGGATGGGCGTGCGCCAGCCTATTGAACACCTCGCCTGGTTTGCTTCGCATCGTCGTTGGATCGAGGCCCAGGCGCAGTCCGATCTCTATGCCGCGTTGCGCATCACCGGGGCCTGCAAATAGGTCCGAGATGCCGGCTTTGCCGAGGGCGATCTCGGCCGCCAGCGCGGCGCGGTCCTGTCCGGCCCAAGGATAGACGGAACTGAAGAGGCGGCGATGGGTGTCGAGTACATGGCGATAGTCCAGCGTCGGGGCCGCTTGGAGCGCCTCGAGCGCGGGCATGACGGTGGCCGCGAAGCTGAGGGCTTCCAGCCGCGCGATCATCGCGACGTCCGTGGTGCCGATCTTGTTCCGCAAATGCCCTCTGGTGGCCCGATCGCCGAACGGGTCGAAGGGAAGCGGGCCGCTGGACGAGCGGTCTTCCGGCGACACTCGCCCCAGTGCGGCGGCGATGCCCGGCAACTGCCCGGTCAGCCAGGGCGGTGCGTCGGGCGCTTGAAAGAGGACACGACCGCGCTCGACTTCGAGGACGGGTTTGTGCGCGAGGCCGGTGTTGTCGAGCAGGACGGCGCGATCCGCGATAGCGATGGCGGCGGGAAGGTTTGCCAGGCTGTTCCCAACGCGGCGGCGCACTACCTCTTCGGCAATCCAGTGTCCGCCTTCAGCGGTTCGCGCCTGCACCCTGGCTACGTTCAAATCTGCGTCCCGAACTCCCACGTAGCGCAGCGTCACATCGTAGCCGGCATCCTTGGCCATCTGCATGCGTGCGAGCACGGTCCGGCCTGTGAGGGTCGTTTCGAGCGAGAGCGAGCGGCCGTCGGTGAGAGCCTGATCGAATTGACGCAGCGCCTCCTTGCCCGCCGCAAGGTCGACCGATCGCGGGTTCTCGGGGTTGATGCTCCGGGCGATGCGGTCCGGGTCGATCTCGATCTCGACCGGATCGCCGCCGCCCGCGCGCAAGCTGCTTTTACCGGCGCCATTCGCGCCGGCATACACGATGAGGCGTTTCACCGCCGGGGCGGTGAGGGCGGTGTGAAACCAGGATGGGGGTGATCTTCGACCCGGAACTGGCCGATCGGGGCAAGGCGTTCGATCCGGCCGCCCGGATGCTCGCGCACCATCCAGCCATCAAGCTCGTAGCTCAGGATCGCGCCACTCGCACGGCGTTGGGCCAGGCTATTCTGCGCCGCACGTTCAAGCGCTGCGCGCTCGGTCTGCATCAGGTCCGACCCGGCGGCACGATTGCCATGCTCGACTGATTGCGCGCCCGTATGCTCGGATCGCACACCTTTCGCGCGCTGCAGGAGATAGGCTGCGTGCAACGCGAAGCCCTGATCGTCGTCGATCAGCCCAGCACGCTGCACCTTGATCAGCAGCATTTCGATGCGGTCGAATTGGATTGGACGGTCGCACAGCCGATTGACGTCGGCGGCAAACCCGTCGATGGGGTCGGGATCGGCGGTGATACCGTGCATCGAGGCTGCGACGTCGATCGCTGAAGCGATGTCGCCGAACGGCTCGATATCTTTGGCGGTGAAGATGTCGACCGTATCGGCCATAATGAGCCCCTGTGCTGATCGAGGTTACCTGAAGACGCGGCCGGTCGCTATCGGCCGTTTCCTCCGTCCGAGCTGGGACGCCATTCAGAGGCATGCCGATGCGCTGCAACAGCGACTTAGCTTATTCCGGGTCGGCCATCTCGCGGACCACGGTCTCATGGAGACCCTCGCAATAGGTCTCGATCATGAACCCGTGGTCCCAGATCTCGAACACTTCTACCTGCTCTGGCTCGCCGCAGAACAGGCATGGTGGCGGCGGCGGAGCGGCGTCCGCGATCGGACTCATGTCCCAGACCCCGGCTGCCGCGCGAAGAAGGCTTCGACTTCCGGGCGCACCAAAGACCAGACCAGTTCCTCGACCCGCCCCTCGTCGAAAGCAGGATCCCATCCCGCGTTGATCGTGACGTCGCTGCTGGAGGGATCGCGATGGGCGCCCGGCTGGAAGGCGAGCACGATTTCTTCCGCGGTCATGGCATGTTTCCGGCTGAGGCGCGTGAGTAGGGCCTCACCGCGCAAGGCACGAGCAACCTTCGCTCGATCCAGCGTGAGATTGAAGTACTCTGGCGTGTCCGCGTCTCGGATGTTAACCGCGCGGACAAACCTCCCGCGCTCGGCGGCGCCCTTTTTGGTCTTCGCGGGACGCGCTGGGGGGTGTGCTTCCCGTGCCCGGATGCGCCGCTTCAATTCCGCGACACCGGCATCGAGACTCTCGGTGGGTCGATTGCGTGCAAGCCGTCCTCGATCGTGTCCTGGACGATCTGGCCGTTCAGCGGGACCATGCCGGCCACCCAGCCGATGCGCTGCACGCGCTTCGCGTGGCCGGCGGCCTGGATGATCTCCTCGGTCAGTTTCATGCGAGCGGGGCGGCGACCTCTTCGGCTAGGTTGCGCTTCCATCTCTCGGGTGGAGGATCAGCAAGCGCGGCCTCAACACGCCGCTCGATCCAGTCAGCTACAAGCTCAGGGACGGTATAGCCGCGAGCCCCGCTGAGCCAACGCCGCACGAGTTCATCACGGCAGTCCAGTTGCCGCGCCAATGCGCCCCCGGACCAGCCGAGGACGCCGAGACACTCGCGTAGCCGTTCCGGTGTCACGGGAGACGGCCCGGCCAAACCAGCTTGGCAACCGTGATCACGCCGCCGACGAGGCCGGTGACCGCCAAGAGCGTTTGCACACCCCTATCGCGGTCGAACTTGCGACCTTCGGATGCAAGCTTGCCTTGCTCGGCTAGGAGCTTCTGTGTTTCAGCCAGGAGCTTTTGCGTCTCCGCGCGGTCGCGGTCGATCTTGCCCAGTTGCGTGCGGAGATCGATGTTGCCGGTTGCGTCTGACATCTTGGCCTCATGTCCGCACCGGCCTAATCGCCGCGTGCAAATACAACATACGGAAAACCGTGCATAAGTGCAAGCACGGTCGAGTTCAACGTCCACTCGTCACATGATTCGAATGAACAGGTCTTCCGCGCCGCAGACGGCGTGCGCGCCGCAACTCTCGCATTCGTAGCTTTCGGCGTCCGGTTCGACACCATCGGCTTCGGCACCGCAGTCGGTGCAGAAGCCCGGACTGTCGAGTGACGTCTGGGCTCGTTGAACGGCTTGGCAGATCCGCTCGGGTGTGATGCTGCAGTGGAGCATGATCTTGTCTCCGTGGCTGCCGTCAGGCGGCGTTTTGGGTGGTCCGCAAGGGTGCCGGCGAGAGCAGCCGTTCCAGGTTGTCGATTTCGGTCAGGAGCCGACGGAGCCGAGGTTTGAACTCCGGCTCGATCCGTTCGGCTTCGTCCATGTATCGCTTGTAGGTTTCACCATCCCATGTTGCTCGGTCGTTGATCTGGACATGCTTGGGTATGTGTTTGGTGATCGCGGTCTCGGCCGTTGCCACCCATTCCGCTTCGATTCTGGCGATAAGGGTTCGTTTGTCGGTCAGTGCGGAGCGGAGCTGCGCGAGGTTGCCGATGAGCGGTGGGAGTTGTGGGCGAGACATGGTGCGCGAGACGGTGGTCACCGCTTTGACCGGGCTATGATGGGTCATGGTGGCGTGCTCCGGAGGAACCCGGCCCGGAGCGAGCCGGGCCGGGGATGTGGCTGCGATCAGGCGGCTTCGGTGATGTCGTCGGGCTCCCCGTCGCCGTCATCCGAAGCGCGTTGCTTGTTGTTCTCCGCGTCGTTGGGCACGCCCTTGTCGATGTCCTCCTCGTCGCCGCCTTCGCCGTCACCCTCGTCATCGCTCACTGTACCCGTGCCAGGCACAAAGTGCGATCGGTCGTAGCGATACTCGTGCGTTCCGGCGGCGAACTCGCCCCCGACCAGCTCGAAGCGCGCGCCACGGAATTGCCAGGTCGAGCCTTCGACCTGCTTGACCAGGGCGGCGCGCGTGTCCTTCACACGGGCACAAGGAGCGACGTTCTCACCCTTCGCGGCGGCTTCCAGCGCTCCCCGGGACAAGCAGGCGAGGAACTCCTCTGTTCCCATATGCGCGAGGTGTTTGCTGGCGCAGAGCGCGTCGCCGGCGATGCGAGCCGCGATCCCGCTGTTGGTGTTGTTCTCGCGGCAGGACAGGACCAGTGTGAGCATGGTGCGGGCCGCCTGGTGGATGGCAGCGGTGTCGGTGCTGAGCACACCGCCCTCGCAGATCGAGGCAAGCACCTGTAGGCGGGATGTCCCGCCATACGCGGCAGGCGACTGCACGGAGATATTCTTGCCTGCCAAAGCGATCACCAGAATCCCCAGCAACGTGTCGATCGGAATTTCGCTGTCGCCGAGGGCGGTGTGCAGGGCGTCGGTCCGTAACTCGCCGATCATCGCCATGCCTTTCTGCGTCGCGTCGGGCCTGACCTTGACCACCACGGGCGCGCTTTCCTCGGCAGCACCGCTCTGCCCGCCTCCCTTCTCGCCGATGTCCACTTTGCCCTTCGCCTTCGGGGTAGGTAGGCGATAAGTAATCGTCTGGATTTCGCCGCTGCGCTCGTCGACGAAGTGACCGACCACGTCGCCACGCTTCGGGGCGGAGTAGACGCGCTCAGCCCCTTTCGGAAGCTGGGCTGTGCCGTGGTCGTTGACCGTCAGCAGCGTGCCGTTGTCCGGCATCGCTGCCTGCATGTGCGCCTGCTGCGCCGCAAAGAAGCCATCCAGGTTGGTCGTGTAGCGGTTTTCCTGACCGGCTGGTGCGAAGAGGTCTTCCTCCCATGTCACGCCGTTATCGCGTGCGGCCTGCTCGTCGAATTGTGCTGCCGAGAACGAGATGCGGCGTTTCGTGAGCGAGCGGGCCACCTCCCACCAGACCACTTCATGGCCCTTCTTCGGCTTGTGGGCCTTCCAGACCTCCTCTTGCTCTTCGGCGGAGGCGGCGGCGATCGTACGAAGCTGATCGTCCGAGGGCATGCTGCCCTTTGCCATCACGTCGAGCATCGGCGGGTGTAGGTTGCCGAGCAGCTTCAGCTTGCGCACGGTTCGGGCCGGGATGGCGAGTGCTCCGGCGATGGCTTCTTCGTTCCACTCCTGGTGTTCGAGGGCCTGGATGCCGCGCCAGGTATCGACCGGGTTCATCGACACGCGCACAAGATTTTCGCTCATGCTGGTCATCGGATCGTGCGCTTCGTCGCCGTCGATGACGTAGACGTCGATCTCTTTCAGACCGGCCTTGATCGCGGCCTTGGTCCGGCGGTCGCCGGCACGCACCACGAGCTTACCGTCGATCTCGCGTACGACCGGGGGCTGGATGAGTCCGATCGCCAGGATGGAGGCGACGAGTTGGGCGTCCATCTCCTTGCCTGCGGGCGTGCGGCGGGGGTTGTTCGGGTTCAGGGTCAGCAATTTGGGGCTGACGCGGCGCATCTCAGGCATTCTGTGCTCCTGGTCGAGTGTGGGTTTGCCTTCCGTCATTCTTCTGGAAGACCCCTCCCCCGGGCTGCGGCGTGGTCCGCCGGGGCAAGGGCGAAGCCGGCGGAGCCGGGCGCGCAGCCGTAGGCGAGCACGCCCCTTGCCGCGGCGATCACGCTGCAGCAGTCGGCTTACCCTCCATTGTCGTTCGCACCTGTTCCTGTTTTCCCGATCCGTTCCCAACACGGAAATCTTCAGCACAAAATGGACTGAAGTCTTCCGCTCTGCGGCATTCGGGTGGTGCCTCCGACCGTCAGGCTGCCTGAGGAACGTCCTCGGCCTGGCCTTTCAGGTCGGCGTTGAGCGCCTCGAGTTGGGCGAGCTTGCCGTCGAGCTCCTCCTGCAACGCAAACCGCTGGCCGACGCGCTCGCGAAACCCGAGGAGCCGCTGTTCGGCCTCGCGTGCCTTCCGCTCGAAGCCGAGCTTCTGGTCCGGAAGGCGCTCGAGCATGTGCTCGATCCGGGCGATCATGCCGGTCTGGGTAATGTCGGCTTCGAGGGCGATCTCCTCGTCCAGTCCGGTCCGACGGAGGAGGAGCGACGCCTCGAACTCGCTGCGCCAGGTTCGGCCGGCGTGGCACACCAGCTCGAAGCCGCCGAGTGTGCCGAGGGCCACCTCTCCCTCCTGCTTCGCGCGCGCCATCAGTCGCACCTTGGACAACAGGACGCCGCCTGCGGTGCGACGTTCGGTGATATGGCGATCGCCAGCGAGCATGACGAAGCCGTCGCCACGGGTGGAAACGTGCCGCTCGATGTCGGTGCCGATATGCTCGGCGCGGCGTTCTGCGTGCTGTTGCTCGAGTTGCAGGTCGGTGATCCGGCGGCGGACGGCGAGTTGATCGTTGAAGTGCGCCGCGCGCTGCCGATCCAGCCGCGCGATCTCGCTTTCCAGCCCTGCCTTCTGCATCAGCCTTGCATCGCCGGATGCGATGGCCTTGGCGAGCGCGAACTGGTCGGCCGCGTCGCCCACGTCCTCCAGCTTGCGGACCGATCGGTCGCCGGCGAGCGCAGCCAAGATGAAGCGCTGCTTCCGCTCGTTGTTCTGCCACATGGTCGCGTCCATCGAGCCGAGCGTGGCGTAGGCATAGACCTCGATCTCGGCATTCTGGTTGCCCTGCCGTTCGATCCGCCCCTCGCGCTGTTCGATGTCGGAGGGGAGCCACGGCACGTCGAGATGGTGCAACGCCAGCAAGCGGAGCTG
>JAABUQ010011654.1_pt1 | contig 11162 bp, 10 predicted proteins | sample 5560001 | NCBI WGS metagenome assembly JAABUQ01 (sample SAMN10711888, study PRJNA513371) | rock metagenome | isolation source: Antarctica rocks | place: Antarctica: Victoria Land, Finger Mt nord | collected 2015-12-18
GCCAGGCTGTTGTGTTGCCAGTCTGTGGCATTGGCGGGGCGGGGTGCGTGGTGCGAAGCTGGATTTCGGCGATTTGGTGGCTACCCTCTGCTGCAACGGCGTCGGAACTCAAGCCGCGTCTCACGAACAGCCTCCATGTTTGCAGGGGTGCGGCGCTGAGCCTGGTTGCACTGCGCTCTGGACCCGATGGTTGCTGCCAGGAACGGTTGCGCTGTGCACAGTTACTATCGACTCGCCGCCTTGTTTTACCGCCCTTTCGCAACCGGACATGATCTTACCGGCCGTTATCCTCAAAGTTGCCAGCGCGGCCCGATCGCCGGTAAGGAAGCCATCATGCTCCAATTAGATTACCAAAAGCTTGACGCCATGCCGGTCGCCACCGAGCCGTTTCGGCATGTCATCGTGACGGAGTTCGTGCCGACCGCGATCTTGCCGCAGATCGTGGCCGGGCTGCCGTCGCTTGAGAAGGGCGGATCGTTCCCGGTCGATGGCCTGCGACTGGGCGCGCAGGCGCGCGCGGTAATGGATGAGCTGGCCGGGCCGCGGTTTCGCGAGGCGGTTGCGCAAAAGTTCGATCTGACGCTCGAGGAGGCGCCGGTGATGACCACGTTGCGGGGCCAGTCGCGCGAGAAAGATGGGCGCATCCATACCGACAGCTCGGCCAAGCGGGTGACGGTGCTGCTCTATCTCAATCCGGACGTGGAGACGTGGGCCAAGCACGACGGCTGTCTTCGGCTGCTGCGGACGCCGGACAATCTGGACGATTACGCCGTCGAGGTGCCGCCGGTGAATGGCACGCTCTTGGTATTCCCGAACGGGCCGACGACGTGGCATGGGCACAAGCAGTTCGTCGGCCGCCGCCATGTTGTTCAGCTCAATTACATGACGACGGACGACAAGGCTCGATATGAGATGCGCCGCCACAAGCTTTCTGCCTTCGTTAAGCGGCTGACCCGCGCGGCTTAGGCTGCTTCGCGGTCGGCGTAGCCTGACACGGCGGCGATGATCTCGTGCTTGACCCGTTCGGCATCGCTATTGGCGATCTGGCAGGTGCCAGCGGCTTTGTGGCCGCCGCCGCCGTAGCCAAGGCAGAGCGTGCCGACATCGACCGGCGACCCGCGGTCGAGGATCGATTTGCCGATCGCGAAGACGGTGTTCTGCTTGCGCACGCCCCACATGAGATGCGCCGAAATATCGCATTCCGGGAACAGGGCGTAGATCATGAAGCGATTGCCGGCGTGGATCACCTCCTCGTCGCGCAGGTCGAGCAGCGCGAGCTTGCCGTAGACCGAGGTGCAGCGGCGGAGCTGGGCGATGAAGGGGTCGCGATGGGCGTTGAACAGGTCGACGCGCTCGGCAACGTCCGGCAAGGCCAGCACATCCTCGATGCTGTGATCGCGGCATTGCTCGATCAACTGCATCATGAGAGCGTAGTTGGAGATCCGGAAGTCGTGGAAGCGGCCGAGGCCGGTGCGCGAGTCCATCAGGAAGTTGAGCAGCACCCACCCTTTCGGGTCGAGGATATCGGCGCGCGAGAAGCGTGCGGAGTCGGCCTTGTCGATCGCGTCCATCAAGTCGGCGCGGATGCGCGGGAAGGCGGCTGCGGCGCCGAAGTGATTGTAGACGACGCGGGCGGCCGACGGAGCGCTCGCGTCGATGACATGGTTGGCGCGATCCCGCCCGGCGGCGCGGAGCATTTCGCTGGCGTGGTGATCGAAGGCGAGGTGGCAGCCCTCGACATAGGGCAGGTTGGTGATGATGTCCCGATCGGTGATGGGAACGATGCCGTCCTGCATGTCCTTGGGATGAACGAACTTGATCTCGTCGATCAGGTCCAGTTCGCGCAGCAACATGCCGCAGACGAGTCCGTCAAAATCGCTTCGGGTCACCAGTCGGAATTTCGTCGATGTCATGGAACGCTCGCCTGCGGTGGGTCAGATCAGGCGAGGATCGCACGACATTCTTAATAGAGGGTTAAGCGCCGCTATTCACGGCGCAGAATGTGGTCGGTGACGAAGGTGGCCAGGCCGCCGGCGACGAAATCGCGCTTGAGGCGGGCTTCGTCATACTCGTCCTCGACCCAACGCGAGAATGGCAGTCGCCCCTCGGCTTCCTGGGCGTAACGGAGGAAGAACGCATCGAGGATGCCGGTACGGGCGCTGCTCCAGTGGCCGAAGCGCCAAGAGAGTTGGGCGATGGCCTGCTTGGCGGTGCCGCCTTCGAAGAGAAGGGCGAGTCCAGAGGCGAGGCCGGCCCGGTCGGCGCCGGATTTGCAATGGAGCAACGCAGGAAAGCGGATGCTGTGCCAGAGCCCGGCGAAGCGCAGGATCCGCTTGCGATGCGGCGCGCCCCGGCTCTCGAACGCCATGTCGACATGGTCGAGCCCGAGAAGCGTCGCCCGTTCGCGGGATAGGGCTTCCGAGCCGCATGCCCGCATGCCGCGCAAGTTGATCAACGTGCGGAGATGGTGGCGGCGCGCGAAGGTGGTGAGATGCGATGGGGTGGGGTGGTTGGAGCGGTAGAGCTTGTCGGGGATGACTTCGGCGAAGTTGGTCCAGACCGTGCGGAAAATGGCGTGGTCGACGAAGAGGCTGTCGCTCCAGGCGGCCAGCCGTCCGTTGGTGGTGGTGACGTCTCCGCGGAAGGCCACGGTCGGGCTGGGTCAGCCCTTGCGTTCGGCGAGGAGCTGCTTGACTTCGCCGATCGCCTTGGCCGGGTTGAGGCCCTTGGGGCAGGACTGGGTGCAGTTCATGATCGTGTGGCAGCGATACAGCTTATAGGGGTCCTCAAGCGCGTCGAGGCGGTCGCCCATGTGCTCGTCACGGCTGTCGGCGATCCAGCGGTAGGCCTGGAGCAGGACGGCCGGGCCGAGATAGCGGTCGCCGTTCCACCAGTAGCTGGGGCAGGATGTGGTGCAGCAGAAGCACAGGATGCATTCCCAGAGACCATCCAGCTTGGCGCGCTCCTCCTTGCTCTGGAGGCGCTCGGCGTCGGGGGGCGGGAGGGTGTCGGCTTTCAGCCAGGGCTCGACGCTGCGGAGCTGGGCGTAGATCTGGGTGAGGTCGGGGACCAGGTCCTTGACGACGGCCATGTGCGGCAGCGGGTAGATGCGGACCGGGCCGTCAACGTCGTCGTAGGCCTTGAGGCAGGCGAGGGTGTTGCTGCCGTCGATGTTCATGGCGCAGGAGCCGCAGATGCCCTCGCGGCAGGAGCGGCGAAAGGTGAGCGTCGGGTCGACCTCGTTCTTGATGTAGATGAGGGCGTCGAGGACCATCGTGCCGACCTTGTCGGTGTCGATCTCATAGGTGTCCAAGCGCGGGTTCTGTCCGTCATCCGGATTCCAGCGATAGACGGTGAAGGTCTTGGTGTTCTTGGTGCCGTCGGCGGCCTTGAACACCTGGCCCTTGCCGATGGTGCTGTTCTTGGGGAGCGTGAAGGTGGCCATTCGATCCTCGGCGCTTCAGTAGACGCGCGGCTTGGGCGGGAAGACGCTGACTTCGTTGGTAAGCGTCTGCATTTTTACGTCGCGGTAGCCGAGCTTGACGGCGCCCTTGGCGTCGATCCAGGCGAGCGAATGCTTCATCCAGTTCGCATCGTCACGGTCGGGGAAGTCGTCGTGCGCGTGGGCGCCGCGGCTCTCCTGGCGGGCTTCGGCTGACACCATGGTGGTCATGCTGTTGTCCATCAGGTTGCCGAATTCGAGCGCTTCGAGCAGGTCGGTGTTCCAGATTAGGCTATGATCGGCGACGCGCATATCGTCCATGCCGGACCAAAGCGCCTTCATTTTGGAAACGCCCTGCTTGAGGCTTTCGCTGTTGCGGTAGACGGCGGCGTGGGACTGCATGGTGTTCTGCAGGTCACGGCGCATCTGGGCGACGCCGGTGCCGCCCGACGCGTGGCGGATGCGGTCGAAGCGGTCGAGGGCGGCGTCGCCGGCGCGGGGCGGAAGCGGGGCTTGGCTGGCGCCGGGCTTGAGGATCTCGGCGGCGCGATGGGCGGCGGCGCGGCCGAAGACGACGAGGTCGAGCAGCGAATTGGTGCCGAGGCGGTTGGCGCCGTGAACGGACACGCAGGCCGCTTCGCCGACGGCCATCAGGCCGGGCACGACGGCGTCTTGGTCCTGGGCTGTCGGGCGGAGGACTTCGGTGCGGTAGTTGGTGGGAATGCCGCCCATATTATAGTGCACGGTCGGCAGGACGGGGATCGGGTCTTTGGTCACGTCGACGCCGGCGAACACCTTCGCGGTCTCGCTGATGCCGGGCAGGCGCTCGTGCAGCAGTTCGGCGCCAAGATGCTCCAAGTGCAGGAAAATATGGTCCTTGTTGGGGCCGACGCCGCGTCCGGCGTTGATCTCGAGCGTCATCGAGCGAGAGACGACGTCGCGGCTGGCGAGATCCTTCGCGGTGGGCGCGTACCGCTCCATGAAGCGCTCGCCATCCGAGTTCGTGAGATAGCCGCCTTCGCCGCGGCTACCCTCGGTGATCAGGCAGCCGGACCCGTAGATGCCGGTGGGATGGAACTGGACGAACTCCATGTCCTGCATCGGGATGCCGGCGCGCATGGCCATGCCGTTGCCGTCGCCAGTGCAGATATGGGCGGAGGTGCAGGAGAAGTAGGCGCGGCCGTAGCCGCCGGTGGCGAGCACGACCATCTGGGCGCGGAAGCGGTGCATGGTGCCGTCTTCGAGGCACCAGGCCATGACGCCGCGGCAGGCGCCTTCCTCCATGATCAGGTCGAGGGCGATGTACTCGACGAAGAATTCGACTTCGTGCTTAAGACTTTGTTGATAAAGCGTGTGCAAAATGGCGTGGCCGGTGCGATCGGCGGCGGCGCAGGCCCGCATGGCGGGGGTCTTGCCGTAATCCTTCATGTGGCCGCCGAAGGGGCGCTGATAGATGCGGCCATCCTCGGTGCGGCTGAAAGGAACGCCGTAATGCTCGAGTTCGTAGACGGCGGGGATCGCCTCGCGGCACATATATTCGATCGAGTCCTGGTCGCCCAGCCAATCCGATCCCTTGACGGTATCGTACATGTGCCAGCGCCAGTCGTCCTCGCCCATGTTGCCGAGCGCCGCGCCGATACCGCCCTGTGCGGCGACGGTGTGGCTGCGGGTCGGGAACACCTTGGTCAGGCACGCCGTGCGTAGCCCGGCCGCGCCCATCCCCAGCGTCGCCCGCAGCCCGGCACCGCCTGCCCCGACGACGATCACGTCGTAGGTATGGTCGGTGACGTTGTACGCCCGGGACGAGGGAGACGAAATAGCGTTCATCGAAGACTAATCCTCAGTCGGGCAGTGAATTCAGCGCATCGCGAGCTTCAGCACCGAGACAGCCGCGATGAGACCGAGCAGCAACGCGACGCCCTTGTTGACGAGGATCGCTGCCTGTCGTGCCCGGCTATCATCAACATAGTCTTCGATGACGACTTGCAAGCCGAGTTGCATGTGATGAAACGTCATCGCGATCAGTGCGAGCAGCAACGCGGCGTTGACCGGGTGCCCGGCCCAGCCGGCCACGCTCGAGAGCGGAGCGCCGAGCAATCGCATGATGCTGAACAGGAACCACAAGGTGAGTGGGACGAGCGCGATCGCGGTCACGCGTTCGGCCATCCAGTGGTGTACGCCGGAGTGCGCCGCGCCCACGCCGCGCGCGCGGCCGAGTTGCGAGCGCATCACGGTGATGTTCATGTTCTCTCTCATCGCGGCCACATCCAAAATCCGACGGCCCAGGTGAGCAGGCTGCAGGCAATCGTCGCGATTACCGCGGCCCAGCCGCTGGCGCGCATCTGATGGAGTTCGTAGCCATACCCGGCATCCCAGGCGAGGTGCCGCAGACCGCCGAAGAAGTGGTAGAACAGCGCGATGGTCCAGCCGAACAACATGAACAAGCCGAGCCACGAATGGAGGAACCCCTCCACGGTCGCGAACGCAGCCGGGCCGGCGGCGGCGGCGGCGAGCCACCAAACCAGCACGACCGTGCCAGCGGAGATCGCGATCCCCGTCACCCGGTTCATGATCGAGAGGACTGAGCTGAGTTGGGGCGTATAGACCTGGAGATGGGGGGATAGCGGGCGGCGAACGACTTCGCCCTCGCTCGTATGTGCCACCATCAGCGCATCGCGCACTTGTTTCATTGGAGGAGACGTACTCCCGTCGGTCGGGGCCGAAGCCGGCTTTGTTCGTAGTGGCTGACATGGGTGCGGTCAACGCGGCGGCAACGGATTTTAGATGCGATGCAACATGACCGGCTTGCCCTCCTCCGGTAACGACGCGATTTGGGGAAGTGGCGGTGGGTTCGGGGAGACGGTGTGGAACAGGACAACGGGGCGTGCGTGACGCCGCCAGATGTTGCGGTGGCCGAGAAGGCGCCGTCGCGGGCGGGGGCGTGGCTCGGCGCCTGGGTCGAGGCGGGGACGCGGCGGCCGTGGGCGGTGGCGGTGGCCGGGGTGGTGCTGGCCGGGCTGTGCGTGTGGCTGGCGGCGACGCGGCTCAGCGTGACGACCGACACCGGCGCGCTGTTCTCGACCTCGCTGTCCTGGCGGCAGCGGACGATGGTGATCGAGAAGGCGTTTCCGAGCCAGCAGGACCTGCTGGTCGCGGTGGTCGACGGGGCGACGCCGGAGGAGGCGACGGCGACGGCCGATGCGCTGGCGGTCGCGCTGACGGCCGACCGGACGCATTTCGTCGGCGTGTCGCGGCCGGATGGGTCGCCGTATTTGCAGCGCGAGGGATTGTTGTTCCTCGACGAGGACAAGCTGACCACACTGCTCGAGGCGACGATCGACGCGCAGCCGTTTCTGGGCCAGCTCGCGGCCGATCCGAGCTTGCGCGGGCTGATGTCAGCGCTCGGGCTGATCGCGCAGGGGGTCGAAGCGGGGCAGGCGGAGCTCGGCGGGTTCAAGGGTGCGCTGGCGGGCTTCCATGTGGCGCTGGCCAAGGCGGCGGCGGGGCAAGCGGAGCCGCTGTCATGGGAGCGGCTGCTGTCGGGCTCGTTGGCCGACATGGCGGGGCGATACCGGTTCGTGCTGACCCATCCGGTGCTCGACTACGCCGCGCTCGAGCCCGGCCAAGCCGCCTCGAACGCGTTGCGGGCGGCGGCGGCGCAACTCGAGGACGTGCGTGCGGGCCGGGCGCATGTGCGGCTGACGGGGCAGGTGGCGCTGGACGACGAGGAGTTCGGGACAGTCGCGAGCGGGGCGGTGCAGGAGCTGTTGCTGAGCCTGGCGGGTGTGGGCGCGCTGCTGTTTCTGGCGGTCCGGAGCTGGCGCGTGGCGGTGCCGATCATACTGACGCTGATCTTGGGGCTGTTGCTGACGACCGGGTTCGCGGCGTTGGCGGTGGGCACGCTGAACCTGGTGTCGATGGCGTTTGCGGTCTTGTTCACCGGGATCGCGGTGGATTTCGCGATCCAGTACGGGGTGCGGTTCCGGGCGGCGCGGCTCGGGCTCGGGACGCGGGCGGCGCTGACGCAGACGGCGCGGCGGGCGGGATCGCAGATCCTGGTGGCGTCGCTGGCGAGCATGGCCGGGTTCCTGGCCTTCACGCCGGCCAGTTTCATCGGGGTGGCGCAGCTCGGTCTGATCGCGGGCATTGGCATGCTGATCGCGTTCTGCTGCACGCTGACGTTCCTGCCGGCGTTGCTGACGCTGTTCCGTCCGGGCGTGGGCGCGGACGAGGCGGGGATGGCGCTGCTGCGGCCGGTGGACGCAGTGCTGCGGAGCGCGAAACGGCCAATCGTGTTGGGGTTCGCCGTGCTGGCAGTGGCCGGGCTGGCGCTATTGCCAGGGGTGCGGTTCGACAGCGATCCGCTGCACACCAAGGACCCGAACAGCGAGGCGGTGCGGACGCTCGACAACCTAATCGACGACCCGGTCACCGACCCCTACACCATCGACGTGCTCGCGCCCTCGCTGGCGGCGGCGGCGGACCTGGTGTCGAAGCTGATGGCGCTGGACCGGGTCGACAGCGTGATGTGGCTCGGCGCATTCGTGCCGACCGACCAGACGGCGAAGCTGGCGCTGCTCGAGGATGCCGGCAGCCTGTTGCGGGTGACGCTGTCGCCGCCGCCGCCGCCGCCGCCGCCGGCTCCCGACGCGGCGGCGCTGCGGGCGGCGGTGGCCAAGACGGTCGATGCGCTGGCCGCCGTGCGGGGCAAGCTGCCGGTGGACAGCCCGATCCTGCCGATTCTGCGCGATCTGCAAGCGCTGCGGACCGCCTCCGATCCCGTATTGCTGGCGGCCAATACCGCGCTGACCCGGTTCCTGCCGATGCAGCTCGACCGGCTGCGCACCGCGCTCGAGGCCGGCCCGGTGACGCAAGCGGACGTGCCGGAGGAGATCAGGCGCGAGTGGCTGCTGCCGGATGGGCGGGCCAAGCTGCAGGTGATCCCGAAGCTTGCGGTGGCGAGGAGTCCGGACGGGCTGGCGGAATTCGTGGCCGACGTTGAGCGGGTGGCGCCGGATGCGGGCGGGTCGGCGGTGACGATCACCGGGAGTGCGGCGACGATGATCGATGCGTTTCGCAATGCCGCATTACTGGCGTTGGCGGCGATCGCGCTGCTGCTCGGGCTGACGACGCGGCATTTGCTGGACATGGCGCTGGTGTTGGCGTCGCTGCTGGTGGCGTCGTGCCTGACGGTGCTGGCGGTGGTGGTGCTGCGCATGCCGCTCAACTTTGCCAACATCATCGCGCTGCCGTTGCTGCTGGGGGTGGGCGTGTCGTTCAACGTCTACTTCGTGATGAACTGGCGGGCTGGGATCGCGGCGCCGCTGGGCTCGGCGACGGCGCGGGCGGTGTTGTTCTCGGCGCTGACGACGGCCACGGCGTTCGGCTCCCTGGCGACGTCGCGGCATCCGGGGACGGCGAGCATGGGCGCGTTGCTGCTGCTGAGCCTGGGGTGCACGTTGCTGACGACGATGACGTTCCTGCCGGCGGCGCTCGCCTGGCTCGGGGCGCCGCGGACGGACGGGGCGCCGCGGACAGACGGGGCGCCGCGGACAGACAGGGTGGCGAGGGGATGAGCGGAATGCAGGATGTGCGGGCGTTGGTGTTCGACGTGTTCGGGACGGTGGTGGATTGGCGCGGCGGGGTGGCGCGGGAGGCAGGGCCGTTCCTGGCTCGGCACGGCGGCGGCGATGGGTTCGCGTTTGCCGATGCGTGGCGGCGACGCTACCAGCCGGCGATGGAGGCGGTCCGTAGCGGGCAGCGGCCGTTCGAGCGGCTGGACGTGTTGCATCGGGAGAACCTGGAGGCGTTGTTGCCGGAGTTCGGGATCGACCCCGGCCGGGTCGGTGCGGGCGAGCTGGATGCGCTGAATTTGGCTTGGCATCGGCTCGATCCGTGGCCGGATGTGGTCGCCGGGCTCGAGCGGTTGAAGCGGCGGTTCATCATCGCGCCGCTCTCCAACGGCAACATCATCCTGATGCTCGACATCGCCAAGCGGGCGGGGCTGCCGTGGGACGCAATTCTCGGGGCAGAGGTGGCGCGGGCCTACAAGCCGCGGCCGGAGGCGTATCTGCGGACGGCCGAGGTGCTGGCGCTGGCGCCATCGCAGGTGTGCCTGGTGGCGGCGCACAATGGCGATCTCGCGGCGGCGCGGGCCTGCGGGTTGCGAACGGCGTTCGTGGCGCGGCCGCACGAGCATGGGGCGGGGCAGACCGCGGATCTCGCGCCGGAGCAGGATTGGGACCTGGTCGCGCCGGACTTCGAGGCGCTGGCGGAGCACTTAGGCGCCTAATTGGGCCTGAGCTCGGCGACGGCGCATTCGGCTGGGGCAACGGTGCGCAACGTGCCGCCCAACCACTGGGCGATGACCGGGAAGGCGCGCGCGTTCTGGCCTTTCGCGTCGAATTTGGCGCCCCAGCTGTTCGACATGCGGTTCGGATCGATGTCGGTCGTACGGATCGCCTCCTGGACCTTCTCCTTGTCGAACCCGCCGGCACGGGCGAGCATTTCGAGGAAGAGGCGTCCACCGACATAGGCGGCCAGGCTATGGCCGCTGCGCGGCTTACCGCCGTAACGTCGCTCGTACGCCGCTTCGAGGTCGGCGAGACCTGGCGCGACAGCATGGTTGATGGCGTAGGGCGGGAAGCCGACGTTGATGGTGCCATCGAAATCGGCCCCGATCGTATTGGCGGTGTCGGCCAGGGCGTAGCCGCCGCCGGCTCCGATCACCATTCGGGGCAGCCACCCGGCCTGCTTCATGGTGCGGTAGAAGAGGAGGACGTCGTTCTGATAGCCGGCGTGCAACACGACCGTGGCTTCGGCGCCACGTAGCCGTTGGACGGCGCTGCCGAGATCGTTGGTGGTGGCGCTGTAGGCGAGGTTGTCGGTGACGTTCAGGCCGCGCTCCTGGCAGCGGGCCTGTTGCAGGGTGGCCACGGTGGTGCCGTAGAGCCCGTCTTCGTGCAGGAGGGCGACGCGTAGCGCGGCCGGCTTTATGTTCCAGCGCGGGGCCAGCACGTCGGCGATGAGGTCGACGCTGAGGGTCGCGAAGGCGGCCGAGGTCGGGCAGGCGCGGTAGAGCGTGTGGAAGCCGCGGTCGGTGACGGCGTCGGCGATGGCGCCGAGTTCGAAATACGGGGCGCCGGCGAGTTCGGCGACCGGGCTCGCGGCGAGGGTGAGCGGGCTGGCGAAGGTCCCGAAGACCGCGGCGGCCCGCTCCGGGCCGAGCAGGCGATGGACTTCGCTGAGCGCTGCATTGGCGTCGACCGCGTCGCCCTTGATCAGCTTGAGCGGGCGGCCAAACAATCCGCCGGCGCCGTTCTGCTCGTCGGTGGCGAGTTCGAGGCCGCGGAAACTTTCGTCACCGAACAGCGCCAGGGTCCCGGAGAACGGGAACAGGGCGCCGATTGGGAGAGGTTCGGGATCGGCTGCGCCGGCCCGGCGCATCGCCGGAAGCGCCAAGGCACCCCCGATCACGGCGCGTCGGGCAAGCTTCATCCGCTCATCTCCGGTCTATTTTGAGGCACCATCCAGCAAGGCCCCTTTCGGTGCAAGCTCACAGGTTTTACGGTCGCCCGAAATCACACAGATGGAACTCCGGCATGGCCGTACCCGCGGAAATGCGTCACATCGCCCATAGCGCGGGCGGTCCCGAGACGCTTCAGATCACGACCGGCCCCGTGCCGCAGCCCGGCGCCGGCGAGGTCCTGATCCGGGTCCT
>JAABUQ010011655.1_pt1 | contig 11160 bp, 11 predicted proteins | sample 5560001 | NCBI WGS metagenome assembly JAABUQ01 (sample SAMN10711888, study PRJNA513371) | rock metagenome | isolation source: Antarctica rocks | place: Antarctica: Victoria Land, Finger Mt nord | collected 2015-12-18
TGGTCATGTCCCACCACTTAATGCATTACAGCAACAGATTATTCGTCTTTTAGGGTTGCCAGCAGATATCTACAGTAGGCTCATCGATAATTCCGGATAGTCAGACTCGATTACGCGAACGGTAAGTTATATTGCTGGTCCTTACCCATGTGGACTGTCCTTTGGCCTTTCCGGATTTTATATTGACATAGTGACTTACGCTGTCACTTCTAGTTGTACAGTAACGTTATGGTACATTTTGTTGTACCATAACGTTACTGTACATTTCTAGGCATCCATGCCAAAAGCCATCCAACAAATCAGGATAGCGATTGAGAGCAACACAGGCGGATCTGGAAAAACAACCCTAGCAACTCACCTAGCTTACGTGCTGGGGAAGAAAGGTTATCGAGTTGTTATCATTGACCTCGATCAGAATGGCTCAATGAGCTTATTCACCGGCGGAACCCTTGTATCAAAGAAAGAAGAATCTGTTGCAATCGTCCTTGATCGTCATTTCAGAGGGAATTATCCCTTAATCCCCATTTGGACAAATAATTTGAAGACAGTACAAGTTATCCAAGGGGGTCCGCCCTTAGAAGAGACAATTCGAGAGTTGCATTTACACGAGCGAAAATACGAACTCCTTAGGGACCGATTAGAGGACTATCCATTAGATGCCGATGTGCTTATCCTAGATACACCAGCATCGTTGGAGCCAATGGGGCTGGTTGCCCTTGCTGTAGCAACACATGTATTAGTACCGATTAAGCCAGAATATAAAGACTCCTTTAGTGCAGCAGGAATGGTTAATTGGTTTTATCAAAAGATTGAAGCATTACGCCTAAGACCTCAGCCTCAGCTTTTGGGATTTGTCCCTTCTAGAGTAAATCTTGCCAAGTTTGCGGCTCATCGCAATTTGCTTGGATTCGATAAACAAGGGAAACCTAGAACGGACATTGATTTGGCCGAAACGATTCCTTATCAAGTACAACAAATGGGGATCACTTGCTTTCCTTACATTAAGGAATCAGGATTCTTTCTAAGTGCAAGTGGAACTGGATTACCCGTACACCTGTATCAGCCAGGAGACTCAATCGTAGAATCTTTTGACCCAATTGTGTCACGCCTAGTTAAAATTCTGCAAGGAAAGTAATGGGGAAACCAAAACCAATAGGAGCAAGTCAAATATTTGCTGAAGCCGGACAAAGTCAAAAGATTTTTCACTTATCGAGCCGAGTTGAGGAACTTGAAGCTGAAATTGTTCAACTAAAGGAGCGGCAACTTAATTCTCAAGAGAAGATTGAATTGGAAGCGAAGATTCAAGAACTCACCCAACAACTTTTAGCACAAGGAGGAGTGCAAGAGATTGAGCTTAAGCGAATGCATCGAAACATTCTCCAGCCACGTCAAACTTTCCCAAAAGTAGAACTACAAGCATTCGCGGAACTTCTAAAGGAAGAGGGACAGCACACACCCGTAATTCTTTTTCCTTGGGAAGAAGATTATTTAATTTTTGATGGAGAACGACGTTGGCGGGCGGCTCCACTCATCCCTTGGAAAACTCTTAAAGCAGTCATTATTCCTGTTGAAACACAAAAGATTGATATTAAGGAAATTCAAAGTCAAGCCTTATCTACTTCAATCCACCGAAAAGATCTCCATCCTCTTGATCTAGCAGAGTGCTTAGTTGGTCAGATTGTATATAGATATCCAGATTTAGAAGAAGATAATGAACGGATTCCAACGATTCTCAACACCTGTTTACAAAGGCTTAAACGTAGTCAGAAAATTCTAGAATTGACTGAAATTATTACAGCCTCCAGAAATGACCAGCAAGACTGGTTAGAGACGGCTGGACTAAAACATGAGGCAGAGTTTGGCATTCTAAAAACACTGTTAAACTATCAACTTAACCCTGTTTCAATCAATACTAATGTCTTTCCAATGCTTGCGATTACAGGAGATCTTAAGGAAGCTGTTCGTACAACAGGGTTAGATGCCAGCAAAGTTAGAGAGATCAACAAACTTTCTGCAAAAAAACTTAATACAGAAGAAACAATAGCGCAGACTCTCAGAGCTAAAACTGTTAATCAAGTTGTTGTGGAAAACCTGTCATTAAGTGAGACTCGCGAATTAGTTAACGAGATTTTCAAAGAATATAATCCCGAAGAATCTTTAACAATCCGCAATACCCTTCAACGAACTATTAAAACTCTACAATCGCTTTCCACTGAGGGTTGGGAATCAGTAGAAATTGAGGCACTCAGACAAGTATTGAAAGATAAAATTGCAGAGCTTGAGCAAATACTAAACAACAATTGAGAGATTAACAAAATGTTGAAGACAGGGAAATTTAAGAATCAAACAATTGCTAGCCCAGATCATATCTTCCAATTGCCCTACCCAAACGTTGGTAGCGGTTTCTGTTCGCCCCTTTCCATACAACCCGGCTCACCCTTCTTCATGGCTGTATCTTCACTTATCCCCAATAAGTTCAGTTAAGATTCTAAATACAGGCTCGAACTATCAGTTGGTCGGGCATGAAGATAGCGCCCGGTCGTGGCAACACTCGCATGACCCAAGGTCTCTTTAACCAGGTGAACGGGAGCACCTCGATCCATTGCATGACTGGCATGAGCATGGCGTAACCAGTGAGGCGATACCTTTGCCGCTACCTTGCCGTCCAATCCTGGTACCCGCATCGCTGCGGCTTTGACAATCCGATTCACCTGAACTTCCGTTAAGTGCCCCTTCTGCTTACGGCTGCTAAATATCGGAGCATCCATCTCTACCTCCTCTCGTAATGCCTGTAACTCACTCCAGAGCGAGGCGGGTAACTTGATGACTCTGGTCTTTCCGCCTTTACCATAGATCAGCACCTGCCCCCCGACTTCCCGTGCCTGCAAGGAACGCCACTCTAGCTGGGTTAGTTCCGACACCCGCAGCCCAGCAATATACAGCAGCCTCAACAGCACTCGGTTGCGAGAGTCAGGCTCCAAGCCAATCATCATCTGCACCACTACCTCTGGTAAAATTCGCTCCGCCAGCGCATCTTTGACCTTTGGAGCTGTGACAGGACCAGCAGGGTTAGCTGCCAGAAGCCCCGTCTTCCGGTGGGCAAACGAGAACAAGCTCTTAATTGCCGCGATCGCTCTTGCCTGACTGGAAACTGCCAACTCACTCCTTTCCAGCACCGTCGCATACGCCTGGACATCAGCCAGCGTCACCAGATCGAGCGGTTTTCCCACCATGACCAAGAACTTCTGGGCTTCCCGCCGATAGTAACGCTGTGTGTGGGGTGACTTGCCATGCACCCAGAGGTTAATTACCTCCTCTAGAGGACCAGGAGGGCGATAAATACGTGACTCTCCCAAAAAGGGGGTTAAGGGGGGGTCTGACATGGGGAATGTATGATTAGGGCAATACTCTTACATTCAATCACACCCAAATCACCCTTTTTCACTCTAGCGAAACTCTAGCGAAAGTAGCTTATGATAAACTGAGGACAACGTAAAACTCCGTCAGAAAGCAACTTCCTAAGCACCAATTTTCGTTCTTCTAAATGCCCCTCCGCTATGACTCCCCTTGACGACAAAACTCGTGAACAGATTGTGGCCCGCGTGCTAGCCGCACGAGAGCAGCGCCCCCAGCGGTTAGCGCAAATGAGGGAGCGTCAACAACTAGGTTTAGAAGTCGCGCGGGAGTGTGCGCGAATCCTCAAAGAAGAATTTGGGGCTACTAGGGTGGTACTGTTCGGTTCGATGCTAAACCCAGAACGAATGTGGTGGGGCTCGGACATTGACTTGGCAGTCTGGGGATTACCGGAAAAAGACTTTTTCAAAGCGGGTGCTGCAATCGAGCGGGGACACGGCTTCTCTATCGATTTGGTAGAAGTCCAACATGCCAGACCCCATATTCTCAACGCCATCGAGCAAGGGATGGAGCTGTGAAAGAGGCTCTCCTGATTGGCCAGATTCAGCAAGAGCTATCCCAAATTCAGGTGATGGTAAGTGAGACCGGGCGAATGCTGGAAAAGGTACAGCATACAGCAGATAAAGATTATCTGGGAACCATTGCCCTAAATCTGCAAAGCTTTTATACGGCAGTCGAGCGGATACTAGTAGCGATCGCCAAAGAGATTGATACGACCATTCCCCAGGAAGAAAACTGGCATCAGGCATTGTTGGCACAAATGGTTGTAGAAATTCCGGGGACTCGGCAACCAGTTCTTACTACACAGACTCAGCAGGGATTGGATGAGTTCCGTCGGTTTCGGCATGTCGTGCGCAGTAACTATGCTCATCGACTCGATCCCGAACGAGTACAAGCGCTTGCTAGAAAGCTGGACGCGGTGAGTCAGTATCTGATACGAGACTGCCAGCGGTTTTGTGCTGAACTCAAGTCCCTTGAGCGAGAGCAAGATATCCAAAGGTGATTCCCATGCCTGCCCGTGGTCGTGACAAATGCAAAGAATGCAGCAAGCTTTCTCTAGAGCAAGCTCTACAAAAACACGGGCCGGAAGGGGATGGCTGCTGGGAAGGGGAGCCCTGCCACAAGCGCCGCACTTATTACCGGCACCGCGAGCGCTATAATCGCAGTCGCCGCCTCAAGTACAAGGGAGAGAAGGAGACCTCAGCCCAGTTGGCAGGAATTCCAATTCCCCCAATCCCTGCAGTTGTGATTCACTTTTATAGAAAGCGCAAGGATGATGAACTCCACGCCCTGGGAGCAGAGTTATGGGTGGGGCAGCAAAAACGGGAATCTCTCCCACCTGTCCATACCTTAGGTTGGACAGAAGGGGACGTGAAGGCATACATTCGGGGGCTGGTGAAGGAATATGCCCGGAAGTATGAGCTACAAATCAGCGGGATTGCCGCCACTGTGGAACTCGATCCCTGTCTATGTCTACTTACCCCCTGCCCGTTAAAGCTAGTCCCCGGCTCAGGGGTAGGCGATGGAGCATCGGATGATAATGCGAAAGTCTCATGCACACAATCCCAAGACAGCTAGAACTCAACCTTTGGCAAGAACTTGAAGCTGCTGCCCGTGAGCCAGTAACAGCCGATCTGGCACATCTGTGGCAGAAGTTAGAACAGTCTATTGCAGAAATTGACGAACTCGACCGCAACCAGCAGTTGCAGCTAGCCGGAGAGGCGATCGCCCAGATTGTTGAAGTCTATGTGCTGCGGGCCAAGGCGATTTTGGCGACTTTGGAATTTAAAGACAACAGCAAGGGGCCGATTCTGTCAGAGGATTTTTTGGATGGTTTGGTGCGGCAGTCAATGTCGGTTAATCTGTCTGATCTGATGGAAGACCTGTTCTTGGAGGATGTAACTCTAAAATCCCAATTGCCGGAGACTACTAGCGGGTCTGTAGCCGTGCCAGTAGATAAGCAAACTGCTCAAGCAATGGCTCGTCAAGCCAGGAAAGATGCCAAGAAGATGGTGGAGGAGCTGGCTGAACAGGAATGCGTGTCTGAGTGGGTAAGGGCGATCGCCACCTGGATGCAGCAAAACTGTTGCTCCCAGGCTGTACCTTTGGTAGAACTGCAGCAGGGACTGGAGATGCCAATGGTTGAGGTATGGTTGGGGTTGCTGCAAGGACAACAGTACGAACTCAAGCAGTCTGGCGATTTCTACGATCCGAAAGGGATTTGGATAGCGCCAGGCAGTTTAGGCAGCAGTCCCAGTTAGAATCTCTCCCGCTGGTTGAGTTGCTGCAGGGAGTGCAGTATTCAGCCGTTGAGGAGGAGGGGAAAGAGCGATCGCCCCTGGGCAAGACTTGGTTAGCTCTGCTGTTGGGAGGGTTCGGGCTGGAGCAGAGTACGGAAGATTTCTACTGTCTGGAAGGAGTTTGGATCCAACATCCTGATTGCAAAGCTGAAGCAAACTTGAGCTAGAAGCAACCTTGACAAGCCCGTGGAAGAATACAACATTGAGCTGTTAAAAAAGGCTTTTTGTCCCTTTTTTATTGGTATTTTCTCAGTATTGTATTTTTGTTTCCAGAGCAAATTCTTCTTGAAAAAAGTTGGCTTTTGAAAATCATTCCGCTCCCTTTTGACTTCTACTATTTTTATAAAGTTTTGGTATATCCAAACACAAATTTCTTGGCCGATAGGCTACAAAATCGTTATGATTGGAAGTCTACCCTTCTCCATGTTCCTATGCGCTTCCTATGCCTACTTTGGGTTATCCGCCAGCTCGGAAGGTTTTTGACTATAGCAGTCTTGATGCTAAAACCGCTGAGTTCATTCAGCAACAGACTGGCGAAATCAAAGGGCTTGTAAAGCGCACTGCACAAAGCATTGTTGAAATTGGAGTGAAGTTAATTAACGTCAAAGATAAGCTGGAACATGGACAATTCGGAGATTGGTTGAGGGCTGAGTTTGAATGGAGCCATCAGACCGCCAAGCGCTTTATGAACGTAGCTGTTTCATTTAGAAATCAACAATTTGTTGATTTAGTGGCTCCTTCAGCCCTCTACTTACTGGCTGCTCCTTCAACCCCTGCTGTTGTTAGAGAAGAAGCTATCACTCGTGCCCAAGCAGGTGAATCTATCACTTACTCTATCGTCAAATCTATTAAGCAGAAATACACTGAAAGTCAAAAAAAGCTTGACTTAAATTCAGCATCACCACCTGAAACAATTGAGTCACCTGAAGTGCTAGTTTTAAAATCACAACCAGAGGTCAAGAAATTAATTCTTCCCCCACAACCAGGCACGAAACAGGAAATTATTGCCATTCGTCCTCAACCTCAAGCTATGGCGGCAGCAGCCATCTCGCAGCCAGCAGTCACTACCATTGAACAACCTGGGGTCTGGTGGCAGCTAGGCGGAAAGCATCTGCTGTACTGCGGTAACCCTAACTCGGATGAGTTCCTCGAGCAAGTTTCAGAAGATGTTCACCTCTTGTTGGCTTTCCCACCAGCAAAGGTTTGGCGCACAAGAATAATATCTGATGCTCAAATCGTTCTGAGTGATTACTTGCCTATGTTCCAGAACCCAGATATGCTGGATGAAGCTCTAGAAGTAATGATTCTTAGCTATTCTCAAATGGGCGATACGGTCGTAGTCTGCTTCCTCCCCTCCCCAGACATCCTCTCAATTATCAGTCGGTTCGACCGCCGAGGGTTGTTGGCTGAGCCCGACTCACGGCGGTGCAGTGCGATCGCTGCTGACTGGAAGCGGGCGGGGATGAAAGTGGAGCGGGTGATCTAGGGAATGTCGGCAGTCTCACCGTAGGCCGGTTTTTTGGTTAGAGTGATGAGATTCTGTATAATATCAAGTCGCTACCTACTTGAAGTTAATGCGATGAAACAACGACTAAAGCGCCAAAGCTGGTGGAGTTTGTCTGTAATTGTGACTATGGTCAGCTTGAACCTAGGAATAGAGGAGGCAAAAGCGCAACCGCTGCCTTGCGCCAATTTCGTCCTGTTATCAGAGACAACTAGCAATTCTTCGACCCCAACCATCTCTGCTCAAGAAATCTTTCGCCGTGCCTACGAAAATCGTTACACCTGGGATTCACAGTTTCCAGGTTACACAGCTGTAGTAGAATTTAAGCAAGGTAAGGAAGACCACAAAGGTAATGTCCGTGTAAATTCAGATAAAAGTGTAGAAGTCACTGGTATTGATAATAAAGATGCACGGCAGACCATTGAAGATACGCTGCGGATGCAAATTGTTCACCATCAACGAATTCCTTTTGAGGCAGCTCACAGGAATAGCATTTTTCAGATGGGAGCTACTGAGAGTACTGGCGCTGTCGAGATTTTCGAACATGGAGACAAGACAGAATCTCATTACAAAGTGTTTCACCAGCAGCTGAGACAAGTCAACCGTCTTCTAGGAAATACTGCTGTTACCGTAGATGTTCTGAATTCTGAAACTACCCCTAAAGGTTATCTGGCAACCCACTATCGAACAATTTTCCATCAACCTCAGACTCAGCAAGTTTTGGGAGAGGAAGAATCTGAAGATACTTACAAAAATATCGGTGGTTATTATGTACTAGCTCGTCAAGTTACCCATGACTCTCAGCCAGGCCAACAGACTACTGCGAGCTTCGACTTTAGTAACATCCATCTGTTTTCAGGCACGGGTGGCTAGCTTCAGTAAAGCGAAAACTTTTGGAAGTTGATGAAAGAATAAGGATTTCAGCCATAGGAGCTGGGGCTAGTGATGGTGATTGCTAGCGCTCGCAGGAGAGCCCACTTACAACCCTATTGTTCGAAAAGTAGATTTTGAGGAGATTCCGGTGATTTGTGTTCCCTAACTCAAATCACCGGCGGGTAAAGCTCCTGGTGTTAAATGACAGTCATTCTGGAGCTGACTTTTCCCGTTATCTTTTTGAGAGAAAAATCCTACCTAAATTTCGTCCTCTGGAAGCTACATAAACTCGTAGCAGATTCTCAATAAGCTTAGATTAATGAGAATAAAGACTTATCTTGAAACCCTTGCTATTAAAGAGCTTCAAGACTTGTCGGGAAAAGTCAGATTCTGGAGGGACGACAGCCATAAACACTGCTTTGAAATTCGCGATCGTAAAACGACGACTATAAATGACAGTCATTCAAACTCCTGCTGTGTCTAATTTCCAGCTTCGATCATAGTTGTCGCGACAACTATGATCGTCGGGGGTGGCAGAGTTCATAGCTGTCGTTACCCGCCAATGTCACTGTCATTTCATATCCTGGAACACTTTTCGCTCTACTGAGCTTCAAAAACCTTTTCCCAATCTACCTTTGTTTATGAAAATGAGTTTTTGCTCATTCTGGAGCAGCTTTGGAATTGCCCTTTGCTGTCTAACCACAACATTCCCTGCCCAAGCTCAGATTGTTCCTGACACTACCTTACCTCACAATTCTCAAGTCACCACTCAAGGAAATGCCAGTGTTATTACTGGAGGTACCAGAGCTGGTAGGAATCTGTTCCATAGTTTTGCACAGTTTTCTGTTCCCAGTGGAGGCATCGCCTACTTCAACAATGATTTAAACGTTCAAAATATTATTAGCCGAGTGACAAATAGCTCGACTTCTAATATTGATGGCGTGCTTAGAGCCAACGGCACGGCCAACCTAATTTTGGTGAATCCCAAAGGGATTATTTTTGGCCAAAATGCCCGCCTAAACATTGGAGGCTCTTTTCTAGTAACGACAGCTGACAACATCAATTTTGCCGACGGCACTCAGTTTAGTGCCACTGTTCCCGAAACTACACCCCTGTTAACCATTAGTGTACCCATCGGTTTACAATTCGGGACGAATCAAGGAGGCATTCTGGTGCAGGGAGATGGTCAAGGTTTAAGAACAACTTCAAATTTGATTGACACCACCGAGGGCCTGCACGTCCCATCAAATCAGACCTTAGCTTTGGTAGGCTCTGATGTAACGCTTTCTGGGGGGACACTGAAGACAGCAGGGGGACGAATTGAATTGGGCAGTGTAGCAGGTCCCGGTCTAGTTAGCTTGACGCAGATAGAAAAAGGTTGGGCTTTAGGCTACCACGGTGTACAGAACTTGGGAAATATCCAACTGTCCCAACAGGCGGAGGTTGATGCTAGTGGCGAGGGCGGTGGTGATATCCAAGTACTAGGCAGGCGGGTGACCCTCACTAATGGTTCCCAGATTGAGACCAGTACCCTGGGGTCGAAAATGGGGGGGACGTTAGCGATAACTGGCTCAGAATTGGTAGGACTGATGGGTACCTCAGCTGACGGTCAATTTACCACTGCTTTGGCGGCTCAAGTCTATCCAGGAGCCACAGGTGCTGGGGGCAACTTAACCATTAATACTGGGCAGTTAATTGTTCGGGATGGGGCTCAGATAGGATCTGGCACCTTTGGCACGGGTTCAGGGGGTGCCACGATGGTCGAGGCCCGCAACTCGGTAGAACTGATTGGAAAATCAGCGGACGGTCTAAATTTCAGCGGCTTATTTTCTTCAGCCCAGCCAGGAGCCGCAGGTGCTGGGGGCAATTTAACCATTAATACTGGGCAGTTAATTGTTCGGGATGGAGCACAAATATTTTCTGGTACCTTCGGCAAAGGGGCAGCGGGTTCCTTGACAGTCTCAGCTCGCGATTCCGTGGAACTGATTGGAACCGGAACGCCTAGCTTGATTACCCCTGGCAGTGCCTTAGCCACTACAGTCCAGCCAGGAGCCACAGGTGCTGGGGGCAACTTAACTATTAATACTGGGCAGTTAATCGTCAAGGGTGGGGCAGTAGTATCAACTGCTACATTTGGCGAGGGGAAGGGTGGTAGCTTATCGGTTAGAGCCGAGGACTCAGTGGAACTGAGTGGTCCCTCAATCAATGGTTTTTCCGGCGGCTTGTCAGCTCGCTCTGGGGGGGCTGGAGAAGCTGGAAACTTGACCATTAATACTGGGCAGTTGACTGTCCACAATGGGGCTCAACTTACTGCAAGAAATGATGGTACTGGAAATGCAGGGTTTCTACAAATTAATGCCAATTCAATTAACCTGAATAATCAGGGGAGCATCACGGCTTCAACTGCTTTCGGTGAAGGTGGCAACATTATCTTAAATGCGCGCGATTTGCGACTGCGCCACAATAGTCCCATCTCTGCTACAGCTGGTGGTAATGGTAATGGAGGTAATATCAAGCTCAACACGGACACCTTAGTCGCTTTGGAAAACAGCAATATCACGGCCAATGCCGTTAAAGGACAAGGTGGAAATATTCAAATCACGGCTCAAGGCATCTTTCGTTCTTCAGATAGTGCTATTACCGCTAGTTCCCAACTAGGAATAGACGGTACGGTACGGATCAACACACTAGATACTAATCCTGGTAATACTTTGACTATTTTGCCAACGGCACCAGTTGACGTGACCAGGCAAATCGCCCAGGGTTGTGCTGGGAGCGGAAGTAACGTGGGGAAAGGGGTAAGCGAATTTTACATTATGGGACGCGGCGGATTGCCGCCACAACCAGGAGAGCCGTTGCGAACTGAAGCGCTGATCATCAGGAGAATTTCACAAGAAGACGGAAGAAAAAAGCATTTGACTTCAGTTAATTCTGAACCTTCGACCTTAGAGGTTGTATGAAAAGTGGATTGCGGTATTAAATCAGGCCAATCGCCTGACCATTAACCGAATCATTGAGATGTAGATCATAGCTTCTGATGAAGTCGGTAGTCGTTCATAATCTTTGCTC
>JAABUQ010011656.1_pt1 | contig 11160 bp, 8 predicted proteins | sample 5560001 | NCBI WGS metagenome assembly JAABUQ01 (sample SAMN10711888, study PRJNA513371) | rock metagenome | isolation source: Antarctica rocks | place: Antarctica: Victoria Land, Finger Mt nord | collected 2015-12-18
GCCAGCAGCACACGCCGCTGCTTCTCATTCAGCCACGGCAGGATCGCTGCCAGCTTCTCTGCCAGGGCCCTTTCGCCGTCCATTCCACCATGCTGCCATGCCTGCCTCTGGCAGGCTTATTCGCGCGGCTCCTTAGCTGGCGAGACGGGCAGCTTCGATGCCGACTGGGGAAGTCGTACCTTCCAGGTGCGCGTCGAACCGCTCCGCGAGCAGGGCGGCGCGGTCACGGGCGTGCTCGGGCTGGCCTTCGACGTGACCGAGCGCACGCGTGCCGCTCTTGGACCAGGATGTCCAGCACCAGCCCGTCCTGATCGACCGCCCGCCGCAACCAGTATCGCTTGCCCTTGATCTTGAGCAGCACTTCGTCGCAGTGCCACTCGTCGCCTGGCCGCGCCCGTCGCTCGCGTAGTCCGGCCGCGAAGGGTTGGGCCGAATGTGTCGCACCACTGCCGAATGCTCTCGTGGCTGACGACCAGGCCGCGGTCAGCGAGCAGATCTTGAACGGGGGAAACGGAAGTACAACCAGATGGCGTGGGCAATCACCTCGGGCGGGAAGCGGTAGCCGCGGAACAGCGGCCGGTTGGTAGGCGGAGTGGGGGCGGGGACGGGCATGCAGCGCTCCTTGTCGCAGCTGACTGCTCAAGTTGACAACTCCTGAACAGGAACGAGCGCTCCAGGCCGAGCGGCATCAGGACGAGTTGCTTGAGTACGGCCTCGAATTCGTCGCTGCTCAGCTCCTCGATCAGCCGACCAGGCGAAGCGGTCGCCCGCGGTCCGGAGCCACCACCAAGGCCCTCGGTGACCTAGACGTCGGTCCGCAGTCGCTCCAGCGCGCGCTCATCTAGCTCGAGCCCAAGCCCGGGCCGGTCAGACAGGTACAGCTCGCCGTCTTTGACCAGCGGCGGCTCTTTGACGAGATCAGTGCGCAGTGGCGTGTCGTACGCCGGGTAGCACAGCCACAGTCCGTTCGGCGTCGACGCCAGCATGTGCGCGGTGGCCACGACTCGCAGATCGTGACCTGAATGGCAGGAGACGTGCGGCATGAACTGCAGCCCCCGACCAGCCGCCATCGCCGACACCTTGCGGAGGGGCGTGATGCCACCACATGCGCACGCGTCAGGTTGGACGACGTCGACCGCGCTCCGGCAGATCAGCTCGTCGAACTGTCCCGGCCCGAAAAAGCCCTGGCCACCGGAAAGGGGCACTCTGATCACGTCGCGCAGCCGCAGGAAGTCACGCACGTACTGCTCGCGCTCGCCAACCACTACCGGCTCCTCGAACCAGGCCAGACCGACCTCGTGGACGACTGGGGCCAGCCTGGCGGCGAGGGCGTAGTCATAGGTTCGATCGGTGTCGGCGCCGATCGCGAAGCCTTCGCGGAGGGCGTCGCGCGCCCGGCGCAAGATGGCCACGTCGCGCGACTGGTCGCGCGGACCATCCGCCCAACCAACTGGACCGAGCCCAATGCGCAGCTTGATTGCTCCGAAACCCTGCGCCTTGCACTGCTCGAGCTCTTCGACCAACGCGTCGGGCTGCGCATGGAAGGCGCGATGTAGCAGGGGACACGGTCGCGATACGCGCCCAGCACTCTGTACAGCGGTAGGCCGGCGGCCCTGGCCAGGATGTCCCAGAGCGCGATGTCGATGCCACCGACCAGCTCACCAGGCCAGCCACCGCGCAGCCCGCGCGCCATCTGCGCCCAGAGCCACTCCACGTCCAGCGGATTCTGACCAACCAGGATGGGCAGGAGCGTGTCCTCGAGCATCGCGCGCTGGCCGCGGATCGGCCCTGTCGCGGGCGCAATCCCGACCAGCTCCTCATCCGTGTCAACCTGAATGATGGTGTCACCCATCGTGTCGCGCTCACCCCAGCCCCAGCGGAGTGGGTGCGGTGCCGGGTAGGCCACCGGCGTCAGCGTGACCGCGCGGATCTTCATCCCTTGACTGCGCCCGCCGCAAGCCCGCGGATCAGGTAGCGCTGGAAGAAGAGGAAAGCTCCCGCGACCGGCAGCGTTGTCAGGACGGCTCCGGCCATGATCTTGCCCCACTGCACGGACGACTCGCCCATAGCGAACATGCGCAGCAGAACTGGCAGCGTCCGCACGTTCTCGCCCGAAGTGAACATGAAGGCAAAGAGGAAGTCGTTCCACGAGGCGATGAACACGAACAGCGCCGCCGCGACCAGGCCGGGCACGGCGAGCGGCAGCGCAATCCGCAGCATCGCCCCGACGCGATCGCAGCCGTCGACCTGCGCCGCCTCCTCCAGCTCGCGTGGCAGCGAGGCGAAGTAGTTGGTCAGCAGCCAGACCGCGAACGGGACGGCATGGGTCGACTCGGCAACGATGAGGGCCGGGTAGGTGTTCAGGATGCCGAGCGTGCGGAAGATCACCATCATCGGCACCAGTAGCAGGATGCCGGGCAGCATGTAGATAAGGAGTAGGCTGACGATCAGCAGGCGGCGACCGCGGAAGTTGAACCGCGCGAAAGCATAGGCGGCGAAAACGGAGAGCACGATCGCCACGGTCGTCACGGAGACGGCCACGACGACGCTGTTGAGGAACGCTCGGCCGAAGGCGACCGCCTCGAAGATGCCGAAGAAGTTGTCGAGCGTGATGCCGATCGGCACGTAGTGAATGCCGTGGGTGAACGACTGCTGCTCGGGTGTGAGCGCGATGTTGAGCATCCAGTAGAAGGGTGCCAGGACGAACAGCAGGATCAAGGCAGCAACGAGTGCTCGCCAGGGCGCCCGGTGCCAAACCGCCAAGGTCGCGGTGCCCATCACATCCACTCCCGCGAGCGCTCGATCGACCGGATGTAGAAGGCGGAGGCGATCAGGACGACGATCGACAGCATGATCACCAGCGCCGATGGGTAGCCGAGTTGGAGCTGGTTCCAAGTCAGGATGAAGCTATAAACCGCGACCGTGTAGTTGTTGTAGCCCGGGCCACCATTGCTCATCAGGAAGATCAGATCCACGCTGTGTGCGAGCCACACCGTGCGCAGCAGGAGCAGGAGCAGGATCGTCGGCAAGAGCAGCGGCACGGTGACGTTCGTGAAGCGCTGCCAGGCAGTCGCGCCGTCGATCCTGGCCGCCTCGTAGAGATCTTCCGGGATCGCCTGCAACGCCGCCAACAGCGTCACCGCGAAGAACGGAAAGCCCGACCAGATGGTCGCCGTCGAGATCACGGCGAAGGCCGGCAGCGGTTCCCCGATCCATGCGACTGATTCGGTGATCACCCCGAGGCGCAGAAGAATGTCGTTCGCCACGCCATAGTTCGCGTCCACCATGTAGCGCCAGATGATCGCCACCACGGCGCCGGGCACGACCCAGGGAACCAAGATCGCTGCGCGGACCAGCCCGCGTGCGCGGAACGCGGTGTTGAGGAACAATGCCACCGGCAGCGCCAGCAGCAGCTGGCCGCCAGCGTTGACCACGACCCAGCGGACGGTCTGCCAGAGCGCTTGGGTGAAGATCTCGTCTTGCCAGGCCATCGAGTAGTTGTCGAGTCCGACCGCCTTGCTGGAAGCCAAGCGAAGGAGGTTAGCGTCAGTCGTGCTGATCCCCACGGCGTCCAGCGCCGGGTAGATGGTCACGAGCGCGACCACTAGGACGGCCGGGGCGACCAGCGCGTACGGTAAGAGATCGATCCGGGTCCGTCGCGCCCGCCCAGCCCGAGCAGACTGGGGCACGGCGATCGATGAATGCGCGGGCGCCGACATGTCGCTAGCCCTTGCGGAGGACGTCGGCCATGATCGTGCAAAACCGCTCGGCATTGATCTCGCCCTTGACCAGGCGTTGAATCTCCGGCCCCCAGCGATCAGACATCTTTGGCCAGTTGGGGTGCCAGTCCGGGAAACTCCCCCACCCGGGCTGGCTGTCGAGTGCGGCCTTGTAGAAGCGGTTCTCCCTGAAGATGGGGTCGCCGGTCAGTGACTTGAGGATCGGCCCGCTGCCGCGCTCGTACATGAACAGCTTCGCCTGCTCGGGCTCGCCCAGGAACGCGGCGACCTTCCAGGCCTCGTCCTGGTGCGTCGATGTCGCATAGACGATCGTCCCCTCGACACCGATCGAAGCAAAGCGACTCTTTTTACCGCTGGGAATCGGCGCCGCGGAGACCTTCTCCTTCAGGACCGACTCCTGGGTCTTCCACGACCAGAGCCCGTGGTGCACCATGGCCAGCTTGCCGCCTTGCAGGCCGGCGAACAGCTCCGGGAAACGATCGGTCAGCGCGCTTGGTTGCGCGACCTTGTGCTTGGTCACCAGGTCGACGTACCACTGCACACGATCGATCGCGTCGGGCGAGTCGAGGTCGACGGTGCCATCAGGCTTGACGAACTGGACCCCATCGCCCCTCAGGTACAGCCCGACCTGCTGGCCGAGGCTGCCGTTGTCGCCGCCGCGAAACCCATACCCGTAGTGCTCGGGTGGTTTGTTCAGCGCCATGGCCACCGCGAGCATGTCGTCGAGCGTGTCCGGCGGCTTGAGGTTGGCGGCCTCGAGCCAATCGGCCCGGTAGTAAAGGTACGGGATCAGAGCCTGGTTAACCACCATCCCGACCGGATCCTGGCCGCGGCCGCCGGTCGCGAGCTGCTGGATCTGAGGCAGCCAGTCCGCGTACGTCTTCCAGGTCTTCAGGCGCGATTCGAGCGGCACGATCATTTTCGCGTCGTAGAACTCGGACACCCAGGCACCAGGCGCGTTCACGATCAGGTCGGTCTTGACGGCGATGTTCGGGTTCTGCTCCTGGAACTTCTTGAGCGAGTTGGTGTGGAGCAACGCCTGATCAGGGGAGTCGGCCCAGAACCAGAACTGGAGCTCGGTCTGCCCAGCGCCGCTGGCGGCTGGCGCAGCCGCCTTGGCCACCTCCGTGGGCTTCGGCGGCGTGGGCACCGCCGTGGGCGCCGCGGCAGTGCCCACCTCGCCCGGTTTAGCGGGGGCGGACAGACCAGCGCCACACGCGGCGGAGATCACGGCCATGGCCGTGGCGCCGAACCCCCGGAGCAGTTGACGACGGGCCAGTGACTGCACCATGTGGCACCCCCTCAAGGTCGCATTCTACCAGTGGGCGGTTCATACTGACCGGACATGAAGATCACCGACGTCAAAGCCATCTACGTCGACCACGGGCCAGGCCCACGGCCATTCAGTGATGGCGGTTACCGCGACCAGAAGCGCGTGTTCGGCTACGTCGAGGTGTCCACCGATGAGGGGCTGACGGGCTTCTGCCCGGGCGCCGCGCCGCCGTCCCTGGTCGAAGCCGAGCTCAAGGAGATGATCGTCGGCCAGAACCCGCTGGAGGTCGAGCGGATCTGGCAGCGCCTCTTCCAGGGCTGGCGCCACCCGAAGATGGACGATCTCATGGCTATCAGCAAGGTCGACGTCGCCATCTGGGACGTCATGGGCAAAGCGCTCCAGCAGCCCGTCTGGCGCTTGCTGGGTGGCGCCCGAGACCGGGTACAAGCGTACGGCGCCGGTGGCATGTACATGCGCGACAAGGACATCCCGGAGCTGGTCGCCGAGATGCGCGACTTCACCACTCACGGCTTCGACGCGGTCAAGATGAAGGTTGCCGGCGCACCGTTCCGGAAGGATGTCGCGCGCGTCGCCGCCGTGCGCGAGGCGATCGGCCCCGACGTCGGCTTGATGATCGATGCCAATCATGCCTGGACGCCGTACCAGGCGATCCGTTTCACGCGCGCAGTCGAGCAGTACGATATCGGCTGGCTGGAGGAGCCGGTCTATCCGTGGGATTACGCGGGCTGCGCCGAAGTCGCCCGCGCGCTCGACGTGCCCGTGGCCACCGGTGAGAACGTGAGCTCGCGCTATGGGTTCCGCGACATGATCGACGCACGCGCGTGTGACATCGTCCAGGCGGACGCGCTGTACTGCGGTGGGATCACCGAGTGGCGCAAGATCGCCGCATACGCAGCGGCCCACAACCTACCGATGGCGCCCCATGGCAGCCCGCACATCGGCGCCCACTGCGTCGGCGGCGTGCAAAATGGCCTGATCGTGGAGGTCGGGATGTATGCTGGCCGCCAGACAACGCGGCCGTCCGTGCTCGCGCCCCTGGAGGTGGAGGACGGCTACGTCCAGCTCAGCGACGCGCCCGGCTTCGGCTTTCAGATCGACCGCGACGCACTCGCGTGGAACATCGCGAACAGTTGAGCCGGACGGAGGGTCAGGCGCACCCAGTGCGTCGGCACAGCAGAAGAGTCGGCCGAGCTGATTCGGATCGTGGCGAGCAACTGCACCTGCGATCCCACCCGCTGGGCGTTGGGGACCTCTGTCTGTCCGCCGCACCGGATGCTGCATGAGGATCAGAATGTGCCCAAGGGCGGCCCTACGGCTTCGGTGGAGGGAGCCATGGCGCGATGTGAGCAAACTCGCCATCGGACAAATTGGAGCGGTCCATCGGTCATGTGGGCGCGCGCCACGGTCGCTTCCCGCGCGGACCACGAAGGGAATGTACGTGCCGGGCGAGACCGAAGTTGACGTGGATGACGGGGTCACCGTACTGGTCGGCCGCCGGCCGCCACGCGGTGCTCTGCTTGCCCGCTGGGCACTGCACCGCACCCGCCTCCCCATCGACCAGGAAGTCGGTCAGGGCGAAGCCGTGCCTCGCGGTGGCTTGCCAGCTCTGGTCACCGGGTACGGGCCGATGAGTGTCACACCGTGCGCCGCCTGGCTGGTGAGCAGAAGCTCGGTGTCGACGTAGCCCTGGTCGACCAGATGCTCGGCCGGCAGGAGCGGTGTCCACGACCTTGCTGTCATGCGTGGTCGCCGGGGTCGTCTCCACGTGCACGATCAGGTACGGCTCGTCGGGGTCGCAGGTCGTACGCTGAAGCTTGAGACGCCGGAGCGGAGAGTGCGCTCGACGACGGGCGTGGTCCCCTCGCGCCCCGTCCTCAATACGTCTACGAACGCGCCGCCTGAAGCTGTTTTTGGCGTGCAACCAGTCATCGTTTGCGACGGGCTCGATAGGAGAAGCTCACGCCGGATGCGTAACGGCGGCGGATAGGGACGGCCGTACGGTCGACCGGTGCGCACCGTGTCGGCGGCCTCGAGACAGCGGGCGCCGATCCGTGTGACGTTCAGCGTCCGCGACGGTCACGGGTCCAGCGACGTCTATGACCGAGACATCTCCAGCGCACCAGGGTAGCTGCCCGACTCACCCGTGACGAGTCAAGACAGACCAGCCTCGGCCGTTTTGTAGCGCAACGCTACATATCACCACCTTCACCCACGTGGGTCCCGCCAGGCTGCTTCTCCACCCGATTACGCGAGCAGCCGCTTCAGCTGGGGGACCAGCGAGTACTTCCGGCCATGGCGGGCGAGCAAGCTGGCGACGTACTGCTCCCACTCGTCCTGGCGCCCGGAAGCGAGGGCGGCGGCGCGGGCCCGCCCTAACCACGCCACGGCATGGTGGTAGTACTTGGACTGCCCGGCGTCCATGATCCGCTCCGCCTGCTGGCGGGCCGTCCGGATCACCCAGTCCGGGTGGCTCCCAACGGCCGCGTCCGCCACGTGCTCGACCAGCGTGTAGTCGTAGGGCGCCGCCTCGGCCACGGCGATCGCGTCCTCGATACGTCCTTCGTGGAGGAAGATCTCGCCGACCGCGCTCGGGCTCCGGGCCGGGGTGCGTCGGAGCTCGGCCAGCAACGCGTCCCGGAGCCCTGGCCAGCTTTCTCCAGCCAGCGCCTGGATGGCCTGATAGTCGGCCAAGCTCGGTAGTGCGCGCACGGCGGCGAGCCCGGCCTGCACGGCCCGCTCGGGCTCGCCCGCGGCCGTCGCCGCCTCCCGCAGCCAGCGCGCCAGGGTCAACCGCTCACCCTCCAAGGTCAGGCCATGCTCGGCGATCCGCAGCGCCTCGCTCGTGGCGCCGTGCTCGAGCAGCGCCCGCGCCAGCACCAGCGCGTCGGCGGTCTGCATCAGCTGTTCCAGGCCGTACGCGACGGCCTCCGGCACGCGACCCAGCTTCACCAGCAGGGCGACGTACCGGTCAGTCTGCCCCTCCGCTTCGGCCAGGTGCAGCGCCTCCTGCAAACGCCCCTGGCGCTCCAGCACGTTGAGCCGCGCGACCGCGAGGTCATCGGCGCACCAGGGCGCCTCTCCTTCCCAGACACCCGTGGCGGAGATCGCGCCACCCAGCACCCGCTGCACGCCCGGATCATCCCACCCCTGCTGCGCGGCCGCCTGGGCGGCATCAAAGGCCGTCTCGACCCCGTAGTCCGCTGCCTCCGCTTGCCACCGACCGAAGCGCTCAACCCAGGCCCGGCGCTCAGCCGGCGTCAGCTCAGTACTCAAGATGGCCTCGGTCCAGAGCGGCCCCAACTCTTCGAACAAGCCGCTCGGCTCGCCGTCCGAGTCGTCCAACTCGGTCCAGCTGGCCATGTACTGCTCGGTCACCGCTTCGAGGACCGTCAGGCCGCTCCGGCCGTCCCCTGCCTCGATGAACGGGCGTGCCCGCTCCGCGAGTTGCCGCACCTCGTCCACCACGCCGCCAACCTGCCCGTACGCCTCGGAAGGTCGCAGACGGCCGAGCGAGCGTAAGGTGCTCCGTATCTGCCGCCGCAGCGACGCCGTGTCCACCGACGTCTGGCGGCGGCGCGGAACCGCTGCTGGGCTGGACGCGGTCTCGACCGGTCGGCTCTGCAGAGCCTGCACGTGCTCCTCGATCAGGTCAGCCAGGCCGGGTTGCCGGGCCGCCAGAGCCTGCACCAGCGCCTGCAACTGCCCGCGATCCAAGGGCGCCAGGACGGCCTCGAGCGCCGGGTGCTCCTCAACATGCTCCGACTCGTGCACGCAGGCCAGGAGCGTGGCGACGATGTGCTTGCAGGCGCTCTCCCAGCTCTCGGCGTACGGACAGGTACACGCGGCCTTGGTAATGCTGGCGCCCGCGAGTGTGACCTGGACCTGGTAGGGCGTGTACTGGCTGCCCTCCACCTGCGCCTGGAGCTCCGCGCCCCGCTGCGTCACCTGGGTCACCGCCCCACGTTCCCAGTAATCGCGGCCGCGCGCGAACGCCTCAGGGAGCGCGAGCTCCCTGATCTGCGCCTCCGTCAACCCCAAAGTGCCAGCCATGGCCCCAGCCTCGCGCCGAATGCCGGGTTCTACAAGTCGGGCGCGCCCGACGCACGAACTGCCCGCATTCCTGCGGTGCTGAATCCTACTCGCCGACAGCGTCCGCCCGCTACTTTGCGGCTGGCCGTGACAATTGTTGGGTCTACCCCGAGATCCTCGTAACGCCCCATCAGTCTCGCTCCTCTTGGGCTCGCGCGCCTAAGCAGGTGGTCTTAAGACTTGCTTGTTTCTGATCAACTGAGCTCCACCTGCTTAGGCGCCTCCCTTTGTTCGCGCTACGCGCTTAGTGTTGCAGGTACCGCTGAAACCAGTCGACAACCCGCCGCGCGGCGTCCAGCCGATGGCTCGGTGGGCCGACATGTGCAAAGGCGTGAGGAGCACCTGGGTAGCGGACCAGCTCAACGTCTCGCTTCAGCTTGCGCAGCGCGCCAAACAACTGATCCGCCTCGGCGACCGCGCAGCGGTAGTCCTGTTCGCCGTGCAGGATGAGCAGCGGCGCGCGGATGTGCTCGACGTAGGTGATGGGCGAGTGCGTCCGGTAATAGTCGGGGATTTGCCAGGGCGGCCCGCCGGCGTCCCAATCCGCAGACTCCCAATGGTCCGTCTGATACGCCCAGGAATCCAGCCCGGAGATGGTGGCGAACGAGACGCCAGCGGCGAACCGGTCGGTTCGCCCGAGCGCCAGATTGGTCATGAATCCTCCGTAGCTGCCGCCGTAGACGCCCAACCGACGTGGATCGACGATGCCCTGCTGCACCAGCACGTCGAGGACGACGAGGCCATCCTCCAGCTCGCGCGTTCCCCAGTCACCCAGAATGCTGTCGGCGAACGCGGCGCCAAAACCGGTGCTACCGCGGAAGTTCACGGCGACCACGGCGAACCCAGCGCCAGCCAGGACGTGCAACTGCTCGTTGAAGCCGAGCGTCACAGTGTTATGCGGGCCGCCGTGGTAATACAGCACCGTTGGTAGCGGGGCGTCGCCAGTGCGAAAGGTGGGCGGCAGCCACAGCCAGGCTTCTATCTGCCAGCCTTCAGGTGAGGTGTGCGTGAGCCGCCGCGGGGCGGACACGTGCACGGACGCCAATGCATCCGCGTTCAGGTCTGTCAGTTGACGGCGGTTGGCGCCGTCGGACGCGGACGTGTACAGCTCGGCGGGGCGGACGGCAGTGGCGGCGGTGAAAGCCAGCACGCCACCGTCCACGCTCTGACGCACGAGGCCGTCAATCGGCTCCTGGATATCGGTCGAGGCGAGCACTCGCCGCAGCCTGTCACCGGCGAGATCATAGGCATAGTACTGGTAGAAGCCACCGTCGCGGACGTGGCAGAACACGGTCTTCGAGTCCGCCGACCAGTGCGGAGGCTCATTCGTGCTGGGCGGCTGGGTGGCCTGGCAGCCACGGTCAAGCGCTCGACTGACGTTCCGCGCGGCGCCGCCGGCCGCGGGCATGACCCAGAGGTAGTAGTCCTGGGTGTAGGCGGTGTATGGACACTCGTTGGCGTAATAGGCGATCCACCGACCATCCGGTGACCACGCGGGCGCGGCACACACACGCTGCGAGTCGCTCAGGCGACATGGTGCGGCGGCAGCAGCTTGGGCATCCAGTACGTAGAGGTCCCATACCCACTCGGTGTCCCAGTCGTCGCGGCGCGTGGTGATACACATGATCTTCGCACCGTCCGGCGACCAGCCCGGCGCGAAGTGGTGCCATTCGCAACTGGTGAGCTGCACCGCGGTGCCCGGCTGCGCATCGGCCACCTGCACGGTGAAGACGTGCCAGAAGCAATCGGCGATGTAGCCGGCGCCATCGAGCATGTAGCGCAGCCGGCGGATGACACGCGGCGCCGCGGGTGCCTGTGGCTCGGCTGCTGACACGCGGGCGGTAAAGGCGATGCGCGGCTCATTGGGCGACCAGACCGGCGGGCCGGTGACGCCACCAGGCACGTCGGTGAGTGTGGATCGCCACGAGCTTTAGGCCGGTTGATCGCCACGACTAATAGGCCGCCCGTGGCCAAGAGTGACGTTGGTCAGTGTAGGGAAAAAGGGGGAGGCAGTCGTCGTAGCTGGCTGGTGGGGGC
>JAABUQ010011657.1_pt1 | contig 11160 bp, 13 predicted proteins | sample 5560001 | NCBI WGS metagenome assembly JAABUQ01 (sample SAMN10711888, study PRJNA513371) | rock metagenome | isolation source: Antarctica rocks | place: Antarctica: Victoria Land, Finger Mt nord | collected 2015-12-18
GGAATTATGGAGGAGTTTGGGGGGGGAGGGGAAGGAAGGGGAAGGGGGGCTACCCGGTTGAGATGGATATTGACGCTGCCGTTGGCGTCGAGGGTGGCGGTTTCGCCATGAAGGGAGGTGACTTTGCCGAGGAGGCGGATGGTGTCGTTTTTGAAGGTTTCGAGGTATTTGGCGTTGATGCGGGGGGTGGCTTCTGAGGCCATCTTTTGGGGTTCTTTTGGGGTGAGGACGGGGAGGAGAGGTTGGGAGGGGTGGGTGGAGTGGGTGTAGGTGGAGGAGAGGGTTGGTAGGGCGGGCTGTGTAGAGGGGGAGGAGCTGTTCTGGTTTGCGGGGTAGGTTTGGAGGCTTTGGTGACTGGAGGTGGGGTCTGAAGTGATTGCTACTGTAGGGGAGATGAATGAAGGAGGGGAGGAAGGGCTAGAGTACGCGTTGCGGGGTACAAGCGCTATACGCGTGGGCACATGTTTGCAGTTACGGTGGGCGAGTTATCCTGCCGGTGCAATATGTAAGTGCTTAGGGTGAGGTTTGCCGATGCATTGCCATGCGACTCCTCCCTTCTTCCTTCCTTCCTCCTTACTCCCTGCCCTCTGATCCCGAGAGTTGCTTTCTTCTATCATTGTAATAGGTATGTGCATCAATCGGTCTTATGTCCTCTATAAGAAGAGCTCGTGCCGTTTGGAGGGTTCGTAGTACCTTCTTCACCTCTAATCTGCCTTCCTCGGAAATTGCGATACTGGGGCTCCTGCTACGGCGTTCCGCCCATAACGCCATCTCCTTCTCAAAATTGTCATGTCAACATCCAACGACGAGACTGAATGGCTGCTTTTTCGCTCTACAAGCTTTCTTAATCTGCGCAAGGGCCAAGGAACTTCTGTCGTCTTCCGGAAGTTGCTTTGATAATGCTACTATCCTCGGCCATTAACGAGTCGTTAAGTGCTTGGTTTGCAAGGAAAGAACGGTCCCCGTATGGCCCCTCGATAACCGTGCACCATCGAAGACTTCTCCTCAGAGCAAGCAGGATTTCTTCTTATCACCAGAGTCTCATGTTGCTTATCAACAGCGAACTTGTTGCACTGGTATTCTTGCGTGACAACGCCTCGCCCCCAGGTCCCTGTCTCCACACAGTTCTCATTTGTTCTAATCAGCCATGTTTACACGATTTGGCCCCGCACCAGGAAGGCGCATTCACAATTCTCAATGGCCCCTACCTCATATTCCAATTCAATTGTTTCTACAATGAAGGAAGCTCGTTTGGGGGCTGTCATTGAGCTGGGCGTTCTCTCTGAGTCTCTTCTTCCCTTTCTAAAGGTATAGCCCAGGTACACATAGCTCTTAGAACCTATAGCTTCACTAGTCTTCCTTTGCTCTCCTTCTTTGTACTGCAAACACACTCGTTTCCCTATCGCAGCATGTTTCCAAAGCCTACAAAGCCAGCCACTTTGGCATTGAGCTTCCTTCTCTCGCTTTCCGTGAATGCATCCCCATACTTCTCTAAGCTCGACCATCGACAGCTTCCCGCTAATGCCACGGGTGTTAATACTATTAAGTCGCCCACTGGAGCGACAATACGCTACAAGGAGCCGGGAAAAGATGGTGTTTGTGAAACAACTCCTGGAGTCAATTCCTACTCTGGCTATATCGACCTTTCTCCAGACAGCCACACCTTCTTCTGGTTCTTTGAAGCGCGGCATTCCCCTGAAACTGCTCCTCTTACTCTGTGGCTGAACGGCGGTCCTGGCAGCGACTCAATGATTGGCCTGTTCCAAGGTAGGCGAGCATTGAACAAAAGATGGAGGTTTATACTGAAGCGAGCCTAGAACTTGGTCCATGCAACGTCACTGTAAATTTGACAACGGAAGTAAACCCCTACTCCTGGAGTGAGGTCTCGAACATGCTCTTCATATCACAACCATTGGGGACTGGTTTCTCATACTCCGAAGAAGTGGCCGGCAGCCTCAATCCATACACTGGCGAAGTGGAGAATTCTACCTACGGTGTCAATGGGGAATATCCAGTCATCGATAGCGATAAACTTAGCACAACGGACCTCGCAGCTGTTGCTACATGGCATGTGCTACAAGCATTCCTTGACGCTTTACCGCAATTGGATGGCAAAGTCCAAAGCAAGACCTTCAATCTCTGGACTGAATCCTATGGCGGGCATTACGGACCGGCATTCTACAACTACTTCTACGAGCAGAATCAGATGATCGGTAATGGCTCGGCGCAAGGCTGTCAGCTCATCTTCGACACCTTGGGCATCGGCAACGGTATCATCGACTTGAAAACCCAGGCTCCATTTTATCCTGAATTTGCAGTACACAACACCTACGGAATTCAAGCCGTCAATGAGACAGTCTACAACTACATGAAGTTTGCTTGCCATATGAGCGGAGGTTGCCTTGACCTCGTCGACGAATGCGCCCAAGTCAACCGATCAACGGAGGTGGGAAAGCAGATCTGCTTTCAGGCGACGACCCAATGCAGGACAAACGTGGAATCTCCGTACTACCAATACAGTGGCCGAGGCACCTATGAGTTAGAATCTACCCCACTTTCAGTAAGCATCAGCTAATATACAAAAGCATTCGTCACCCAAGCGACGACCCTACCCCACCACCCTATTTCAACAGCTACCTCAACCTTCCAAAAGTCCAAAACGCTCTCGGCGTGAATCCAAACTACACCCAAGCCAATAGTGACGTCCTCTATGCCTTTGGTAGAACCGGCGATTTCGCCTATCCTACTTTCCTCCCAGATCTCGAAATGCTCCTTAACAACTCCGTTCGAGTTGCCCTCTATTACGGCGACGCGGATTACATCTGTAATTGGTTCGGCGGTGAAGCTATTTCCCTAAGAACGGCCTATACTCACAGCGCCGACTTCCGTACTGCAGGCTACGCTCCGTTCATGGTCGATGGCGTCGAATACGGCGAGGTACGCCAGTACGGCAATTTCAGCTTCATGCGTATTTACGAGTCTGGGCACAAGGTTCCTTTCTATCAGCCCGCGGCTTCGCTGGAGATGTTTAAGCGGGTTCTAGGGAACAAGGACATTGCCACTGGAAACGAGGATGTGACCGGGACGTATGGGAGCAAAGGGGAGGCGCATGCGACGCATACAGAGTCTTTCGTTGCGATACCGACGCCTGCGGGGAGCTATACTGCTGCTACCACGGATCCGATTATTAGTGTGGCGGCTGTGGATGAGAAACGATTTCCAACTTCGAGTGCAATAGCATGTGGGAGGTTTGTTGATATGGGTTTGGGGAGTGATTTGGCATGAGTGGTGTCAAGGGTGTTCGTGAAGGGATTTGCATGGAAGGAGGGACGGTTGGTAGGGAGGGTCCATTCTTTTCTCCTTAATCACTAGGGCTTTAATCGTTCGTTGAATGTTCTCCTCTGTGCTGATGATAGAGTTGCAGGACACCCCAATACATAATCTCCATTCCTTCCTTGACCCCATTGATTGAGAATTCATCGAAAGAACAGAGGAAGATGCTTCGATGTGAGCTTTGACTTCGCACAACGCCAAGGCAAAGAAAAACCCCACGTGACCAGGTGACTACCCGAGTTCGGATTTCTGTGTCAGTCACTACTTCCCACTCTTCAAATCTTCACTCTCTCCGTAGCTTCACTCTCTTTCGATATTCCCACTTTCCCAATCTTCCCACTCTTCCATTCTTCCCTCTCTTCTGTCCTGTATCTCAAGTCGACCATGATCGTAACGCGTAATTCACCTGTCAAGATTTCTCTTCGGAAGCCAGTCTACGTGCCCCGCTCAAACCCTCACAAGGACCAATCCCCGTCTCAGTGTCAGTGTCAGTCCCAGCGACCACAACTTTTTACGACACAAAACCCTGGTTTTGGGAGCCGCCATGTCCATGACAGCGCTCCGTTCAGTCTGTGGGATCACGAGTCTGCAGCCTTTCGGGAGCCCCGTGCAAATGAGCTCGATTGGATGTTTGCTACATATCGAGCGAGAGCTATCTACGTCCATCTACCTGACATAATGATCAGAACAGACCAACCTCCAACCGAAATACCTCTCACCATAGGCGGCGCCCTTGTTCGTTTCATTCCAGAAGACATGTTCCTACCGAATATACCTGCCGGCTCTTTGAGACCATATCCAAACAGTCAGAGAGATGACCTACTCTCTTCGCCACTGCGATTGTACTCAATACCAAGCCACAAGCAGTGCCACGAAATCATTCGATTACTCGAGCTGGAGGTTGACATCCGAGCTATTCATTTCCTGCCGCCCCAAATCATCGTCGAGTTGGACATGACTAGTGGAAAGAAATATGACAGGCATTCACTTCCTCCGCGAGCCGGTGGAATGTCGATTCAGTACCATGAAGCCAACGAGGGATTCTGGAGAGGTTCGTCACAGATGGGATATGAGAGGCTCATCACCCCAACACACACTATTGTTGACCATTCAGACTATCTTTTCAACAGCCCGCACAAAATCTCGCCGGGAGTCTGCCTGGCCTCTTCTTTTGTGATGGAGGGAAGCTTACCCACCTCGAAGTGGCTCGGTACATCAGCTGGTCTCTTCTTGCAAAGGGGACATAAGAGATATATCAGCATTGCCAATCATGGATTTCCGAGTTCATCTGAAGTGTATCACCCATCCCCTACGGGTCGTCGAATCGGCCAAGTAACAGATCGCTTTCCAGCATGGGACTTGGCCTTCGCTCAATTGGACCCTTCTATATATATATCCGTCTCGAATGACCATTACTTTGCAGCCCCCAAACCTTCGCGAATGATAAGGGTGGAAGAGATTCAGGCTGGGGATTGGTTCGAAGTGGATGGGTACTCTACGGGGAGATTGGACATGTGCGCTCGTGGAAGATCCTACGCCAGACCGGATATGCCAGAGGGAATCCAAGCCAATCCCATCCAAGATTGGAAGGTAGAGGTCGCGTATTCAATTTTCGGAGCGATTGGGGCTTCAGTCAAAGAAGGCATCTGTGGTGCACCGGTCGTAGACCACAACGGGAGAGTCGCGGGAATGTTCGGCTTGGTGGATCAGTCGGGCATGTGGGCATGTACCATTGGATTGGACTTCTTCATCGACTCTGGCTGGAGTCTGATATAAGTGTAGATTAGATTTATACCGATTTCTTCACTTTATTGGCGTCTTTTTCCCCCTTTACAAAATGGATATAGTAGCCCTTGTTCCTTATAATTATGTTTTCTCCTGGCATAATCCCTTATTCTATACCTGTTCGCCCGGGCGAACGACCACTCTATCATTGATTAATCAGTAATTGCCCGTTCTTCTTGCCGCTTTCAGCGGTCGCAGTCGGGCGTAAACCATTTCACACCGGGCCAATCTTGAACAACGCCTTTATCGAAACAGTCTCTGAACCCGTTTCCCGACTCGTCGGACGAAGATTTCCCGTCCACCATCATCATCTATACGCTTTCCTCCGGCAGATTCGGTGTCAGCTAGCTGGCGCGGTAGGGCCACGGGAGCTAGAGCATGAAGACCGTAACCCGCCATGCAACACCACACGAAGATGAAGTTTTCGGCTACTATGAATCAAGGGCCGGAATACTGGCCCAATCGCTCAGGCTTGATGCAACGGGTCCAAGCTGTCGTGTTCCAGTGCATCGAGCAGTCCCGGGCCGTGCGTCTGGCTAGCGTAAGCTATATGACGAGGATAACAGTAGGAATGGAAGGCATATTTTCATATTCTCGGGAAGGTTGTCCTCGTGGGTCTACGACAGGCTGAGGATCCGGGGCGGAGATGAGCATAAAGGGAAGTCGTTTTGCTAAGCTGCCCTCTTACCTGAGGGGCTTGAAAGGAGAGCCTGGTCGAGCATTCCTGGACGGGAATGATGTTTGGATTTTGAACGAGTGTGGCGTGGGCCTTTCCTTATGCTGGTCTTCCTTTTGTACTCTTCACTACTGTTTCTCCATTCTATATCGCCGATCCGCACAGCCGGGCATTTTTTTGTGTATGCTTTTGACAGCACTGAATGTTGCAGATTTGAGGGATAGTAATGAAAGGCGATCGAGCTATTGAGGAGATTGCGTGTTGAATGCCCGAACTTGGCGTGGTTCGCCGATGTGTAATCGCAGAAAGAGGTCAGACAGCGGAAACAATCAGTGGGGGGAGAAGTGGAAAAAAGATTCGAGACAAGATAGTTCGCTGTGGCAGCGCAAGAGGGGTCCAGCTTGGGCGAGCACTGCCCGGATGATACTATTAATATATATATATTCTGTTGATGGATACCGTTGGAGCATGTGAACAAAAGCGGATCTAAAGCGAGCAGCAAGGATAATCATCATCAATGCTGGAAAAGGAGCGCGAATTGTTTGGGGTCCAGAGGCACGCGATTTCTTCCTTGAGCTCTACCGTTGGGTGACGGGGTAACTCTCGTCGATGGTTTCGAGCCAGATTTGGAAGTACTAAGCCTCGAGGCCCATTTCAAGTCTTCTTAATTGGAAATTGAGTAGTCGATGTGAGAGACTCGAGAAAAGAGATTTGGAAGGAAAAAGGGATGCCAGAAGTCGTGTGCTACTTAGTTCGCAAACTACCATGTCTCCGAGCAAGATTCAAAGAACAGGCTGAAAGGGATATCTATGTGACAGGATTTTCAGAGGAGACCGCTATTCTTGGCTCTAATTATATTAAGTGTTGATAGAGTGGAAGTTGCTCCTCGGTGTTACTAGCAACAGTCATCGTCTTGACAACATTATGACAGTAGCAGAGCAGGGATGAGGAGAGGGTGTGATTAAAGTACTTACTAGCGATGAAGGACCGAGAAGCAGATAGTGGAGTGCTGATACTGAATGGCAAAAGAACATATTTGTCTGCGTCTGAGAATGCACACTACTAGTGACTGCACAAGAAAGATATCACCCCAAGTGCTTGTTGCACGTTGTACACAACCAAAGCCTTTGAGTGAGACCACAAATGCCACGTCTTCATGTCGAGCTTGATAGAGTCTCTCCAGCCAGATTTCAGTAGACACAGCCGTGAACGAAGGCGTCGTACAAATACCTGTCGAGCTTGGGCAAGCTAATCTTTTGACTGTAGGGCTTGGGCCTTGTAAACAATATCCCAGTGCCTGTATGCCATCTCCTGACGCTGGGATGCTGAGCACCATGCCTGATTTGAGGGCGTTGTGATCTCATATTTCATGCATCGATGTAGACCCTCGGACGTGAATAATTCCGCCTCATTGTGTAGTCTTCAAACAATCATAATGGCTAGCTTTGGCTGGGCTTACATAATCAATGAAATGTTTGTTTGCGAAAATGCTGGTGAAAGCATGGATGCTGCAAGACTCCATATCGCATGATCCTGAGAGTGAAGTGCTCTGTCGTCTACTCACTGCTAAGATAAGACATTGTGAGCTGGAAGGAAGATCAATGCAAAGCGTACAGACGTGATAATGCACGATAGATTATGGACGTATAGATGACACGTAGTGTTAGGAAGGAGAGCAAGTTGCGATCAATGGAAGAGGCCAAAATGTGCTTCGCAGGAATGTGAACACTGTCATAAGTGTGATGCATTATCTCGTGATGCATCACTCTGTTCCACAAACAGCAAACGAATCGATAATCGTGAGGTCGCCACAGAGTACCGGAATAGAGGCTGTTATTCTCAAGAGTAGTTAGTGAGGACTCATCGTCCATCGGCTCTCTACATCCGCCATGGCCGCGAGAACCATCCATGGCGACGAAGATATTTCCTCGTCCATTAGTCTCAGGGTGATTTAAATCCCTCTCCATTGTCCGTTGATGAAGAATGTTTGGTTGTGCCATTGGTGGTGATCAACATCGGCCGCCGGGGCTAATATCCGGGGCGTTACCGGGTATAAGGGAATTTTGTCCGAAGTGGTTGGGAGTGGCTTCTGCACAGTATCTGCGGTCTAATGATATCGGGTTTTCAAACGTCTACTTTAGGAGGGGAAGACGGGGATCATATTGTTCAGATAGGCCTAGGCTTCAAAGACCCTGCATGAACGATTGTCATCTTCCCTGAATTCCGTTGCAGGAGACATGTGTCCGGGTAGCCGTGTCGAAAGACCTCGAAGTCAAGCTACAGTAGGGTGGCTCTCTGGGTATGAAGTGCGCCGATAAACATCTCTAACCATTTCTTAAGCCTCGCATTGTGTGGAGCGTATGCTTCCCGAGCTTAGCGATTCAAGCTGCAGAAGTAGAGTCTGATACAGTACGCGCTTAGTCCTACAAGCCACTAGAAGGTGGCAAACTGTGGTCGTGCACCAAGGGGAAGCAGGTGAAACGACAACCGGGTGCGAACAAAACCATAGATCAAGGGACATAGACGGGCCTGGATTGGGGTAGAAGGTAAACAATTGAAGGCGAGAAGCAGTCCGATCTAGGTGACTTTCTCATGGATCATGGCCATCGAGGGCGCATTTTGGCCCAAGCGTGGTTTTAAACCAATCAATTATGAGAATGGATGGTAACTTGTAAGCATGGAGTAACTTTGAGACTCATCGATCGACAACCTATTTTTTAGGTGGGGGTTAAAAGCAGAATGTGGCTGATGGGCGGAAGCCGTATCCGGGTACTGGAAGTTGTTGGAAGGTGGCAAATTTGGGTGAGCAAAGATGGGGGATGTGGGATTGCTGTGAGTCCTGGATGGGCGAAATTCATTTGCCGATTAAGTACCTCATTGCTCGGAGGTTGCTCCGCGACTCCTACAAGGCTCTCTCTATCGCAGGACCCTAGACTAGGTATTTTTAAGACAAGAGAAGACCTAGAAGCCGGGCCATCTGGTCAATGGGGACAGGAATGGAATGAGGGGCAGATGCACAAAGCTTTCCATTCCCCCTCTCAAGCCCACTTGCGCCAAGCTCGGTCCCGTTCCCAACCCACCTCTTCTGCATTTCTTCGTCCCACTTTCCTACGCCACACTTCCACCCCCCAATCTCTGACAACGACAGTGCTTGACATCATCTATACTTGTGCACAAACAATTTGTCAATCAAGTGACTCCATACAAACAAGTTTGCCATCGAGAATGTGAATTGCAGTTAGCAGAAGCCCCGAGTTGATACGTTCATCTCATCTCACTCGGAGCTACCTCCGATCGCGAAGATTGGCCACAGCTTCATACACTTGACGTCAACGGCACTGACAGCTGTTACCGCAAACCCGTTGACTCGTGTATCAGCCCTCGTGTCAAGAGTCTCCACTAGACCATGGCTGGCTCCACTCAAGGCCTTTTGTCGCCAAGCTTGGATGCTTCAACCAACCTGTTTGCTTCTGGCGGCCGCAACACATCCAAGTGTAATGAGTTTCTCAGAAACTTTGGCAATGGTATCACCAGCCACAGCACATTTGGCTCTCACAGCGATGAGAAGCTGCCATCCCACGACCTTGATGCGGCTGGCGAGGCTGACGATGGCTCCTTCTTCGACTTCGAACCACATTCCACTGCTGCTTCACCATACACCAACAACCAATTCTCGACTCCGAATCCAGGCATCTCAAGCTGGGGTACCGACATGAACTTCCACCCAATGTCACCACCCCACTCCGCCTCCTTCTCTCCAAAAGACTTCTCCTATAACTTTCAGCACCCGCCCAACATCTTCACAAACCTCGACCCAAACAACACCTGTGCCCAGTACGGCCAAGTGACTCCACCAGATGATAAAGGCAACCCCGACGAGTCATTCGACGATCAACTCCGCACTCAGCTCTTGGACGAACCAACCAAGCCTGCCCCACCAACCGTCAAGTCAAAGAAACGCAAACGCCCCTCCACCTCCACCGACACCCCCACACAACCCACAAAACGTACCCGCAAATACGCCTCCCGCAACTCTCCCAAAAACGAAATCGACACCACCAAACCAGAAGACGTGCGGCGCTTCAAATTCCTTGAGCGCAACCGCGTCGCGGCCTCCAAGTGCCGCCAGAAGAAAAAAGAATGGACCAACAACCTGGAAACCAAGGCCCGCGAGCTGCAGAAGAACAACAGCAACCTGCGCATTATGGTCGAATCCCTGCGGCAGGAAATGGTTTTCTTGAAGAGCGAGATGCTCAAGCACAGCAGCTGCGATTGTCCGGCTATTCACGAATACCTCCAATCCGGCGCCATCAACAATTTCGACCGTAGCATGTCCGAGGAAGCGTTGTTCAAGCGTGAAGCGAGCCCTATCGAAAAGGAGCCTGGGAGTCCAGTAGGCAGCGTTGCAGTAGTAGGGGATGTGACATCACCCGCTGCAACGGCCGCGGCCTCTGAAGCTGAGGACGATCGCGCGTTGGAAGCTCTGCTGATGAGCTCGCTGAAACATGATACGAGCGAGGAGGGCATCGCGAGCCAGGTTGGCGGATGACACATTGTTCATCCAAATATCCGTTCACACGTGCAAATGGAACCCGCAGAAATTCTCATGTCAATTACCTTAGCGTGGTTTTCGCTAGCGCCATCGAGATCGAAACTCGTCTGTTTGCTCAACGATGGTGGAATCTTTAGCCTTATCGATTTGGACCCGCATTCCGCGAGCAGCTTTCATCGACAATGCGATAGCGCGGGAACATGGGAGGGAGGAAAATTGTTGGAGGTTGCGTTGGTTGCTCAAGAGCTCTATGGTTGCGAAGAAGCGTGCTGCCGTGATATGATTACCACGACTCTAACGGCCGGACCTGAATTCGTTGTATGTGCATCCACATGGCGACTGTGAAACGCTCGAATATACGACAAGAGCTTGCGATGCTCCGCGGGACATTTATCATGCTCGCCCACGACACGATTGCTTGCACGACCGAAATCTTGCTGCTGTTGCGTAAGGTGCTTGAGGTGGGATGGCGTCGTCATCAGCAGCGGAGATTTCGAATGATGAGCGGACTGGCTGGCTGGGTGGGCCAGCAGGCGATCTGGCAGCAACGACCGAATACGTTGACGAGGGAAAAGTGCTTTCGTTGTTTGTTTGCATGTACTTAGCATATGATACCACCTTAGCACACGTCAACGATGATGATTACAGCCGAAGATGCTTATGATGTACACATCCCTACTACCATATCCCCCCACCCGTCACTCAATACAGCTAGCCATCCCGATTCACTCCCGCTCAACCCCCTCCCTCCCCTCCTCCCCCACCCACACCAACGCCCCCTCCCCCCTCGTACACCGCTCCAGCACCTCCCTCA
>JAABUQ010011658.1_pt1 | contig 11160 bp, 16 predicted proteins | sample 5560001 | NCBI WGS metagenome assembly JAABUQ01 (sample SAMN10711888, study PRJNA513371) | rock metagenome | isolation source: Antarctica rocks | place: Antarctica: Victoria Land, Finger Mt nord | collected 2015-12-18
AATATATTATAATATAATTTATTAAATTTAAAATTTTATTTCTTTATTTTTTTAATATATATTTTATTAATAAACTTTTAATAGGCTTTTATATATTTTATAATATAATAATTAATACAATATTTTATTATAATATAATATATTTATTTAATTAATTTAAATAAAATTTATATTTAATATTTTTTTTGATTAAATTTTTAATTAAAAGGAATATAATAATAATAAAAAGGATAAATAAATATTAAAGAAGAAATATTTAATAATAAATAAAATTTAATTATTATATATAAAATTTATCAATATATAAAGCTAGCGAGGTCCCTTATATAAAATATCGATTTATATATACTAATACGCTGGCTGTTAAGCCGACCTTAGATTTTGGTATAGAATTAGTAATAAGGGAAGGTCTATTTCGCGAACCGCTAACCGTAATACAACCAACTGTATCATCATCATCGCCTTGCATGCGAGCTTCCATTGCTGCGGATATCGCCTGCGACTTCGTTTGTGAAGGAAGTAATCAGCGACTATGTACGTCTCTTTTCGCTCTCGGCGTGAAGATGCGATGACAGTGCGTGTAGCGGTAGCTAGCTACCTCAGCTACTTAGGTATGCATCATGCAATCGTGCCCCGGCACCGCTTACAAATCCATGCGCATGCTTTGAGAGGATGGTATCAAGGAAGTTTGCTAATAGGACTCGCACGAAGACGTTCACCAGAAGCAGCAAGTACCTGCCGTCTCCCCCGTCGGGTATATAAGGAGGAGAAAGGGAGGCAGAATGAAGCAATAACATCCATTCCTCGCCTTGCCGAACCCTTCAAGTAATGCAGGTCCTTCCATTATATGGACCACAATCCAAATACTGACACTCGGGCAGCATCAATTAATCCCTAGTCCTCCTTCAGCAACTCACTCGCTCCAAAGCTCCCCGCCAAACCTCAGCGGGAATGCTCTTTAAAGCCACTCTCCCAGCACTGACGCTGCTTGCCTCAGCCACTACTTTCTTGACGGAACCCTTTCTACGCCTACACCTGCTATGGCTGCAATTGCAACGCCTTTCAGAGCATCGGCAGCGGCACCGAAGGCACTTGACATGAGCCTCTCCTTCCTCTCCATCACATTCTCCAAGCGAGATTTCGGGACTCGTGAAGCGACTTTCCCGAGCAGGATCTGCGCTGACTGGGGGCACTCTATCAGTGTGCACTTGAAGCAGGGGGCCGCTGCCGTGGGCCTCAGCGTCAATATAAATAGTAGCACACAGTATACGCTGCACACTATTTCGGACTGCAGCGGCACTAGTCAAACATTTGGGGTTAATGCCTATCAGTCGTGGGGATGTACGAATTCCCAGATTGGATGGGTAGATTCGATCTACTGTGTCTAGGGTGATTGAGAAGGATTCGAGATACTGCAGTTGGCGGCGAGGAGGACGAGGGAGGACGAGATGCGGGGCCTGGGTCGTGAGCAGCCGTAGAATGGAGAATTTGAGCAAACATAGCTCGTAGGGTAGTGACAATGCATGATTGCTATTTTGATGACACCATAAATGAGCAAAAGCAGTGGGCCATGGAAAAAGGAAAAGGGAAAGCAAACCGAACGCCCATATGCCCACATGACGCGACGCATCCTAGAGTTCCTCAATCCGATCACTCTCAAGAATCATAGTCTTTATTGCTGACTTGTATTCTGCAGTTTCTGGCTCCCTGCTGGCTTGGTAGTATTTGGCGCCTGAGTCGCCTCTAGGATCCCGCTGCCGCCGTGTTTGCTCGTTTCTGGGGCCATCGCTTCCTATTACATGTCGTTGTACTAATCATCTCCGGAACTTTCCGGACTAGGCTATAGGAATGAGTTTTTTTGGACGTTCGAAAGGGTGGGGGTGTGTGAGTCGAAGGCCGCAGAATGGGCGCTCAGTCCCGAGAGGCGCTGATCGCACGGCGTGGGATGCTGTATCACACCTCATTCACGATCAGCTTCATCGCTGAAAGTGGCATCCCTAGAAAAGCCCCTGACTGAGCTGGGGTTAGAGTTTTGTCTTCTTTTGCAGTCAAACTTTGTGGACGGAAGATGCAAGTGCTGCGTTCTCTCACGATGCCTTGCCAGCATCTTCCTTCAGGCTGAAAATCCGATTGAGTACCATCTTCCCCTCCACTGTATCCTTGTCCATTGATAGCCCACCTTCAAACCCTGGGATCGTACCGTTTCGTACCTGTCCTCCTTGCCGAGATCCTTCTCTCCTTCCTCCTCGGGCCATGGGGCGCGCCTACGGATCTCCTCCAGCCCGGTCTCCATCATCGCGTTGGCGTATATCTCCTCACTGTTAGGGTTCATGTCGTTCATAAATCCACCCTCGGCTGCATCAAGGTTCTCGGATTTGAAAAGTGGATTGAACATCCGCACTTTCAGCCTTGATTGGCGAATTGCGCTTCGGTGATGAGCCTACCCACTGGATGTAGGTCTTGGGTTTCTTTAACGGGGAACCCTCTTCCGGCTTCTCGTACGTAGCATGCACGGCTATGATCAAACCAGTGCTTTCGTCCTTGTCGAAAGTGGCGGCCTTAATAGGGAGAGGGACTTTGAGGAGACCGGTAGCTTTCACTGGTGCAAGTCTGAAGTAATCCTTGCTGTCCACTTCGCGGAAATCTGATCGATCAACGTAGACTGTCTTGGTGAAGGGCACAGTGTGTACCTCATTGCAGGATCTTTTCCAAAAGGAACTTCGACGTCCTCAACGTAGTCATCTGGGAGGTTGTCAATGATGACTGGTATGGGATCAAGGACTAACATCAGACGCGGTACGGTCTGTTTGAGGTATCGCCTCACGGTCTGCACGAACCGAGCCATCTGGATATTGGCGAGAGCATTGGAGACGCCAAGCTCATTGATGAATGCAAGAGTGGCTCCAGGCGGCACACCCCGTCGTCGAAGGGCAATGAGGGTGAAAAGCCGAGGATCATCCCATCCACGTATAATCCCGTTGTCTACCAGAGCCTTGATCTTCCGTTTTGAAAACACGGTCACTGTGTTGTTCAAACGGCCAAACCTATCAAGTAAGTGAGCGTATCCATCCGAATGCAACAGGCAATATTACTCTCTCTGCATCGGCTTGTATATTTCAACAGCATCACACAACCACTCGTAAGAAACACGAGACAGCCGGAATACTGTTGTGCATAAGGAATGGGAGATACTCTCAAAGCTATCACAGAGACAGTGCGTGAAATCGTAAGTTGGGTATGTCCTCCACTTGCTCCCCGTCCGATGATGTTCCCTTTCAAGAATGCGGTATGCTGACAGATCCCACATTCGGGGATTGCTATCGCTGAGATCCTGCTTCATTCGCAGAAAAGCCTCCTTGGGCTTATACTTGCCATATCTCAGTGCACGAAACTCGGTGAGTGATTGCTCTGGGGGTCGGTCTCGGTGTGGACACGGATATCGAGGTCCATGGTTCTCGCCACCTCTCTGAAGCTTCAGTTCCGTGTCTTCGCTCAGTGGGTCAGTCTATTTGGTCTGCGTCCCGGAAAGCCTTTCCATACCTGTACATTGACACACGTAAGCCCCATCCTTCTCAATCAAAATTTCCGCCAATTCATAGAGCTTGTCAAAATTGTCACTCGAATAAGTCACTTTGAATGGCTTGAACCCCAGCCACTCAACGAACTCCCGGATAGCGGTAAAGTATTGCTCTTCTGCCGCTTCGGGATTGGTATCGTCAAATCGAAGGTAGCACACACCGTTGAGATATCTGGCAAGTCCGAAATTGATCGCAATGGCTTTGCTATGGCCAATGTGTAGATATCCATTTGGTTCAGGCGGGAAACGAGTCACAATCTCTGTCGTTGGTTTTTCATTGTATGTTGTTCCAAAAACCTTCATTGAACATGGAAGTGGGATCTATGGAGGCTGCTGGGGTACTAGAGATTTTCTCTTTCTTTGCTGGAGGAGGTTTGGGGTCTTCCGGTGCCCTGGGTTCCTTGGGCTGCTTCTTGGGTGTTTCTTCCTTTGGCTCCTTGGGTCGATCGGGTAGCGTAGCCCCTGGCTCGAGCTGGGCATTGACTCGGGCTTCCATGGTGAGTCTAGTAATTTTGATAGAAGAAGTACAGAAAAGATCGGACTATATCCATCCTTAGTGATGTTTGAAGGGAGATATTGAGTCATGCGCCTAGCAATATGGTCCTGACCATAAGAAACCTTATTCCCCGCAGGTCGACATGACTTTGCTAATTCACATTTCTCAAACCGTGATATTTCTTCCCACGCTCACACACTTGCCTACCCACTTCTACACTACTTACTCGCTTGGATGACCTCTACTCGAAGGACTTCGTCTCTCATCTGAGAACATCGGCTGAAACTAAGTCTTCAAAGTGCCCGCGGGGCAAAGTTGGAGGGAGACGAATTCAAGATGTCGTCCGAATACACCAATTGCAGATTCTACGAGGAAAAGTTCCCAGAGGTAGAGAGCTTTGTGATGGTAAATGTGTGCATCCCGCGACCCTCCTCATAAAAACGAACCAGCTAATCCCACGCGCAGGTCAAACAAGTATGCACCTCGCTCTCCGCTGACATTCAAACCATGACTCACGCTCAAACCAGATCGCAGAGATGGGCGCCTACGTCAAGCTCCTCGAATACGACAACATCGACGGCATGATCCTCCTCTCCGAACTCTCCCGGCGGCGCATCCGCAGCATCCAAAAGCTGATCCGCGTGGGGCGCAACGAAGTCGTGGTCGTGTTACGAGTCGACAAGGAAAAAGGCTACATCGATCTCTCCAAGCGCCGAGTCTCCCCCGAAGACATCGTCAAGTGCGAGGAGCGCTTCAACAAGGGGAAGATGGTCGCGTCCATCATGCGGCATGTGGCCGACAAGACCAAAACTCCCATGGAAACCCTCTACCAGACTATCGGCTGGCCCTTGAACAAACGCTACGGACACGCTGTGGATGCTTTCAAGCTCTCAATCACGTTCGTCTTCACCTTCCCCCTCCCTCCACCCTCCCTCATTTATCTCCCCCCATCACTAACCCTCCACCAGAAACCCCGACGTCTGGAACGACATTTCCTTCCCCACCACCACCGTAAAGAACGAGCTCCAATCCTACATCTCCAAACGGCTAACCCCCCAACCAACCAAAGTCCGCGCCGACGTCGAAGTCACCTGCTTCGGCTACGAAGGCATCGACGCCGTCAAAAACGCCCTCCGTACCGCCGAAGCCCAGTCAACCCCTGACACCGCCGTCAAAGTCAAACTCGTGTCTCCCCCCCTGTACGTGCTCACGAGCCAGTGCTTGGAGAAGGGCGTGGGTGTCACGACGTTGGAGAGGGCGATTAGAGCTATTGAGGAGAATATTAGGGGGAATTGGGGGGGGTGTGTGACTAAGATGGCGCCGAAGGCGGTGACGGAGAATGATGATGCAGAGTTGCAGGCGCTGATGGAGAAGCGGGAGAGGGAAAATGCGGAAGTCAGTGGGGATGAGAGCTTGAGTGAGAGTGATGAGGGGGCTGTGGCGGAGACGATGTAGGGTTTGGTTGGGAAGAAGGAAGGGTTTTAGGAAGGTGGGGTGGCTTTGCGAGGGATGAAAGTGGTATAGAGCTGGAGCCATAACATTATGAACATACGTCTCTTGTGCCTCGGGTTGGCCGCGCCTGGAGTATATTCTGGGGCTGGCGCAGCGCTTCCTGCGCACAGTGGGCAGAGCCATCCAGGAAGGAGACGACACACTACATGTGATCCGCATCACACTGGTTCAAATTTCAGATTTACCACCAGGTAGACATCAATAAAACACCCGACTCCCCCCCGTCGTAACCAAGCTCGCCCCCACCCCCGCCAGCTGCACCTCAGTGGTATACAGAACCCTAGGCATCGTACTCCCCGGGTTTACATCCCCATGAAAAACCATCCTCCGCGTGCTCGACCCGTCCAGCGTCAAACTCGCCCCGCCGGGGCTATTCAGCCCAAACATCCCACTCGACAGCAACGTCCCCTGCCTGTTGTACATGCCCTTCACCGTCGGGCTGGTCGCCCACTTGACATCGTAATCGGGCCCGCGGAAACAATGCGAGCTGTAGAAGAGGAAGTACTGTCCCGCGTTCCACGTCAGGAAGGGCGCTTCCACGTAGGGCCCGTCGGCGGCAGTGCGGTCGAGGATCGTGCTCACGGTGCCGATGGGCGTGAAGCCGTCGGCGGGGGAGACTTCTTGGAGTTTTATCGGCGTGGGTTTGATCTGGGCGGGGTTGGCGTATTCGTTGCCGCACTGCCCGGGGCCGCCGAGGGAGTTGCCGTCGACTTTGTAGACGACGTACATGCGGCCTTTGAAGGCTGGGTCGGGGTTTGGGTCGATGAAGGCGGAGGGGTCGATCATTCCTGAGGGCGGGTTGGCGGGGTCGATGTGCCCCGCGGGGACGTCGCACGCGAATGGCGTGGGTTGGGGGGTGTAGGGCCCGGTGACTGTGGGGGAGGTGGCTACCCCTACACAGTGTTTGGCTGGGTCTACCGCGCTCTGGCCTGCGAAGTAGAGGACGTAGGAACCCGAGGGCTAAGGGGGGGGACTTGTTAATGGAGACATGATGTGCTGGCTCGGCTTTGGCTCACCAGTTGGATTACGTCTGGCGCCCAGATGCTTCCTTTTTGATGGACCCAGGCGGGGAGCGCTGGCATTGCGTCGGCCTGTTTCGATGGGTCGGCTGTCTGCATCAACATGTGGATGGGCTCCCCTTTCTTTGCGACGGCGATTGGGACATGGAGGCCTCCTGAGTCCGTGGCGAAAGTGTAGGTTGTGTCGCCGTCGATGTGGATCGCCGGATCAGCAAAATTTGAAGGCATTACAGGCTGCCACGTCCCTGTTGACGTAGGCGCCGCGCGACTGAGTATGGCCAGGCTGCTAGCAGCAATAAAGCAGGAAAGGACTGTGGGAAACATGTTTGCGGCGAATGAGTGATACATCTGGTCAGGGCTGGCCAGTATCTATAATGATTGAGAAGCCATGCGCAGAACGAGAGTAAGTTAATAGTAAAATGCAGCAGAAGAGAATTGAACCGCGTTTAAGAAGAAAGGCAGGAAAGTGCCGCAGAAGTCTGACTGGAGACATTCCTGCTATTTGATCTCTATTCAAATTCGAGGTCAGCATTGGGGGCTGCTCTTGGTGCACGGTAAGAAGGTATGTAAGTGGCGGCCTGATATCGATTATATGCGCCAGCACTAGATCGGTTGGAAGAAGCAATACCAACACTGCCCGCCAGGCTACGCCTTCATTTGGCCACATAAGGTAAAATAGCATGCAACGGCAACTAATTGTGCTGGATGTTGCCGGGAAAGGTTCTAGTGTGAGACCAAGGCTTGTGTCGATCGGAAGAAAAGCGAGAGAAGAAAGGAGTCGTGATTGTTGCTCTAGAATCGTTGATGTTATGATTCAAAAATCGAGGCAAAAGGGTTTCATGATGCGGGCAAGTGGAAGGTCGTCAGCATCACCACATTGGAGATTGCAGCAGACAGACTCACTGCGCCTCCAAACAAGAATGATGATGACGACGTCGTAGCCCGCTCATTTCTTGACCTACCTATCATAGGAAAGCCTCAGTCGAGATATTACAAGCGAGATGAGACCACGGGCTGTTTTGAAACAAATTGTCTCCCAGCAGAGGTTGAGGCACAGGCCAGGGTGCCGCTGGTCGCAGTCAGACCCTCACAGTAAGCAGCAAAGTATGTTCATCTGAAACAAAACATGAATACGCCAAATTTGACTAGTGAAAAAGAACTACTAAAATTTATCATATTATTTAAAACTTTTTACAGACTTCGGAGTATATATGTACATTGTCCTCTCAAAGTTTTATCAAGTTTGAATGTGTAGAAATTTGTTTACAAATTCTTGAAATATCAGATTTTTAGTGGGTTTGGTAGAGCTCGCTCAATTTGGCGTGGCCATCTTTTGTTTCACCAACCCTCGGATGATTATTGGTATTTACTTCGACTGCAGTCGAGGGAAGCCTCGGATCCCTCGGAAACTTCGGAAGCATAGAAGCCAGATAGGAGCAAAATCCAGCCGAGGTTTTGCAAGGGCTTCAGTATTGTTGCACTCGAGGGACCTTTCCGAGCTTACCTCCTTCCACATGGCATTACTCCTACTACATAGGGGGCTTGAAAACCATGTTGATACTGAACCCCATATAGCTTAGTACTGGGCTAAACCAGGCCTTCGAGGGGGCTTGGAGGAGTAGGAAATACACACACACACACACACACACATACACACACCTCCTTCCACATATTCTTCCTCCCGCAGCACACAGCTCCTCGCACGGTTAACACGCTCACCAAATACTCCTGTATCACAAGCGATATACAATCCAGGGGACTACTGCTCAACAATATCCTGTCCTGACATCACCAACCGACTGCTTATATCAGAATCTACAAAAAGGATATCAATCATTACCTGCTGACTCTCTGATCCTAGAAAACCATCACCAGGCCACCCTTCGGATTTTCAAGTTGGACGCGTGGATGGTACAGCCACGCTGCGATGAGCCAAACCAGCCTTTTTCTCATTGCCCCAACTTACATGTCTCTCAGAGCATGCTGAACGTACTCTTGGCCTTGATGTCCCGGTGTATACTCTTTAGCGCCTCCCGATTATCATAGTGCCAACGAATGCGTCTGTATAAAAAACTTCCCCTTTTCCAAATGCAATTGAATCTTGTTGCTCCTAGCTTCAGCCCGTTCTTTACATCGAGTCGTCCCTCATCCGCGCTCATGATCTTCGCAATTGATTTTCCAACTTCACTGCCACAAATCTCTTTCTCTGCTCCGATACCATCTCCGACCATCATAATTGGGTGGCGATGCTCAATCGGCTGGACCTAATTTGGGGTTATCGGGCTTTCAGCGCCGATATGTTGGTTTCAACGTGGGGCGATTCCGAAACTAGGTTTCAGAGGGGGGGAGGGTAGTTCTTTTGCAGACTTAAGACGTTGGAAGCGTCCATACCCCATGTGTAAGATATTTGGGCTTAGGTGTCATACAGAGAAGTGATTATTCTGACCCATTCGATTGCATACAGTCTCGCTTTTTGCTTCTGGCTATAACGAACGACAGGCTCTCCTGCGCTCGAACACATGACCCAAGCTGTCTGTCTGGAAGCGGGCGAACGAGGTGATCACCGGTGACGGGCTGCAATTTTCGTGTGCATAATAACCCCCTTAATCCTTTGCGCTCTCAGTACGCAAACTACCCACTCCGCAAAGCTCTATTGTCCTATTGCCTCTCACCCTAGGCGCCGCCTCAATTATCACTTTCGCAAACCCATCCACCCCAAAAGCCATTTCGCCCCCAATATGAAGCGACGCTCCGCTTACTATACACTCAGCAACGACGCTTCTTACCGCCGTGACCACATCAGCCAACGACCCCGTATCCCTACCCGGCGGATTATCGACCAAGATACTAAGGAGACAGGTGTTTTTCGAGAAACTAGCCGGCACACGCACCACGGGCGCAGGAGCGAGGACAGTACGGGATGCGAAATTCCTAGGCCTATCTTGTTCGGGCAACTCGCGGATTTCGGCGGCTATATCGAAACAATCCCAAGCTCTGGGGCGTGGGTCCTGTGTTGAGCCCCGGTCGGTGCAGCCAGCTTGTACTTTGAATATTGGAAGAAGCAGGAGAAGGTAAGGAAGCAGCATTTTTCTTCGGAGGAGAACTGCCGCGGGAGTACAACTCGAGGCCGTGTGGCATTCGCTTGCTGCAGGAGACTGTGTGCTGACTTGGGCAGGCTCGTGCTGCTTCTGGGTATGCGAAGAATGAGACTCGACCACCTTGTTGAAGAGGAAACCTCTGGCAGAGCATTGCCGACAGCATACTCTAAATAGTGATCGTTTACTACCTTACCAAAAGGTCGGAGCTGGCGCCTGTGCTGGAGATAAATATAGTGATCGTGAGTCACTATCGAAGAACCGAGCGAGTGGGAAACAGCCGCCAGAGACGCGCAAACGAAAACGGCCAAGACGAGTTGGAGAATGCTGTCGCATACTCAGGGCACACGCCTGTTTTGAAGAGCTGTATGCATTTGAACAAATTTAAAAATCGCCCAGACTCACGCGCTCTCTTCCTTTCAAATCACCTCGACTCGAAACCACTTGTCGGGAGGACTTCCTGAAGACAAAGCCTCGTCTCGATCTATACACAACTCTCGCTCTTCAATGCACGCCAACAGTCACCTGTCATTTGGGTATTGTTTAGTGATGCTTGTTAAACAGCACTTTCTTGAGGCAAGATAATGTTAAACTGAAATGACGTGTTGAGATGTTATGTTTAAGTGATCCAGTCATCCTATCAGAAACTACCAAGCAAAACGGGGAACTGCATTCAAAGCCTCGTAACACTCACAAATACTACTGCTTCTCCGCAACCTCCATCTTCCCACCTCCCTCCACGCTCCCTACGTCCCTGTCATTCACACCCACAATATCCACCTTTCAGATCCTCGAGGGTTCAAGCAGCATCGTCCAAGCATCCCCCTTCACCAATCCATGTCAAGCCACACCACTCCACTCGAACAGTCGCAAACCCCAATGTGGCCTCTCCCGCGGTACCAGACCCGTCATTCAGCCGCCGCGGAACAAAATAACCCTTCACATCCAGCTCCACGCTCTCATACTCGCTCTTGTTATGAACGGACAATGGAAAGACCAACACCAATCTCATCTTCTCGAATCCTCTCAACGCTCTCACCACACTTCTAACCCAGACCTCTAGCTACAAAAGTCGCTCCTGCTTCTGTCTGCCGAGGAAGCCACGCCCGTCTCCCCATAAACACCCTCTCAACTCCTCGACCACTAATCCTCCTCCCAGCAATTCCCCCTCAAAACCCCCCCTCCAGCTCTCCAGCAACACGTCCCCCCCCAGCAACCATCTCATACCAAACACAACCTTCCTCACCCGGATACAACCCGCGGCCCCCCCATCCGATCCCGCAACAACCGTCCCCAACCATCGTCAACTGCACCACCTTACATCCCCATAGAACACCCTCCTTTCAACCGTAAAACACACCCCTACCTATCCTCCGTAGCTCGTAGAAACCCCCCCCCCCCCCAACTTTCCCCCTACCTCACTACCTTATCCAACACATCACCCCCAATCTCACCTCTCAT
>JAABUQ010011660.1_pt1 | contig 11154 bp, 11 predicted proteins | sample 5560001 | NCBI WGS metagenome assembly JAABUQ01 (sample SAMN10711888, study PRJNA513371) | rock metagenome | isolation source: Antarctica rocks | place: Antarctica: Victoria Land, Finger Mt nord | collected 2015-12-18
ACCACTCTTTTCAATGGGCGGCCGGCGATTGCAACCAGCGCCGGTAGACCGGGCCTGCTTCCGACTGCCTATGGCCTGCTTGATCCGAACCCAACAGCGGGCGAAGCCGTTTTGTCCCGCAACTATGGCCGGGGGCCGGGCATCATTATGCTCAATCTTCGAATTTCGAAAGTGTTTGCCTTCGGTCCAACGGGAGAAGGCTCCATATCGACTGGCGGCCGTCGTCCTCAAACGGGACCTTTTGGCGGCGGTTCTGGCGGTGGTGCTGTCTCCACCGGTCGCCGCTACAATTTGGCGATTTCTCTTTCGATTCGCAACATTCTGAACCACAACAATCCGGGTCCGATCATCGGCAATATTACTTCGCCACTGTTCGGCTTGGCTAACCAGCCGTATGGCGCTGGCGGTATTGGGGGAACGGGTTTTTCGGAGTCGGCGGACAACAGGCGGTTGGAGTTGCAGACACGGTTTACCTTCTGATTCGCCCGGCCACGGCTATTACAGCACGTTCACTGGCAACCATGAAGAAGCGTGCATAAACCTTCGTTTGTACAAGGGCGATCTTGAGTGGGCCCATTCTGCTTTTTGACATTCGCGTAGTTTTGTCCTTCATTGCCTTGTGATGGCGCGTTATTGAAAAGCAGCGGCCCCGTTCCCGGATAGCTCACGTGTGAAGGCGAAGGATAGAGTTTTGAACTTTTGCTGCCGACACATTCAATCACCGTTCTACGCCCCGACGTTTTTGACGCGTTCGATCCAGATCGCTCGGGTCTGCTATCTCCATCGCGGCAGATCTCAACGCCGCTTGGTATCGACCGAGCCAGCCGCCCCACCCGTCCTCGCTCGGCAGGATGCCGCGCTTGAGAAACACCCGAGCCGCTTCCGTCAGATGCTTCTCGTTGTTAAGCATGGCTTCGGCGGGCCCGAGGTCCTGCACCTCCAGCAGCGGCTTGCCGTCAACGAACAGTTTTCGTAGCCGAAGAAATGAATTCGCCCGCAACCTGCCACTGCTCCGCGTCTCCTCGATCTCCGGCGTGTAAAGGATGTAGTGAACACGTGCATCGGTACCCTCCAGCAACAAGTAGCTTCGGCCAGCATCTCGACCGTTTTCCTCCTCGCCATGCACCAGCACTCTACCTTCAAGAGAATTCAGCTTTCGGTGATCAGTGACGACCAACGGGAGCCGCTCATCCGACAACAAGACACCGTGCGCATGTAACATCTTTTGACGGTCGCTGGTTCGCTGCATCGCGCGAAGTATACTTTCGAAGTCACTGCGAACTTGCCGGGAGTTTGGACCTGCGGCACTGGCTAGGCCCATCGTCTGTAAGACCGTAAGGCGCTCCGAGATCTGTTGCTGGCGGACCGTCGTGGACCCGGAAGCTCCCGCCACGATCTTGAAGTGAAAGGCGCTTCCACCGTGGTCTCCTTCATCTTTCAAACGCGCAATGTCGCGGTCCAGGGACGTGTACCGCGCTTCGTGTACTTCACGAGATGCGGCCACCTCAGCGTCGCGTTCTGTTCGATATCCAAGTTGCCTCGTGCAAAGGTTCTCGGCGGCGGCACGAATTCCGTGCTTCACGTAATCACGATCCAGCCGGAGCGCCTGTCCGTTGCTGTCAACACCACGAAGCGCAATATGAACGTGAGGATGTTCCGTATTGTGATGAACGGCGGCTGCCCACTCCAAGTCAGTCCCGAGATCGTGCGCAATCTGGGCCATCAAGTCGCGCGTCAACTTGCGCAGGTCGGCCCTCTCACCGAACTCAGGGGAGATGATGAACTTCCACATACGCTCATCGCCGGCCTGCTGCCAGGCATCGAGGGATCTTGCCATATCGACAGCATCGGCATTGGCGTTGAATTCAGCGGCGTCAGCCTGCCCCTCCCTCGTCGCACTATCTCGTGCGACGTACCGTCCGTGCGCTCGCCACTGGCCCTTGATGGTATTGGGCGAATAAGTGACGCGCACTGCGCAGCGTTGGTGAAATGATTTCCTAAGGGGTGACTGAGACGACCCGGCACTCGATCCCTGTTTCCGGCTCATTCGGGAATGGTGGATCACGGCTTTGAAAGCCAGGGACCACGCTGTGCTTTCGCTACGAGCGTTTGCTACTGAGGGCTTTCGCGGCCGGAGCCGGAACTCGCGCTCCCTATCCTTCGCCACGATTCACCAGATCGGACATCGCTGCCTGGGAGTCGCCCACCATTGCGCTGCCTGCGCTCTTGACAAGCCGGTTGTGCCGTTCCTTGGCTCGGGCGATTGCCTGGGCTTTCACATCTTGCGGCGGCTCCGGTATACAGGTGAGCAGAACTTTCGCGAGGCTATCCACATAGGCGAAGAGCGCCTGTTGCCCCCGGCTAAGCCTCCAGATTTCCTTGCGCATCTGCTCGATTGTGGCGGCGAGCCGCTCCTCTGTTCCCGCGAGGGGGTCGGCATTCTGACCCGCGATCTCTTTCTCAAGTGCGGCTCTTACGAAAGCGCTCGGGCTTGCATATCCGCGCGCTTTCGTCTCCGTCCTGATGTTTTGTTCCAGTCGCTCCGTCAAGCGAACATCGACCCGCGCGGCACGTTTAGCCATTTGGCTCCTTCATTCGGGAGGGTTTCGGGCGATCGATTCCGAACAGATTGACGCATCCGGCAATTGTTGGACGGCGGATGTATTTGTCGGACGTACCAAAGCCGCTGAAAAGAAGAGTAATAAACCAAGCTGCAACAGCGGCTGCACGACAACCCTTTATGTTCCACTACCCGTGTTTGGTTGCCTTCTGCTGCCTTTTCGAATCGCTATCGTCTGCCTTCGTGCAATCGTTCTGGCTGCAAACACAGTGCACAACTGGAGCACACCATATTTAAATCCGAACAATCATGGAGCAGACCCGGAGCACGGCACCCTACGCCTGAACAATCATGCTGCACTGATGGAGCAAACATGGCGCACCTGTGTTCGGAATCCCCGTACCCGCTCCCTCAAGTCTGAAGGGGGAAAAATGCGTACCGAATCGAAGCACCTCGTTCCGACCCGCGACGCCCAGAAGGCCGTGGAAAAGGAATTTTCCGTCCCAACGCCCCATTCGGCGTCGGGTCCCACTTCACTTTCGGTCCTGATCGATGCAAAGCCTCAAACGAAAGCAGGCCAGGTCCAATGGCTCTGGCCACAAATCAAGTCGGCGCTTCGGGAGGGACATCAGCTCAAGCAGGTTTGGCAATGCCTGGTCTCAGACGGACTTGAGATTTCCTACTCCAGGCTTCGCTGGTATGTGGCCCGTTTGAAAAAGCTGGAAGCAGCCGGCGCTGATCTTCCCAGTGCGAACTGGAAAACACAAGCTGCGGAGGCAAAAGGGAAATCGCTTTCCGAAAGTTCCATCCCTGAAAGGCCAAAACATGACGCTTTAGCGAATCTGCGACAGCGCATGAACAAGCGGCCCGGATTCGAATTCGATGAACGTCCCCCAGACGAGACAAAGCTGATCTGAACGAAGGAGAACCAGACAAATGGGCGGTTAAGCTTCAATCATTCTGCAAAAGGAAGTGGGTCAAACTAAGCCTTTTCACATTCACTTGGCGGTGAAGAAAGGAAAGGACGAAGATGACCCGAAAGCAGGATAGCGCAGAAGTGCGCCGATGGAGCGAAGAGTTTCGCAAAGCGTTGAGCGAGGATCGGGATTTGCTCAAAACGATCGTGGAAGAGACGCTGCAGCAGGTACTGGAAGGCGAGATGGAAGAAGCTCTGCAGGCAGGTAAGAGTGAGCGGACTGAGACTCGACTGGGCTATCGAGCCGGCTACTACAATCGAACGCTGATCACCAGAGTAGGCAAAGTGGAGTTGCGAGTTCCGCAGGATCGACAGGGCCGCTTTCGAACGGAGGTATTCGAGCGCTACCAGCGGAGTGAGAAGGCGCTGGTGGCGGCGATGCTCGAGATGTATGTGCAAGGCGTATCCACACGAAAAGTCAAAGCAATCACGGAAGAACTGTGCGGGCATGAGTTCAGTTCGGCAACCATCAGCCGGATCGTCGGGCAACTGGATGCAGAGCTGGACAAGTTCGCCAAACGGCGCCTGGAAGAACCGTATCCGTACCTGGTCTTAGACGCTCGCTACGAAAAGGTGCGGGAAGACGGAGCCGTGCGGAGCCAGGCCGTGCTGGTTGCCATCGGGATCAACTGGGAAGGCAAGCGCAGCGTGCTCGCGGTGGAGTTAGCAAGTCGGGAAAGCCTCTCCAGCTGGCGCGATCTACTCACCGGCCTGCGAGGCCGCTCGTTACACGGAGTGGAGTTCGTTGTAAGTGATGACCACGCAGGTCTTCGGAAAGCCATCCAAGAAGCGCTGCCCGAAGCGGTTTGGCAGCGTTGCTACGTTCATTTCCTGCGGAACGCTTTGGACTATCTGCCGCGCAAAGCCGACGATGACTGTCTGCAAGAGCTGCGCTGGATCTATGATCGGCGTGATGCACAGGAAGCACGGCGAGATCTGGCAGCGTGGCTAACCAAGTGGGGCAAGCGCTACGGCAAGCTCTGTGGATGGGTGGAAGAGAACATCGAAGAGACCCTGAGCTTCTATCGATTACCGCGCCAGCATCACAAGAACATGAAGTCCACCAATATGCTCGAACGGCTCATGGAGGAGATCAAGCGCCGGACGTTGGTGGTCCGCATCTTTCCCAATGCGGCCGCCTGTTTGCGCCTGGTGCGAGCCCTGGCCGTCGAGATCGATGAGAACTGGATCGAGGCCATGCAGTATCTCAATATGGAACCGCTTGTCGAGCAGAAAAAAGAAGCGCTTCGAAACCTCGGTGACGCGGCCTAAGCTTTGATCGGAAAACTGTGGGAAGGCCAGTTTACTCATTTCCTATTTGCGGAACTTGACAAGCACAACTCAAATGGGCAAACTAAACGGAACTACCATCTCACCCGAATCGGCGGGCACCGTATCCACTATCCACCTGTCGCTGCAAGGTAAGGGCGGCGTTGGAAAAAGCTTGGTCGCCAGCATCTTGGCCCAGTACCTCTTGAACCGGGGCAAAGCAGTGCGGTGTATCGACACTGATCCCGTCAACAAAACTCTGTCGCAGTATCGAGGCCTGCCCACGGAGCAACTCAAGCTTCTGCGGGAGGGCGGCGTCGATCAACGCGCCTTCGACGGACTGATGGAGCAACTTCTCACCGATAACAGCGCCATTTTCGTGGTCGACAACGGCGCATCAACGTTCATTCCGCTTTGGAACTACATCCTCGAAAACAACGTTCACGAGTTGCTGCGAAACGCGCGAAAGCGGCTTTATGTTCACACGGTGATTACCGGCGGCCAAGCTCTCTTCGATACGCTGAACGGTTTCGGTCAACTTGCCGAGAGCACAACCGAACAGAACATCATCGTCTGGGTGAACGAGTATTTTGGCCGGGTGGAACGCGACGGCAAGCAGTTTGCCGACATGAAAGTATTTCAGGACAATGAGCACCGGGTATTTGGGACTGTTGGAATTCCCAAACGCAATCAGGACACCTTTGGCCGCGATCTCGAAGAGATGATCTCCCGAAAGCTAACCTTCAGCGAGGCGATTCGGGATGCCGATTTTTCGATCATGACGAAACAGCGCTTGAAGGTGATCGAGCGTGACCTCTTCGACCAGTTGGATACCCTGGAGATCTTCTGAGCGAGCCGCGAATGCTGGATAAAGATCGCATAATCGCCGAAATTGCCGCGAAGAACGGAATCCGCATCGAGGAGGACGATCCGATTTTCGCCGTTGTGACCGCTACTCAGGTTGGATTGGAAGAGTCCGTTCGCGAGCTTCAGAGTGATCTTCGGACGATCATCACGGAGTTCGAAGCGAACGTGCAAAGTGTTGAGCGCCATGCCGGAAAGGTTCTGGCGAAAGAAGTAAAACAATGCGCCAGTGAAATACGGGCCGAGCTTCGGAAAGATATCGACTCCGCAGGCCTGAAAGCCCGCGAGTTGGTGCAGCGGGTGAATGATGCCCACCAACGCCCGAACGCGATCATGTGGGCTTCCATTGGGCTGCTTTGCGCGATAGGATTATTTTGTAGTGGGGTTTGGTTCGGCAGACTCACGGCAGGCCAGTGACCGTCGGATGGCAATAGAGGTACCCGGTATGCGCCTTTGGTTTTTGTACGCTCTCCTCGGCGGAAAGTCCGCACGACGGGGGCTGGCCATCGTCTTCGCGGCCTTGGCTTTCTTCTTTTACTGCTTCGTTCACGAAGCGTTTGATTCTCCGCGTCGACAGAACGTAACGCCGATCCGCTACGATCCCAAGCCGATCAAACTTGGCCTTCCGCCGTCAAACTGGAAACCGGCTCGCCGTTAGTTCTTTCCTCATCGGCCAAAGGAACAGATGTCCGCGTCAGACATTTCCAAGCGGCGGCACATTTCGACGCTATCAGGGGACTTTCGGAGGGTGATTCTTTTACCCGCCTAATTCCGAATAGTGACAAAGCGACCAAAATTACAACAAGTCGAAAGGCAGGGCGTTCGTCAGCCAGCTCGTATGGGAACCGCAAATTCGATCACGAGCAAACCCCGCGATCACTCATATCGCAAAGATTCCATCGGATCGGCCTTTGCTGCCCGTTGCGCCGGAATGTAACTGGACGCCAGAGCCACGAGGGCCAACAGCACCGAGACGCTTGCCAAAGTGGGCGCATCAAACGGTGTGACGCCATACAGCAGGCTGGCGATCAAGCGTGCGAGTAGCGTCGCCCCAATTAACCCGAGACAAATTCCGAAACTGACCAATCTCACTGCTTGTCCTAGGACAAGTCGAAGCACGGCCCCGCCGCTTGCGCCAACCGCCATGCGGATGCCGAACTCCCGTATCCGCTGACTCACCAGATAGCTCATGACGCCGTAAAGTCCGATCGAAGCGACAAAGAGAGCCAGCAGCGCAAAGATCAGCAGCACGGCGGTTCTGAAACGCGGTTGCGCCACCGAACCCGAAACAATCTGCTTCATGGTTTCAATCTGATCCACCGGAACGTTCGGGCCTACTTGGGAAATCGTTCTTCGCAGAGCACTGATTACATTCGCCGGATCAATAGAAGTGCGCAGAATAATCGTGGGGCGAGCCTCCACGTTGGGAACCTGTCCATAGGGGATGTACATTTCAGGTGCAGGCTTGTAGGCCAGGCCTTCATAATGTACGTCGCCCACCACGCCTACGACGGTTCGCCACTTCCCGTTGTCAAACCGCACCCGCTGTCCCACCGGATTCTGCGAGCCCCAGAACCTGCGCGCCATCGACTCATTGACGGCCAGAACCAGCGGGTTGTCCTCGATGTCTCTGGACTCGAAACCGCGCCCGCGCTCGATGGGAATGCCAATCGTTTCGAAATAGCCAGCAGTGACCGGTCGGTATTTCGTGATATCGTACACGCCGGCTGGCTTTGCCGGGCGGCCTTCGATATCGAACGCCCGCGAATTATCGACCCCGCTCAGCGGCAGATAGGCAGTGAAAGAAGCCGATTGCACGCCGGGTATGTTGCGCACGCGCTCCAGCAACTCGCGCTGGAACGCGGAGATCTCCCGATGCTGGCCCATCCCATACTTGTACCCGTTCGTATACTCAGGCGGAAGCGAAAGGCGAGCGGTTAGAATGTGTTCGGTCCGAAATCCCGGAGAAACTCGCAACAGCGTCCAAAGGCTCTTCGCCATCAAGCCTGCTCCGGTCAGCAGGACCAGAGCGATCGCGACCTGTCCGACTATCAGAGCACTCCGCAAGCGTGACTGACCCGTGGCAACGCCGCGTCCGCTCTGTTTAAGCGAATCGTTGGCGCTGACTCGCCGGGCCTGAAACAAGGGAACCAGGCCGAACACAATTCCAGTAATCAGCGAGATCACGCTGGTGAAGCCGAGCACTCGTCCATCCACGGCGATCTCCGATGTGCGAGGTAAATCGGCGGGCAACTGATGCACCAGCACGGGCACGCAGAGAAAGGTGAAGGCGAAACCCAGCAGACCGCCAACCACGGCAAGAACCATGCTTTCCGTTAATAGTTGTTGGGCGAGACGCTTACGGCTCGCCCCCAACGCAATCCGTAGAGCCATTTCTTTTTGACGTATCGCCGCGCGAGTAAGCAAGAGATTGGCTATGTTGGCGCAGGCAATGAGTAACACCATCCCGACAGCGGCTAGAAGGGTGAGCAACGCCGTTCGAACATTGGCCACGACATGCTCGCTCATAGGAACGGCTGTGATGCCGATCTCTTTGTTGTCAGCCGGGTAAAGGCGCTGCAGATTCGCAGCCACTCGGTTCAGGTCGGCTTGAGCCTGCTGCAACGGAACACCAGGCTTGAGCCGGGCGAACACGCCCAAAGGATGGGTCCCCCGTTGCCATGGTTCTGGAGGAGAAGGGAGGGCTAGCGGTGTCCACAGATCAAAATGGTTTCGCGATTGGAAATCTGAAGCCTTACTCACGAACGAGAAGTCGCGAGGGAGAACGCCGACAATGGTGTAGCCCGTGTTGTTTAGTCTTATTTGTCTTCCAACAACATCAGGTCGGCCGGCGAAGTTCCGGAGCCAGGTGGCATAGCTGAGGATCACCACCTGGTTTTGGCCGGGGCGATCCTCTTCAGACAGGAAGCTGCGGCCTATAGCCATGCGGACTCGCAACAGTGGAAAGAAATCGAACGAAACGGCGGCACCCGCCAGACGAAGTGGCTCGCCGGCGCCGCTAAGGATGAAGTCCGGGTACGGATCGATGGCCGCCAGTTTTTCAAAAGAGCGGCTCTGCTCGCGCCAGTCGAAGAAATTCGCCGGGGCTACCGTGCCGAGAGTGCCGTTGGACAGCTGCTTTTCGAAAAGCATCACAAGGCGGTCAGGCTCGGGGTACGGAAGGGGCTTCAGGAGCACGCCATTCACCACGGTAAAAATGGTAGTGTTAGCGCCGATGCCCAGCGCGAGGGTCAGCGCGGCCACGGCGAAGAAGGCAGGGTTCTTCGCCAGGGTCCGAAGAGCGTACCGAAGATCCTGTATGAATGTGTCCATGGAAACTCCAATTCTGATGTCGCGAACGCTTTCCTTGACTTGTTCAACGCCTCCGAGGTCTCGGCGAGCCACCCGCAAAGCTTCTTCGCGAGGCATTCCGCACCGTACCTTCTCGGCCGCGACGAGTTCCACATAGCTGCGGATTTCCTCTTCAAGCTCCTCGTCTACGCGTTCCTTTCGGAAGATGTTTCGACAAAGCGTGTAGAAATGCCGGACCACAACTCTTCCTCGCTATGTAGCCCGTAAAGCGTTCGCCATTGCGAGCGAGATCCGTTCCCACCGTTCGGCCTCGCTATCAAGTTGGCTCCTGCCCGACTTGGTCAGCCGATAAAACTTGGCGCGTCGATTGGTCTCTGATTCTCCCCAGGACGAAATTAGCCAACCGGCGTCTTCCATCCTATGCAGAGCGGGAAACAGGGAGCCAGCTTTGACCTCGAACGTTCCATTTGTGACCTGAGCTATTCGGCGCGATATTCCCATCCCATGCATTTCGCCGAGCGCAAGAGATTTCAAGATCAACAAATCGAGGGTTCCTTGCAGAAGCTCGGATTGAGAGGAATGCATGCGATCCCTTATAGACATCCTATAACGATATTACGACGCCTCTTATAGGCTGTCAATAGGAACATCAGGAGTAGATGGCGAACCGTGAGCCAGGCGGGCACCAAAAGTTCGTCGTGGATCAAGCTCTTTCGCTAGACGACAGGCCCACGGATCTTATCGTGGATCTCTGGGCTATTAAGCGCTGGTTCGAGAGAGCTGCGGAATGCAAGAAATCTTCCGTCTCGATTTTTCACGCGGCTTTGTCGAGGAACAAGGCGTGGCTTCCTGGCGTCGAGTTAGTGGTTTCTGTTGCTAGCGAGCGCGCGCGCCGCAGTGTTTCTCCACTGCCGAGAAGGCCTTCCTAATCGTACGTTCCACGTAATCGTCCTGGCGCTTCTCCGAGCCTTTGTGAGAAAGGTCCCTCGACCTGAGTGCCACTTCGACTTGTTCGGCGGACGAGCCGTGGGCCAAGGCATAGATTGCGTAGGCAAGATCGATGCGCGTTCCGTCGTTCCCGTATCGGACGTCAGAGCGAAACTCGGCAATGTTTTTCAATGCCCGTAGGGGAGTATTCGAGAAATCTTTCGCAGCGCGGTCCCGCAGCTCGCGGCGTCTCTCGACTTCTTCCTCCACGGACTCGACAAATCGAGCGTGCTCCGGATATGAAGTCCCGCTGCTCTCAATCAGATGAACGAACGGGTACAGGCCGGTGTGTGCGTCGCAATATTTGCTTTTTCGGTTTGTGAATCCGGCTAGTCTGCCGAAGTGTCTCCAGTCGGCAGCACCGGCGTCGCCGCCGAACTTCGACGCAAGCGCCTTCGTAACCGCGGTACTCAATTCGGCTGGTAGCGGTCTGGAATGTTTGACCCACGTCTGAAAATTTTTGGGAGATGTTTCGACGATAAGAGCGGGGCCAAACCCGCTTCGTTTCATTTCCGTGACAGCGGCCGCGCTCAGGTCATCGATCAACGAAAGATTATGTTCGCCCTTCGGTCGGCAGAAGATGTTCCGCCCATCGCGGTTCTCCCGGCGAAGCCACGGCACGCAACGAAGCAGCGTGTCCGCCTCCCATGTTCGAGGGATCATAATCGGACCCCGCTCCCGTACCTCGGGATTGAAGAGCCCTAACTCGAACATTTCACAACCCATGGCCCTGATTTGACGTTCTACCGCCCGCGCGGTCCTCTCCATTCGGACTTGCCTCCGTCTCATGCGATTTCGGAGAAAGCTCTCCGAGAAGTGGGGAGAGGTGAGGACTATTCCGAACACCGCCCGCAGGATTCGGGGCTCGGTAATGAACCCGAAACCGCTCGTGAGCCATCCAACAGTTGTTCGGGTTTCAGGAGTTTTATGCGAGCTTGGGCCGTTGCCGCATTGTGCTTTTCTTGCGCGAGCCTTCCCCTCCGCCTCGCTGCTGCCGATCCGCAACAAACCTTGCGAACCGCCGACCGGTATGCTGACGCCGGTAACTGGGTGAAGGCGAGGGATTTCTATGCCCAAGCAGAGCAGGCATTCCGCGCCAAGGGCGATTCACGGAATGAACTCTATGCGAAGTTCGGCCGCCTGCACAGGGACGTGGAGGCAGGTTCGTACTCTCGGGTCGCTCAAG
>JAABUQ010004597.1_pt1 | contig 11153 bp, 12 predicted proteins | sample 5560001 | NCBI WGS metagenome assembly JAABUQ01 (sample SAMN10711888, study PRJNA513371) | rock metagenome | isolation source: Antarctica rocks | place: Antarctica: Victoria Land, Finger Mt nord | collected 2015-12-18
GCGAAGTGCAGCAACGCGTCAAGCTGGGGCCGGGCCGTGTCCTTACCCGAGGCATGATCGGTGAAGGTGCGATCCACCGCGACCCCGTCGAGTTGGCGGTCGGGGTTCTGGTCAAGGGTACTGACCCGCACGTAGCCGATGCGTTGTCCGTTCATAAACTGTGTTCGATCTCCTGTACGTCCTTCATCTGTCAGAGTAGAGTCTAGAAGGTTTGGGAACAGCTGTCAAGAAAGAGCAAAAGGGAGGCTAACCTGACGTGAAAGGGCAAGGGGGTCTGACGTGGTGTTGGGGTACACCCCAGATGGACAGATTACCGGATGTCCGCTTGAAGAGTGCCGGAGCTTGCCGACAACGCCTGCGAGCAGTGTGAAGATACGCAGCGCACTCAGAAAGATGATTGCGATAACGCGCGGTACCGCGATGTGCGACCATGCGCAGAGTGAGGAAGATCAAGGCAACTCTGTGTGCTCCAGCTCGCAGTAGGGACCTGCGTGCGCTGCCTCCACGGCGCGCACGGGAAGCGAACAGTTGGAGGCATACACCGACAACAAAAACGAGCGCACGCGCAATACGAGCACACCGTTTGTCGTTCAGCTCTCATCGTCATCCCAATCGTCCCACTCATCCTCATTGAGAATGGCAAAGAAGGTCTCAACGGTAACGTACCGGATTCCGACCCAGTAGTGGTGACCGTCATCATTTGCCGGGGGAAAGTGGCGCGTGTTCTCGCTGACGATATACTGCACGGACGCGGCGAGGGCCGCCCCCAGCAGGTGCGCATCGCCGGGATCACTCCCGTCCCACTGTGCGATGAACGGATGGGTAGCGGTTATCGTGAGTACGGGAACCATGAGAGTCATCATCCGTTTCGCAAGACCGGAGAGGGTACGGTGTTCAGCCTGAGACCAGGTATTACGTCGCCAATACTGTTCGGTCAAGGCGCGGGCAAGTTCCTCGACACTATAGGCGCTCCAAAATCCCTGGTATGCGCCATCCCGCGCGGCATTGGTGAGGTTGCGACGATTCGTGGCGCCGAAGAGCGCGCTCGCGTCAAGGACGGCGCGCATGCGCACCGTCGAGGCCATCAGTGGCTCTCCGCATGGTCAATCGCGATCTGTTCTGCAACTTCCGCATCCGTCATCCCCAACGCCTCGATCGCGTCCCATTCCCGCTCATCGTGCTGGAGTCGGTGGAAGGCAGGAGTTTCAATGAAGGCGAGGAGCGAAGCGAGCGGGATACGAAACCGCCCGGTCTCCCCACCCCGATGCGCTTCGAGTTTCCCGGCGCGGACGAGGGACTTGACGGTATTGATGCTCCTCACCCCAAGGCGATCCGCCGCCTGTCCGGTGGTGAGGTAGATATCGCCGGCAACTGCCACGCGCAGCTTCGCAATCTCTTCGCGCGCCTGCGGGATATTCTCGTCCGCGAGAGCGCGGTCCGCATTTTCGACCGTTGTCCGTAAGAACTGCAACGAATCAGTGTGTGCCATTATTCGCCTCCTTCGCGGCGATCGTAACATAAAACGTCAATATCGTCAATTCTTTACTGGGGCTTGCACGAGTTGCACCGCCATATAAACTCGGTCAACTTTTTGAGAATACCCTGGCACCAAGAAAGCCACCAAGACCTGACCGTGTGGCCGGGTCTCGAAAACCAGTAGAGCGACGCACATTTGAGATATTGATAAGGGATGAACACCGAGATAACATCTATTGGTGGACAACACGACACTGAACAACGTTGGGATGATCGCAAAAAAGGAGGACCCACGTGCCGGCTTTCGTGCCTAGTCTCGAACTCGCCCGCGCTTTCTACCACGATGTCCTCGCTAAGAGGATCGGTCAGATACCGCACGCTGCGGCACTGATTGGCGAAGGGTCCGAGGTGCTGGGATTCGATACTGCCCGCTCCACAGACCATGCATGGGGACCGCGCGGACAAATCTTCGTTACGGCGGCGGTCGTGGAGCAGGTGCGGGAACTGATCGACGCGCAACTCCCTGACACTTTTCGCGGCTGGCCGGTGCACTACTACCGCTGGCAGACGAAACGGGTCGAACATCATATTGAGGTGACCACTTTACACGCTTGGCTCGAGAAGCACTTTGGGGCAAGTCTGCGAACCCCTCTCACTACCAGTGCATGGCTCGCGACACCGCAACAGCTCTTACTCGAAGTCACGCGTGGTGCGGTCTTTCATGATGATTCAGGGGAACTGACGCACGTTCGGGAGCTGCTGCGCTGGTATCCCGAGGCGATCTGGTTGTGGATGATGGCCGCACAGTGGGGACGCTTGGCGGGTGAGGAGTCCTTCATGGGTCGGACTGCTGAGCTTGGCGACGATCTCGGCACGCACCTCGTTGCGACAACCATCGCCCGCCACGCCATTCAGTTGTGTTTCTTACAGGGACGCCAGTACATGCCATATGCGAAGTGGGTCGGCCCTGCCTTCGCACGACTCCCTGCTGCATCAGCGGTCGGAGAGGTGTTGAAAGACCTGTACGCCGCAGAGGATTATGGCACGCGGGGAGAGGCAGTCGTGCAGCTCTATGGATGTCTTGCGCGTCAGCACAACACCCTAGGAGTAACCCCGACGGTCAGCGCCACGATAGATACCTACCAAGTAGGGATCAATGATGCGGTGCGGCCATACCCCGTACTCAACGCCAGCCGGTTCAAACAGGCGTGTCTGCAAGCGATCACGGACGAAGCACTGCGTCGTCTTCCCGTGGTCGGTGCAATTGACCAACTCGTGGAGCCGACGGATCTGCTCATTCACTTCACCGACTGGCCACAGCGTTTTCGTACGGCATATCAGGATCAAATTGAGGCCTTGCTCGGAACTGCAGCGGAGTAAAGAGCAGGGGAGTAAGAATTAAGAGCAGGGTGAGTACCTTGCATAGTCACTTGGAGGTTTAGAGATGATTTGGCATGATGAAAAAAAGATGCAACGTGACAATGAGGAAGCCTTTGCAAAAGTGGAGGAATTGAGACAGAAGTACCCGACGCCAGACGGGACTAGGCAATACACAACGTCACAAATCGGTGCAATGTCCCCTGATGAGTACCGGGTGTATGCCAAAGACATAGCCCAAAGCCAGACCGATGGAAGATTCACGGATGATGTCACGCTAGAGCGAGAGCGGGTAGAGCAAGAGCGCACACAAAGGGCTACAGAGGCCTATCAGAGCGGTGAAGTGCAACTACCCCCCGGAACACGAGTGCGTACCGCAGGAGGCAATGTAGGCACGGTGCTTCGGCGTCGTGGTGTGGGTGTGGACTCAGAGTACGAAATAGTAGTCATGCGGCCTATAGGGGCTTATGTAACAAAGGCAATAATTCGTACTCCTGCTTCCGAGATTACCCGCGAGTAGTATCAAGATGAGTGATAAGTATACAGTACGTAAGATTACACAAAATATTACTATAGGTATAATGTGAGAAGTAAACGCACAAGTAGTGCGTGAGACAAAGAGAAGGCTCGATGTGGGTAGCATCGAGCCTCGTGGTGAAAATGGTGTGGTACGGTACACCCCAGATGGACACCCCATTGCGAATCGTCCGTCGCGTCACCGCCGAAGTGTACGATCCTGTCTGATTCATGAGTTGACCCTTATTTCGTGGAGACCCTTCTCGGCCTCGGTACTTCCGCATCACTCAAGATGCCGCTATAGCCTCCGGTTACGGTCATTACGCCCCAGAAGCGCCTCGCAGATTGCGGTTCATAGCAGCTTCCGTAATACCGGGCCTACACGACATCCAGCCCGTTGCGATCGAGTGCTGCTCGCATCTCGCCGAGCCATTCTGTGCCGCGCTGACGCCCATTTGGGAATTGGTCGTTTCGGTCCCAGCGCCACGTTGTGATCATTGCGAGCATAAGGATCCGGCATTCCCGAAGTACGTCCTCATTGACCGCTGGGTAGTGTTCGCTGACTGCCTTGGGCGCATGGGCGACGTCGAACTCAACGGGTCCGCGACAACAGGTCTCGAAGTCTACGAACAGCGGGCCTGCCTTCGTGTTGAGCACGTTCCCGGGATGTGGCTCGCCGTGCAGCAGCTGCTCGTTGGCGCTGCGGCTGGTAATGGAGGCCGTCAGACTCTGCAGCGTCTTGCTGAGAAGTTCCCGATCCGCGTTAACAAGCCCTGGGGTTTGGGTGCGGTCATCGAGCAAAGACTGTGCCTCCGCGACTCGATCAGTGAAATGCGGCGCCGCCCTCTCGATCTGCTTCATGCCGGCATGCAACCGCATGAGCGCCTGCGCATACTCCGGTGGAGAGATTCCGGAAGGCAGGGGTTGGTAGTAGGTCCAAAGAGTGACGACGAAGCCGTCCCGCAGGTGGACGCGCGGCTCCACCCGAGGATCGAGCTTGGCCACCGGGCTGCCGGTTGCAGCCAGGCGCCGAGCGACCTCAACTTCGAATTCGGCGTGCCTCTGGTGCACGTCAAATGCCACGCGGGCGAGAACGTCGCTGGGCAGCAGGCGCACGGCGATCCGGTTCGAGTCCTGGAGGACAATGGCATTATCCACACTCAGATCAAGAGCGGAGGCCGTCGCCATACCCGCCTCCACTGCACGGGAAATATCCGATGCGTTCATCGTCGGCTGTCCTGCTTCCGGTTCCCGCTTACTTCTCCGCTCACTACTTTGCGGTTCATGACACCTTCCCTAGGTTTATCCCTACGTGGTCTGGGAACGGTAACAGTCTGGCACTCTCGTTTCAAGACCCTTACGCAAAGGCGCGCACTGAGACGTTGATAGAGAGACGGGTTTCTGAACGCGAGTTATTGGGAAAACCGGCGCTGCTGAACGATGTTCGGAGTTGTAGCAAAAACGTTCGGTTATGCAATCCCATTTCTGGGCGTTTGTGCGACGTAGGCCCCATGGCTTTGGCAGCGGAACACTGCTAAGGATTTGCTCCTCTGCAACGCATTAGGAGTCTTCCAAACCCATGCACCTCCCGCTTGCGGTTTCATTACCGAACAGTAATCGGTCTCTCGGTTTCCTGCCCACGAAACTGTGGCATGACCGCCTCGCTGAACAACGCGAGCGAGTGTTCCAGCAGGGCTTCGGGCAAATAGCCGAAAAAGGCGGGCAGGAGGTTCAGGTACCGGACGCCGAGCGTGTCGCGCAGTTCGCCAATTCGTGCCGTGACCGTTTCCGGCCCGCCAATAATCGCCATCTCGCGGAAAAACCGCTCCGGTTCCAGGTCTTCCGCCGCCATCACCAGCCCGGAGCGAGAAATGCCAATGCGCTTCAGGCGCGTGGTCAGTGCCACCACCGTGGGCCATGCCTCGCGACGCGCCACCTCGTCGCTCTCGCCCACATAGACGAACCGCCCGGTCGGCACCTGCCCCACGTCACCTCCCGCCGCATGAAAGATGTCCAGGCACCGGCGCAGGCTCGCCACGGACTGGATACCGTGCAGGATGAGCGAATGCCCCGTCTGCGCTGCCCACTGGATGGAATCATCGCTGTAGCCGCCGATGTACACGGGTGGGTGCGGGCGCTGGATCGGCTTCGGCTGCACAGCGTAGCGTTCGTCGCCATCGCCAACGGTCACGGTGTCATCCGTCCAGCAACGCAGAATAAAGGCGAGGGTGTCCCGGAACTGCGCGGTGCGCTGCTCCGGGTCGAGGCCATAGGCGGCGAAGTAGCGTCCGTTGCCACCCCGGGAGATGCCGAAGTCTACCCGCCCGCCCGAAAGCACATCGAGGGTGGCGATCTCTTCCGCCAGCCGCAACGGGTGGTGCAGGGGCAGGAGGAGCACCGAGAAGCCGACCCGGATGCGCGTCGTGCGTGCCGCAATCGCGGTAGCGAGGATCACGGGTGAAAAACAGAGCCGCCCGTCGCCCGCCGCTGGTGTCTGGAAATGCTCCTCGTTGAGCCAGAGGGAGGCAAAGCCCCACGCCTCCGCCTGCGCCGCGAGCGCGAGCAGGTTCGCCGGTGGCGCGGATTCCAGCCCGCCACTGCACCCCGATAGCCCGAACCGCATCGCGCTCTCGGTCATGTCCATGCTTCCCTTCCCACTCGCCCTGCCTCGCCCTAAAACTTGCCGCTGAGGATTTCCGCCACCTGCGCATCGGAGAGATCGAAGCCGAAGAATGTGTGGTAAAAGGACTTCGTTTCCCCGGTCAGGTCCACATCAGTAAAGCGTTCCGGGTAGAATAGCTTTGCGGCCCAGAGCACGCCGAGCGGTTGCTCAATCGTGCGGTTTGCCCACAAGTGCGCGCCGATGGGGGCGAGATAGACCTTGCCGCTCATCACCGCTTTGAGCGTTTTGAAGCGTGGGTCCGCCTTGATCCCCTCCACGTCCGCCGGGTCCGAGACGATCACGATGTCCGGGTTCCACGCGAGCACCTGCTCGGCGCTAAAGGTGATGCTCTCCGTCATCCGTCCGTTGTCCGTGACGCTGATCCCACCTGCTTGCCGGATCCACCACTCCCCGATCAGTTGCGGCTGCGAGAGTGTTTTCAGGTTGACGTAGAGCACCTTCGGGCGGCTCTCCATTGGCACCGTGCCAATGACGTTATTGACGCGCGCGAGGGTGGTATCGAAGTACTTCGTATATGCGTCTGCCTGCGCGGGCTTGTTCAGCACCTGACCGAGGATCGTCATCGCCTGCTTCAGGTTGTCGGTCTGCCAGGCGAGGTAGATCGCGGGGATGCCACGCTGCCCCAGAGTATCCACCGTGGGCCGGTCAAGGGTGAGCACGACATCCGGCGCCGCCTTCAGGACTTCCTCGATATTCGGCGCGTTGTTCGCGTCCTGTAGCTGCGGTTCGTTCGCGATCCTCGGGTCAAAGATCGTCTGGTACTTCCACTGCGGCTTGCGCGCGAAATCCGGCAGGCCGTTCACGATCTTGTCGCCATCGCCAAAGGCGAAGACGAGGCTATTGATCACGGGCACCGCGCCAATCGTCGCGATTTTGTTGATCTGCGCGGGCAGCGCCACCTGACGCCCCGCCATGTCCGTCACGGTGCGCATTCCCGCGCCCGTACTCGCGGCGGGCATCGCGGATGCAACGCTTGGAGCCGTGGTTGCCATCGGGGCAGCCGGGGCCGGTACCGCTGTGGATGCCGCAGTCGGCGCACCTGTCGCGGGCGCGCTCATCGTCGCGGCGAGTGCCGTGACCGCAGGAGTGACACTCGCTACCCCCGTGCCACCGCACCCCGCGAGCACGCCGAGGAGCGCCAGCATCACTACCCCTGTTCCCCACCAATGTCGTGTCGTCCGCGTCGTCCGCATCGTCCGTTTCCTCCCTCATGCCACGATGGGCACACATACCTTCACCAAGCCGCCGGAGACATCGGGTGATGCCGCCGTCAGCACGCGCACCGGCACACCGTACAAATCGCTGAGACTGCGGTCGGAGATGACTGTATCGGGGGGGCCAGATGCCACGATCCGTCCGCCCTTCATGAGCGCTACCGCCGTGGCCGTCGAAAAGGCGTGGTCGGGGAAGTGCGAGGTCATCAGGATCGCCAACCCCTGCGCGGCGAGGCGGTGGATCGTCTGAAGGATGCGCACCTGATTGCCGTAGTCGAGGCTCGCGGTCGGCTCGTCCAGCACAAGGATCGGGGTCTCCTGGGCGAGGGCACGCGCGATCAGCGTCAGTTGCCGCTCGCCACCACTGACCACGCCGAATGGGCGGTCCGCGAGGTGGCCGATGCCCAGCCGGTCGAGCGCGTCCCGCGCAACGGCGATATCCGTTGCCGCAGGGATACCGGCGAGGCCAAGGTGCGGGCTACGCCCCATCACCGTGATGTCCATCACCGTATACGCGAAGACCGACGTGCTGCTCTGCGGCACGTAGGCGATGATCTGTGCCCGCGCCCGCGCCGACATTTGTCGCACATCGCGCCCATCGAGGCGGATGTGCCCCGTATACCCGCCCTGAATGCCAAGCAGGCAGCGCAGCAGGGTGGTCTTGCCCGTGCCATTCGGCCCGAGCAGACAGAGCACCTCGCCCGCACCGAGGGCAAACGACACGCCATCGAGCACCCGTGCCTGACGTGGATAGGCGAACGCCACCGACTCGGCGGTGAGCATCATGCCCAGTCCCCCCGCGTGCGGGCAAGCAGGGCGATAAAGAATGGCGCGCCGATCAGGGCGGTGAGTACCCCGAGCGGCAACTCGCGTATGCCCACACTGCGGCAGAGATCGTCCACGAGCAGCAGATACGTGCCCCCCATCAAGACCGAGGCGGGCAGGAGCCGGGGAAAGTTTGGCCCGACGAGCATCCGGGCGAGGTGCGGGATCACGAGACCGACCCAGCCAATGATGCCGCCAATGCTCACCGTGAGCGCGGTCATCAGGGTGGCAGCGACGATCACGGTGAGCCAGACGCGCTCCGTGTTCACGCCGAGCGTGGTTGCTTCGTCTCGCCCGATCCCGAGCACATTGATCTGCCAGCGTAGCGCGTAGAGCACCGCGAAACAAACGGCCATCGGCGCGAGGGTGAACAGCACATCCCGGTTCGTCACCCGGCCCAGCCCGCCCATCAACCAGAACGTGATCGCGGGCAAGGTGTCCACGGGGTTGGCGAGATACTGCAGGACCGAAATCAATGCCCCGAAAAGGGCGGCGACCACTAACCCACCGAGCACGAGCACGACCGTGGTGCCGCCGCCGAAGAGGCGGGCGATCAACCATGCGAGGCCGACGGCGAGCAGGCCCCCGCCAAATGCGAGTGCCTGCACCACGGGCCACGGCAGATTCAGCAGGATGCCGAGCGCCGCGCCAAAGCCCGCGCCCGCCGAGACACCGAGAAGCGAGGGCGAGGCGAGCGGGTTCTTGAAGAGCGCCTGATAGCCCGCCCCCGACGCGGAGAGCGCCATACCGATCACCACCGCCGCGATGATGCGCGGAAAGCGCACCTGAAAGACCACAGTTTCGACGGTAGCGCTCCACGTCTTCGGCACCGGCAGGAGTTTCGCGGCGAGGAGTTGGATGAGCAGACCCGGCGCGACAGGATAGCGACCGAGGGAAAAGGAAAGCACGAAGACCACGAGCAGCAGCACGAGCAGCACAAGCAGGCGCACGCGCACGCGGGTGGCACGAGGTGCGAAGCGCGCGGCCTGCACCGGGACATGTTCGGGCCTGACTGCGGGACCGACCCGGGCCATCGTGCTCCCCCTGCAAGTGTACAGTGTGGCTCTTGCCACCTCGTGTGCGCCTCCCGCGCCGTATTTCCTGGCGGGTATCCTACCATAGATCAAAATGATCTAAGTTATTTGGAGGTGAAGTGAGGACACGACCTCGTGCTTTGCCTCTCGGCCCATGTCTCTACGCTCCAGCAATTTGGTATCTCTCCATCCGCTCGCTTCAATTGCGGACAAAACCTAGCGGAAGCGCTCATCAGCCCGCACACGATGGACCTTCTCGACATTCGTCGCAAACCAGCCGATACGTTCCGTCGCATGCGCGTCGAAGGCGGGTACATAGGGCTTGAGGTCGAGCAGCGGCGTGCCGTCGAGCATGTCTACATCGGCGATGGTCAACGTCTCCCCCGCAACACTGAGCAAGCGCACCACGGAGAACCCGATGGGGTTGGGCCGTTTCGGGGAGCGGGTCGCAAAAATGCCGCGGGTAACGGTGTCGAGGTATGGGGTCACTTCGAGTTGATGCCCGGTCATCTGATGCAGATGGTAAAGCAAGATGAGATGTGAGAAGCCGTCGAGATCACGGAGTCCTGCCGCGTACTCCGGGGCAATGGTAATCGTGCCTGTGACCCCCTGGGCGGCGACCGCCTGAAGCGGCATCCCCGCCATCTCCGTCCATGGGGTATGGATGACGCCGATGGGTGTAAAGACGACGTCGTTCATTGATCTGCTCCTTGCCGAGTGCTTGGTGGTCTTGCGTATCGTTCGCCACCTACCGGTACTCCACCACGACTCCCCGGGGCGGGTGAAGACAGCCTCGTTCATCGGTCGCGCGCTATCTCTCTGCGCGAGAGGAGTCGCCCATTCCGGCACTCCCCGACAACCGTGTGGAAACATTACCCCACATCTCACGCGACAAGATGCAATAACCCACGGTACCGAATTATGCATGATCCACCGCTTCGCGATTCGCGTTGCGCGCAAGTCTCGCCAGGGAGAATGATCGCACCAATCGCACTGTGCAGGTGCAATTGGTGCGACGCGGTTGACGAACAGGGGGAGGGATCGATCCGCAGTGGGCCTGCGGGGGGAACGCAGGGTTTCGTGACAATCGCGCGCTATCCACCCTCCTCGGTCGCGTGGCTCCTGCTCACTGCGGCAAACGAGTCGCTGATCATCTGCCGGGCATGGTGAACATCCGCTTCCCCGATCACGGTTATCATCACCGCGATTGCCTCGTGCCCTTCCAGCGTCCGGTGGTCGCGTAACGCCTGCGCCACTGCGCCAATTGCGGCGCGGATCGACAGCAACCGGAGGATTCCACGGGCCGTGTCGGTACTGATCGCGTAGATGTCGCTCGCATCCCCATACTCATGGAGGTCCGCGAGCACCTGGACGTTTCTCAGGACCAGTTGTTCATCAATCATGAACGCGACATGGTCCCGACCGAGCGCCGTTTCCCCGGTGACAGGTCCCGCACCCTCCATGGTGACCAGTGCCGTCCACCCCGCGAGCGCCATGATGATCCGTTCAAAGGTCACCCAGGACGGTCCGAATTCCTTTGTTCTCGCAGTCACATCGATGAACGCATCCACGCCACCGACCACGATCAGCCCTTCTTCCAGTTGCTGCGGCTCAACTGTGACCGAGCGAAACGGGTAGCCGATCACCGCACGCATCACGGCGTGTCCGGCCACATACCACGCGGTTTGTGCAACCACCGTATCCGGGAGCATGGACGACTTCCCCCTATGTTGTCATCGTGAAGGCGATCACCGTGCCGAGTTCTTCATTAATCGCGTCCGCGATGAGCGGACCAATCACGAGGAGTACCCGATGCCCCCGCGCCGTGGGCTTTATCGTCATGCCCGTGGCGGTATGCATCTGCACATTTGCCGTCTCCAGCATCTGCCTGAGTTCCGTCGCAGTCACCGTGATGCGATTGAGGGCGAGGAGCGACATAACCTCCTGGCTTTGGGAAAGCCGCTGGGCGACTCTGCCGATCAAGGTCTCCAACCCTTCCCCGGTAAGCACCGGTGCCGATGATGCCAT
>JAABUQ010011661.1_pt1 | contig 11153 bp, 11 predicted proteins | sample 5560001 | NCBI WGS metagenome assembly JAABUQ01 (sample SAMN10711888, study PRJNA513371) | rock metagenome | isolation source: Antarctica rocks | place: Antarctica: Victoria Land, Finger Mt nord | collected 2015-12-18
GGTTATTTGAGTAAGGTGCGGTATAGCTGCAAAGCTGGCATCAACAGTTCTGTTTCTTCAGGAGTCAGATACTCCTTCACAAGATTCTGAAGCAGTTGGTAGGTGATCCCCATTTCCCGTTCAAAGCCGAAGGCACAGACAATGGTTCTATACCAGAGCAAAGGATTTTCTCGTAGATAATCCAGGTCATTAAATAGCGTAGCTGTCGCTGCATAGCGCAATCCCCTCTTCAAGTCTCGCTGACATCTTTCGGCGACATCCCGCTCTCCCAGGCGGAACAAAGTGGCATCCTCAGCACGTTTTTTTGCTTCCATCCGAGGGATGATTTCTTCTTCAGCGTCCCGAATTTTCTCATAAACACTGATGCGTTTCTCTACAGACTGGAAGCAGTCTTTGAGAAACTGCAACTCAGAAGCCATAGCATAGCGACCATCAGCCTCTACACTTAAACGAGCTAGTTGTTTCAACATTGGCTTAATTCTCCTAGGTAAAACTGTTTTCTGCTAAGCATCTTGAGTGCTACGCAGATATTCATTGACTTGCCCCCGCGTATCTTTGAGCTGGCTAATCATCGAACGGGTAATTAGCTTCCCTGCCTCTACCAAAACCCTGCCATCTAAAGGATGCAGAATATCTTGCTGTGCCCGACGACCAATTAAAGCTTCAATATCTTCTATTGCACTGACATACATTCCAGAGGGGAGTTCAACCACTACTCCCTCCCCGATCACCCGAGCCTGACAGGCTAGGCGAGAATTCAACTGACAGGTGGTGATCACTTCCAGGGTCCGTTGCTCTCGACGGTTGAGCGGAGTTAGACTTTCCACTCCTGCTTTGATGTAAACATGGCAAGTGGCACAAATGCCGCGACCACCACACTCTTGCAGGACATTCAGGTCATTTTTCAACAACCCAGACAGAAGGTTATCGTTGGTCTGAACGGATGTCTCTTGGCTAATGGGGTCCAACTTAACAATCTTGACCACAGCTGCTGCTCCTTTGATGAATTGCTTGACGGCACTGCCGATCGCAGGCTAGGTCATTGACTACTTGCAGTCGTCTAGCTCTGGCAGAGGCGCTGCATGATGGCGGCATGGTCTTGACCTTCTTCCACCCAGGATTCAGCTGGCACAAGCCGCTCAGATAAGCCCAACACAAAGTGGTTGCACTCTGCCCCCATCGACTCACAAGAGGTTTGGACACAGTGCAGGTCTCGCCCGCACAGTTGGCTAAAAAAGGCACTTAAGATGCCAGCCTCAGCAAAACATATGGGTCGATTCAGTGTTGGACCGGCTTGAGCAAAGGCAGAATTCCAAACTTTGACAACGAGAAATCCCTGCTGATAATAATTCAGGTCTAGGTCAATGATGCCCCAGCCGTGGGTTTTCCAGCATTGTTTCAAACACTGCAGTAACTCCACCATCTCCATCTCGGCGAGGGATTTGCCATAATAGCCACTCACTTCTTCCCCAAACCGTCGATAGAAGTTTTTGCCCCACCAGCGACCACACTTGAAAAGCACCAGTCCCGCCGCTTGGCCCGTGTCTTCCTCTAAACCTGCGTAAATCGCTTGTAGCAACACCTCTGGCAAGGCTAATAGACGCGCTCCTTGCCGATTTTCAATTAAGCCAAATTCAAAATCTCCTTGCACATAGGCATCTGGTGCAAAGTAGTTTCCAGGCAAACGCTCTTTGAGTAAATCTGTAACTGCAATCATGAATCTTCTCCTTCCTCAAAGGATGAAAGCTTATCCCGACACTTCACTTAAGGCTGTGGCATCTAAAACGGCTGTTTGTGCTTGCTCTACAAAAGGATGCACTAAAGCCAATTGCCGCTCAGATAGCACTTCTTGCAGGCGTGAGAGCAACAACTTGCCTAGACTATTTTCTAGCAATTCCATTTGGTGAGTCTGCACTAAAGGCGTGAGCCATTCGAGCAGTCGGTGCTGGAGAAATTCTGGATTGTTCAGAAGCATCGCCATAGCACAGTAGCGCAAGACTGACAGCCAATGTTTCAAGGCTTGCTCTAGCAGCTGCGGGTTTTCTTTGGGGAAAGCTGCCACTAGCTGATCGGCAATCGGTTGGAAGATGAGTATTTCCTGTTCGCGCAGGCATTCATAGGTCTCTAAGCGCTCTTGCAGGGAGGCAATATGAGCCCTAAAGAGTTCAACTTCTGATGTCTGCAAATAGTTAACTTCTGCATCGTACAGAAGTGTCCTCAGTTCAGAATGCATGGTATTTCCTCTAAAATAGTTCCGATAGATCTGTTAATTTCAGGTTTTGGGAAGATGACGAAGTAAGTTCTGGAGAAAGTGTTACCTGAGGTAGGACAGCAATTTCGGGGTGGCCTTCCCAGACAATGAACTGGAAAAAATCGCTAACGGGCAGGGTGAGAGATAAACAGGAGCGAGTCGGATTACTGTTGCTTGTCAGGGAGTGACCTTGCCAGTTGCTATGGCTAAAGAATTCCTGTATTGTCAGCGATAGCCAAGATGGTTCCGGGGCTGCATCAAAAAGCTGCTTAAGCTTGCTTAACGCAGTCGCCGGAGCTATCTCCGGCGAAACGTTGAGTGGATAGCCTTGCCAATTGTAACGACTGAAGAATTCTTGGACGCTGAGGCGGGCCCAGAAGGGCTGACCACTCATTTGAGATACTCCCCATTTTGCAACCGCTTTTCAATATCTCGGGCTGTTGCACCCTCATTTTGCCAGAAAGTGGCGGCATCAATGCGGTCTTCTTTACCTAGGAGAAACTTACAATAAGTCTCTCCCATGGCGTAGCACTGGATTTCGATGCAGTTTAACCGTTTTTCAACTAAGCCGCTGAAGAACCCTGCCAATAGACCAGCATAGATATGACATACAGATTTACCGACATCACCTAAGGTACGCGCTACTGCTGAATCAAAAATGTTGACAAACATGAACCCATTTTTTTGCTCACTCAAGTCCACATCCCAGTTTCCCCAACCCTGGCTGGTAAAGGGCCACCACCAAGCCTCTAACACATATAGCAGACTGTGCTGATGGATGCCTTTCTCATACTCGTACTCTTTTTCAAACCAGTTTTTGAAAAAGTCAGCATCTCTTTTCCCCCATTCTCTGCCAATGTTATACATGACAATGGAGGAAGCGCTACCAACTTCTTCTTCTAAGCCTTCTATTAAACCAATAATGAAATCTTCACTGACTAAAATGTTACGAGCTTCATTCCAATCAATGATTTTACCTTGCTCTTGTTGGAAAAAGAAAAAATCCTCAAGCATGTAATGTTCATGTCTTTTGGGATACTTCTTTTTCCAAAAATGCTCTGTTTTGTTCAGCACAACTTGTGCTGCGGAATTGTGTTCCGTTAGTGTGAAAACCATAAAGTTAATTTTTCCTTAGCTACAGTGCTTCATTAAACACGAACTACCCGGTTGACTAACCAATCGGCGAGACTCTATATGTAGAGTTCCCTAAAATTCTGCCAAAATAACAACCCAAAGCATTAAAATCGAAATTTCCCGACGAAGCTCTCCCAGCAAGAATTTCACGAGTTGTGTCAAGAACAGGGTGTAGGGGATGGGGTGTGGGGTGTGGGGTAGTCCCCATGCCTGAAGGCAGAGGCTTGTAACAAATGTTTCTTTCTCTCCACGACTAAAGTCGGGGGCTTGTACCCTATGGGGTGTGGGCATAAAGCCTATCTATCCCCACACCCCACACCCTACACCCCACACCCCGTTCTCGGTCAGTCACTGCGCCTTTGGCGCTCGTCAACTAGCATTAGGGTGTACAGTGCTGGAGCCACCTAAGTTGAGCTGTGGAGGATGAGGTTTATGGGACTGCCCTTTGATATCGATGTAGCGATGCGACACATCCGGGATGCCGTGAAACCGTTCCCAAAGGCAGCGCTGTTTGAACTAGCCGATGAGGGCTATCGCTCGCCCTTCGAGCAGCTTGTCGCTTGTATCATTTCTATCCGCACGCGCGATGAAACTACCCTCCCCATCGCTCGATACCTTTTCGAGCGTGCCCGTACACCGACCGAGGTCAGTCGCCTGACGCTAGCCGAAATCGACGACTTGATTGGCGAGTGCACCTTTCATGAAGCGAAGGCACGTCAAATTCATGCTATTGCCTGTCGAGTGGTATCTGAGTACCACGGCGCTCTACCGTGTGACTCTAACACGTTGCTTTCCTTTGCAGGGGTTGGTCCCAAATGTGCCAACCTCATACTTGGCATCGCCTGCGACCAACCATCCATCGGCGTCGATGTCCACGTACACCGGGTAACGAATCGGTGGGGCTACGTGCATACCCGTACGCCGGAACATACCATGGTATTCCTTGAAACTAAACTACCACGTCCCTACTGGGTGGAAATTAACCAGTTGCTGGTGCCATTTGGTAAGCACATCTGCACGGGCAGCCTACCGCACTGTTCTACCTGTCCGGTGTTAGATATGTGCCAGCAGGTCGGCGTGCATGCCCGTCGTTAGCCTACAATATTCATTCGGCTCTTTTGTGGGAGGCAAAATGTCTGAGTCCTATAACGCCCAACCTCTGACGCCATTAGATCTAAACTTGAACGTCAGCAATAACCACTATTGGAGTTACCACAACATCGAAGCGCTCCTGAGTTGTAAAAAACCTCTAACTGCCTCCAAGGACGAAGATTTATTTATTGCTGTGCATCAAATCTGTGAACTCGCCTTCAACCAGATGATTACCGACATGGAGCGAGTCTTAGATGCTTGGGCAGAGGCACTGAAGGATAATGTAGATCCTATAGTTGGCGATCCGAGTGAGGTGTGTTATTTCTTCAAGCGCGTCCTTCGCCTCTATGAGGTCGTCGTGACCACAATGCCGATTCTTGGCACCATGCGGGCTTTTGCTGAATTCCGCACTAGCATTGGTCCTACTAGCGGCTTCCAGTCATTTCAGTTTCGGCATTTAGAAATTATGAGCGGTGTACGCAAGTACTGGGAGGGCGGGACTAATGATGCCGAGGGCAAGCCCCACGTGGCTGAAGTTGAGTTTGATCGCCGCTATGGAGACCAAGTAGCGAAGTGGTTTGAGCAATACCGCGATCGCAACCTGGCTACCTATTATGAACTCCTGATCAGTCGTGCTGCTTTTGATTCACAGGCAAAACGGCTCGCAAGTTTGCGAAATCATCCTCATGCCAGGGCAATTCTCCAGTGCCTGCGTGCCTATGACGAGTACCAAATGCGGTTTCATCAAGCCCATTTAGGACTAGCGATTCAGCAACTCAAAATAGTTGGAGTTGAAGTTGGGACTGGCGGGACATCTTTCCGGGATTATCTAGCCAAATACAACCAAGAGCAGGCTCCTCTGTTTCCAGGTTTGACTTAGTACCACCTCCTAGTAAAGCGAAGATGAATCGTGTCTTTTCACCTCTCCAACAGTTCCTGATAACTTGGCTACTGATCTTAGTCACAGGTTGGGTGACGCTGAGTACCCTAAGCTATGTGGGAGAGCTTCTGAGCATTTTAATCACGGCAGGGCTGATTGCATTTCTCCTCAACTATGCCGTTGCTGGTCTGCAACCATTCTTGCCTCGGAGTGTAGCAGCGGTATTTGTCTATTTGGTAGCGGGTTTTGCCGTTGTATTCGTTGCCCTGACACTACTACCGCCAGTGTTTAACCAAGCACGGCTGCTTGTGACCAATTTACCGTCCCTGCTGGAGGGAAGCCAGGAGCAATTGACCTTCTTCCAAGCCTGGAGTGCCCAGCACAATTTGCCGTTCGATGTGCGGATTTTGGCGTCGCAGTTATTGGCGCGAGTGCAAACTCAAGCCGAGGCGATCGCCACTACAGGTTTGGGCTTGGTATTGGGCACATTTAACTGGGTTGTAGACTTGATTCTGATTCTGGTAATCTCGTTTTACATGCTCATAGATAGTGAACGCGTTTGGCGAGGTCTGACCAGTATTTTTTCACCCCAAATCCGCCCCAAGTGGACAGAAGCGCTGCAACGCAATCTCCAGCGGTTTGTCTCTGGTCAGCTGTTGTTGGGTCTATTTATGGCCATTACTCTAACGCTAGCCTTCTGGACATTGCGAGTCCCCTTTTTTCTGCTATTTGCTGTTTTTATCGGTTTGATGGAAGTGATTCCTTTTGTGGGGGCAACGTTAGGGATCGCGACGGTAGCCATTGTGGTAGCGTTTATCAACTGGTGGTTGGCGCTGCAAGTCTTAGGAGTAGGGGTGGTACTGCAGCAGGTGAAAGACAATTTGGTAGCTCCCCGCATCCTGGGCAACTTGACAGGTCTATCACCAGTGATCATTTTTGTCTCCCTGATCCTGGGAGCTAAATTGGGAGGGCTATTGGGAGTCATTCTAGCAATTCCCCTCACTGGTGTCGGGAAAAGTCTGGCGGAAATTGTGTTCGATCCGACGCTGCCACCCCAAACTGGACCGTTTTTCCATAATCCCCTAGTGCGGGATACTGTACGTCGTGCGCAAGAATCTGATCGAGGCGCAGACAAAGCCGGTGAACCGATAGATATTCACACACCGCCTTGAATCGTCTTAATGCAGTTGCTCTAGCTCCACTTTGAGTTCAGTGGTAGTTTTGAACCCACTGCCTGAGAGCGCGAAGGGATACACACTCAATGCCCTACGGCTGAGGTTGACCACAAAGATGATTCTGGATACTGGTTACGCCGTTAAGAGTGCTTGTTAATGATGGTGAGAAAACTAGATTAATTCCGTAAATTTACCGAAGTTCAGTAAAACCACCAAAGCTAGATAGAGTTAATCCTTTTTGTTACTTTCTCGCAAGAAAAACAGATACAAGTCTTGAAAGTTTTACTAGGTAGAGCTTTGGGGATTTTTAATAAGTTGGCGCTAATTGAAGGATTAACTAGTAGAAGTCTTATCCAGAGCAGATTTCGGAATGCTTCTGTTGAAAGAAATAAAAAAGATTTGTTAATAAATAGTTTTAATTCAAATTATCAGTGGAATCACCCATGACAGAAAACTGAGATAAAGTTATTTTTTATTTGTAAGGTTTTTATTTCCGCAAAAAAATCATAGGATAAACCGGCTTGGCTTCAAGTATCAATGCCATTAAGTTGAGCTACGTTGTTCCGTTTTCAGTTTTCTAACTGCAGTGTTTAGTCAAGAAATAGGTGCATTTTCGATGGGCTCCTGATGCTTTCTGCTCCAATTTTTGGACCAATTAGCCAGGAACTGATCCGGTAAATGCTCGTATAGTTAAGACCACTAAGTCTACTTGGCCTACACGGCTAATTGTGATGGAGGAAGGAATATAGCCTTAATGAAGAAAGTCACTTGTAGACATCCTCTACTGTCTCCTCTGCGTGGGTGAGGCTGAAAAATTAAGAGACTGACTGCGGCCAAGCTCTGAAATTCAAGAGTGCTTTGTCTAGCAAGTCCTTGAGAAAGAGTGCAACTAGGACTTTCAACCGGTTTGAGCTATTTAGCTCAAGAAATTCATCGCAACGAAGACATCTTTCAACATTTCCCCCATTGAGGTAGTATGCGACAGAAATATATCAGGCCATTACAGTCTGTCATTTCCTACTTCCCAATCTAACCAAGGTAAAACCTCAATAGGATCTAGGTTCTAGCAATTTTGGTCGCAAGACTTGTAAGAAATCCGGGGTTAAGAGTTTTTATTAGCAAGGAAAAGCCAGAAAGACAGGAAATTTTCTTCAGAAGTTTTCCTGAGAAAGTTTGATGCAAACACTTACGCGTTCACTGTGAAAGTCTTAGAAAAATCTTGAGGTGTTGTCGTGAGAAAAAACCCTGGCACATTGCTTTGCAGTGCCCAAAACTGCAGCAAATTGAACCGCTTGAGTTTGTTGGCAGCTCCGCTTGCTTCCATGTTGCTGGCTTTCCCCGGTTGGCAATCGCGAGCATTAGCGGGCGTGCCACCGTTGCATGTGGACGGAAATCATTTAGCAGATCCTAGTGGACATCCCGTGACGCTCAGAGGTGTGGCTTCGGTCGATGTCAACACGATGCCGAATACCCCGTTCGGGACTGCGGGTCTGATCGATCGGATGGTTGACGGCGGCGCTGGCTTCGACTCTACGGTTGTCCGGCTGGTTGTGTTCCCCGGCGAGCAAGGTTCTATTAAGCCAGCGGTGGACGAATGCGTTGCAAAGAACATCTATTGCATCATTGATTTTCACTACTTTGGCGACGGTAACGGGCAATATAATACGCCTCAAGCCGATTCTGACGTTCGGAATTTTTGGAATACCGTCGCTCCTCAGTACAAGGATGTTCCGAATGTCTTGTACGAAATGTTCAACGAACCGTATGCTCCCAATGATTGGGCGACATGGAAGCAAACAGCGCAACCCTGGGTAGACCTGATTCGTGCTGTAGCTCCAAACACGATCATTATGATCGGTTCGCCTCACTGGTCGAGTTATACGAAATATGCAGCAACCGACCCCTTTAAAGGGTCAAATTTGGCATACACCATCCATCTCTATCCCAGCACTTTTGGTGCGGGGCAATCCCAGGGTTGGCCGCCGCCCAACGATTTCAACAGTGCTTGGGAGGATGGTTTTGGAGCCGCAGCTAACAAGGTGCCAGTGTTCCTAACTGAGGGAGGTTGGAACGCCACAGACGGAACTGGACAGCAAAAGGGTTGGTACGGCAAAACATCCGATTTTGGAACGAAGCTGCGGAATTACTTTGATAACGTACATCCCAACATCGGCTGGTCACTGTGGAACTATTCACCCAATTGGGGACCAGCGATGCTGGACTATAGTTGGAATCCCTTAGGTGGCGATGATGGAGGCCAGTTTGTTCAGCAATGGCTCAGGGACAAGAAGAATAGCAATCAGTCGTCTGGTAGCGGCTCCGTTGGTAGCACGCCCCAGTCTTTGTACGTCAATGCTGGAGGCTCATCCTTTGCAGGGAAAGACAATACGAACTGGGTAGCGGACGAATACTTTGACGGTGGAAATACTGCCGATCGAGGAAATATTGCTGTTCAGGGAGATTCTGCCGGAAAAAGTGACTGGACTGAACGCTATGGGATGAACAGCTATCACATCCCATTAGCGAATGGCACATATAAAGTCACTCTCGACTTTGCTGAAACTTATGGCGCCATCAATGCGGCAGGACAGCGTGTATTTGATGCCAATGTGGGAGGGACCACAATTTCCAACATTGACCCCTTTGGCGACACCGGAGGACAAAATATTGAGGATCGAAAGCAGGTAACGGTGAACGTGACCAACGGAAAATTAGACATCACATTCACGCCACACGTTCAACAGCCTGAGATCAACGGGATTGAGATTTCGCCTCAGTGATGTTCTCCCCCTTCTTAACTGTAGTGGCTAGGGAGAAATTCAAGTTTCTATACAGATATCCTCTACTGTCTCTTGCCAGGTAAGCGTTTGAGCTATTTGGCTCAAGAAAGCCATTGCCACGAAGACCATCAAAAACTTTCTCCATTGAGGTCGTAATGCGTCAAAAAATTTTCAGACCGTCCTTAAACATGTGGGGTGGCAAGCTACTTTGCATTGCCGTTCTTGCCCTGTCCTCTTCACGCTTAAATGCACAGGCTCAGTCTGCTCCAAGCAACCCAAATGCTTCCCCTAAAACGCAAAGTGTGCTCAAATATTTAGAATCAATCTCTGGCAGCAATATTCTCTCAGGCCAACAAGAGAATAGCCAAGACCCGAATGCCGAATGGGATCACATTTCTAGTCTTACTGGTGGAAAACATCCTGGGACTTACATTCTTGACTTTGCATGGAATATCAGCGATGATGCCCGTCAAAAAATGGTTCAGACGGCGATCGACAAGTGGCAGAACCAAAAAGTTCTAGTTGGCTTTTCGTGGCATACCTGTCCGCCAACTTTTGGTAACGATGATTGCAGTTGGGGAGACATTAACCAGGGGCGACCTTCAAGTTTGATAGACCAGGTATTAACACCAGGGACTAACGAATATAACAACTGGATGGCGAGGATCGACCGAGTTGCTAAATCGTTGCAACAATTACAAGCTGCTGGTGTACCTGTGATGTTCCGCCCATTTCACGAAATGAATGGCGGTTGGTTCTGGTGGGGTAGTCAGCCACGTTTCAATGAACTGTGGGTTCAGCTCTACAATCGCCTGGTCAACTACAACAAATTGAATAACCTCCTTTGGGTATGGAGTCCTAACGCACTTAACTATGGCCCTTGGCCTGACTCATACTATCCAGGAGACAATTATGTTGATATTCTTGGTCAGGATGTTTACTTGGAGTACGGACACCAATTTAGCCAAGAATCCTACAATTGGCTCTTGCAAAAAGCCAATGGAAAGCCAATTGCAATCTGCGAGAATGGAACCCTTCCAGATATCAATGTAATTATGCAAAACCAGCCTAAGTACGTGTATTTCAACACTTGGGCTGGGTGGGAAGGTGACGGTCAAAATGGAAAAATTTCTCAGTACTTCAATAATTCACGAACAATCAATGCTGGTGGAGTCAATATTAGCGGAGGTGTATCTGGTAGTTCAGGAGGTGTGAGCAGCACGCCACAGACTTTGAACATTAATGCTGGAGGTTCCGCCTTTACCGGAGTAAATGGAACCACTTGGGTTGCGGATGAGTACTATGACGGCGGAAATACAGCCGACCGGGGCAATATCTCGATTCAGGGAGATGCTGCCGGAAAAAGTGATTGGACTGAACGCTATGGGATGAATGGCTATCACATTCCATTAGCAAATGGTACGTACAAAGTCACCCTCGACTTTGCCGAAACCTATAACGGCATTACTGTGCCAGGCCAGCGAGTATTCGATGCCGATGTCGAGGGAACAAAAATTGCGAAAATCGACCCCTTTGGTGATACAGGCAGGCTAAATACTGAAGATCGAAAGCAGGTAACGGTTACCGTAACTAACGGAACGTTAGACATCACTTTCACACCGCTCGCTCAGAATGCAGAGATCAACGGGATCGAAGTTTTGCCTCAATAAACTTGTGTTCCCTCCAAGCTACTGGTTTGGAGGGAACACAAGTTTTTTGTAATCGTTCAAGGGGTACTGCTATCAGCAGGCAATAGAGATGGAGTAGGCTGACCTTGGCGAGCAGCGCGACAAGCCTCAACCAGATAATCCAACACGGGACGATTTTGAGAACGCAATGTC
>JAABUQ010011663.1_pt1 | contig 11153 bp, 16 predicted proteins | sample 5560001 | NCBI WGS metagenome assembly JAABUQ01 (sample SAMN10711888, study PRJNA513371) | rock metagenome | isolation source: Antarctica rocks | place: Antarctica: Victoria Land, Finger Mt nord | collected 2015-12-18
GCGCACCTTGTTCGACAGGTCCTCGCTGGCCCAGAGCGCGAGCAGGCGCAGCAGCACGGTGACCTTGCCGCACGCGCTCGCGTCGCTGTTGCGCGCGATGCTGTTGTCGCGCATCAGGCCGCCCAGCGCGTCCGCGTCGTCGCCGAACGCGAGCTCGGCCACGCGCTCGCGGAAGCCGGTCTCGTACTCCGCCCGGTCCTGCTGCTCGGGGTCCTCGACAGGCTTGGGCGGCACGACTGCGCCGCCCGCCGGCCGCGGCGTCGGGCTTGCGTGGCGGTCGCGCCGCGCTTGCTTGGCATTGCCGCATGACCCACTACCATCATATGAAGCATGAAACTGTGCTGTGTATTCCACTTCTCCCAGCTTTAGCATCGCGGAACCTGGTGCGACGCGTCTGCGGCCACTGCCTCAGCCAAAACCTGCCTCATAACCAATGTCGTGGCGGCCAATTGCGGTGTGTTGTACAACAGCAGGGCAGTTGCTTTGGCGGGGGCGCTGACGGTCTGCCTACATCACGTGTTGCCTACATCGCGACCGGTGTCCTGGCAATGCCTACTATATAGAGCAGCACCGGCCAGGTGAGCTAGTGACAGGTGCACGGTGCGCGCCTTGCAGGAGCTTCAGGTGGTTTGCGATGCGCCGCATGAAGTTCATGCACGGGAAGAGGATGCAGATCGGGCACCACTTGCAGCCGTCGGGGTTGTGATGCTTGCAGCCCTGTGGTGCGCGCACACACCCCGTACCCATCATTCTGAGTAGCGAGGATGGCTCCCAACCAGGCAGGATGCCACCGTCTGGGATAAGCATGACCAGGGCATGCAGGACAGCCTCACATGCATAGACTGGCATGACAACAACAGCACTATGTGCAGCGATGATGAAGCCAGTGATTGCGCAGCCTGCCCTCGTGAGCAGCCGCTGCGGCAGGACGGGGCGCGCGCCTTGGGCCGCAGGACCGGGTCGAACGGCCAGCGGCAGGGGCACTCGTGGTAGTGCGGCCAGATCACGCCGCCGTCGGCCTCCGCCACGCCCCGGTGGCAGCATTTCATGCGCGCCAGGCCGCTGTCGCAATCGCAGTTGGCGCGCCCCGTGGCGAACAGCTGGATGTCCGGGCTCTGCAGCAGGCGCCTGCGGGTGCAGCGACGCCACCCTAATCGTTGCCCTAAACCTTGACCCAGCCTCTCCCGGGCGCACGCTCGCGCTCGTGCCGCCCAGCACACTCCTGCTTGCGCCGCCCAGCACGCAGTGCAGCCTCGTGCGCGCACGCATGCGCACTGCAATGTGAGTGCAGTGCCAGCAAAAGTGACGCGCGGCCGGACCCAAACGCCCCAAGACCCCAGAGCCCCAGGACAAACTGCAGGGCAGCAGCACGGTGCAGACTGGGTCGATGGTCCTGGCTGCCGCAGCTGGGCTGACCGACGGCATGCCTGACAAGGCGGGCTGAAAGCGCCGGCGGGCCGGTGCTGTCTGTGTTTCCACCACTGATGAGGGGCTCTTTTGACCAAGCGGTGACACTGCGGACGGTCGCTGCGAGACCACTTGCTGATTGGCCGGTCTGAATGCCGCTGCCGTTTGACTGGTAGCATTGCTGCCGTTTGAGGGCGGGCCGGGAGAAGGGGGCCGCGCGCCGGTACGCGCGCATCTGGATGGGCGCCAGCGGGCAGAACACGATGTGGTCGACCTTGCGCGGCAGCTGCTCCTTGATCGTGCCCATCTTGGTCCGCCTCAAAAGGTAGCGCTCTGTTAGCGCATTCAGCTGCTCCTGCCGGCTCTTGGCCTGCGCGGGCGGCCCCGCGCGCGCTCGGCGCGTGCCTGGGTGTGCAGCTCAGCCGCCGCTCAAATGTTGATCCGTACACACTCTGTACAACGTAAACACCCAAGCGGCATTTCCAACATGGCAACTGGCAGTACCTTGCATGAAGGCCAAAATGCATGAAGGACCAAATCATCTGCCAGCTCGCCGCGCGTCCGACCGCAAACAGGCGGCACGGGCATGCGCTGCGGGATGAGAGCGGAGGCTGGAGGGCTGACTGACCCGGGCCAGCTCCAGGTCGTTGGACGTGCGCTTCTGGCCCTGCTGCAGCGCCTCCACATAGTACCCCTTGAATAGCTTGTAAGAGTCGCCCAGCTTGGACGGGACGATCCTGCGATAAGCATAGGGTTGGGTGAACCTAACCCTAACGCATATGGTTGCGCCAGTCCAGGCATCCACTGGCAGCTCATCGCCCGCCGCGGGCACCCGGACCCAGCAAGGGAGGGCCGCCGGACTCCGCACAGCAGCAGCTTGGTGCTGTCGCGCGCGCGCCGCGGGCGGCGGGCGCACATGTCGAGCATGTAGTACAGCTCCTCGTAGTTGTTTTGCATCGCTGTGCCCGTGAGGCCGAAGCGCAGGCGCGTGCGCAGCTCGGCGCAGGCCTTGTAGAGCGCGGTCTTGGGATTCTTCACTGCGTGCACCTGCGCGCGGAGCGGCCCTTGGCTGCACAGCGCGCGCGCTGTCCGCCTGCGGCGCCCCTGACGGCCTCTGCACGCGCGCTCCGTGCAGGCCGCCAAGGAAATACGCTTCATGCGCGACAAGGTGCCGCGCATGCCAGCTGCCTGATCCGAATGCGAACAGGGCGTGTGTCCAGTCGGCCAGTGCTGCTTTGAGGCCGGCGGCGCGCCTCATCCATGACGACGCAGTGCCACGGCACCCTGTTCAACTCCTCCAGGCTCGTCCTGCCGCCAAAAGCACCGGCGCGAGCCTCAGCAAATCGATGCGACACCAGCCCGCCGCTTCGCTGAAGCAGGGGGCCGCGCTCGCCAGGCTGCGAGTGCGCCCGGGCACGCACCCTCCAGGGGTTTCCGGGCGGGGCTGCAAGGCATGCGCTGTCTAGGGAGACTGGGCAAGCCTGTGTTTTGACCCTACCATAGTCCTATGGAGGGTCAGCGGTGGAAGGACAGCGGGTGTCCGCCGACGCGCACTGACACGAGTCCGCATGGTGCGGCCCCGGGCCAACGGGCCAGGAAAGCAGGCCAACGGGCTAGGGTAGTACCGCAGCGTGCTGTAGGATGTGATCAGGATCTCGCTGCGGCTGCTGGCGACGCTGGCCAGCGCCGCCTTGCGCCCGGCGCCATGGTACGTGGCGACGCGGAAGCGGCCCCACATGTCAAGCTCGCGCGCCTGCGTGACACATGTGGGTTAGGATATGGGGCAAGGTAGGGTGGAACCCTATACCCTACCCTATATGCATGGCAAAGCGCCGTCACTTGCTGACCTACGGCAAAATAGACTTATGCGGCGAGCTGGCATGCACCATGCGGTCATTGACCAGTCTAGTTCGTGAGATCATCCCGACGGCGTTGGTACGTACTTGTTGCATGTGCGCACGTGCAGGACACCACGCGCAACACATGGACGACCAGCCTCACCTCGACACGCCACACATAGGCCCGCTCATAGGGCAGAGCGAGCAGCGGCATGCATGGTGAGGCGGGCGCGCGCCCAGTTTGTCAGGACTGTCACTGGCCCCACGATCAAGATAGGCCAGCGCCTGGCCCGGAGCAGACACCTCTCAGCATGTTGCTCGCTGATCAGCTGTTTGTCAGCCACATGGGTGCACCCAAACAGCCACCAAATCAAAGCTCACTGCTGATGCCAGAGGCGCACGCTTGTGCAGCGCCCACAAGGAAGCAAGCGCCAATGCAGCAACTCTGAACCAGCGCATGGTGCTGCAGCGGATGGTTCGAGCGAAAGGGTGGCAGCGGGTGGACAGCCAGCAGCCCGGCCGCTGCAGCGGGGGCGACACACTTAGTGGCTGACTCGGGATGCGGCTGCTCGTCGTCAGCGGGCCGCCCGGTTTTGCCCAGCAGCGCGGCGAGGAAGGCGATGGTCTGGATCGTCTTCCCCAGGCCTACACACGCGGCTGGCGCTGATCAGCACGTGCGTGCTCGCCTCGGGGGGCGCTTGTGCATGTGCGGGAGCTTGACCCGCCTCTGGCGCCTGCTTGCCAAGCCGCCCCAGCGTCTTGCAGAGCATGTGTGCGCATGCGGTGGTGCTTCTTCGTGGCGAGCGCAGCACATGTGGGGGGTGCGCGGGGCGGCTGTCGCAGTGCCGCTGCAGGGCGGCCTGACGATTTGCTCAGGGCTCTGGCGGCAGCGCCCTGGGTACGAGCTCACCCATGTCGTCCGCCAGCACGCCGCCCTGGCCTTGCGCCCACTGCCGAAACAGGAACTGCACGCCCTCCTCCTGCGCGGCCGGCACTGCGTCCCTCCATACGATTGTCCCTCATGATCAGACTTGCAGTGTGCATATGCACAGTCACTGTTGTAGGGTTCAAATGAGGGCCTTCCACAACGGTGTGCAGACGTGGCGTGCACCTGATAGCCGCGCAGCGCGCCTGCAATGGTACCAGGCACAAACAGCTTCACATGACCTCGCGCGCCGTCGCCTGCGCCGCCAGCCGCTTCAGCAGCGCGCGGACACGCTCAGACAGTCACTGGGCGCGGCTGACAGACAGCAAGATAGTGGCCCTCTTTCTGCGCAAAGCAATGTACGGCGGTCAAGGCGCCGGCTCGGCATGCGCGTCGAGCGCTGACACAGCTGCCGAAGCCAGCGCTCACCAGCCATGGGCGAGTCCTCAGCGATCAGCGCCATCGGCGGCGCGGGCGCCTCTGCCGGCACCTCCGGCACTGCGGCAGACGCCTTTGCGGGCGTTGCCTGCGCGCTGCCGCATGCGCCGCCGCCGCGCCCGCTCTCAAGCGTGCCCATGCCAGACTGGGCTGCGCCCGCATGCAGGCTGCCCGAGGGCGACGGAGCAGGGCTGGGATCGCGGTACTCGAGGCCCCGCGCCGCCGTCGCGCCCGGCCCCATGCGCGCCGCCGCGCCAGCCTCCCAGCCGAGCGCATCCCCGCCGCCGCTCTGTGCCGGCGACGGCGCAGCGCGGCCTGGCGGGCTCACCCATGCGGCAGGCGATGCACCGTCTGCCGTGTCGCCGCCGCTCGCTGACGGGCAGGCGGTGCACGGCGCGGTAGGGTCAGCCGCCTCGCTGCCGCCTGTGAACGCTGCGCCGTGCGCCAGCCGGTGCCCGCCGCCGAACTCTGCTGAGCTGTAGTACAGGCCGCTGGCGTCGGCGCCCCCCGCGCCGCCGGCTCGGAGGAGACGCAATGCGCTCTGCGCGTGCCGCCTGAGCGTGATACACCTCCTGCGTGCCAACGGGGATGGAGACCTACACTCGGCTAGCCGACGTCACAAACCACGAGACTGGCGAGGATGTTTTCTCGCCGCCCTTCAGCTCAGAGTACGAGATGCGGCCGCAAAGCACCTGGTCACGGGCGCGCTCGCACTCCCGCACTTCTCGCACTCCTGTGCTGCTCGCACTCCTGTGCTGCTGGCAAGTGACCAGCTCTGTGAGGGGAGCGCAACGTAAAAGCTTGTCCTGGCTGTGCGTGCAGGCCAAGCTCTGGTGGCGCGTGAACGTGATGGGCGAGCCAGCTGAGCCCGTGGTACCCAGCGGCTACCTCACGCTTATTCCCCTCAACGGTGCGCAACGCTGCTGGTATTATGTTGCCAATTAGCTGCCCAGTCTTCCGCTTGCGCGTGTTCCTCACACACTGCGGCTGCGTGGTTCGCAGACGCGCGGCTCAAGCCGCAGAGGAGAGTCTGCCTGTACCTGTGCATGGTGCGCGCCTTCCGTCCTAGTACAAGGCCCAGCCCAGCCTTTGTTGCTGCTCTGTGCGCAGCTATGCTCCTACATACACACCGTGCGGAAAGAAGGGAGCTGGCCCCGCAGGTGCTGTTTGTGCTGGCGGCGATGGCGGCGACGTTCCTGCTCGTGCCGCGCGGCTTCTCTGCTGGCGAGATCAACATCGAGGCGGACAAGATGTCGTGGAACGTGCGCACGCCTGCCGCCGCAGCTGGCCACGTCCGCTGCCTCGCAGGCGCTGCTGCGCGCTCCGCTTTTGCGAGAAACAGACGTGCTGGCTGACATGGGCGCAGGTGACCAAGGGCACGTACCAGCTGAAACTGCTTGCGCGGATACCCATCCACAACCCGAACTTTCTGAAGGTGCGCTCCAGGGCTCGGCACCGTATACACCCCTTATGCATTGCACTTTTCGCCGTACCAGCAAAGCTCATCAGCACCCCAGCAACACTTGTGTTGTTATTGCATGCATAAAAATGCTGGCGAAGCAAGAGTAAGTAATGGTCACATACTGTTAAACAGAAGGCACAGCGCATTTTATTTCCTTACGTATGGTCAGGCTCAGTGCTTTTGTTCCGCTGGTGCGCAGGCCACTGCGAGCGGGACACTGTCAGTGTACTTTTACGACACCCTGGCCGGCAGCAAAGGGCTGGAGCCCACCAGCATTGCCGCTCGCGCTAACCCCCAGGTCCGTTTGCACGCGCTGGCACACACGTGACATTTCCTTCCCCATGATGGAAAGTATGTGCTAAGAAGATGTACACTTCGCACTGGTCCCGTTCTCATTATCAGTCTAGCGGCTTTGCGCTAGCTGAGGTACTTTGGCTACCGGCCTGCGCAGCAGATAGCATTTCTACATAGAAAAGTGCGTGCAAAGCAGGTTGGCGCGGCTTCTGATCCAGCACGCGGGAAGCACGGCATCCCGCGGTGCACACATGGCAATGATTCGATTCGAGCGTGTTGTGATGGGCGGACAGGTGGTGGAGGTGAGCATTGACGCGTCAGACGTGCCGTCCGAGTACGCGCTGACCATCCTGAGCGAGTGCGCCGCCTTCCCGCGGCGCCTGGTGTTCTTCCTGAAGGGCACGCTCTCGGTGCGTCCCCGCGCATATGAGCGCCCGCGCCGCTGTCCCCTGCTTGAGCTATGGACAAGCAAAGGGCCGAGCTGTGTGGTGGCTGGCTGGCTGCAGGTCAAGGATCACGTCCAGACCATCAACCTGGCGCCCATCGACACCTACTTTATGCTGAACTGCTTCAACAACACGGCGGTGCCCGCCGCCGTCACTGGAGCGAGCGCCCTGCAGCCAGCGCCCACCAGATAGCAGACGCGCATTGGCAGCTGCTTTTGTGCGCAACTGGTCTCATGCGGCCTGTTAGCTAGGTTCCCTGCATGCATGCGCTCTCTCTTGTGTGGGGCTGGTGCCTCAGGCTGCGCGCCTGAGGCCCACTGCGACTGGGGCCCTTGGTAGCCGCGCAACCCCAGCCCTGCTGGCCCGCCGGGCTGCTGCTCAGAGTGTTGTAGACGCGAGAGGCGTGCCCTGTATGTGTTTATCTGTATGAGACGGATCGACCAAACAGGCAAGCTCTGTGTGTGCATGTCTGCACTTGCATGACCGCGCCGTGTGCCACCTTGCTTTGCAATTGTGCGGCAGGTCAGTTATTTTCATTTCATAGAGTGGCGTGTAGCGCAAGCAGTGGGCCAAGCTGCATGGAGTCTATCCCTCTGCACTCCAGGAAGGTCGCGCGGGCGCGTGCCGCACGCACGCCTGCATGGTCCCAAACAACCGCACTTACAGACTCCCGGATGCCTGCCTGATCTGGCAACTACATTAGAAGCATGCAAGCTGCGCTCACTGCGCCGCGCCGGGCGGCGCTGCGCCGGCCTGGTTGGGGAACATGGCCGCCATCTTCTCAAACACCTGCCGCGCGCATATGCAGGTCGTAAGTATTGTCTTGCGCACCTTGGTCTGCCAGAACAAAGACCTGTTTACAAAGTCAGGCCAAATGTGCGCATGGCAATGGACCAGATGCCTTCAGGAGAACTCGCTACAATGTACCCTGACAATCATTGCCTGGTCAGCGCACACAGTGGGAAACAGGCATAGGGGAAGCGTGCCATCAACAATTTTGCCACACCTGGTCTTATCTACAAGCCATTAGGACTGCTGGGCCCCTGCTTAAGGCTCCATAGTGACCTGCACGACAAATCACATATCTAGAGTCGAACGGGTGCGGGCACAGCGCCATCCTAAGTTCGGGGCCATCCTGGTCCTTCACAATGGCCATGGAATCTTGCTGGCTCTCTGCAATGGCCTGCACTGACCAGGATCGTGAACAGTGTGGAGAGGTGGGGGGGAGAGGAGGGCGAGAGGTGCCGCGCCATCATGACGTCCGGGTCGTCCTGGTACTTCATGATGGCCATGGGGTTCTGCTGGCTCTCCATGATGGCCTGCATGACCTTGGGCTTCTGGAAGGCGGCCGCCAGGTCCGGCTCCGCCATGATGCGGTTGATGACCTGCCGGCGGCGGCCCGCACGTCATCGAGGGCCATCCACCCGACAAGAAGGCAGCAAGCTATTGAGGCTGTCCCTGCGCCATGAACTGACAAGGGCATGACATGCAGCAGAGCAGCACCTGCCCAATCCATGAGGAGCAGCAGACATACAATTGTGATGCACATTACGCAGATTGTGCTCTGCAACAGCCTGCCAGGTGAGAAGCTCACGGTCACGCCGACATGCGTGACAGCACAGCGCAAGCGGGGGCAGCACGCGTGCGCACATCGCTTGGGCTCAGGCCCAGGGAGTCGAGCTGCTTGTTCATCTCCGCGGAGTCAAACTCCTTCATCATCTTCATCATCTCAGAGTTCATGCTGAAGCCCTGCGCGGCCCTCCCTGCGGGTCATGACCCTCCAAAGCGAGGCCCTGCCTGCCCGTCATGACTCTCCAACTGCTCTGTTGAGCGCACCGCCTGTCCGTAATGGCCTGAACCAGTGGTGTCTGCCCTGGATGGGCAGAAGCGCAAGTGCTCTAGGCAAGGAGGGTCTGACAGACAGGGAAGACCAGGGCCTGGCAGCTCGTGAGGCAGCGCAAGAAGGTCGGCTGTATGCAGCATGGCACGGCACCCTCACGGCACCCCTGCACTGAGCAAGCCCACGCGCATGCAGGCCGACCCAGCGCTGGTCCGGGAAGGTGCAGGCGCGCGTGCCTGCTGCTGCATGATGTCCTCGAGCTGCTTGCGGTACTGCGGGTTGCTGAGCATCCACTCAAACGTCTGCGGGTTCTGCATAGGCTCCGGCAGGTACTTGTACAGCAGCTTCTGCATCTCCGGGTCGCGGAAGAACTGCTCCAGCATGTCGGCCGAGAAGGCGCCGCCGGCGCCGGCGCCGCCGGAGCCGCCGCCCGCGCCGTCCGCGCCGGGGGCCGCGCCGTTGGCGCTCGCGCCGCTCGTGCTCGCCTCCTCGTCCTCCTGCCGCGCCGCCGCGCTTTGGCAGGCTTCCCTGGGGAGCGGCCCCTGGCAGCGCATGCCCGCCTGCTGGCACTGCCTCCTCCTCCTGCTGCCGCATTGGCAGGCTTGCGCCTCTGCCTTCCCTGAAGGACCCCACATTGCACGCTGCCCTACCGGCTATGCTTTTTCCTCATCCCCCGGCGATGGCAGGCATTTGGATCAGCAGTCCTCTGGCGCACTACTTAGCCCAGAAGGCAGCAAGAGCAATCACCGACTGAGCCCAAGACCAAAGCGCACAAGCACTGTGCCTTCGCAATGCAAAGCAGAGATATGTATATCTTCGTGCATGCATGCACATAAACATGCCAAAAGCACCTACCCTTCACCCTGTACCCTAGACCTATGCTCTGAAAACGCCTTAAGCGTGTGCGCACCACGTCCACAAACGAGGCCGCCTTCTTCACCGCCTCGGCGGGCGGCTGCGCGGGCGCCTCCGGCGGCGGCGCCGCGCCAGCGGCGGCCGGCGCACCCGCGCCCGCGGCGCCCGCGGCCACGCCCGGCTCCCGGCCGCCGCGCTCGCGCGCCTTCATTTCCTCGAAGCGCGCCCCACGGCGCGCATCCGCGTCGCCGCCGCCGGGCGCAGGCTCGGCCGCTGGCGCGGCCGGGCTGGCCGGGCCTGCGCGGGCGCCGGACGCTTTCACTCCCGGCCGCTGCTGCAGTGCTGGTGCGGTCACATGGCGAGGCCACACGGCGACCCTGCGGTGACTATTGCCGTACGCCCGCCGCACTGCGGCAGCGCTAACCCCTCGGAAGCATGATAGGGTGCGCCCCTGGCGCCTGTGTCGCCCGCTCTTGTCGCACACGCCGGAGCTAGGTGAGCCGGGGCCTGCGGCACTGTCATATGCAACCCTATGGCCCCGTAGTGTGATGCACAGCTTGAACGACATTGGCTCTCACACAAACGGCAGGTGTGCAGACACCGAGGATGCGCAGCTCTGACATACCTACTCGCAGTGCTCCTCACGCAAGAGCTCCGCAATGGCCACACAGTCGGACCAGGTCTGCCTGCAGGCGCGCCTGCAGGCTGGGCAGTGGTGTCGTACGCGGGGAAGGGGCTGCCGCCCGCGCCGCCACCAGGCGCGCCCGGGAAGCCCGGCAGAAACCCGCCCGCGCCCGGGAAGCCCGGCGGGAAGGGCCTGGCGCGCCGCGCAGACAGCGCGCTCACCGCCTGCGCCTGGCGCCTGGGCGGGCGCCGGCGCACGCGCGCAGGCAAGCAGCTTCCGGCTTGTCACCGTGCTGGCCCTGCAGCCGCATGGCGCTGCAGCAGCATGAACCAAGCAGGCGAAGTGTGCCTGCACCAGCTGCACAGACAGCGAAAACAGGTCGGATCAAGCAGCCTACCTGTGGCAAAGAGCGGGGATCCTTCCAAACGGACAGGCCTTGCGATTCGGTTGCCCCTCCATGCACACAGCACAGCTCTGCACGACCATCTGCAGGCGCCCGGCCAGGGACGCACGATGCCCCGCCCGGGGCGCCGCCGCCCTTGGCCGCCTGGTCCATCATCTGCTGCATCGCCTGCGGCGCGCGGGCACGCGGGTATGGCGCGTGCTCGCTGTACCCGTGGGTGTGCACACTGAGCCTCTCTCTGGGTCCCCGCCAGGTCGACTGGCAAACCCACCAGGCGCAGCCCCCAGACGGGCATGCCTGGAACTTCATCTGACCTCACTTATTCTGCACACAGATGAGTCCACAGCTTGCCTCCGGGCCTACAGGGGTGATAGCCTCCGCACACGCACGCCCCTGCAGTGCTGGCTACCTCCTTTTAATGGCACAGACTGTCTGCAACGTGCGACCCCTGCAACACTCACCGCGCAGTGACCAGCCCCAAGAGGGGCGCCGGGGCGCACCCAGCCCATCATCTTCTCCTGCGCGTTGCCGCCGGCCGCGCCGCCGCCGGCGCCGCCGCGGAAGAGCGAGAAGAGCGGGGCCACCTTGCCCCACGCCACCGCCAGCAGCACGCCCACGCC